>Ga0182011_10000910_pt1 | contig 25780 bp, 19 predicted proteins | sample 711E1DmetaG_FD_120481 | JGI IMG/M metagenome (GOLD analysis project Ga0182011, IMG submission 120481) | Permafrost microbial communities from Stordalen Mire, Sweden - 711E1D metaG | ecosystem: Environmental > Terrestrial > Soil > Wetlands > Permafrost | place: Sweden: Stordalen | collected...
CGGACAGCGGAGACTGGATGGAAACGCCGGCCGGCGCGGGAATTCCTCCCGCAGCCTCACGTCCTTGGGACCGGAAACCCGGAGCTTGGGACTTGCCTCCAGCGGCGGCTGCGTTCCTCCGCGGCTGGGGGGGCACCGCATCTCGCAGAAAGCCGTTGAGCAGGAGCTCCACGCCGAAGTTGTTGACGGCGCTGCCGAAGTACACGGGAGTCTGCCGGCCGGCCTGCACGGCCGCGAGATCAAAGGCATGCCCGGCCCCTTCCAGCATGGCGAGCTGCTCGGCGACCTCGTGGTGCGTGGGCTCGTCGAGTTTCTGGCGCACCACGGGATCGGCAAAGCCGGCCACCTGCTCGGGCGCGCGATAGGCCCCGCCGGGGACGCGCTCGAACAAATGCACTTCGCGGTGGCGCCGGTCGAAAACCCCTCGGAACGCCGGCCCGTTGCCCAGCGGCCAGGTGACCGCGCAGGCCTGCAGGCCGAGCACGTTCTCCAGCTCGTCGAGGAGGACGATGGGATTGAGCGTGGGCCGGTCGCATTTGTTCATGAAGGTGAAGATGGGCACGCCCCGGAGGCGGCAGACCTCGAAGAGCTTGCGCGTCTGCGTTTCGATGCCCTTGGCCGCGTCGATCACCATCACCGCCGCGTCGACCGCGGTCAGCACGCGGTAGGTGTCCTCGGAGAAATCCTTGTGGCCGGGCGTGTCGAGGAGGTTGACGGCCAGGCCGGCGTATTCGAACTGGAGAACGGTCGAGGAGATGGAGATGCCCCGCTGGCGCTCCAGCTCCATCCAGTCCGAGCGGGTCGCGCGCTGGTTCTTGCGATCCTTGACCGCTCCGGCGAGGTGCACCGCGTTGCCGTAGAGGAGGAACTTTTCCGTGAGCGTCGTCTTGCCCGCATCGGGATGCGAGATGATGGCGAAGGTGCGGCGGCGGGCGGTTTCCTGGGCGGCAGACATGGAAAACCGTCGACGCAACAGCGCAACGACGCGGAGGGGAAGCTTTATTTTGGCGCCGGCCCGTTGCCCGACCGCCGCGGCGGCGGCGGGATTGGACAGAAGATGCGGATGCCTCGACAAAAAATGCGTAGCAGGATATGCGCAATCGGCCGAAGATGCGGGCCACCCAAGACTCCCATGATCCTCCTGCTGATCGTCCTCTTCCTCGCCCTGCCGGTGGCCGGCGGGCTGGCGGTGCTGTCCGTGGCGAGACGCGCCCCGGAGGGCTATGAGGACGGGCGGGGCTTTCATGGGGTCGCGACGCCGGCCGGGGAGGAGCCCCGCCTGGATCTGGTCGCGGAGCCCGTCCCGCAGGATTCCGGGGTTGGTCGCACGGAGGCGGTGGCCGGGGCAAATCCCGCGCGGACGCCTGATCTAGAGCTGCCATTCGGCGCTTGTTGACGGTTTGGCTGGAAGGAGGATTGGAGCGAAGCGCCGCCGCGGGTGGTTGGTCGCACCGGGCGCTTCAGGATGGCGCGGGTTTCCCTTTTGGCCGAAAACCCGGTGGGCGGAGGACTTTTTGACTTCTCTGCGGGCGGAAACCGGCGATGATTCGCCGGATGCCGGCATTGCTGAGACTCAAACCTAACGCCACGGCGCGTGCTTTGCGCGGGCATCCATGGGTCTTCGCCAACGAGGTAACCGAGTTGCTTTCGGAGGAGCTGGACGGCGAAGCCGTGGAGTGCCGCGATCCGCGCGGGCGTCTGCTTGGCACCGGCATTTACAACAGCCGGTCGCAGATTGTCTGGCGGCGGTTGAGCCGGGAACACGTCGCACTCGACGAGGCTTTTCTCCGCCGGACGCTGCAGGTGGCGATCGAACGCCGCAACCGGCTGGCCGATCCGGATCCGCGGCCGGGGGAGGCCATTGCCCGGCGTCTGGTGTGGTCGGAGGCGGATGACCTGCCGGGCGTGGTGGTGGACCAGTTTGGCGACACCCTGGTGATGCAGACGCAGACGCTGGCGATGGAGAAGCGGCTCGGGATCCTCGCTGCTCTGCTGGACGAATTGGTGAAACCGGCGGAGATCATCATCCGCAACGACGCCACCATCCGGCGGCTGGAAGGACTGCCCTTGGAGGTGAGAACCCGCTCCGGCCGGCCGTGGGAACCACGCTGGGTGCGCATCGATGGAATCGAGTACTGGCTCGATCTGCAGGACGGACAGAAGACCGGGTTTTACCTGGACCAGCGGCGGCAACACTCGGTGGTGGCCGGGCACGTGGCCCGCCTGGTCCGGGAGCGGCCGGAGGGGGTGCGCGTGCTCGATGCGTTCTGCAACCAGGGACCGTTCGCCCTGCACGGTGCCCGGAGCGGCGCCACCGAGGTGCGGGGGGTCGACAGCGCCGAGGAGAGCATTGCGCAGGCGCGGCGCAACGCCGGGCGCAACAACCTGCGCGCCGAGTTCATCGTGGCGAATGTGTTCGACTATTTCACCGACCGCCGCGACGAGACCTGGGATCTGATCATCCTGGATCCGCCGCCGTTCGCACGGTCCAAGAGCGCGCTGGCGGGCGCCATGCGCGGCTACAAGGAGATCAACCTCCGGGCCCTGCAGCGGCTCTCGCCCGGGGGGGTGCTCGCCACCTACAGCTGTTCCCACCATGTGCAGGACGCGGAATTTCGGGCCATGCTGGCGGAGGCCGCCACCGACGCGAAGCGCCGGGTCCAGGTGCGGGAATTCTGCCACCAGCCCCCCGACCATCCGGTGCTCCTCACGATGCCGGAGAGCGAATACCTGCGCGGTTATATTCTGGGGGTGGACTGACCGACCGGTTCCGGCGGCCGGCGTCAATTGCTTTACTTGTGGCGATCTTCGGTTGTTGTTGGGCCGACCGGCACGGTCGGTGGCGGGCCGGTCCACGGATCCCTGCATGAAACAACTTTTTGTCCGAAAGAGCATCGCGCAACTGCATCGGGAGCTTGAGGGCGAGAACCGCCTGCGCCGGGCGCTGGGTCCGATTCAGCTGACCAGCCTGGGCATCGGCTGCGTCATCGGGGCGGGCATTTTCGTCGTCACCGGGCAGGCCGCCCACGACAAGGCCGGGCCGGCCATCATGCTGTCGTTCGTGGTGGCGGGCGTGGCCTGCGTGTTTGCCGCGCTGTGTTATGCCGAGTTTGCCTCGATGGTTCCCGTGGCCGGGTCCGCCTACACGTATGCCTACGCCACCCTCGGCGAGCTGGCGGCCTGGATCATCGGATGGGATCTGCTGCTGGAATACACCATTGCCTCCTCCGCCGTGGCCCATGGCTGGTCCCAGTATTTCCAGGAGTTCCTCGGCACCTTTCTGCCCAAGCTACCGCTGGCTTTGTCCAAGACGCCTTTCGATTATGATCCGGGCCTGGGCCGGTTCGTCTCGACGGGGGCGGTCCTTGATCTGCCGGCGATTCTGGTCACCGCCACGCTCACCATGGTTCTGGTGCGCGGCATCAAGGAAAGCGCCAGTTTCAACACCGCGATGGTCATCGTGAAGCTGGCGGTCGTTCTGTTTGTGATTGCCGTGGGCGCCTTCTACGTGGACCCGGCGAACTGGCATCCCTTCGCGCCCTTCGGCTACACCGGATTCAGCCTGTTCGGCAAAACCCTCCTTGGACGGACCGGCGCGGGCGGAGAGCCGCTCGGCATGCTGGCGGGATCCGCGATCATTTTCTTTGCGTACATCGGATTCGATTCGGTTTCCACCCACGCGGAGGAAGCCAAAAACCCCCGGCGGGACGTTCCGATCGGAATCCTGGCCTCGCTGCTCCTCTGCACGGTCTTGTACATCGCGGTGGCCGCCGTGCTCACCGGCATGATCCCGTACGACCAGATTAACATCGACGCGCCGGTCGCCGCCGCTTTCCAGCAGAAGGGCCTTCACTGGGCCCATTTTATCATCGCGATCGGGGCCGTGGTGGGAATCACGTCCGTCCTCCTCGTGCTCATGCTCAGCCAGCCGCGGGTGATGCTGGCCATGGCCCGCGACGGACTGGTTTCGCCGCGCATCTTCGGCGCGGTTCATCCCCGGTTCCGGACTCCTTGGATTTCCCAGATTCTCATGGGTTGCTTTGTCGCCACCCTGGCGGGGCTCCTGCCGTTGCGCGTGCTGGCTGAACTGGTCAACATTGGCACCCTCCTGGCCTTTTTCGTGGTCTGTGCAGCCGTCCTGGTTCTCCGCCGGACCCACCCTGACGCCGAGCGGCCGTTCCGAGTTCGCTGGGTTCCGCTGTTGCCGATCCTGGGCATGGGCAGCTCGCTGCTCCTGATGTGCTCGCTTCCGAAGGAAAACTGGTGGCGGCTCTTCATCTGGCTGCTGGCGGGATTCGTCATCTATTTCTTCTACGGAAGGAAACACAGCCAGCTGCGCGCGGGCGCCGCGGCGCCTGAGCTGCCAGGCGAGAAGTGACCGGGAGAGCGGCTGGATTTCTCACATGCCCTGGGCCCAAGTTCACTGGCGAAGCGATGTCCTGGCCAAGCAGACCACGACACAGGTGCTGCTGCCGTCAGTCGGGCGGCCGCCGTATGCGACGCTCTACCTGCTGCACGGCCTCAGCGACGATTCGACCGCCTGGCTCCGGCGTTCGCGGATCGAGGTGTATGTGCGCGACCTGCCGCTGATCGTGGTCATGCCCGACGGCTACCGGGGCTTCTATACGGACCACGACGACGGGCCGGCGTTTGCCCGGCATTTCGGCGAGGAACTCCTGGAGTTCGTGGAGCGCAATTTTCCGGCGAAACCGGTGCGCGGCGCCCGGGCAGTTGGCGGACTCTCCATGGGCGGCTATGGCGCGTTGCGTCTCGCGCTCGGCTACCCGGAACGGTTCTGCTCGGTCCACAGCCACTCGGGCGCGCTCATGCAGCTGAACCTCAACCTGAGCCCGCGCCGGGCCCGGAAGGACCCGATTTTCCGAAAACACCCGTCCGCGTTCTATCCCGAGCTTCGGCGGATCTTCGGCCGACGGCTCACGGGCACAAAACACGACCTCCTCACGCTGATCCAACGCGCCCGCCGCCACCACCGGCGTCTGCCCCGCATCCTGATTGACTGCGGCACCAAGGATTCCCTCCTCGAGCCCAATCGGGAATTTCATCGGCAGCTGCTGGCGCGCAACGTGCCGCATGTTTACCGCGAGTTCCCGGGCGACCATGACTGGGATTACTGGGACCTGCACATTCGCGACGCGCTGGCATTCCACGCGCGCAACCTGCGGTTGCCGGCGAAGTGAATTGTGGCGCCGGCGTTTCGCTCTTGCCACGGAGCCTCGGGGCAGACGAGAACAAGCCCTTCATGCCTGACTGTCCCTGTGGTTCCGGTTCCGCTTACGAATTGTGCTGCGGTCCCATTATCGCCGGCGCGCCCGCCGCGTCGGCGGAAGCGCTGATGCGCTCACGCTACACGGCCCACGTGAAGCGGGCGTATGACCACCTCGAGCGGTCGCTCAGCGCCGAGCAACGCAAGGATTTCTCGCTCGGCGACGCTAAGCAGTGGGCCGAGGGCTCCGAATGGCTGGGGCTCGCGATATTGCGCAACGAGAAAGGCGGACCCGACGACACCGAGGGCGTGGTCGAGTTCTGCGCGCGCTTTCGGTCCGCGGGCAAGGAATACGAGCATGTGGAGACTGGTTTGTTCGGGCGCGAAGAGGGCAAGTGGGTCTATTCCGGTTCCGTGCAACCGAAGGGCCAGACCGTCCGCCGCGAGACGCCGAAAGTGGGCCGGAACGATCCCTGCCCGTGCGGCAGCGGCAAGAAGTTCAAGAAATGCTGCGGCGCGGCGCAGCTTCCGGCAGTCAGCTGACTTCCTTAACCTGGACGAATTGCAGCGGCAGGGTGCTGATGGCCCGGTCGTCGATCAGAATCCGGATCTCATACTGTCCGGGCTGGGGGAGAGGCAGTCCTTGAAAATGCAGAACGAAGTTCCGGGACAGGAAGAACGACTCGGGCGGAAGGGGCGGGACGTCAAAATCGATGTTGGGGCTCTGGCCGGCCGGGATGAGGTAGTGGCCGTCGGGATTGATGAAGAAAACCTGCAGACGATGCGGTCCCCGGTCCTCCTCGCGCAACAGGAGTCGCAGGGCGATCGAGCACTGGGGATGAACGGCTGGATACTGCTTGGCGCCAATGGTATCGAAGGCGCCAAGAACACAAAGCTTCCCCTGATAGTCGGCGGCAAAATCGCAGAGCGAGGCGGAGATGAGTTCCATGGGATTTTGAATTTGATGGAGCCGTGGGTCCGGGCGAAAACCGGTTCCGGCAAGCGGGCGCGGCGCCGGCGTCAGGCGGCATCTTGTCCTTTCTTCGGAACATGCAAAGGCGAAAGCGGCGCTCCACGGCCTAAGCCGTGTCTTCAGACTGTCATAGCGAGGGGTCCCGCCGAGCGGGACGAAGAAGCAATCCAACTGGATCGCCACGGCGCGCCTCGCGATGACAGCCAATCTGACGTCACGCCCTTGGAGTCTGTCGGACTTGCGTCTCGCCAGACTCACAGCCCGGAGGACTTGAAGTCCGACGGGCTGCGAATGGAAAGGTCACAGCTTGCCGCCGTAGACGGCGCTCTTGCCGAGTTCCTCCTCAATGCGGAGGAGCTGGTTGTATTTGCACACGCGATCGGTGCGGCAGAGCGACCCGGTCTTGATCTGGCCGGCGTTGGTCGCCACGGCGATGTCGGCGATCGTCGCATCCTCGGTTTCGCCCGAGCGGTGGGAGATCACGGCGGTGTAGCCGGCCTCCTTGGCCATCTCGACGGCGTCGAACGTTTCGGTGAGCGACCCGATCTGGTTGACCTTGACGAGAATCGAGTTGGCCACGCCCTGCTTGATGCCCCGGGAGAGGAATTCGACGTTGGTGACGAACACGTCGTCACCGACGAGCTGAATCTTGTCCCCGAGCGCGTCGGTGAGTTTCTTCCAGGTCTCCCAGTCGTTCTCGGCGCAGCCGTCTTCGATGGAGATGATCGGATACTTGGCTACGAGCTGCCGGTAGAACTCGACCATTTCATCGCCCGAGAGCTTGCGGCCGTCGGACTTCTTGAAAACGTACTTCTTCGCCGCGGCGTCGTAGAATTCGGAGGCGGCGGAGTCGAGGGCGAGGGCGATGTCCTTGCCGAGCTTGTAGCCGGCATTCTTCACGGCGAGAGCGATGACGTCGAGCGCGGCCTCGGTCGACGCGAGCTTGGGCGCAAAGCCGCCTTCGTCGCCGACGGCAGTTGAAAGGCCCTTCTCCTTGAGCACCTTCTTGAGGGAGTGGAAGACCTCGGCGCCCATGCGCAGGCCGTCGCGGAAACTGCCCGCACCGAAGGGCATGATCATGAACTCTTGGAAGTCGATAGGGGCGTCCGAGTGCGCGCCGCCGTTCATGATGTTCATCATCGGCACCGGCAACACCTTGGCATTGGGCCCGCCGAGGTATTTGTAGAGCGGCTGGCCGAGTGCCGCCGCCGCGGCGTGGGCGGTGGCGAGGGAGACTCCAAGGATGGCGTTGGCGCCGAGCTTGGATTTCGTGGGCGTGCCATCAAGCGCGATCATTGCGCGATCTACGCCGAGCTGATCGAGAGCGTCCATGCCGGTCAGGGCGGGCGCGATGACCGCTTTCACGTTGGCGACGGCGTTAAGCACGCCTTTGCCGAAATAACGCTTCTTGTCGCCGTCGCGCAGTTCGAGGGCCTCGTGCTCGCCGGTGGAGGCGCCGGAAGGCACGGCGGCGCGGCCGAGCTGACCAGAGGCGAGGCGGACGTCGACTTCGACCGTGGGATTGCCCCGGGAGTCGAGGATTTCGCGGGCGGTGATGGCAGTGATGGTAGTATTCATGGGAAAGGGCGTAAGATCCAACGCAATAGGAGGTCGGCGGGGCTAGGGGAAGGCAAAACCCGCCGTGCCACCAGTGCGCAGCCAAGCTAATGGCCGGCATGCGGTCGACTTGCGTTTTTCCGACCGGGGGCCTGGAAGGCAGAATGACGCAATCACTTGGGCGAAAACCCAAGTCCCTGAAATCCGGCAGGTTCCTATCCCCACGGTGTCCGCGTGTCCGCGATTCGTTGCAGCAGGCGCCGGAAGGGACCAGGCGGCTTGGGCCGCAACGCTTCCGGAATCTGGAGGATGTGGCCGCTGCGTTCGGCGGTTCGGATGGGCGTGATGCCGTCGTAATTCCGTGCGCTCAACAAATCGGCGGTAAGCAGGGCCGCCGGAATCTGATCGAGGTGGCCGAAAAAGGCGGCGGCGTGCGCCGCGGTGTCTCCGTGATCGTTGCGGGTCAACAGGAGATCGGCCGTGAGCTGGGCCTGGGGAATCTGGTTGAGCTGGCCGGTCTCGGCGGCGGCATGGATCGGCGTATAGCCCGATCTGCTCGCCAGAACCAGGTTATCGTGAACCAGGAGCCCGGGGGGAATTTGCCCGAGATTGCCGGAAATGGCGGCCGCGTGCAGCACCGTATCCCCCGCGGAGGTCGGCCGGAGAAGATTCTCCGCGACAAGGAACTGGGCTGGGATCTGATTGAGGTGGCCGTTGAGGGCGGCGACGTGAAAAACCGTCTCCCCACTGATGTTGCGCTCGGCGAGCAGTTCAGCGGTCAAGAGCGCCGGCGGCACCTGCCCCAGGGTGCCGTTCTCGGCCGCTTCGTGCAGCAAGGTGTTGCCCAGCTCGGTCTTGTGCGTGATTACGTCGCCAGCCAGCAGCTCGGCCGGAAGCTGCTCGAGATGACCGTGGGCCGCCGCCACATGAAAGATGCTGTAGCCGCTGTTGCTGCGGGTGAAGAGGATCTCGCTCGTCAGCAGCGCTGGCGGAACCTGATCCAGATGGCCGGCCTCGGCGGCATGGTGCAGGGGCGTGTAGCCCGATTTGTTCCGGCGCAGCAGGTGTTCCGCGGTCAGGACGGAGGCCGGGAGCGCCCGGAGGCGCCCGTAGCGCGCCGCGGTGTGCAGCGGAGTATTGCCGGCGGCGTTGGGCGCGGTGAGATTCTCAACCGTGAGCTGGCCCACCGGAATCTGAAAGAGCGTCCCCTCGCGGATGGCAGCGTGCAGGTTTGGTTCTTCCATGCTTCGAAGCGTAGGCGGAATAGAAGGGCAGAGCCCTGGGGTAGGCAAACCCAATCGACATGGGGCGGATCCCGGGGACACGCAAGGGGACCCAATTAATTGGATTTGCCAACCCCAAGTCCCGGGCCACGATTATTGCATGACCAACGCTCCTGAAAGCGCTCCCGGAGACATCGCCGACGCGGGCAAGGACGCCGTGCTGATCATTGACGACGAAAAGCCGTTGCTGGCCGTCTATGCGGCGGCGCTTGAGCCCCATTTCGACGTGGTCGCGGCCACCTCGGTTCAGGAGGCGGAAGCCATCCTTCGCAAGCGGAAGTTCAAGGTGGTCGTGTCGGATCACTTGATGCCCGGCGGCAACGGCATGAGCTTTCTCGTGCGGACGCGGGAAGAATACCCAGAGATGCAGCGCGTGCTCGTGACGGCCTATATGAAGCCGGAGATGCTCCTGCGCAGCGTGAACGAAGCCGCCCTTTTCCGCTATTTGCTGAAGCCGATCTCGCTTGGGGAGCTGATCAAGGTCGTGCAGGAGGCGGCCCGGCTCCACGACGTGGCGGTGCGGCAGACCCCCGGCTGACCAGAGCGGCTCGCGCCGCGCCGGGGCGAGGACATTGCGCCGGCTGCGACTGGGTGGCCGGGCAATATCTGCGCGGGAGGACGCAAAAATTGCGCAGGCATTTTCACGCGATGCGGAGCGGTGGCCGGCCGGTTGTGCTATTGTGATACCATGCAGGCGTCCCTTGCCCGTCCGACCGGCGTTCCCCGCCGGGTCCGGCTGTTTCTGATTATCGGCTGGGTGGTGATCATCGCAAAATGCCTCGCGGTGCCGTGGGCGTTGGCCCACTGGCAGATTCCGGTTCATCCCGCGTGGGTCATCGTCCCAACCCTGCTGTTCGCCGCGCTGGTGACCTCCGTGGTGCTGGGGTATCGGAAGGACTGAGACCAGCCTACCTTTTCAGCTTGGCCTGCAGATAGGGCGCGGTGGGGCTGCGCTGGACCTGGAGCAGGCCGGCGAGCTTCCCTTGGTAGAGAATCTCCCCGCCGGCGGGTCCGCCCCCGGGGCCGAGCTCCACCAAGTAGTCGGCCTCCGCCAGCAGATCAAGGTGGTGCTCGATCACGACGACGGTGTGGCCCTGGTCGACGAGGCCGTGCAGGACGCGGATGAGTTTTTCGCAGTCGCTGAGGTGGAGGCCGATCGTGGGCTCTTCAAGCAGATAAAGATTGCGCGGCTGGACGCCATGCGAGCGCTCGTTGAACGTCTGCAATCCCCGGGCGAGTTCGCTCACCAGTTTGAGCCGCTGCGCTTCGCCGCCCGAGAGGGTGGGGCTGCTCTGGCCGAGCGTGAGGTAGCCGAGTCCGCACGCGCCCATCAGCCGGCACACTTCGCTAAGTTTGGCGTGGAAATCGAAAAACGCGGCCGCCTCCTCGAACGTGAGTTGCAGCACCTGGCCGATCGTTTTGCCTTTCCAGGTGATGTCGGCGAGTTCCGGGCCGTAGCGCAGGCCGCCGCAGTTCTCACACGGCAGATAGGTGTCAGGCATAAAGGCCATTTCGAGCCGGATGCGGCCGGCGCCCTGGCAGGTCCCGCACCGGCCGCCCGCGGTGTTGAACGAAAAGCGCGAGGCGGTGTAGCCGCGGATTTTCGCCTCGGGCAGTGAGGCGAAGAAGTGTCGAATGAGGTCGAAGATGCCGAGGTAGGTCGCGGGTGTGGAGCGGGGCGTCTTGCCGATCGGCGCCTGATCGACCTCGATCACGTTCTTGAACGCCCGGGCGCCCCTGAGGTCGGCAAAGACCGGACGGCGTCCCGCCAATGCGATGGCGGCGGGCGGTCCCGACTCCGCCGAATCCGCCGCGAAGCCCGTCAGCCGCGCAAACTCGCGGCCGGTGAGTCGGTCCCGCCGATGCTTGATTGCGCAGGCGACCGCGGGATGGAGCAGATCGCCGAAGAGCGTCGACTTGCCTGCGCCCGACGGACCGCAGACCATGATGAGCCTCCCCAGGGGAAGCCGTAGGTCGACTTCCCGCAGGTTGCGATATCGGGCGGCCGTGAGGGTGAGCCAGCCCGGGTGGGGCGCGGTGTTTTCCGGGCGCCGGGAGCGACTTGAGCTTGATCCGCCCGACGGCGGCACTTCCCGGTACGCGCCGCGCAGCGGATGGAGCAGACCGTGATCGAGATAGAGACCGGTCAGCGACTGCCGGTTGCGTTTGAGCTCGGCCGGCGTCCCGCTGGCAATGAGCTCGCCGCCATGGGTGCCGGCCCCGGGACCGAGGTCGATGATGTGGTCCGCTCGCTCCATCATGAGCTCGTCATGCTCCACCACGAGCAGCGTGTTGCCCTTGTCGCGGAGCGATTCCAGCGTCCCGATGAGCCGTTCGTTATCGCGCGCATGCAGGCCGATGGAGGGCTCATCCAGCACGTAAAGCACGCCGGACAGGTTGGAGCCGAGTTGCGCGGCGAGGCGGATCCGCTGGGCCTCGCCGCCGGAGAGGGTCTCGGTGGGGCGCTCGAGCGAAAGATAACCCAGGCCGACGTGGTCAAGAAACTTCAGGCGCTCTTCAATCTGCGGGACAATATCCTGGGTGATGGCGCGGCCGCGCGCGTCGAGGGCGAGCCGGCGCAGACGGGCCAGCAGTGCCGCGGGCGCCAGCCGCAGGAGCGCCGGCAGCGACAGCGGCGGCCCGGTCCGAAAGTGCAGTTTGACCGCGCGGGCGAGGCGGCTGAGACGCTCGCCGTGGCAGGACGGACAAAGGCGGCCGGACGTGCCCTCGGTTCCGGATTCGCTCCTGCGGGCCAGGTCGGCGATTTCGGGTGGCAGTTCGTCATCCTCGCGTGGCTCCAGCATCCAGTCGTAGATCCGGCCGTGGCCGCGACAGGCCGGGCACCACCCCTTGGGTGAATTGAAGGAGAAGTGCTTCGGATCGAGTTCGGGAAAGGACTCGCCCGTCTCGATATCGGTGCGCGTGGTGGAAAACCAGGACAGGATCTGGTCGTCGGACGACAGCAGAAAACACGCGCCCTTTCCCAGGCTAAGCGCCCGGCTGAGCGCTTCAGCAGCCTGAAGCTTCAAGTTGGCAGCGTGAAGCGGCGCGGCAATGCCGCGCTTCAGATCGGCGACGACGACCTCGATGTCGTGCTCCTTGTAGCGGTCGAGCTTTTGAAAATCGGCCGCGCAGACGAGGCGGCCGTCGGCGCGCATGAGCTCGTAACCCTGCCGCGCGATCCAGGTGGCGATCGGCTGATGGTGGCCCTTGCGACCGCGGACGAGCGGCGCGCAGAGGTAAAGGTGCCGGGCGCGCCGGGCCGGGGGTGTGGCCAGGACCTCGTGCAGCAGCAGGCGAAGCTGTCCGCGGGAAAGCGGGGTGACGGGGCGGTCGGTCTCGGGATGGTGCTGCACGCCGAGGCGCGCATAGAGCAGGCGGAGGTATTGGGCCACCTCGGTGATCGTCGCCACGGTCGACTTGCGCGAGCCGCGCGTGACCCGTTGTTCGATGGCGACAGTGGGGGGTATGCCGGTCAGGCGGTCGATCGCCGGCCGCGGGAGCTGTTCGACGAACTGCCGCGCGTAGGGGGACATCGCTTCCATGAAGCGGCGCTGGCCCTCGGCAAACACGATGTCAAACGCCAGCGTCGACTTGCCCGAACCGGAGACCCCGGTGACGACCGAGAGCCGGTGGTGGGGGATCCTGACACAGAGGTTCTTCAGGTTGTTTTCGCGTGCACCGAGGATGGTGAGTTCAGGGTTCGGGGTTCGGGGTTCTGGGCCCAGGGTTTGGAGATCCGGCTGGTCGGTCGCGGGAGCCTCAGCTGCCATCAGCCCGGGACTCTGAACACTGACCTCCGAGCCGTCCGGAGCGTCGTCCGCCCCAAACAGTTTGTCATCTGTCAAATGACAAGATCGGAGCGCGGCGCGGAGAAACGGCGACGTGGCGGTGCCGGCGCGAGCGATGGTTTCCGGCGTGCCTTCGGCCACGATGCGGCCGCCCTGGGCACCGGCCTCCGGGCCGACCTCGAGGATCCAGTCGGCCGTCTTGAGGACGTCGAGGTTGTGCTCGATGACAATCACACTGTGGCCGCGGTCAACGAGCCGTTGCAGCACGTCGAGCAGGCGCCGCACGTCGTGCTTGTGCAATCCCGTGGTGGGCTCGTCGAGGAGGAGCAGCGCGGCGCCCGGGCCCTTTGAATGTGCGCCGGCCGACCGGGACTCCGTGCCGAGGCCGCCGAGGTAACGGACGAGTTTGAGTCGTTGGGCTTCACCACCGCTGAGGGTATTGAGCGGCTGGCCCAGCGTCAGATAGCCGAGTCCGACCTCGGCAAGCGCGGCGAGGCGCCGCTCGACGCCGGTCTGGCCGGCGAACAGCGGCAGCGCGTCACTGATGGTGGTGTTGAGCAGGTCGGCGATCGAGCGGCCGTTCCAGGCGATCGCCAGCACTTCGGGTTTGAAGCGCCGGCCCTCGCAGACGGCGCAGGGGACGAATACATCGGACAGAAACTGCATTTCGATGCGTTCGTAGCCGAGGCCCTGGCAGTGATCACACCGGCCGTCGCCGCTATTGAAGGAAAAGCTGCCGGCGCTGCAGCCGGCCGCCTGCGCGGCCGGGGTCGCGGCGTAGAGTTCGCGGATGGGCTCCCAAGCCTCGGAATAGAGCGCGGGGTTGGACCGCGGCGTGCGGCTGACCGGCGACTGGTCGACGAGGACGATTTCATCGAAATCAAGATCGGAACGGATCGCCTCGATGACGGCGGGATCCTCCGGCTGCTGGAGCCGCTCGGCGAGCAGCCCCTGGTGGATGACGTTATCGAGGAGCGTCGATTTGCCCGAACCGGAGACGCCGCTCAGGCAGACCAGCCTTCGGAGCGGCAGGCGGAAAGTCAGGCTGGCGACGTTATGCTTCGTGACGTTGCGAAACTCCAGCCACGGAGTCGGCTCGGATGTTGGATTCCCCGTTTGGGACTGGGGCTCGAAAGGTACGACCGGGCGACGGGCGGCAGGCAGAGCGACCTGCCGCCGGCCCGAAAGATACGCGCCGGTGATGCTGCCGGGCGTGCGAAGCAGGTTCTCGACCGGACCCTGGAAAACGATGTGCCCGCCGCGGGCGCCCGGCTCGGGGCCGACCTCGATGACATGATCAGCCGCGCGAATCACGGCATCGTCGTGCTCGACGACGATCACGGTGTTGCCGGCGGCGGTCAGCGAACGGATGATACCAATGAGGCGGTCGATGTCGCGCGGGTGCAGGCCAACACTGGGCTCATCAAGCACGAAGAGCGTGTCCACCAGCGACGTGCCGAGGCAGGAAGTGAGATTGACGCGCTCCACTTCGCCTCCGCTCAAGGTGCGGGAGGCACGGTCGAGGGTGAGGTAACCGAGACCCACCTGCTGGAGGTAGCGGAGGCGGGTGACAATCGACTCATAGGCGAGGTCGGCGGAGTGGGTCTGCAGCCGCGCGGGATGGCCGGCCGAGGGGGACGCGTCCCCGATCAACGCCAGCAAATCCGAGGCCGGGAGCTGGTAGAGCATCGGCAGGGTGTGCCCGCGCCACTTCCAATTGAGCGCCTCGGGCTGGAGGCGCGCGCCGCCGCAGGCCGGACAGGTGTTGTAGGCACGATAGCGGGACAGGAACACCCGCACGTGCATCTTGTAGGTTTTCGTCTCGAAATACCGAAAGAATCCCTTGAGGCCGTACCAGGCATGGGGCCAGGTCTTGCCGGGCTGATTGTAGTCCGGATCGCCATTGATGACGAAATCCTTCTGCTCGGGCGTCAGGGCGGCGAACGGCACATCGGTCGGGATTTTTCGCTTTCGCGCAAAGACGAAAAGGTCTTTCTTCGATTCGCCGTAAATCTCGCCCTCCCACGGCCGGATGGCGCCGGCGGCGAGCGAAAGCGAGTGGTCGGGAATCGCGAGGCGGTAGTCGACATCAATGGTCCGGCCGAAGCCCCGGCATTGCGGACACGCGCCCAGCGGAGAATTGAAGGAGAACAGCGCAGGGGTGGCGGCGCGAAAGGTGCGGCCGGTCCGCGGCGAATGCAGGCCGCGGGAGAAGTGGCCGATCTCTTCAAACTGCCGGCCGGCGGCCGCTGCGGCCGGAGAGGCGAACAGCCGGACTTCCCCCTGTCCGAAATGGAGGGCGGTTTCGACCGCTTCACAGAATCGAGATTGCCGGTCGGGCGACAGCGCGACGCGGTCCTGGACGACGAACAGATGCGGGGAGTGCCGCAAATCGAGGGCCGGCGGCCGGGCGGCCACCTCTTCAGTTCTTGCCGCCACCAGTTGTCCATCGCGGTCGGGCACGAGAATGCGGCCATAACCCTGGCCTTGCAGGCTGGAAAGAATCTCCGGCCAGCCGAGCTTGCCGGGTCGGGCGATTTTAAACGCGACTATCGTCGTGCGGCCGGGATGCGCGGCCGACATCTTCGCCCAGATCGTTTGCGGGTTGTCATCCTCGACCTTCTCGCCGGTTTCCGGATCGAAACATTCTGCGACGTGGCTGAACCAGACTTTGAAGAAATCGGCCAGTTCCGTCATCGTGCCCACGGTGGAGCGCGAAGTCTTCACCGTGTTGGTCTGCTCGATGGCGATGGAGGGCCGGATGTTCTCGATGGCCTCGACCAGCGGCTTGGGCAAAAGCTCGAGGAACTGGCGGGTATAGGCGCTGAAGGTCTCGGCGTAGCGGCGCTGGCCCTCGGCGTGCAGCGTGTCGAAAACCAGCGAGGACTTGCCCGCTCCGCTCAGGCCGGTGACTACGATGTATTTTCCCAGCGGGAGATCGAGGTCGAAGCCCTGAAGGTTGTTCTGCCGGACGCCCCGCAGCCGGATGAATCCGCTGGAATGACCGTTAGTCACGGACGCAACCGATGAGCACCGATGCGCGAAAAGCAACTCTCCGATCGAATCGAGCGGCAGGCAGCGGGCCGGAAGCGGTTAGCTGTGGGCGGTAAACGTAAACCTGTTAGCCGTAAGCCGGAAAGCGCCAAGCAGTAAGCGCGATAACAATCAACCGTAGGGGCGCGGAATCGCTGCGTCCACTTTGGACGGAGGGACTCTGCTGGCCGGCAGCGCGCCCCTGCACGGATGCAGGATTCCGGCCCTGCGGAGCTATCCGCCACCTCCGGTGAGGCGGGCAAACAGGGCCAGATACTCGCGGACGTGCCGCTGCGGATCGAAGGTGGTGGCGGCATGGGTGCGGGCGCGTTCGGCGCGGGCCTGGCGATCCGGCCTTGCCGTGCGCGCCAGCCGCTCGACTGCGGCCCGAAATCCGGCATGGTCGCCCCGCGGCAGAACGAAGCCGGTGTCGCCCGGCACAAAGCATTCGCCAATACCCTGCGCTTCAAAGACCACGGCGGGAAGGCCATGCGCCTGGGCTTCGATCACGAAATTCGACAGGGATTCGGTGCGGGAGGCGTGCACCGCGATATCCGCCGCCAGGTAGAGCGGGCTGGGGTCCCGCTGCCAGCCGAGGAATCTCACCCGATGCCCGAGCCGCCGGAGCCGCACGGCCTGTTCGCAGGCCGGCCGGGTGAAGCCATCGCCGGCGAACCAGAGCTGCCAGTCGAGATCGGGCGAGAGATCCGCTGCAACCTCCACCAGTTCCCGCTGGTTCTTTCCCCGGCGGAACATCGCGACACAGAGCAGCACGGTAGTGTCCGGGCCGGCGCCGCCTGCCGTGCGCATCGCGTCGTTTCGCTCGAGACTCGGGGACGCAGGGAACACCAGGGAGTTGTGGATGACGGTGATGTTGACGGCCGCCAGGTCCAGCGTGTCGATGAGCGTTTGTTTCGCCGCATGGCTGTTGGCGACCACGTGCCGCACGCGCTGCATCGACCGGCGAAAAAGCAGGGGTAGGGGTTTTCCCGTCCGCATGGTGCCGACGACGACGATCGGAGGGTGTTGCTGCTGGACGAATCCGGCATAGCAGTTGGCCATGCGTCCCATGCACAGCACCACATCGGGCCCGGCGGCCGCGACCGCGTGGAGCAGGCGCGGGGCAAACCAGTCAAAACCCAGGTCGAACGGCTGCAGGGTGCGGTGGGTGATGCCCGCCAGCTCCCCAGCGAGTGCGCCGCTGGGCCGGAAGGTGAGCAGCGTGGTCGGATGGCCCGCCGCGGAAAAGGCGCGCGCGAGCAGAATCGACTGTCGCTCGGTGCCGCCGCTGCGCAGGTGATCCTGGATGACGAGGATTTTCATTGATCCGCCGGTCGGCCTGGCGACAGTGCTGATGCTCGCAGATGAATCGTCATCCCTGGTTAAACCTTCTGAAACGTTGGGCGGTCATCGCCGTGGGCGTGGCCCTGAGCGCGGTGATCGTGCCGGGCATTACCTACGACGACGGTGTGACGCTGCTAGTTGTCGTGGCTTTGCTGAGCTTCTTCAACGCGATTCTCAAACCGCTTCTGGTGCTCTTCACCCTGCCGTTTGTGGTGCTCACGCTTGGCCTCGGCATCTGGATCATCAACGCGGGGTTGTTTCTCGCCGTTTCCAAGCTGGTCGTCGGATTCCACGTGCACGATTTCTGGGCGGCGCTGTGGGGCTCCCTTATCGTCAGCGCGACCAACCTGATCTTGAGCGGGCTGCTCCGCACCAAACAGTGGCCGCGCCCCCCGCCGCCGCGGAAGCCTGACGACGTGATCGACATTTGAGCTGTGGCGACGGTTGCGTCCAATTGATATTCGGTCGACTGTGTGCCCATGGCTGACACCACCACTTATGATCTGATTGTGATTGGCGGTGGGCCGGCCGGTTATGTCGCCGCGATTCGCGCCGGTCAGCTGGGCAAGAAGGTCGCCTGCATCGAGCTGGAACGGGCCGGCGGCACCTGCCTCAACTGGGGCTGCATCCCCTCGAAGGCGCTGCTGAAGAGCGCCGAGCTCTACGCCAAGATGCAGAAGGCGGAGACCTACGGGCTCAAAGCCCAGGGCGTGTCGTTCGAATTTGAAAAGGTTATGCAGCGCTCGCGGGGGGTGGCCGACCAGATGGCCAAGGGCGTGGAGTTCCTCTTCCGGAAATCCAAGGTCGACTATTTCATCGGCCGCGGCCAGGTCACGGTGCCCGGCATGGTCGAAATCACCGCCGGCGAGCACCAGGGAAAGTTCTTCCAGACTTCGCACGTCCTGCTCGCCACCGGCTGCAAGGCCCGGCGGCTGCCCGACGTGCCGGTCGACGGCGAGCGCATCATGACTTCGCGCGAGGCGCTGGTGCCGCGGGCCCGGCCGCCCGCGTCCATCGCGATCATCGGGGCGGGGGCGATCGGCGTGGAGTTTGCCTATTTCTTCAAGACCTTTGGGAGCAAGGTGACGATCATTGAGGTCTTGCCGCAGGTCGTGCCGGCGGAGGACGAGGAGGTGGCCCGGCTGCTGCACCGCATCTTTGAGAAACAGGGCATCGTCATCCACACCGGAACCAGGGCGGAGAACCTCAAGGTCGGCGAAAAATCCGTGACGCTTGACCTGGTGAAAGGCGACCAGCGCCAGGGCCTGGAAGTCGAAACCGTGCTCGTGGCCATTGGCGTGACGGCGAATCTCGAGGGCGCGCTGTCGCCCAAGGTGAAGCTCGAGCTCGATCGCGGCTTCATCAAGGTGGGCGACGACTATCAGACGAACGTGAAGGGGATTTATGCGGCGGGCGACATCATCGGTCCGCCCTGGCTGGCGCACGTGGCCATGTTCCGGGCGGTCAATGCCGTCAACGGCATGTTCGGCCACAGCCGGCCGCGCCGGGACCGGAACTCGCCGGGCTGCACCTACTGCCAGCCACAGATCGCCAGCATCGGCCTCACGGAGCAGGCGGCGAAAGAGAAGGGCGTTGCGTACAAGGTCGGCAAATTCCCGTTCCTCGCCTCCGGCAAAGCCGTGGCCGCGGTTGAGATCGACGGATTCGTCAAGGTGCTGGCCGACCCCAAGACGGGCGAAATTCTCGGCGCGCATATCATCGGCGCCGACGCCACCGAGTTGATTTCCGAATTCAGCCTGGCGATGACGCTCGAGGCGACGATCGACGAGATCCACACCACCATTCACCCGCATCCGACGCTTGGTGAGGCCGTGATGGAGGCCGCGGCGGCCGCCAGCGGCGAGGCCATTCACATCTGACGCGTTGGGGCGGGGTCTCGGGAATCTGCCCCCCGGCTACTGCAGCCGCTTGATCCGTTCCGCCAGCGGCGGATGCGTGGAGAAGACCTGCTTGCTATCGGCCGTGGACTGCGACTGCAGCCGCTGCAGCATGAGCCGGAGGCCGTCGCGCGAGTAGCCTGTGACCGCGGCGAGATCGCGGCCGATGCGGTCGGCCTCGTACTCGGTCTGCGGATCGAATCCCTTCGTAAACAGCGTCTCGGTGATCTGCTTGACGCCGAGGTCAAATTGTTGGAGCTGGGCCTCGAGGTTGCGCACGTTGCCACTCTGGCTCGCCGCGATGCTGCTGGCCCCAGCTAGGAAATCGCCGCGGGCCACAATTTTTAGCGCGTGGCGCGCGGTGATGTGGGCGATCTCGTGGGCGAGGACGGCGGCCAGCGCATCATCGTCGGCTGCCATCTGGTAAAGTCCCCGGGTGATGAAAACGTAGCCGGACGGCGCGGAAAACGCATTGACCGAATTGCTGGCGAGCACACCGAAGCGCCAGGTGAGCCCCGGGCGGTCGGAAAATCCCGCCAGCGTCCGGCCGATGAGATTGACGCGCCGCATGATCTTCTCGTCGCGCACGAGCCCGCCATAGGTGCCGGCGATTTCCACGGCGACCGATCCGCCGATCACCCGCTCTTCCTCTGGACCGATGCCGGCGACCCCTTTGGCCACCTTGCCGACATTCTTGGCCGTATCGACGACCTTGCCGAGATCGAGCCCGCCGAACTGCCCGCGCAGACCGGAGGCGGCCGTCAGGACCAAGAGCAGGCAGAGAAAACGAAGGGCGTTCATTGGAATTCTCCTTTCTTCTGGGCCTGCCGGAAGGCCTGCACCTGGTCGTTCTTGATGGCATCGCTGGTGTGTTCCATCCATTCGACATCGCTGCGGGCCTGGGCGAGGCCCCGGCGGCCGGCGTAATCGATAGCGGCGGGTGCGAGCGGTCGGGCCGCGGCGGCCGCGGAGGTTTCGCTGGCGGCAACCGGCAGGCCATCGAGCCCCTTGTTTTCCGAAGGTTTCTGTTCGGCCAGATTGCCGGCGAAAACCCAGCCGGCGGTCTTGCCCTCGCTGACCCGCAACCAAGCACCGCGTACCTCCTCGACCTTGAGTTTGTGCGCGTAACCGATCCGGGCCAGCGTCTGGGCGAGCGGCGCCGGCTCGGCCAGTAGGGCGGTCTCGAGCCGCTTGGTGTAGGCGGTGCCCCCGGGGGCAAAGCCGGCGTACACTGGCGCGGCCAGGAAGGCCGCGATCGCGACGAGCAGAGGGATCTTCATTTTGAAGTGAGCTTGAGCAAGGGTTGCCAGTCAGAAGGAGGTGGATCAACAGTATATGCCGCAGCTTCCTTATGCCAAGCCCGGGCCATCAAATCATCGGGGGCGAGGGACTGCGCGCGCGCAAAGCTCGCCGCCGCCTCGCTGAACCGTTGTGAGGTCAGGGCCGCATAACCGGCATTGTAGGCGTCCAGGAAGGACTGCTGCGCCCCGGTGAGCGCGCCCGCGGCGCCGACGAGCTCGTGAACCTCCACCGCCTCGGTTTTGCCTTTGACCCGCAGCCGGGTGAGCGGGCGCGTGGCGAACCGGTCCTGGACGCGGCGGGCGGTCGTTTCGCCGAGCAGGATGGAGGTTCCGAACTCCTTGTTGGCGGCCTCCAGCCGCGAGGCGAGATTCACGGCGTCGCCGAGCACGGTGTAGTTTCTCTTTCGTTCCGATCCCATATTACCGACGATCATGTCGCCCGTGTTGATGCCGATGCGCATGCGCAGCGTGCAACCGTAGTCGCGCTCGAAGCGGGGGTTGAGCCCCGCCAACACGCGCTGGGCGGCCAGGGCGCCTTCGCAGGCCGCCGCGGCGTGATCGGTCAGCGATTGCGGAGCACCGAAAACGGCCATCACGGCATCACCGATGTATTTGTCGATATACGCGCCGTTCGCCAACAGGCAGTCGCTCACCTCCTGCAGATAAAGATTCACCACTGCGAGGAGCTGTTCCGGTGGAATCTTCTCCGAGAGGTCGGTGAATCCGGCGAGATCGGAGAACAACGCCGTGAGTTCCCTCCGCTCGCCGCCGAGGCGGATGGCGGCCGGGTCGCGCACCAGCATGGTCACCACCTCCGGAGCCACGTAACTGCCGAAGATCGCCTGGATCTCCCGCTTGCGCTGCCGCTCGACCAGAAAACTCTCCGCGGTGACGCCCAGCAGCGCGAAGAGGGCGCCCGCCACCGGCGTGGCCGGAGGAAAGAACCAGCCGGCAGAATGGGCGGCGTAGGCTCCGGCGAGGCACAGCACCGCGAGGCCGCCCGCGGCGAGCCCCGGCGCGACCAGACTGCGGTGACGCCGGCCGAAGAAGCCGATCAAGACGGCCACCAGCAATCCGCCGGTCAGCGCGACCCACCGGGGTACCTCGAGGATGAAACCGTGTCCCTTCAGGTTGGCCCAAACGGTCCAATGGATCAGCACCCCGGGTTCGACGCTTCCGCCCACTGGCAATGGTTTGACGTCAAAGGTGCCCTCGGCGTTGGCTCCAACAAACACCGTGCGGCCGCGCACAGCGGCGGCCGTTTCACCGGTCAGCTCGGGCTCGGTGGCCAGCGCGCGGGAGATTTCCTCCGGCGTGAAATTCGGCGCCTGGGCGCTGACCCGGCCGAAGATCAGCAGGCCCGCCTTGATGAACTGCCCGGCGGACAGGACCGGCACGCCCCGGGCGCTAACTTGGGCGAGGCCGCCATACCACCGCACCAATCCGCCCGGCGCCGTCGCGGGCGGGTCGAACGCGGCTGCGGCGAGCGAGCCGGGCGCGCGGTAATGGCGTACGACCCCGTCCGGGTCAGCCAGGAATTCGACATTGCCAAGACGGGCCGACGGAAAAAAGGCCGCGTGCTGCCGGCGGAAGGCGTCATCCCAGATCACTGGCGCCTGCTTCGGCGTGCGGGCCAGAACGGTGGGGCGCGCGGCGGCCGCAATGGCGCCGAGCAACAGGTCCTGCTCGGCCGCGTCCGACTGGTCGAAGAAAATGTAATCAACGACGATGTGCTGCGCCCCTGCCTGGTGCAGCGCGAGGATCAGCGCGGCAAACGCGGCCCGCGGAAACGGCCACCGCATGGCATAGGGCTCGCGCCCGAGCTCATCCATCGTGGCCCGATCGACCAGAACGAGAGCCGAGCCATCAGGCGGGGGCGGATCGCGCAGCGGGTGGCGGCTGGAGAAATCGAGAAACGCGCGGTCGAGCGTCGCGCCCCCGGGGACAAAATGAAACCCGGCAATCAGCACGGCCACCGGAACGAGCCAACGCCAGTGCAGGGGCAGAAGGTTGCGGAAACGAGAAGACACCTGCGGTCGATGAGAAACACAAAGGCGGCGCGCGGCAAGCGGACTCGCCGGCCGGTCCAGGCCCGGCGCCGCAATCGGTGAAGGCGGTTCACCCCGTCGATAAAGCGAGGATTGGTTTCCGGGCAAGAGGGGTTCACCCGTGGTTTCTCCGCCTCCCTGTGTTCCCGGCGGTTTCGACCTGACTATCCGCCGTCGTTTGATCAAGTTCGACGGACTTTCCTTCATGAGCCAACCCCGACCCCCGTATCGGCATCCGCTGTTTTGGGTGCCGTCGCTCTATCTCGCGATGGGCGTTCCGAACGCCACGGTTTCGGTGGTGTCGAAGATCATGTACAAGAATCTCGGCATCACGAACACCGACATCGTGCTCTACACGAGCCTGATGTACCTGCCGTGGGTGCTGAAGCCGATCTGGTCGCCGTTTCTGGAACCCTATTTGTCAAAGCGCCGCTGGGTGCTGACGATGGAGTTCTTGATGGCGATCGTGATTGGCTCGGTGGCGTTCGTGCTGCCGTTGCCCGGCTTTTTCCGAATTTCGCTGTCCATGTTCTGGATCGCCGGATTCGCCTCCGGCACCCAGGACATCGCGGCCGATGCGGTTTATCTCACGACCCTGCCGCAGAAAGACCAGGCGAAGTACATGGGCATCCAGGGGATTTGCTGGAACTGCGGCAGCATCCTTGCCGCCGGTCCGTTGGTCGTGATCACCGGCAGATTGCATGACAACTACGGTTGTGACTGGACGCACGCGTGGATGATCGTGATGGGCTTGCTCGGTGGCACCATGGCACTCCTGGGATTGTGGCACGCGTGGAACCTGCCGGAAGGCGAACCGTCGTCCCTGCACGGCGGCGGGATGGCTGGAGCCTGGCTGGCGCTGAAGGAATCATGGGTGACGTTCTTCCAGAAGAAAAGCATCTGGCTGATGCTGCTCGTGATTTTCATGTACCGGTTCGGAGAGGGCTTCATCGAGAATTTTGGCCCGCTCTTCCTCATGGATCCGCGCGCGGTCGGCGGGATGGGGTTCAACAACCAGGCGATCGGCGGGATCTACAACACCTACGGCACCATCGGCTTTCTGGCCGGCGCGCTGCTCGGAGGACTCTTCGCGGCGAGATTCACCCTGCGGCGTTCCTTCTTCTTCCTCGCTGTCGCGCTGAACGTGCCGCACGTCACCTACTACTTCCTCAGCCATGCGATGCCCGACAACATGGTGTTGGTTTCCGTGGTCGTGACGATTGAAAAGTTCGGGTTCGGCTTTGGGTCCGTCGGCCACATGCTGTATATGATGCAGCAGATTGCGCCCGGACCGTTCAAGATGACGCACTACGCCTTCGCCACGGGCGTGATGGCGCTGACAAAGATGTGCACGGGCTGGATCAGCGGCCCGCTCTACGAGCTGTTCCATCACAACTACCCGAATTTCTTCCTCTTCGTGCTGCTGGCCTCGATCCCACCGATCATCCTCGCCTGGTTCGCCCCGTTTCCGCAAACGGCCGACGGTGATGCCGTGGCGGCGGCAGGGGGGCCTTGAGGAAAGTGTCGTCTGGCGCCGCGGCTCGTTGTCCCGGCGATCTCTGGCCGGCGAAGCGGTGACTATTTCGCCGCGGCGTTTCCGCTGGGAATGGGGTGGACCGACGAACCGCCGCTGCGCTCCGGCCCGGACGTCCAAGAGCTCCTGGTCAATAGTCAATGACCCAATGCGCAGATGCCCAGTTCCCTCCGTTTTTGTGGACATCGAGACCGACGAATCGTTTAATCGTCCTCATGGGTCGGCCTCCTCTGTTGGGATTAACCGTTAACGCAGGGAAACCTTTATGCACCGCATACTAATACTAATCGCGCTAGGACTGTCCATCGGCTGCGGCGGAGCCTATGCCGAACGCCCAGCACCCGAAAAACAAATCAGCGCCTTCATTGAGGCATTGAAATCAGACGGTCCTCAAGCCGCCGTCGACAAACTGATCGGAGGAAGCCTGCTGCAAAAGCAGAAGGGGGCGCAAATTGCCGCCCTCATCCCGCAGTTCGAGACAGCCATCAAGGTCTATGGCAACGTCGAGCGGATGGAGCAGGTCGATGAGAAGAGATTCGGCCCTTCATTCATCCGCTATCGGTTCATCACTTACCACACCTCGGGAGCGCCACTCTTCTGGCGGATGATGTTCTTCAGGACCAAGGACGGCTGGGAGGTTCATGTCTTCGCGTTCAACGATGATTTCGACGAGATCTTCAAGGATGCCTGAGTGGAGAGGCGAGACGCTGACCTAGGCGCAAGCCTCCTTGGCTGACTGCAACGCGAAGGAAGACTCCACTACACGCGATGACAACTTGGCACCTTTGTCCATGGGCCGCATTTTTGCTGATGGGCTGCGGCACGGCGTTTTTGAACTGGGCTGCCGCGCGCGCGGATGAGGTCGCCACGGTGTCTTCGAGGGTGAGTGACGACTACGTCCGCACCAGACTGGCCGACGGATCGTTCCAACCCGAAACCTATGCATTCGGGAAAGGCGGTTATTGGAGCGGCGCGTTGCGCGACAAGACCATCGACGAGATGAATTTCATGGACGTGGCGCGGACGATCGCCGGTCCGCTTGAGCGCCAGGGCTACGTTCCGACAAAGGACCCACGGACGACCAAATTCTTAATCATGATCTATTGGGGAACGACCCAGGCACCCGGGAGCGAAAGCGCTACAAACGCATTTCAGAATATGCGGCAGGCGCGGGCTGATGTAGACCGCGCCAGACTCCTGGGGAGCCCCGCTGAGATCGCCGCAGCAGATGCCGCCTTTTCTTCCGCATTTGCCGCGCTTCACATGGAGGACACCCGGCGCCATCAGGCCGATTCATTGAACGCCCAAATGCTCGGATATGACTCCTGGTGGGACGCAACGGCCCGGTTCGAAGGAACGCCGTTTGAAGCCCGCTGGCAGGAAATGGTCGATGAGCTGGAGAAGAACCGCTATTTTGTGGTGTTGATGGCCTACGATTTCCAGCTGATGTGGAAACAGAAGAAGACCAAGCTGGTCTGGGAGACGCGCTTCAGTATCGGCGAACAGCGAAATCGATTCGACCAGCAACTGGTAGCGATGGCGCTGGAAGCGTCCAAATACTTCGGCCAGAACAGTCACGGCCTGGTCCGCAAGGCAGTGCCCGAAGGGAAGGTCGAAGTCGGCGAGGTGAAATCGCTAGGCGTGGTCGGGGCGAAAGCACCCTGAGCCTTTTCGAGGGCGGAGGTGCCCAACAAGGGAGGGGCCTATTTCCGTATCCCTCCGCGTCCTCACAGACGCGGCAATGGGGGAGAGCCGTCCGCGTAGCCAAACTCGTGAGCAGCCTGTCGGACTTAG
>Ga0182011_10000911_pt1 | contig 25766 bp, 22 predicted proteins | sample 711E1DmetaG_FD_120481 | JGI IMG/M metagenome (GOLD analysis project Ga0182011, IMG submission 120481) | Permafrost microbial communities from Stordalen Mire, Sweden - 711E1D metaG | ecosystem: Environmental > Terrestrial > Soil > Wetlands > Permafrost | place: Sweden: Stordalen | collected...
ATACTGCCATTTGCGTCCAACCGAGCACAATTGTTTCTCCGAGAGGGTCATCGGCTCCGGACCGCCCTTCGAGAAGTCCTGCAAACCCGTTGTCGCCACTTCTGGAAGCGGATTTTTCACAGACCGCTGCCTTCGGGGCCTTTCCTGGGATCGATTCCTGGGTCGCCACAACCGGCGGCTCTACCCTGCGGGGATCGTGAGAGCCGCCATCCGCTGCACCATCGCCGGCCACGCGCTGGAATTATTCACTTGCGCGCCCAGCATCAAGTACGGCGCGCCATCCACGAACAAGCCATAGCGCCCGTCTTTCTGCACAATTTTGGGAAGCGGCTGATCCTTGGACTGTGCGTGGAGCACGCGCACCGCACCACCTGTCATCAGTGTGACCAGACAGAAAGCCACGCGCAGAACATTCTTGAGGCTGTGATTATTCATCAGAATTGCCTCCGTTGTTTCATTACCAGCAGCCAATCGAAGCCAGTATAGCCCTTGCGCAATGAATAGATCCTGAAAGTTGCCGGAGAATCCGCCAGCATCCGCTCAAACGTCTTCATTGCGCATAATCTCGGCCCATCGGAATCCGCCTCACTTCCACCATCCACATTAGTTGAGTTGCGCCTCCACTCTCAGGCACAATCACATTTCGGGCGGAAATTGGAGTTCCCCATGGCGGGCGTGAAAATCCTCAACATCGAAGCTGGCATGCCCACGGTTGAAGAAGCGCGCCAGATTCTCCTCGCCGAATTGAAGCAAGCCAAACAGAGCGGCGTCGCCGCCGTGAAGATCATTCACGGTTACGGCTCCACGGGGAAGGGAGGTGCGCTACGCGGCGCTCTTCGCACTTCGTTGCTGCGCCGCAAGAAAGAAGGCATGGTCACCCGCGTCATCTTCGGCGAAAAGTGGAGCGTCTTTGAGGACGACGCGCGCTACGCCATCGAACATTGCCCGGACTTGCGCAACGACCGCGACCTCAATCACAGCAATGAAGGCATCACCATCGCCGTGCTGGTATAGTGATGTGTACTACAAGTTTGTTGCACTTTTCTTTAGGGGGTCAGGGCTTCAGCCCTGACATACGGCCTGCAAAATGAATTGGGCTTTAGCCCCTGAAGACTCTGTGCATCTTCGCATTATTTTCGGTGCACAATACTTGCTGCGCGGCCCGACAACATTTTATTTCTGCAACTCGAATCCCATGACCACTCCACCAACCGCTTTCGCCGATTCCTCTTCGTCCTTTAGCCACATCCCTCGCCGTATATTCTTCGCGGCGCTTGCCCTGTTCCTGCTCGTCTATCTCGGCGACTTCTTATGGTTTCAAGTTCGCGTGCATTACCCCGCCGCGGGCCCCACCACCAGCAGCGTCCACCGCTATCGACTTCTCGCCATTCCACTCAAAAACAACAAAGTCGAATACCAGCTTGACTCCCAGAAGCCCGAAGAGGACCTCCCCTGCGTGCGTTCCCTCTTTTCCCACGCCGGAATCCGCCCGTGCTGGTACGTCACCCGCCACGCCAAAGATCCCATCTCCATGTAGCCTCCTCAGCGTCTTCGTCGTGCCCGCAGCAGCGTGGCCTGGTGACAAAAAGCGAAGCAGATTCTGGGTGCCCCACCCTCGTAGTTGGAGGGTGGGCTCTTGGGTTTCTCTTCTCTTCAAACTTACAACTCATGACTTAATACTTAGAACCTTATGGGTGGGTCTTGGGATTCTCTTTCTTCCTCTCATTCCGGGACGATGTCGATTCCAATCAACCCCACTTCACCCTTCGTGTAGAACGACCAACTGCTCCACGGCCAATCCCTCGGATGCCTTGCTAATCCGCGCGTCACCGGGTTGCTGTGCATGTAGTCCAACTTCTCTCGCTTCTTCCCGTTCGTGTACACATTGAAGTCGTAAAACCGCGGCTGCCAGAAGCAACGTGGGTTTTCCCCCGGCTCCGGAAATGCCAGCCGCAGTTGTTTCTCGGATGCGTTTCGCCGCTCCTTGCGCATCTTCTGCGACACTCGCTGCTTCAGCATCTGCAACACCGTCGAAGGCGTGCCTTTCTTCGGTTCGCTGATCAATACGTGCACGTGCTCCGGCATCACCACATAGCCCACTAGCAGAAACCCATACTCCGAGCGAACGCGCGCAAGCTCCCGCACAAACAGATTTCGCGCACGCATCGTCCTAAGCAGCGGCAGGCGGCGATAACAACTGAACGTGAGAAAGTGCAGATGGCTGCGGCCGTAGTAGCGCTTCAATCCTTTGGGCATCAGAAAACCCAAGACCCACCCTCCCACCACGAGGGTGGGGCACCCACTGCATCATAACGCTTCGTTTAACTATAAAGGTGGTATCCTTACCCTGATGATGCCACGCGCAGGGGAAAAAACGAGCCGAGCATCAGCGACCGGGCCACCCGCCGTTGAGATAACTTCGGGTGACCTGCCCTTTGCGCCTTGGGCAAAGGGTGGGTCCGCTCTCCGACTCAAACCTTGAACTTTCAACCTCAAACCGTTCTCCCGCTTCCTCTTCTCTCGAAACCTAAAACTGACAACCGATAACTTAAAACTGTCTTCCTCACCCCGCCGCGGCCAGCGCTTCCCTCTTCCTTGCTTCGTCCCACAGCGCGATGTACGGCTTGAGCTCCGTCATCATCCGCGCGAACTGGTTGAAGTCCAGCGATTGCGCCCCATCGCTCATGGCCTTTTCCGGCGCGGGATGCGTTTCCACGATCAATCCATCCGCGCCGATCGCCACGCCCGCCCGCGCCAACGCCGGCACCAGGCTGCGTTTCCCCGTCGCGTGGCTGGGATCGAGGATCACCGGCAGGTGCGTCAATTCGTTCAGCACCGGGATCGCCGAAATGTCGCAGGTATTCCGCGTCGCCGTCTCGAACGTGCGGATGCCGCGCTCGCACAGAATCACCTCCGGATTCCCGTGCGCCACGATATACTCCGCGCTCATCAGCAATTCCTTGATCGTGCTGCTCAACCCCCGCTTCAACAGCACCGGCCGCCCGCACTTTCCCAGCGCCTTCAGCAGCATGAAGTTCTGCATGTTTCGCGCGCCCACCTGCATCACGTCCGCGTACTTGGCCACCAGCTCGACGTCGCGATCCCCCATCACCTCGGTGACGATCGCCAGCCCCGTCGCCTTCTTCGCCTTTTGCAGCAGCTTCAATCCTTCCTCTTCCATCCCCTGGAAATCGTATGGCGACGTTCGCGGCTTGAACGCGCCCCCGCGCAGCAGTTTCGCCCCGGCCTTCGCCACCGCTTCCGCCGTGCGCATGATCTGTTCCTCGCTCTCCACCGAACACGGCCCGGCGATCACGATGAACTCGTCGCCGCCAATCTCCGTTCCATTTACGCGGATGCGCGTCTTCCCGCGGCGGAACTCCTTGCTCACGAACTTGTACGGCGCCGTGATGCGCATGACGCTATCCACTTGCGGCAGCGCCTCCACCGATTCCATGCACGGGGTCACGTCGCCCACGCCCACCACGCCGATCACCACGCGCTCCTCGCCTTCGATCGAGTGCACCTTGTACCCGAAGTGCTTCACAATCGCGCAGACTTCATCGATCTCTTCCCGCCTCGAGTGCAGCTTCATCGAAATAATCATCGTCGTTTCCCTTTTTCCTTTGGCCGGCCGCAGCCAGCCCGAATTCTCCGCCCTAAAACAAAAAAGCCCACTCTTTGCGAGTGGGCCGCAACTTCAAATTTTCGCAGAATCTAGACGATGGCCCACTCCTCCCGGATGCTCCGGTACGTAAATCGCCAATAATACGAGTAGGTCTTCCGATTCATGCTCGCCAGTTTATCGGTTCTGTCCAAAAACGCAAGCCACAATTCGCTTATTCCCGCCATTAGGCCGCGCAATACCTCAAGGCCGCAGCACGGCAGCCAGATCAATATAAAAGGATCGCAATGCGATAACGCGTGAATCCCGCCGCTCCTCCCGTATCGCAAGCGCCCACAGCCGCGCCGCGATATTTCCCGCCTTGCACACGCTGCTCAATGTCCGCGGGCAAGTGGTTCAGGTCGGAAGTTTCGTAACGCACGACGCTCACCGGCCTTTGTCCCGCCCAGCCGCGATCCATCTCGCAGGTCTTGCGCGCATCATCGGTAACATTCAGCAGCCGCACACCGCGCGCGGCCAACTGCGAGCTGACCTGGAGCTCCTGCGCATCCAGTCCCAGAAGCGCCACTGCCGCCGAGAAGTCCTCTGCGGCAAACAGTTGCCCCCCGCTTTGCACCACCGCAATGCCTACGGAATTCAGTTCGCGGTCGAGAAAATTGGCGCGGTGCGGCGGCGAGTTCATCCACTGCGTGTGCAGCCCCAGAACTGTTGGTCCTTCGGCGACATTCTCCGCGATCAGGCTGAAGCGTGCGCCCGTCTGCATCGCTCGCTGCTGCAGCGGCAACTCGCCGGGGAACTGGTGCGAGAGCGTATTCTGCTGCGCCATGCGTTGCGCATGCTGGCGAGCGGCTGCGGCCAGCGCCGCATCCCACTGCAGCGGCGGCAAACCCGCGGCGGCGCGGCTGTGGTTTGCTGCGTCAAGCAACATACTTTCCGGCGAACCGTATTGGGGCGAAGCGGCGGCGTGCGAGATCGGCGTCAGCAACAACGCCGCCAAGACAACGGCGGCAACGATGGCGAGGCAGCGCAAGAAGGTGGACATCGGAAATGCTCCTGCATCCATTAAACACGGTGTTCTTGAAATGGATGCGCGAAGCAAGGTACAGATGGCGCAAGAGGAAGCTGGCCGGCCGGACAGGCCCCCCTGAAGATGTTTGCCTGGTTGAGCGCGATTAGCCGCGGACGCGCACGGCGCTGAAGCTCAATACCACATGGCCGCCGGAAGTGGGCCGGCCAAAGCTGAGCATCGGCCGGAAGCGATAGAAGAACAGCAACTGATCCAAGTGGTGGCGCACTTCCTGGCTGTCCGGGCCATCCATGATTTCGTACTTCATCATGCGGCCGTCGGAATCCACCACCACGTCCACGATCAGGTCATTCTGCAAAAGTACATCGGGATTCTGCATTTCGGGCGAAGCCGAGCTGGGCATGTCCGAGGGCAAAATCAGGCCCGCGGGCTGCAACAGGGAAGTCGGAATATCGTTGGGATCGGCCTGCACTACAATGCCCGGCACGATCATGTGCAGCACAAACACAAAGATGACGATCGCGGAGAACAATCCGCCTGTTGCCGGCACGGTGAATGGACGGAACACGTTGTCCTGCAGAATTTCAATGCGATCCTTCACAAGCTGCCAACGCTCTGCCCAATTGCGCGGGCCGCGTCCTTGGGCTGCCGCCACCTTGATGCGCACGGAGAGATCCGCCGGGGGCAAGGCGCGCGGCATACGCGAAAGCATCACCGCCAGCTTGCGGTAACGCTGCAATTCCTCGCGGCACGAAGCGCACTCTTCGAGGTGCTGGCGGACGGCGTCCCGCTGCCGGGCACGCGAAGCCGAAGCCAGGGTGTCATCCAGATACCCGGCCAGTTTGGAATGTACCTTCTCGCACGTCATGATTGTTCCTCACGCGTTTGACTTGGACGCGTTATTTCACCTGCCGACGGACTAGCTGGGGCACGTACGTAGGCCATTTGTAAACCGATTTGCGAGCCGAAGTGGGCGGTGCTGGCCGCTTCGCGGTGGGGCATCTCGTGGGGCCGCGCAAACCCTTTTTCAACCAGCAGGGGCTCCAGCAATTCCTTCAATGTGCGCCGGCCTCGCAGGATGCGAGACTTCACCGTGCCCACGCTGCAATCGAGCACCTCGGCCACTTCTTCGTAGCTCAAACCTTCCAGATCCCTGAGGATCACCGCGCCGCGGAAGACTTCGGGGATTTGCTGCAGCGCGTCCTGCACCGCGGCCTGAATTTCGTGCGTGGCCATCTGCTCGTAGGGCGATGCGGTGCCGTCTTGCACTTCGACCGGGGCAAAGCCCTCTTCGGGTTGCGCATCAATGGAGACGTTCTTCTGGAGGTGGCGCTTGAACCAGCGGCGGTTGTTGAGCGCCTCGCGAACGGCGATGCGGTAAAGCCAGGTCTTCAGCGAACTGCCGCGGCGGAAACTCCGTATGCCCCGAAACGCCTTCAAGAAAACTTCCTGTACGGTGTCGGCGGCGTCGGCCGTATCTCCCAACATGCTCAGGCTGAGGCTGTACACGGGACCGTGGTAGTGCGTCACGAGCCAGTCGAATGCCGTCTCCGAGCCAGCTTGCAGCTCGGTGACAAGTCCGGCTTCATCGTGGCCCCACGAGAGCGTACCGACCCAATCGGACACGTTCTGCCTTTCTAGCTCGTCCTCCAGCCGAATGCGCTGGAAGGCGAACTGGCCCACGCTGGCCTCGGCCAGAGTGGACGGCCCATGAATCTCTTCCCTGCAACGGGCCTCTTGGCACTTCGGATTGGGAGCACCTTCCCCAATCCACGTCCGCTCAATGTATTAGACACCGAAGAGCGGCGGAATGTTTCTTGGCCCGGAGTGCCGCCCTCGAGAAAGCGGCGGGTACAAAGGGCGCGTCCAGCCGAGAACTGGCCCAAATGTGAATTGTGGCACCAGGGAAAGCGGAGCGCAATGGGCCAGCCGTAAGGGGTGGGCGCAAATGATGCAAGATAGAGAGTGCGTAAGTTACAGAGCAGACGAGAGTTAGAGGGTGTGCATACCACCCCCGGGTGTTTTTGTGAAGTATGTGAAAAGAAAGAGGTTGCGGGCGCAAGTGTGCGCAAGCATGTCAAAAGAAAGGAGATAGGAAACGGGAAAATCGAAAAGCGAAAATCGAAAAACGAAAGGCGAAAAGCGGAGAGTCCGCAGCGTGCAAACCGCTCCCCTAGCGGGTCCTTTCGAGGCTGAGAGCAGGCAGGGCAAGCGGGGCAAGCGAGAGGCGAGCGCAAAACTCTTTCGGGATGGAGGGTTCGTTGTACTCGGGCTGGCTGGAGCAAAACGTTCACGACGCATAATAGCACGGATTCGTTACCATGTCAATAACTATTTACTTGGTATGTATTCGAATGCGTGTGCCATTTTGGGAAAAGGCCACGGAAAAGAGCGGGCCTACGCAACAATTTAGAAAGAACGACAGTCAAAACCTCCTCGGGCAAGACCGGCACGTAGGGCACTCAGCCTCGGCTTAGGTGTTTAAGCCTGTGCCTTCCGCCAGCCCGTTTGCGACTCTTCTAGGATCGAGGGCCTACGGCTTATCTAATTGCATCGGCTTGAATAGCTCAATGTTGCCGCAATAATCACAAATATAGGCCTCCACAAAAAGGGGGCTGCCTTGTCTCCATGATTGAGAATCGCTTCCTTTTATTACGGCGGACCCAGCTTCTAGTGCCACGACCTGTGTCTGAAATCCCGAAGAGTTTTTGGGGAGCTGGTAGAACCCCTTTCCGCACATTCTACAAGGTCTGGGCGTATCCTCGGTCAGCATTTGACCGCCGCGCTTCATTACGCCCAGGTGGCCATCAACAACTTGCATCAACTCCAGCGCGCTTGGAAGGACCTTGCCTTGATCGTCCTGAAGGCATTTGTCGAGAATCTTGTTTATTGCAAAAATGTTCGGGTCGTTTGGGAATTTCAGGGTCAGATCGAACTCAGGTCTCCTATGCCACTCCCTAGGTAATTTTAGACGTCCCGCGATCATGCACCAGAGAAGCTTTCCGAGCATGTAGACGTCAAATTGACCGCCGACTTCCTCAAGGCGCTCTTCAGTCTCTGCCCATGGCGGCATGTAATCACGTGGACCGACGCTTTCTTTAGTAAACGTCAGGCGCTCCGGTAGATTTGGGAGGAAGGCGATTCCAAAATCTCCAAGAATCAAGTTTCCGTTACTGCCGATGAATACATTTGCTGGCTTTATATCCCGGTGAACCACACCGTCTTTGTGGAGTTGGGATACGGTTTCAACAAGAGTGCGGAAAGCGACTAGACAGGGCAGCGAGTTCCCGCGGAAAGATAGCACATGTTGTTCCAGCGTCCCTTGTGGAAAGAACTCCGTGACGATCCACTTTTCAGATTCGTCGAATGCCAAGAGCCTTGGAAGGCCCGACCGGTTGTCGCCGAGCATAGTGATCTCAATATGGAGACGCGCGCGCGCTTGCTCTTCTGCCTGTACACCAGCGGCTCGTGCCGAATAGATTTTCAAAGCGCCAAGTTCCGAGATATTCTCGTTTCGCCCATAACCAAAAGTAGCCTCCGTGAATTGTTGTGCTCTGAGATCATTGAAACCTTGGCCCGATAACTCTTTGATTGTTTCGAGGTGTTTCTGCCGTTCCCGTGCTCTCGCCGGAGTCCGAACCAAAAACACCTCGCTCTGGCCGCCCTTTCCCAGTGACTGTAATCTTTCCCACTCTTCATGCTTGCCCATTGCCTTCCTCCGATGTCGAGCAACAACTCAATGCTTCCATTGGGCGTCAACCAATCCAATCGGGTCTTCCAACATCATAAACATGAAAAGCCAACCCAACTCCGGAAGCAAATCAGGCAGCGAGCCTTTAGAGAGGCTCATGTACCTTTCAAAACTACCATTTGCCAAGAAATAGCTGTGGAGAGTGTTTCTGGCCGCATGCAAGTACCTCGCAACAAAACTCTCGTCGTCGACCTGCTCGTCCAAAAACCGTGCGGGTCCGTGACTTATTGAATTGGGAACTTCCTTCCGACCCAGAACAACTTTCTTCTTTCTCCGTGAGGTCAACCAAATATCGTCAATCACAGCTTGGAAAATCTGATCGTAGAGATATCCCCCGGTTTCCCGAATGAATGTTAGGAATGGCTCAGGAATGGTCTGTAAGATCTTGCTCAGCCTTTGCTCGTAATGGCTCTTTTTGAGGAGCCGATTGAAAACCGTTTGCCTTTCCTGAAGATTTCCCGGCGTTGTCATAAGACTTGCGAATTTATCGTGCAGATTGAAGAATAGGGTCTTCCGAACATAGGCGTCTCTGTCTGATACGATCAGGGTCGTCTCGATCAACATTCGCTCGATTGTCATATGTCTTTTTTCCAGGAGAAGCGGACTAACGTAACCGGTCCGGCTGTCCACATGAGCAGTAAGCTCAAATAGATAAGCGTAGAGGTGGTCGACGCGTTCTATTGTCCAGTGGATCAGGGCAGTAATCTCCTCAGGTGAAAAGGTCCGGGGGCACACCCAGCGGCTTAATAGCGAGGCCTTGTCATGAGGCCTCCCAGCTACGTAATTCAATAGTTCCCTCGTAGGCGTTTTTTCGTTGAACACCGATCCCCATCTTGCAAAATCGAGAATTTCCCGTGGGAATCGTCCCAACGACTCAACTGGCCTTGGAAGCTGGAAGACAACTTCGCAATTCAGCCGAGGACAGAGGAGTCCATAGCAATTCGGAAACATGAAATGCAAAACTATTTCCAAGGCGTTCACACCGAAGTCCTCACCCAAAGTAGAGTGCGCCTCAGACATCATCCTTGCGATTGTCGAACCTAGGGGCTTGATTTCTGCCCACTCGAAAATATCCAGGGGGGCGAGTACTCTGACGAAGCCATGAAGTAGAGACAGAAGCTCGGATATGGCTATCACATGTACTCGCCCCTCTGAGTACTTCTCAAGAAACGCAGGAATTACCCGCTTAGCCATCAACCCTGGAAAAGTGGGTACGTCAGATAATGTTACGAGGCCCCGAAGGGCCCTGAGAGCTTGCATAGAATCATCCTCCAGGAACCGAGCTAGGAAAGCCCCTGGGTCCTGAACGGAAGAGTGCAACTCCTGTCTTGGAATCTCTGGCAGATTTCCTAGGTCAAACTCCGCTTTTTCAGGCTCAAAATTTCCTCGATCATATGTTGCGTGAAGCGTGTACAAGCCTTTGAACTTGCGAGGCTCAACGAGAAAATCTTTTTCTGAGTCAACTACCGTATATCCGGCCCTCTTGCAAACCTGGATCACTCCTGGCGCGGCAGGAGCGTTTTTTGGGCACAGTTTCCTCCAGCCAGCATCTTCAAGTGTAAGAACTGTCAAGGGCCACCTCGAGATATCCAGTGAACCGACCGAGGATTCGGGAGCAGGGCGGTGAACGGGCGGCGGGTGAGCGCGACTTGTGTCCGTCTTCCCGCTCGAAAAACTGTCGCACGAAGAATACCACCGTCGGAATTCATCACGAAGCTGAATCCCAAGCGGTTCATGGAAGGCTGGGTCTTGGCGCCTCTGGCGCTAGGCAAAGAAAAGAGAAGCCGCACGCGCTACTCGACGAGGCGGTCGGCCCAGGCACTGGCGACCACGCAAATATCGCGGAAGGCGCGGGCCTTGTAGGGAGATTTCGCGCCAGATTCCTTCAGGATGGTCGCCTGGTTCCGGCGCACCTCGCGGTAAATCCCGGCCATCTGTTGGACTGTCGGTTGCCTTCCGCGCCGCTTGAAGGTCTGGCAAAGCTCTGCGAACACGCCGGCGACCTTTCCTTCATGAATCTTCGCATCCGTGCCATTCAGGTCGCTGAGCGATTTCTCCATGCGGTAGCTGTTGGACTCGAACACGTACCAGCTTTCTTTCTTCTTGTGTTTCTGCTGCGCCACTGTCAGGCCCAACTCGAACGGCATGTTGAACCGGGGCGTGCAGGGCTTCTTGCGGTCCAGTTCCACGCGGGAAAGATCGTGGATGGAGTATTCACAATCTCCAATCAATTTCAGAATCTTGTCCAAGCGGCGCGAACTATCTGGAATTTCGAGTGTTGCCCGCGGGACCAGGCCAAAAGCGCTCACACCTGCAACGTAGGCGATGAACAGCCGCTCAAACTTCTTGTCGTAGGGAATGTTCAGGAAAACTTCAGTGCGCGGCTTTTTTCGTTTTGCCACGCGTTTGCTTCTTTCGGCTAGCGCTCTTCAGCTTGAACTTGCCATTCGTCCCTGCCTTATGGCCCGCTCTTGCACAGAAATCCACCGTAATTGTCTTCGGGCCGGCGACCCGCCTCGCAATTGTCTTTGGGCCGGCGACCCGCATCAGGCGCTTGAAGCGTGAGTCCGAAACGCCCAGGGCCGCCGCGGTGTCTTCGGCCGTCGCAAACCGTGAATCAAGAATGACGCTCATCGCGCTTCACCTGGAACCTAATGATACACGCGTGGCCGCCATCTGTCCATTAACTCTTCAAGTAAGTGTCCTGGGCGGGTAGATCGAGACTGGCGGCGTTGCAATCAGGCCATTGATCCGCGTTTGGGAGCAGGAGATTACGGAACGGGCGGAGCCTCGCGGGCGTTGCCGGGAGATTTTGCCGGGGTGTGGCGCGATTGAATGCTGTGTCGCGCCTACGGCGCTCGGGATTTTTGTGCGCTGCGTACCCAGGGCTCACCCTTCGACTCTGCTCAGGGCAGGCGCCCTGGGCTAACGTGTTTCGCGCCTCTGGCGTTTGGCGAGTAGGACGGGGGAGACGAGTGCCAAAAGGAATGAGGTGCGCGTCTTGCGTTGGATTAGCGCCGGAGGCGCGGCAGAAATTAGCCCAGCCCGTGAGGGCTGGGAAAGATTGCGGGGTAATCTGGAGCGCCGTAGGTGCGGCACGCGTATTGCCAGCTTACAAATGGTGTTCCACCCGTCCTCGCACCAGTTTCGAAACTAGTACCCACTAAATAATAGTAGACAAACGGTAAATAATGTGCTATGCTTGGCCTGTTATGCTGCGGGGACGCTGCTCTTGTGCCATTTCGGGCCGTCCCGGAGCGTCATCCGGGACGCAAACAACGCGTCCCACACCCTTACTCCGCGTCGCAAAATCCCGTAAGTCCTTTGTTTCCCCTACATCCAAGAAATTCGCCCGTAAGTCCTTTGTTTCCCCTACTTACGCAAAAACAGGGGGGTGGGGGGTGTTAACTAGCGCGTCACGTGCAATTGTCGGCGCGCCGACATTCCCGTTTTTGCCCGCAAGAAGAAGGAGGTTGCAAACGCAGGAGTTCAGCGGGGAAAGAGAGATCCCTCGCCCGGCTCGGGATGACGAAATCGAGAAAGTCAACCGGCGGGCATGCGAGGGAAATTGTAAGTATTCAGTTATCAGTTATAAGTTTGGGAGAAGAGAATCCCGCACGCCCAGGAAGGGCCGAGGCGGTTCAGGTCCCGGCGCGCGAAAAGATAGGTCACGCTTGCCGAGGCAGCCACGGCAATGACATTCTGAAGACGGAGTGTAGGAACTCATTCAGGAGGATTGTGCCGGCCGGGACGTTCGAGTCCGCACGCCATTGACATGGAGATAATGTCCCAGAACCCGTATTTTTCCGTGGTGAAGAAACAGTTGAATTCCTATGACGGTTCAAGCAACCAGTACTACATCGTTGAGTTTCCACGCCCCGCTGTGGCCGTGCTCGTCACGCGAGGTACAGACGTGCTGCTGATACGGCAGTACCGGCCCATTGTGGATGAATACGTGTGGGCGATTCCCTCTGGCGGCGTAAGCCTGGAAGAGACACCGGCGGAAGCAGCAGCGAGAGAATTGGAGGAAGAAACCGGCTTCCGGGCGTCGTCCCTGGTTCCCTGGATGAATTGCTATGCCTCGTATGGTTGCAGCAACCAGCGCTTTGAGATCTTCTGGACGAGTGACGCGGTCGAGACCGAGCGGGGATTCGATCCCGCGGAAGTTATAAGTATCCGGTGGTTCAATCGAACGGAGTTGCGGGACTTGGTTCTCACTAATGGGGTCGTGGACAACCTATCGCTCTCACCGTTGTTGCTGTTTCTTTTTAGGGTTAGCGAGAGTGGGGGAGAAGTTATCAGTAATCAGTTGTAAGTTTTCGGAGAAGAGAAACCCAAGAGCTACCCACCACACGTCCAGAGAGATCCCTCGACCCCGGCGAGGCGCACGGGGCGCACAAATCGCGCTTCGCGACCCGACGCGCCAAACGGCGGCGCGAAAGAGAAAATCGGGTCGCTCCGCTCGGGATGACGGAGGGGAGAAGAGAAAGGCCAGAGCCACCCAAGAAAAAGCCTCAGGCCTGAAGGCCTGAGCTACAGGGCAGACGCAAGAAAATGAACGCGGGCCGATCAGAAGATCGGCCCGCCGTGGTCGGCACAGTGCGTCAAGGCTGCGGAGGATGCGGCAGCTATTTTGGTTGGGCGGCGGGTGGAGAGAAGGCGTCGGCCAGGGAGATGAGTTTGAGTTGGGCGCGCAATTGATCAAGCGGCGCGGCGGAGGTGATGGTGATTTCGACGGGCTGGCCGGGGATCAGGTCGAAATAATTGTCGGAGGGCGTGGCGTCGAGAGCGCCGAAGGAGATGTAGACGCTGCGGGCGAGTGCGGGGGAAGAGAGCCGCAAGCGGTAAGCGTCGCCGGATTTGGCGAGATCCACGGAGATTTGCGGCTGGGGCAGAATGACGAGTTTCGCCGGGACGAAGTAGAGAACATTGCTGGAGACGGATTTGCCGTCAACGAGGAGATCGGCAACGGCGAAAATATTGGCCGCGTCGGCGCCATTGGCATTCACAAATTCCGCGAGGGGCCGCTGGATATAGATTTTGCTGGAGAGTTCAGGAACCTGGATCTCCTGCGTGGAGTCCGAGAGCGATTTTCCCGCCAGGGTGAAGAGGCGCAGGCGCAAGCGCGCGGCGGTGGGCGCGGTCTTATCGGAGATCACATAGACGTTGAAGTTGCCGTCCTCGACGTGCGGAGAGACGAGGAGCGGGCTATAGAAGCGGCGGGCGTAATACTGCAGGGCCTTCCAGCGGCCGAAATAATCAATGCTGGACCACGAAGCTACCGGCCAACAATCGTTGAGCTGCCAAAAGATGGAGCCCATGGCGCGCGGGCGGATGCGGCGCAGATGCTCCGCGCCGACTTTTATGCCTTCGGCCTGAAGAACCTGGCTGGCGTAGAGGAACGAGGGGAAATCGCGCGGCTCGGAATAATACTTGAGCATGTAATCGTGAATGATCGAATTGCCTTCGGTGTTTTTCTGATGGGCGAGCATGACGGGAGTGAAGATGCCGGTGCGATCTTCGGGCTGAGTGAAGGCTTCGATGGTGCGCATTTCGGGGAAGGACTGAAAGCCGTACTCGGTCATGAAGCGGGGGAAGTGCAGTTCGTATTCGGAGAAGGGAACGCGGCCGTGCCAGACGCTCCAATCGTGGAAATCGCCGGATTGGAAGCTGGGGGAAGTTTCCTCGTAATCGGAGCTGGGAGAACTGGGCCAGTAAGGCGTTTCGGGAGCCAGGCGGTTGGCGGTGCGCGCGAGGATGCCGCTGAAGACGGTGAGATAGTCCTGCCACATCTGATAGCGGGCGGCGGGGGAGAGCAGGTCGCGGCCATTCCAATGAATGGCGCCTTCGGTCTCGTTGTTGCCACACCAGATGATGATGCTGGGATGTTCGCGCAGACGGCGGACCTGAAATTCGGCTTCGATTTCGATGTTTTGCTTGAAGGCGTAGGTGCCGGGCTGCCAATCGTTGCCGAACATGAAATCCTGCCAGATCATGATGCCTAATTCGTCGCAGAGGTCATAGAACTCCTGAGTTTCGTAATAGCCGCCGCCCCAGAGGCGAATCATGTTCATGTTGGCATCGCGTGCGGATTGCAGGATGCGGCGGTACTGTTCGGAGGTGACGCGCGTGGGGAAGCTGTCGAAGGGGATGACATCAGCACCCTTGCCGAAGACGGGGATGCCGTTGACGATGAACTCGAAGGAACGGCCCCACTGATCGAGATCGCGGCGAAGAACGATGGAGCGGAGGCCGGTGCGCGCGGAAGCCTGGTCTTCGGCGCGATTGCCGATTTGGACCTGGGCGTTGAATTGATAGAGAGGTTGCGCGCCGTAGCCGGCGGGGAACCAGAGCTGCGGGGAAGCTATCTCGAGCGGAAGGTCGACGTGATTGAGGCCGGGGTGGAGTTCGACAGCGCGTGAGAGCTCGACTTTCTTGCCGGCGTGGGTGTAGTCAAGGGTGACCTTGGCGGTGGCGACCTCGGTAGCGGTGACTTCGACTTGAGCGGAGAGGTGGGCGACTTTAGCGGTGACGTCGAGCTGCGCGATGTGGAGGTTGGAGATGCGGGCGGCGTCCCATGCTTCCAAGCGAACGGGGCGCCAGATGCCGCTGGTGACGAAGCGAGGTCCCCAATCCCAACCATACTCATAGGCGGCCTTGCGGAGGTAGGTTTTCTCGGCGGTGTGGGTCTGCTCTCGCCATTTATCCGTGGCTGCAATTTTGGCGGCAGCCTTGATGGGAGAAGGAAAAACGATGCGAAGCTGGTTGGCGCCCGGCTGCAAGAGCGACTTCACAGGGACGCGCCACTCGCGAAACATATTGTCGGCGGTGAGGACGAGCTTGTCGTTCAAATAGACTTCGGCATAGGCGTCGAGGCCCTCGAAAACGAGATCAATGTTCTTGCGGGCGAGCAAATCGGCCGGAGCCTGGAGCGTGGTGCGATATTCCCAGTCGGCATCCTCGATCCATTGGAGCTTGGCTTCGTTTTCGCGATAGTAGGGATCGGGAATCAGATTGTTGTGAAGCAGATCCAGGTGGACGCTGCCAGGAACCTGCGCGGGACGCCAAACAGAATTATCGGATGCGGCGGCGCCAGGGAGTTGACGGAATTCCCAACCGGAATTGAGAGGAACGACCTGCTTTTGGAGAGAAGTTTGTGCGAGAGCGAGAACGGGAAAGAGCAGAGCGAACAACAAAGCAAAACGGAAGCAATCAAGGCGCATGTTGAACTCCGATGGATGGTGAATGAAGCATGGTCAAAATCCGGAGGAAAAATCCGGGGAAAAGCCGCTTGGCTCCTGGCAGAAAGCCGTAGGGTCTGCGCTACAGTGGCCGATCTAAAGATTGGCCACTCCATGCGAAGGCCTAGGAGCGAAGCTACAGTGTACTGCAAATTGCGAGACATATCAGCGCGAGCGAAAAAAGAAATCGCGGCGAGGGATGGCGGCGAATAAAACGTTGCGCGAGGCGAAACGGGTTTTTGAGGGTGCGCGAAGGGGAAGTTGGATAGAATCCGGGAGGAAACAGGACTGGAGAGAACTGTTCGATCGGAAGGAAAGAGGAGGGCGCATGCGGGCAGCGATGTTGTCGTTTGGCGTTGTGGCGATGATGGGTGCGAGCGTGATGGCGCAGGGGCAGAAGGCCGCGCCGCCGGCGAATACAGCGGAGAAGGTGATCATTGACACGGATATTGGGGACGACATCGACGATGCGTTCGCCATCGCGTTGGCTGTGCGGAGCCCGGAGTTGGAAATTCTGGGGGTGACCACGACGTTTGGAGATACCGAGGCGCGCGCCAGGATTGCGGATCGCGTGCTGGGAGAGGCCGGGCGGGCGGAGATACCGGTGCTGGCCGGCGCAGCGACAAAGACCAGCAATGTGATGTCGCAGAGACGCTACGGGCAGAGCGGACAATTCGCAAAGGCTTCCCGCGCGAACGCGGTGGATTTTATTCTCGAGCAGATTCGGAAATATCCCGGGCAGATTACGCTGGTGGGGATCGGGCCGCTGATGAATGTAGGGGCGTTGATTGACAAGGATGCGGCTACATTCCGGAAGCTGAAGCGCGTGGTGATTATGGGCGGGTCAATCGAATGCGGCTATGGGGAGCTGTGGTTTTGCCCGGAGCGCGGACCAGACGCGGAATGGAACATCGTCAACGACATTGATTCGGCGAAGAAGTTGTTTCAGTCGGGTGTGCCGCTGTACGTGATGCCGCTGGATTCCACGCAATTGAAATTGGACGAAACGAAGCGGGCGTACTTGTTCCGGCAGGGCACGCGGCTGACGGACGCGCTGACGCTGCTGTATCACGAGTGGGGGCAACAAACGCCGACATTATTTGATCCGGTGACCATCGCGTTTATCGTGAACCCGAAGATTTGCCCGGTGGAACCAATGCACATACGGGTGGACGACAAGGGATTTACGAGGAGAGAGGCCGGGGAGCCGAATGCGCAGGTGTGCCTGAAGTCGGACGAAGGAGCATTTTTTCGATTGTTGATCGGGCGAATTGCGCCGCAGTGAAGCGAGGAACGGCACCAGCAAATGGCCCTAGCCCCTTTGAGGATCGGTTCAAGGAAAAACCCAAGAGCACAGACAGGAGTGTCTCTGCCACCGGCCAAGGGCGCCCGCCTCAGAAGGCGGCCGCTACAAAACCCAAGAGAAAACCTCAGGTAGGAGGGGATGAGGTGGGGTTGTGGAAAGCCTCAGGCCTGAAGGCCTGAGCTACAGGTGCGGCTCGCTGACTATGATTGACAGTGGGCCGATTGAGGGTGGGTTATTTGTTGGCGGAAGAGGCGGAGGCTGCGCCGGCGGCGGAGGAGGCGGCGAGCTTGAGGACGAGCACTTGGCCATTGGAATGGAAGGAGCCGCCGGTGGCGGTCTTGGCTTCCTGCATGGGATTTTTGGGTAGGAAGTGGGTGAGTTCGGAAACGAGGCCGGTGGAGGATAAGGTTTTCTCGAGGTAGTCGCGCTCGAGGTCGATATCGGGATCGATTTTGTGGGTGAGGCCGTTATTCCGTTGATCCCTCTCGAAGCCGACATCGTGGGTGGCGGCGCCGACCCAAAGCATTTGGCCATTGACAGTGAAGGACGCTTTCCAGATGCGCAGGTGATTGCGAGAGGCCACGACGGAGATGGGTTCGGCGTGGGCCCAGCCATAGTCCTGCGGGCGGCCGAAGAGATAAAGCTGGCTCATGGGCATGGTGAGGTAGGACTCTTTTGAGAAACTGGCGATGGCGCCGAGAAGGATGGTGGATTTCACGTCGGCATCCACTTTGACCCAGCCAGCGGTGGTGAAGACTTTTTTCATGGCGTCTTCGTTGCCGATGATTAGGAAGTTGACCATATCACCGGGATTGCCTTGCTTATCAGCGATGCGGCGGGGGATTTTGGCGAAGAGATCGTTATCAATGCCGGGGATGGATTGGACCAAGCGAGCGACTTCGCGGGGCGCCGAAGTGTCCGCGGCGTAGACTGCGACTTTCACGTTATAGGAGCCTGTGCCGGTATCGCTGGTGGCCTGATTGATTCCGAGAGACAATTTGCCGGAGATGGGGGAGACGACGTCTTTGCGCGTGCTGATCAGGAAGGGTTGCGCGACATCGGCATCACCGACTCTGCCGATGAGCGCGCCACGGCCTGCGTCATTATAAGGAAGAATGCGAATGAGGTCTTTGAAGGCGCGGGCGAGGCCATCGGGACCATTATCGGCCTTGGCGTCTGAATAGCGCAGGTGGCCATCGGCCGTGAAGATGATGCGCTGGCCGGCCTGAAGGTTGATGCCGGTGTCGGTCCAGATTTTTGCGCCATCGAGGGTGAATTCCTTGGAGAGAAGCTGCTTCGCGGCGGGAGTGGCGAAAGCGCGGGTCTGGGCCGCAGGCTGCTGCGCGGAAAGGCGAGAGGGCGAAACAAGGGTTAGAGCGAGAGACACAAAGGAAGACAGTGAAGCACGGCTCACATGCACGAACAAGGCAAACTCCTAGCGTCGCGACAGCTATCTTCATAAGTAACAAAAGAGGGAAGTGGGACGCAAGCTTCTGCTGCGAACTCGGGGAAGAGCCGGACAACGGACGAGTGGGCAGAAGCCATCTACCAGGGGTGGGATTCAGTGAAAAGGCGAGGAAAGAGTGAGGACGATTCCTTGACTCATGGGAGGGGGGCTTGTACATTGACAGAAGGCGGAGGCAGTGCGATTCGTGAATGTCCGTATCCAAAAGAGATACCGCCATAAATGCCTCATGAGTCGGCCAGGATGCGCCCGCTGAAGTTCCGAACTGCTGCGCCTTGCCTAATCAGATGATTAAGGGAAATGCCGCAAGAATTTGCGCCGGGCTTTTGGTGCTTGGGGTGTGTGTGGGAGTAGCGGAGGCGCAGGGAGCGCCGCAGAAAACCAGGGGTGTCGCACCGCGCACGAATGTGCGGGTGGACGGCAGCGAGGCGATGTTCACGACGATGTGCGCGCTGTACGCTGCGGGCTACGAAGGGGAAGTGAACGAGGACAACTGGTCGACGTTTCGCACGCGGATCCGGGAGCGGGTGCGCCGACAACAGGGACCGGCAGTGGAAGCAGTGCGCGAGTTTTACAAAAAGCATCAATTGCGGGACCCCGGGGCGATGCTCTCGCGGTACGTGTGGTTCGGCCTGGTTGCAGGTCCCGCGCCGAAATTCGAGCCGGTGCTGCGGCGCGACGAATTACCACCGGACATGCTGTCACTCGAAGGCTTCAGCGATATTCTTTCCAACTACTATACGGAACAGAAGATTGGGGAGATGTGGCAACAGGTCCAGCCGGAGTACGACCGGGAAATCGAGCGGCTGCACGACCCGGTGTCGCAGATCGTGCTGGTGGCGGCGGCGTACCTGCGAGAAATGCTGGACCCAAGCAAGCCGGGAACGTTCACGATCGTCGTGGAGCCGCTGGTGGGCCGGATCACCAACGTGCGAAATTACGGGGACAACTACGCCATCATTCTAAGCGGGAGCGAAGAGATACCGGCGGACGTGGTGCGTCATGCGTTTCTACATTTTCTACTGGACCCGCTGCCGCTGATGTACCCGCACGTAGCGGTGGTAAAGCGGCCGGTGTTTGAGATAGCGGCGAAGGCTCCGCGACTGGCGCCGGACCTGAAGGACGATTTTTCCTCGTGGTTTTCCGAATGCCTGGTGCGCGCGGCGGAGTTGAAAGTGAAGCGGATGTCTCCGGGGGAACGAGAGGCGGCGTTAACGGCAAACGACACCAGCGGGTACGTGCTGGTCCGTCCGATTTTCAAGGCGCTGACGGGATTTGAAAACTCCGAGCCGTCGATGCGGATCTATTTTCCGGATCTGGTTCGCAGCATCGATGTGAAAGCAGAAGAGCAGAGAGTGGCGGGGATTACCTTTGCACCGGCGGAAACGCAGGCGGAAGCGGCGGCCATGAGCAGCGAAGAAGTGGCGAGCAAGCGCCGGGCGAGAGTCACGACGATTCCGGATGATCAGGAAGCGCTGGCGCAACTGACGGAAGGGGAGCGGCGGATCGCGGAGCGGAATGCGCGTGCCGCGGAGGGTGCGTTCAAGAGCGTGCTGGCAAAATACCCGGATCAGCCGCGTGCCTGGTACGGACTGGGTTTGGTGGCACTGATGCTGGACCAAAATGTTCCGCAAGCGAAGGACATTTTCGGAAGGCTGACGTCCGGAGAACACGCGGCGACGCAGGACCCCATGGTGCTGGCGTGGTCGCACGTGTATCTTGGGCAGATTTACGAAGATGAAGGGCAGTTGGAGAGGTCGAAAACGGAATACCAGGCGGCCCTCGCGGTGCAAGGGGCTCCGTCCAAGGCGCAGCAGGCGGCCCAAAAAGGGCTGGGCGAACTGGATCTGAGAAAACCGGCAGAGCGGCCCTGAACAAAAAGCTAAACAAGAAAGAAGGAGAACGGAGTATGAAACGCATGAAGATGGAGTTGGCAGGAGCGATGATACTGGGAATTCTGCTGTTTGGAGGAAAGGATGCGCTGGCGCAGTCGCAGGGTACGCAGCAACCGCCCGCGCAGGGGGAGAAGGCGCCAGCACCGACAACGCCAGCACCGTTGACGCTGAATGCAGCGCCACCCCCGGTAAGCGCGGAAGAGGATGCGGCGATGAAGGCGTTCCGCGACGCACCCTTGACCGACGTGGCGAAGAAAGACCAGATGGGCGAGGCTTTGGTGCTGAAGTATCCGCAGAGCCGCTACCGGGTGGAAGTGTATGGCTGGCTGGTGAAGGGCTACCTGGGGACAGGTGATGTTGACAAGATGGAAGTGACGGGAGAAAAGGAACTGGCGATCCAGCCGGATGACGCCACGACGCTGGCGATCATGGGCTGGATGCTGCCGCGCGCAATTAGCGGGAGCATGCCGGTGGCGGACCGGGAGAAGCGACTGGATAAGTCGGAACAATACTCGAAGAAGGCGTTGGAACTAATCCCGACGCTGCAAAAGCCCGTAGGCCTCACCGATGAACAGTTCACCGCGGCGAAGAATCAGACGAGCGCGTTGGCATACAGCGGGCTGGGGACTGTGGCGTTTCGCCGGGGGAAGTTCAATGATGCAATTCCGAACCTGGAACAGGCCGTGAAGCTTGATCCGACCCCCGATCCAGTGAATTACTATTTGCTGGGGATCTCGAATGAGAAGGCTTCGCATTTCGACGACGCGATCGCGGCGTTCACGAAATGCGCCAGCTTCCCGGGAGGGCTGCAGCCGACGTGCAAGTCCGGGATTGAGGAAGTGAAGAAGCTTTCGCTGACACAATTAAACGTGCCGAGGTAAGAGCGCCCCCGCCGCGGCACGTTGGGAGTCAAGGTGATGAACCGCGGGGATGATGAACAGTTACAGGAACGGCTGGGCTACGCGTTTCGTGATCCTGGAGTGCTGGGCCGCGCTCTGACGCACAGTTCGGCGGTGCCGGAGTTGCGCAGCGCCCGAGGGGAGGAAATTTCCTTCAGCGGGTCGGCGGTGCAAGATAACGAGCGGCTGGAGTTCCTGGGAGACGCGGTGCTGGAACTGTTGACGAGCGAATACCTGCTGGCGAATTTTCCGGAATGGACGGAGGGGCAACTCTCCAAGAGCCGCGCGCGGATCGTGAATGCGCACTCGCTGGAAGCGGCGGCGCGGGGCTTGGGGATAGGGGAGCACCTGCGGCTGGGACGCGGCGAGGAAAAGACCGGGGGGCGGGGAAAGCCGGCGCTGCTGGCGGACGCATTTGAGGCGGTGGTGGCGGCGATGTACCTGGACGGCGGGCTGGAACCGGTGAGGGAATTGCTGAAGAGGACGGTGTTCTTGCTGGCGCTGGAGAGCGGAGAACGCATTTCCGAATCCGACCGGAAGAGCGCGCTGCAGGAATATTTGCAGGGCAGGGGCGAACCGCCCGCGGAATACCGATTGGCTGGGGAAACAGGGCCGGATCACCAGAAGACGTTCCAGGTGCAGGTGTGGGTCCAGGGCGAATGCCTGGCCAGCGCGGAAGGCAGCACGAAGAAGGAAGCGGAACAGCGGGCGGCACGCAGCGCGCTGGAGAGGCTGCAGCAAGTGGAAGCGAATGCCAGCGAAGAGGTGGAACCGCATGCCGGATGAAACGCTCCCGCCGGAGAACGCGGCTCCGGTGACCCCAGGGGAAACGGAACCGGAAGAGACGCACGAAGCGCCGGCGAATCAGACGACAATTTCGGAATACCTTGAATCCCTGCTGGTAACGGTCATCCTGGCATTATTTGGGACGAGTTTCGTGGTGCAAGCCTTTAAGATTCCTTCACAATCGATGGAACGGACGCTTTTGGTGGGCGATCACCTGCTGGTGAACAAGTTCATCTTCGGAGGGCGGGGGCAGTGGTACGACAAATTTCTGCCGTACCGGCCGCTGGAGCGCGGGGACATCATCGTTTTCAAATATCCTTATCAGGACCATCCGCACTTTGTGAAGCGCGTGATCGGGTTGCCGGGAGATCACCTGAAACTGGTGGAGCAGCAGGTGTACATCAACGGGAAACCGCTGTATGAGCCGTATGTGGTGCACGATCCGGCGACCGGCTATACCGATCCGCTGAATTACTCGTTTCCGCCGGTGGGCAATCAGATATTCGTGTCGCAGGTGCAGCCGGAATGGGCGCATGAAATCCGCAAATACATCCAGGGAGACGAGCTCGTTGTGCCGCCGGGGCGGTATTTTGCGATGGGGGACAATCGGGATCACAGCCTGGACAGCCGGTACTGGGGATTTGTGGATCGCGATGCGATCATGGGGCGGCCGTTCCTGATTTACTGGTCGGTGGACGCCAACAGCAGCGATTACAACGAGACGTCGTTTGGGCAGAGAATCATCGGTATTCTGGATACCTTGCTGCACCTGCCGGCGCGAACGCGTTGGAGCCGGATGCTGCGTACCGTGCATTAAACGCGGGGAATTGCGAGAGCCCAAACTGGAATGGGCGTCTTGCGGCAGGTGAGTTCGGATGTGAACGGCCACGCATAGTCCAGCTTGAAGCGCAGCGGCGGCCCTACACTTTTTCGTGGTTGTCTGAGAAACTCCCATCGGCATGAGTCGAATCCGGAAATACGGAAGAACCGCGGCAGTGGTGGTAGTGCTGCTGGTTGCGGCGCAGGCAGGGGTGTCGCTCCTGGCGCGCACGCAGCGCATGCACGGCTACCTGATTGCGCATCTGGAGAGGGCGTTCGGGAGGCCGGTGGAGGTCAGGCGATTTTCCGTGCGGATTCTGCCGATTCCCGAAGTGGATGCGGTCGGAGTCACGATTGGAGAGGACCCTGCGTTCGGCCACGAGTACTTCATGCGCGCGGAGAACATGGCGGCGAGCTTGCGCTGGATGGGGCTGCTGCGGGGGCACTTTGAATTTGGGACGATGTCGCTGACGAGGCCGAGCCTGATCCTGGTGCGGAATGCGCAAGGACGGTGGAACCTGGAGGACTGGCTGCCGCCGGTGAAGGCGAAGCCGGGGAATGCCGGGACATTTTACGGGCCGCAGCAGCCGGCGGAATCCACGCATCACCTGGAAAAAATCGAATTCGACGAAGGCCGCGTGAATTTCAAGGAAGGCGAGGAGAAAAGGCCGTTCGCGTTCACCGGCGTATCCGGGAGCGTGGAGCAAGTCTCGCCAGGGCGCTGGGAATTACGCCTGGAGGCGCAACCCTGGCGAAGCGGGGTGACGCTGCAATCCACGGGGATCCTGCAAGTGCGGGGAGACGTGGCGGGCACTTCGGCGCGGCTGCAGCCGGCGCGGATCCAACTGCACTGGGGCCGAGCGTCGATTGCGGATTTATTCCGGCTGGCCACGGGGAATGATCCCGGTGTGCGCGGGGAATTCGCGGTGGACGGAAATGCCAACGTGGGCAAGGAAAATCCGGGCGATGCGGCAGCGGGGGAATGGCAATTTGAGCTGCAAGCGCGCACAACCCAGATTCACCGGTGGGACCTGACGGAGCGCAACGACAATCCACGCGTCAACGTGAGCTTGAAGGGGAAGTGGAATCTGGTGGCGGGAACGGGGCACGCGGACGAGATGAGCATTGAGCTGCCGGGTTCCAGCCTGCATGGCTCCGCGATGTTGCAGATTGCCGGGCCGCTGGAGTGGGGCGCGCGAATTGACCGGGCGGGCGTGCAGGCGTCGGACTTGCTGGCGTGGTACCGCGCGTTTCAACCGGGCGTGGCGGAAGAGGTGGCGGCGGAGCAGTTCTTCAGCGGGGGAGGCTCTATACATGGATGGCCGTTGCAATGGGAGGGGGCGCGGATCGCCAGCGACGGCGGGAGCTTGCGGCTGCCTGGATTCCAACAACCTGTGCGAATTGGAGAAGTGCGCGGGGAGATGCGCGGTGAAAAATTTAGCGTTGAGCCAGTGCGCGTGGCGCTGGGGCCGCCAGCGAAGGAAGCCGCGCCCCCGGTAAAGTCGGAGAAGCCCGCGGCAAAGGGACGAACAGCGGCGGAGCCGGCAAATTCGGTCGAGCTGCGATTTGTGCACGATTTCGCGGCGGGCCACGGTGATCTGCGGATCGAGGGAAGGCTCGACAAAGTGCAGGATTTTTTCAAGGCAGCCGCGGCCATGGGGCACACGTTGAATCACGGTTGGGAACTGAGCGGCGGCGTCGCCACAGCGATGGACTTGAATTGGGAGCAGGGATTTCTGGCGAGGCAGTGGAACGGCACGGTGGAGTTGAAGAAAGCGGAGCTGCAGGCGGCGGGATTGAATCAGCCGCTGAAATTGGACGACGTGTTGCTTGAGTGGAAAGACGGGCTGCGAGGGGCGACGATCTCGCTAGCGGAGGGGTTTGGGGCGAGCTGGTCCGGCGGAATCAAGGAAGCGGCGGCGCTGAACGCTTCGGGCGGGAGCGACTGGGGATTCCGGTTGCACGCGGATCACCTGGACGCCACGGAATTGGATCGCTGGTTTGGACCCAGGGCGCGGCCGAACTGGCTACAGCGGCTGCTGCCGTCGCTGCTGGGAAACAACAACGCTGGAGCAAAACCCAGCGAGCTGTTGCGGCGAATTTCGGCGGAAGGCGAGCTGAGCGCGGACAGCGTGACGATTGAAAAAGTGAAATTGGGAAAGGCCAAGGCAAAACTGGCGTTTCACGACCTGCATTTGGAGGTGAGCGAGACGGAGGCGCAGTGGGCCGGAGGCACGGTGCACGGCGGGATGACGGCGGTTTTTTCGGCATCGCCGAAATATGAGATTGCCGCGGGATTTGACGGCGTGAACCTGGCGCAGGTGCCCTGGGCGGCGCACTGGACAGAACGCTGGGCGGGCACGGCGAAGGGAACGCTGCAATTAACGACGAAGGGAGTGGGCCGAGAGGAGTTGCTGCAAGAACTTGAGGGAAGCGGAGAAATGAAGTTGAAGGGCGTGGAATTTCGCGGCTGGGACGTGGCCAGCAGCATCGAAGCGGGGACCCCCCGCGCGGGCGTGTCGCGATGGATGAGTGGAGAAGGGGAGTTCGCGGTGAAGGACCGCGCTGTGAATTTCGAGGGGATTCGCCTGGAGGGCCCGAAGGGGGAAATGGAGCTTGCGGGGACGCTCAGCTTTGGGCAGGAGGCGAAAATCACTATAGCGGAGGGCGATTTGCGGGAGCGCAACGCCAAAGGAAGCGCGGCGGGACGTAGTTTTGAAATAAGCGGACCTGTGGATGCGCCGCGAATCCGCATTGAGCCGGCGGCGGCGCAGACGAAGCCCTAACCCGCTTTATTCGCGAAGGGCAATTGAGTGAAGAGTTTTTGTGCGAGCGCGACAATGGGCGAATCGTGGAGGAGTTTGGCTGAACCGGAGAACTGATTCCAATGTGCTTAGCAAGGTTCGAGGCCGCATTCTGGCGCAAAGAGAGACACTGCGAGCAACAGGTGGA
>Ga0182011_10000913_pt1 | contig 25745 bp, 13 predicted proteins | sample 711E1DmetaG_FD_120481 | JGI IMG/M metagenome (GOLD analysis project Ga0182011, IMG submission 120481) | Permafrost microbial communities from Stordalen Mire, Sweden - 711E1D metaG | ecosystem: Environmental > Terrestrial > Soil > Wetlands > Permafrost | place: Sweden: Stordalen | collected...
AGCCTCCTCGTCGTCGGTCAGGTCGCGCTCTCCCTCACCCTGCTGTCGGTCGCCGGGATGATGATTCACGGTCTCAACCGCACCATCAACTCGCGGCCCAATTGGGACAGCGAATCCATTCTCACGGCCAACGTGCAGATCGATGAAAGGTCCTACGAAACCCCGGAGAAACGCCGAGCCTTCCATGACGCCCTTTCCGCCCGCCTCGCCGCCATTCCTGGGATCCAGGCCCATACCATCGCCTCGATGTTTCCGATCGCGGGTGGCGGCTCCGTCAATGACGTCTTGATCGATGGTCAGGATACGGCCGGCAACACCTTTCCCAAGGGCGTCGCGTTTCTGGTTACGCCCGGATTCTTCAAGACTCTCGGCATCCGTCTCCTCGAAGGCCGAACCTTCCCCGACACCGTTTCCTTCACTTCGGTCGAACAGACCGTCGTCAACGAATCGTTGGCGAAGCACTTCTGGCCCACGGGTAGTGCGATGGGCCGGCGCCTCGGGGTCAAAGGGGGCGATGGCAAGGTCATCTGGCGGGAGATCATCGGCGTGGTCGCCGATGCGGAAGATCCCATCGCCTTCGCCCCGCCCACCACGCACATGCAGTACTACACGACCATGACGCACAGTCCGTGGTCGTGGTTTCAGATCGCCGTCCGCGGGTCCAATCCTGGCCGCTTCGCCAACGACCTCCGCCGGGCGGTGGCTGAAGTCTCGCCCGACGTGGCCGCCCGCTTCGTCTGGACCGTGCAGGACATGCGCGACCAGTTCCTGCACAATGTTATCGTGATCAACGCAGTCTTGCTTGCCTTCGCACTGCTCGGCTTGGCGCTAGCCAGCGTCGGTCTCTATGGCATCGTGTCCAACAACGTCAGCCAGCGCACATCGGAGTTCGGCATCCGCCTCGCGCTTGGCGCGCGTCAGACCGATGTGCTGCGCATCGTTCTAGGCCAGAGCTTGCGGCTGACGCTGATCGGCCTGGTCCTCGGAGCGATTGGATCCTATGTGCTCGGCCTGGCACTTCGTCCGAGCCTTGGCCTGATTATCGCCCAAAGCTACTCCATCCTCGTGGGCACCACCCTCGTGATCTTCGCGGTCGCCCTCCTCGCGACGTGGTTTCCCGCCCGCCGGGCGACCAAAGTGGATCCCATGGTTGCCCTTCGTGCCGAGTAAGTCCGCGAAGCAAGTATCAAGTTCCCGAGTACCGAGTACCAAGCCCGAAGTACCAATTTTCAAGTACCAAGGATCAAGAAACTACCGCCACCTCCAGTTCCGATCGATCTCTGCATCCCTGCTGCTTGGCACCTGCCACTTTTCTCCTCCATGCACGATCTCCGTTTCGCCTTCCGTCAGCTCATTAAGTCTCCCGGCTTCACCGCCATCGCAGCGCTTTCGCTCGCCCTGGGAATCGGCGCCACGACCACGGTGTTTTGCTGGATGCAGAGCATCCTGTTTCATCCATTGCCGGGCGTCGATCGGGAGGACCAAATGGCTGTCCTCACCACCGTGCACGGCGACCAGATGTGGGACACGGTCTCACTGCCCGATCTCAAGGATTGCCGGGAGCTGAAGGAGGCCTTCGCCGGCGTTATCGGCTCCCAAGTCACGCCGGCCTGTCTCACGGTCGGGGACAACTCGGTGTGGATCTATGGCCAGATCGCGACGGCCAACTACTTCGACGTGCTCGGCGTGCGGCCGCTCCTCGGCCGGACGTTTGGACCCGATGAAGACCAGAAACCTGGCGGCAATGCGGTGCTGGTGCTGAACGAGACGTTTTGGCGACGCCAGTTCAACGGCGATCCGGCAGTGATCGGGCGGGAAGTGGAGCTGAACCGCCACCCCTTCACCATCGTGGGCGTCGTACCGGCTGCGTTTCATGGGACGATGAGCGGGCTGATCTGCGATTTCTGGGCGCCGGTCTCCATGCACCGGGAGGTTGCGAACTTCGGCTCGCTGGCCGTCCGCGACGACCGCTGGCTCCACACCCAGGTGCGGCTGCAGCCGGGCGTGAGCCTGGCCCGCGCCCAGGCGATCGTTGACTTGTTTGCCGCGCGCCTGGAGCGGAGCTATCCAGACACGAATCGGCAGATCCGTCTGCGCGTTTTGACCTTCGTGCAGGCGCCCTACGGCGCGCAGCCCCTGTTCGCGCGAGTGTTTTCCATCCTGCTAGTAATGGGCCTCGGCGTTCTGGCGATCGTGGCGGCAAACGTGGCGAACCTGCTTCTGGCCCGGGCTACTGGGCGACAGAAGGAGATCGCCATCCGTCTCGCGATGGGAGCGGGGCGCGGCCGCCTCATCCGTCAGTTGCTAACCGAGAGCCTATTGCTGGCCGCGTTGGGCGGCGTTCTCGGATCGGTCCTGACATTTTGGGCCGTCGACCTGCTGGCAGCGTGGATGCCCCGAACCCATCTGCCTGTGGGCATTTCAGTGCGGGTCAACGCGCAGGCCGTCGGTTTCAGCCTTCTGCTTTCCCTGGTCACAGGAATGATCTTCGGGCTCGTACCCGCCCTCCGGGCGTCACGACCCAATCTCAATGCAACGCTCAAGGAGGGGGGACGCGGCTCCGGTGCCGCCTCCTCGCATCATCGACTCCGGAGCCTGCTCGTGGTCGCCGAGGTCGCCCTATCATTGGTGCTGTTGGTTGGAGCCAGCCTGTGCATCCGGAGCGTTCGGCAAGCGGGCCGGTCAGGCTTCGGTTTTGATCCCAACCACGTGATGGTCGCGGGCCTGCGGGTGGGCATGAACGGCTACACCGAGCCGACCGCAAAGATCTTCTACGGCCGACTGCTCGAGCGTCTGGCCGCAGTCCCCGGGGTCGAGGCCGCCGCCCTCAGCAGCTGGTTCCCCCTCGGCTTCGACGGTGGACCCGCGCACGGCGTTGAAGTCGACGGCTACCTGCGCCAGGCCGGCGAAGACACGACGTTCCCGTTCAGCATCGTGTCGCCGGGCTATTTCAAGGTGATGAAGATACCGCTGGTCGCCGGACGCGATTTCACCGATCAGGACGACGATCGGGCCCCGGGCGCGGCTATTATCAACCAGACCATGGCGACGCGCTTCTGGCCGGGTCAGGATCCGATTGGGCGCAAATTCAAGGATGCCTGGCGCATGATGACGGTCGTGGGCGTGGCCAAGAACGGAAAATACCGGTCGCTCAATGAATCCCCCCGTTGCTTTTTTTACGTACCCTACCGGCAAGGCGTATGGGATCTGAACCTCGGCGTCTGCGTCCGCACGAGCGGGGATCCCGCGTCGTTGGCCGGCACGCTGCAGCAGGAAATCCACAAATTGGATCCGCGCGTTGAAGTGTGGGCGTCCTTGCCCATGACCGACTACATCAAGGCAGCCTTCCTCGCGCCCGTGTTGGCGTCGCGGTTGCTGAGCTGGCTCGGGATTGTCGCACTCGCGCTCGCCGCGATGGGCGTGTACGGCGTGATGGCCTATGCGGTCGGCCAGCGCAGCCAGGAATTCGGCGTGCGCATGGCGCTCGGTGCGGGTCCGGGGGACGTGCTGGGCCTGATCTTCCGGGAAGGCTTGACCCTCGCGGTCGCCGGCATCGCCGTCGGTCTGATTCTAGCCGTGGCCGCCTCTCGTTTGATGGCTGGTTTCCTGATCGGCATCAGTCCGTTCGATCCGGCCACCTTTGTCGGCGTGCCGGTATTGCTGGGCGCGGTGAGTTTGCTCGCCTGCTGGCTGCCCGCAAGGAAAGCGACCCGCGTGAATCCCCTTGAAGCCCTCCGCGCGCAGTAACTTTCACCGCCGCCACGAGTTATCCTTCGGAAATCTCTCATCCCATGAAACTACGCCTTCCCGTTCTTCTCGTCCTCGTGTTCTCGTTCGTCGCCGCCACGCGCGCTGACAGCTACTCATTCAAGGACCCGTTCATCCAGACCGGTCCTTTTAACTCCACCGGCAAAATCTCCCTCGAAAATGTCAACGGGGACATCGACGTCCGCACGTGGGACAAAAACGAGATCCACATCGAGGGAGAAAAAAGCGCCAAAACGGAGGAGGAGCTGAAGGCGGTTGATCTCAGGATGGACGTATCCGAGAGTCGCGCCGCGATCAAGGTGCGGCTGCCCAAGCGCTCGGGTAGCTGGTTCTCCGACAGCACCATTCGCGCTTCCGTCCGGTTCACACTCACGGTGCCCACTGCGGCCGTCCTCGAAAAAATCGAGACGGTCAACTCCAGCATCACAATCGACGGCGTACAGGGCACGGTGAACGCCTCATCCGTCAACGGTGGCATTCGCGCCATCGGATTGGGCGCCGATGCCCAACTCCGCACCGTGAACGGGTCGGTCCACGCCTCCTTCACCACCGTTCGGCCCGACCAGCAGCTCACGTTCAAAACGGTCAACGGCGGGGTCCGCGTCAATCTGCCCAAGGACGCCGGCCTGCAGCTTCGCGCCTCCGTCGTCAACGGCCACGTCGACTGCGATTTCCCGCTCACCCTCGGCGGCAAGTACCATGGCCACAGCATCACCGGCACCATCGGCGATGGCCGTGCTCTACTCATAGCCGAATCCGTCAACGGCGGCGTCGCCATCGAGCGCCGATGAGCGCCCTCGTCAACCCTCGCTCCGCTCTCCGCCCCGCTTCCGCACCATCGGCTTTCCCCTGCTCGCCACTCACGACCCGCTCCTCGCCCCTTTTCCCATGAACGACCTCCGCTTTGCCTTCCGGCAGCTCGCCAAGACCCCCGGTTTCACTGTCATCGCGCTGATTACGCTCGCGCTGGGCATCGGGCTCAACGCCGCGATGTTCAACATCGTCAATTCGATCGTGCTTCAGCCGCTGCGGTTCCCCGATCCCGACAACCTCTTCCGCCTGGAACGAGTCAACGCGCAGCTGCAACCCGGCGGGCACCGGACCGCCCATTTCGTCGCGATCGCGCGCGAAAGCCAGGACTTCGCCCAAGTCGCTTGCTCCCGGCCCTGGAGCTTCACCCTATCCGAGAAGAATCGCCCGGCCGAGGTTCTGGCCGCGCTCCGTGCTTCCGCCGACTACTTCAGCGTCCTGGGATTGCGCATGGAAATGGGCCGCGATTTCCTGCCAACCGAGGACGTTCCCGGCCGCGATCAGGTGATCATCCTGAGTCACGCCTTCTGGCTGTCACACTTTTCCGGAGACCCAAAAATCGTGGGCAAAACCGTGCGGATCGACGGACAGCCGAACGAAATCATCGGTGTGGCACCCGCCCTGGCCAACGATCCCCGGACCCTCAGCACGGCTGAGATCTACCGTCCCCTGGCGCTGACCGCGGAAGAGCTCAAGGGCCGGGAGGACCATGCCTTTGACATCATCGGGCGCTATCGTCCGGGGATCACCGCCGCTCAAGCCGCGACCCGCTTTTCCGCGATCGCGGCCAGTCTCGCCGAAAGCGACCCGAAGGAATACCAGGGTCAGAACCTGCGGGAGGTGTCGCTCGTGCCCGTGCTTCAAGGCACCGGCCAGCAGATTGTCTTCATGCTCATTGGCCTTTCTGGATTCGTGCTCCTGATTGCGTGCGCGAACCTGGCCAATCTCCTGCTCGCGCGCGCCATCGCCCGGGCGCGAGAATTCGCCATCCGCGGTGCCTTGGGCGCGTCCCGCGCCCAGTTGATCCGGCCCCTCATCGCAGAATGCGGCCTCCTTGCGGGCGCCGGCGGCGGCCTCGGCGTCCTGGTTTCCATCTGGACCAATGATTGGATGGCCAAGCAATTCCGCGCCAGCGGAGCTGAAATCAATTTTCCCCTTGATTGGCGTCTCCTGCTGTTTGCGTTTGGCGCCTCCCTGCTTACGGGTCTGCTTTTCGGCGTCGTCCCGGCCTGGGTAACCTCCCGCGTGCACGTCAACGATGCGCTCAAGAGCGGGACGCGCGGTTCGACCGGCGACCGTTCGCAAAACCGATTTCGGCAGGTGCTGATTGCGGGCCAGTTCGCCCTGGCGCTGGTGCTCCTGTCCGGCGCCGTGCTCTTTGTGCGAGGGCTCGACCAATTCCTCCGCCGCGACGCCGGGTGGAATCCCGCGCCCCTGCTGCGCGGCATCCTCTCGATGCCATCGAGCCGCTATCCGGACACGGAGCACATGGAGCGGTTCTACGAACGGGTCCAAGAGCGCGTTTCCGCCCTGCCTGGCGTCGCCGCCGTTACGATCAGCCACGAAGTCCCCGCCTTCTATTTCCCATCGGGACGCAGGTTTGTTGTACAGGGCCAGACCCCGCCAGCTCCGGGCAACGAACCGGGCGCCCCGATCAACGGCGTCACGCCCGGCTATTTCAACACGGTCGGCACGCGGCTGATCCACGGTCGCGATTTCACCCTGGCCGATCGGAGCGATTCGCCCCGCGTGATCATCATCAACGAAACCATGGCCCGGACGCTCTTTCCGGGAAAGGATGCGGTCGGACAGCGCCTCGCCAACTTCGACGAGCAACCGCTGGTCTGGATGGAGGTTGTCGGCGTCGCCCAGGACGTGCGTTTCCTGAATCTCGGCAACAACTCGTCGCCATTTCAGGCCTACATTCCGCAGTCCCAGGCGGTTTGGAGCTACGTCATCTTGATCGTCCGCGCCTCCGCGCCGCCCTCGACCCTGATCGAATCGATCCGCCGGGCCGTGGGTGAACTCGATCCTGACATGGCGGTCAAGGAACTCACGACCGTGCCCGACTACATTCAGCGCAACATGCAGCAGATGTCGGCCATCAATCACCTGATCGTCGGGTTCGCGTTCCTCGGTCTTTTCCTGGCCGCGCTCGGCATTTATGGGGTGATCGCCCGCATCGTTGCGCAGCGCACGAACGAAATCGGCATCCGCATGGCCCTCGGCGCCCAGGTCGGACAGATCGCCCGCCTGATCCTCGGCGCCGGCATGCGCATGGTCTTCATCGGCACAGCGCTTGGGCTGCTCGGAGCGGTCGGGCTGGCGCGCTTCCTGGGCAGCGCCATGCCCGGGCTTTCCAGCAACAGCGTCGTGGCTATCGCGGGCGCCACCGCGGTGCTCATCGCCGTCGCCCTGCTTGCCTGCTGGCTCCCTGCCCGGCGCGCCACGAAGGTCGACCCTATGGTGGCGCTCCGCGCGGAGTGAAAGTGAAAGTGAAAGTGAGAGTGAGAGTGAAGGTTGAAGCGGCCGGGACATCCCACTGCCAGGTCCTTCCGCTCTTCGCCGTCCTTTCCATCTGAACCATTCTCCACGCTCTCCCCTCACTTCGCAGCCACCCTCACTTTCATTCTCACATTCACTTCCACTCACATCCCCTGACTCCAAACCCCACCGCAAAGCGCCATCCCTCCATGAACATTGAACGAAGGACCTTCCTCAAATCGAGTGCCGCCCTCCTGGGCTCCGGAATGGTGTTGGGCAGCCTGGCTGCGCCCACAGCCGCTGCCGAGACTTCGACGGCAGCCGACGCAAACATCTGGGACATTTTCCGCAACCGCCGGTCGGTGTGCACATTCAGGCCGGATGCCGTTCCGGAGGCGGATATTGTCCGGATCCTCGACGCCGCGCGCACCCCGTCGACCTCCGGAAACCAGCAACCCTAGAAGTTTTTAGTAATCCGGGATCGCGACAAAATCAGCCGCATGAAGGAAGCCTGCGTGCAGCGGACGCTGGAGCGGTTCGATAGTCGTGGCGATAAGGCAACATCGAAGGTGCAACACGAAGCCAGCGTCCGCAACCGGCTCAGTGGTTACTTCTCGGCCCCCGTTTACATCGTCGTGCTGACGGACAACACCTCGCAATATCCGGATTACAACCATTGGGACGGTCCAATGGCCGCCGGATTTTTGATGCTGGCAGCCCGGGCCCTGGGCTACGGCACGGTCTTCATCACCGACGCGATTCCGGACCAAGTGACCAAGGAGGTGCTCCGCATCCCGGACCGCTACACCCGCGTGTGCATCACGCCGCTGGGAATTCCGGTCGAATGGCCCGACTCGCCGCCCAAGAAGAAGCTCGAGGAATTCATCGCCTACGACACGCTTTGAACCCTACCCAGAGGAGATGATATGCTGACGTCTCGATCAACGGCGGGCGCATTCGCCCTGTTCTCGCTTCTCCTTTGCGTCACCGCTGCTCGCTCCAACAGTCCGGCAGACGGCGAAGCAGTCTCCTGCGGAACCTACCGCCGAATCCATTCGAACATCCTGCGCGAAGATCGGGTTCTGCTGATCCGTCTTCCGGTCAACTATGGAACCGGCGACAAGCGATACCCTGTCCTTTACAAACTGGATGGATATAAAGATGTCTTCCTGGAAACCGTCGGAACCATCGAGTATCTGGTCGATAAGGTCGATCGATTCCCCGACTATATTGTGGTCGCAATTGAAAACACCGATCGAAATCGGGACCTGTTTCCCGAGCGAGGGGCCGGCGATTACGACCGCTTCCTGAAAGAGGAGCTCACGCCATTCGTCGACACGAATTATCGGACCAGCGGTTTCAGAGTCCTCTGCGGTCAATCACTCAGCTCAGTCTTTGCGCTTTACTCGTTCCTGCGGGAACCGGGCGCGTTCAACGGGTATGTTCTCAGCCGCTTCGGGCTCTCCTCCGAACGGGCCAGTCTTTTCGAAAAGGAGCTCAAGAATCTCACCGCCTTAAGGAAGACATCTTATCTGTACGTCGCCAATGGGACGCGGGATTCTTACGATGAGGACGGCACCCGCACCAAGCATTGCCTCAGGTTTCTTGATTTACTGCAAAAAGCGTCACCGCCGTCCGTACTGATCAAGTACCGGCTTTACGACGGAGAGGGCCACGTCCCGTATCCAACGCTTTATGACGCCCTTAAATGGATGCAGACGTTGGAAAACGCCAAACGTCCGTAAAGATCTCAACTGCCGGGAAAACGCCGTGACCGTCTTGAAGTCCAGTCCATTGACCCGTTTCTTGCCGTTGTTCGCATTGTTGGCCGGACTGAAAGTTCCGGCAATCGCTGATCCCCAAACGACCCCGTCCGACCCTCCCGCGCCCGCGGAGCCGATCCCCGGAGTCATTGCTGACTGGGAGCTCTCGCCCACCGTTCGCGCGTTCGACCTCGCCCCCGAGCGCTACCTGGACGGGCAGCCATCCGCGGCAATCGCGTGGCGATCGGTGAGGGGCGAAGGGTCGGGGCTGGTCGACATTGCGCGCTACTGTAAGCCAGTCGTGGAGGGAACCTCCAAGGTGTGGGCCCGGGCCGTTGTCCATGCCCGGCAAAAGGAATCCCGGCCGTTCAATTTTGGCTACAGCGACGATGTCTCCCTCTACCTGAACGGGCGGATCCTCTATCGCGGCGAGAGCGGCGGCCAATGGCACGATCTGTCCTTTCGCGGGATCATCGGCTGGAACGACACGGTGTACCTGCCGCTGGAAACCGGCGCCAACGAGCTCGTGCTCATGGTCTCCAATCAGTTTGGTGGCTGGGGCTTCATGGGCCGGGACCTGGATGCGATCTACCGCCACCCCGCTCTGTCGGAAGCATGGGATCTCCCCGGCCGACTCAGCGCCCCCGAATCCGTTACCTATGACTCCGGACGAAAGGTCCTCTACGTTTCGAATTTCGGCGGCGACTGCATTTCGAAGATCGGGCTCGACGGAACGGTGGTCGCATTGAAGTGGGTTGCCGGGCTAAAAGCGCCGACCGGCCTGAAATTCTTCGCCGGCAAGCTGTACGCCGTGGAGCGGTCTGGAGTGGCAGTGATTGACCCCGAACAAGGCATGATAATCGGCCGTCTTTCCATCATGGATGCGGCCTTTCTCAACGACCTTGCCATCGCCGACGATGGGGTGATCTACGTCACCGATTCTGCCAAGAACTGCGTATTCCGGATCAGCAGCGGAAAGTCTGAAGTTTGGATCGAGGGCAAAGCGGTTCAAAAGCCCAACGGCATTCTCGTCGAGAAAGAGCGGCTGCTGGTGGGCGTTACCGAGGACGGCACGATCAAGTCCATTGATCTGAAGACGAAGCAGGTGCGTACGTTTTTGACGTTGGGACCGGGCGCAAACATGGACGGACTCGTAACCGATGGGAGGGACGGCTACCTGTTCTCCGACTACTACGGCCGCGTCTACCGCGCCGACGCGGCGGGCCGGAAGACCCTCCTCCTGGACCGTCGGGGCCCGCATCAATACACCGCCGATTTCGAATACATTCCAGAGGAGGGACTGCTCATCGTGCCCTCGCTCTACGACAACCGGCTGACGGCCTATCGGTTAGCAACACCATGAACAGCCTGCACGATTCTTCCTTTCTCGGCCCACGCTTGCGATAGCTCAGCCAGAGACCCCATGAAGAACCACTTGGTCCATCGGCGTCGATTCATCCAACGGTTGGGCGGATCCGATCTTTCTCGATCCGTTGGTGAACACGGGCGCAGGCGCTGGATTCCCCTGTGTGGTGCGCGGCGGCGCGCTGTATTACCTGGTGTTTTCGGGCGGCGACAAGGGACTGCACCGGGCGCAGCTGGTCGACGGGCGGATTGGTGCGGTCGAAAAGATCGCGGCTTTCCAACCCAGGCCCAACTGCATCTTCGGGGATTTCTTTGTCGCGCCCGATGAAAGTTACATCGTCATCTACTCGACGCTGCCGGACAACCTGGGGAACGGCGATCTGTACATCAGTTTCCGTCAGCCCGACGGGACATGGACGGAACCGCGCAATCTCGGGCCGGACGTAAACACCAAGGGCTACGATTTCGCACCGAGCCTATCGCCTGATGGACAGTATCTTTTCTTTACTCGCGACGAGGGCGGCACAGGCAACGTGCATTGGATTTCCACCGCCACATTTCGTTCATCCGACAGCTGATTGCCCGAGGGTGACCAAATAACCAGTAGCGAGTAATGAGCATGCCCAAGCACCGAAATCTCCCCGGTCCCCTCCCACTACTCACTACTCACTACTCGCTATCCACTACTCGCTACTTTCCCCACATGAACGATCTCCGCTTCGCCCTGCGCTCCCTCGCCAAGACCCCCGGCCTCACAATTGTCGCGATCTTGATCGTCGCCCTCGGCATCGGCTCCGCCACGGCGATGTTCAGCACGGTCAACGCCGTGGTGTTGCGCCCCGTGGCGCTGCCGAAGTCGGACCGGCTCGCGGTCATCTACGAAACCAATCTCCCGCGAAATGTCTCCCGCTTCTCCGTCTCCTATCCGAACTACCGCGATTGGTGTGATCGGAGCCGTAGCTGGACGTCGCTCGCCGCCGTCGGCTGGCATGCCATGAATCTCACGGGGGCCGGAGACCCCGAACTTGTGAACGTCCGCCCCATGACGACAAACTTCCTGCCCACCCTCGGACTCGCGCCGTCGTTGGGACGCGGATTCCTCGACAAGGAGGGCCGCCCCGGCCGCAACCACGTCGCCATCATCACGTACGCGTTCTGGCAGCGGCGCCTCGGCGGACGGGATGATGCCATCCATCAATCTCTCACGCTCGACGGCACCAGCTACGCGATCGTCGGCGTGATGCCCGCCGGCTCGTTCTTCCCCGGTGATCTAGAAATCGCCATCCCGCTTGTCCCCCAGCCCGGAGATGACCGGCGATACGAACACGAACTTGAGGTCTATGGACGGCTGAAGCCCGGCGTCACCCTTGACCAGGTCGATACCGAGATGAAGGCAATCGCCGCCCAGCTTTATTCTGGATTCCCCGATATCGATCGTAGCTGGCGCACCGGGATCGCGCCGCTGGCGCGCGAAATCGTCGGGCCGGAGCTGCGAACCGCGCTCTTTGTTTTGCTCGGCGCGGTCGCCCTCCTGCTGCTCATCGCTTGCGCCAACCTTTCGAATCTCTTGCTCGTACGGGCCTCCGCCCGCGCCCACGAACTGGCCATCCGAACCGCGCTTGGCGCCGGCCGCGCCGAGATCGTCCGGCAAATCGTAACCGAGAGTCTTGTTGTCACGCTCGCCGGCGGAATGATCGGCGTGCTCGCTTCGCTCTGGGCGTTTGATTTGATGCATTCTCTCCCGCTGCCCCGCGCTGCCGAAATCTCCGTCGACCTCCGCGTGCTGGCCGCATCCCTCGCCGCCACCGTGCTGGCTGGGGTATTTGCCGGCCTCGGTCCCGCGCTCAAAGCCGCGCAGGCCCGGCCCCAGGAAGCGCTGAAATCCCACGGTCCGCGCGCCGGAAGCCGTTCCCGGCTGCGCGACTCGATGGTCGTGGCTCAACTCGCGATCTCGCTCACCTTGCTGGTCGGCGCCACCCTGCTCGGCCGAAGCTTCCTGCGCCTGCTCCAGGTCAATCCCGGTTTCAACCCAGAGAACGTGTTGACCGTTTCGTTGAAGCCGGAGAACAACGAGCGTGCCGTCTCGTTCTACGAAGGCGCCACCGAGCGCATCGCCGCTCTGCCTGGCGTCTCGAACGTCGGACTCATCAACCTGCTTCCCCTCGCGGGTGGCAACACGATGAATCCCATTTTCCCCGTCGGTCCGTCCCCTCTGGCCGCCGGTGAACCGATTCAGGCGAGCTGGCGGCTGGTCGACGGCGGCTATTTTGGCGCCATGCGGATTCCGCTGCTGCGCGGCCGCACGCTTGCCGGTCTGTCGCCCGATGAGGCCCGCCGCTCCACCGTGCTCTCGGCGTCGTTCGCCAAGCAGTTATTCGGCGATGCCGATCCGATCGGCCGCCAGATCGACAGCCTGAAGATCGGCGGCGATCGACTCACCGTGGTTGGCGTGGTTGCCGACGTGCGCAGTCAAAGCCTCGGCTCCAGCCCTGGCCCGACGTTCTACTGGTCCATGTACAGATTCCTCTACGGCCCGATGCACCTCGTCGTGCGGAGCAGCGGCGACCCCGCCCGCTTGCTCCCCTCCATCCGGACGGCCATCAAGGAGATCGATCCCACCGTCCCGATCTTCCGTGTCCGTACGCTGGAGCAGTTGCGGACCACGAGCCTGGAGCAGGAGCAGTTCATCCTTGCTCTCCTCGGCGGATTCACGGGCGTGGCATTGCTGCTCGGTACGCTGGGCACTTACGGCGTCATCGCCTTCACCGTGCAGCAGCGCATCCAGGAAATCGGCGTGCGCATCGCCATCGGCGCACAAGCTGGGGACATCCTGCGGCTCGTCCTCGGCCAGGGATTTCGTCTCGTCGCGTTGGGGACGATCTTCGGCGTGGCCGGTGCCCTAGCCTCCGGACGCCTGCTCTCCACCATGCTGTACGAAACCGGCGCTGCCGATCCGTGGAGTTACCTCTTCGCCACCGCCGTGCTCACCCTCGCGGCGCTCGGCGCCACGCTTCTTCCCGCCTGCCGGGCGACCCGGGTCGACCCGATGGTAGCCCTGCGGGCCGAGTGATACAAATCCCACTCCCGAATCGATCAGTCCCAGTCTACAAACCCACCCCAGCCAATGAAATCAGCCAACCACGACAGTTCTCCCCCCAGCTCAAGATCCTCGCGACGAGGATTTCTGAAACAAAGCGCGCTCGCCGGGAGCGGCCTGCTTCTATTGGCGGCCGGACGCAGCAAGGCCGACGACGCGCCAGCCCCGGCCGGCGGCTCGGACGGCGCCGTCCCCACCAACGCCACCCTCAAGACGATCCACGGTCTGCGCACGATCCATGGTAACTTCCTGGACAAGCCGATTCCGGAAGCGGCACTGCAAACCATCCTCCAGGCGAGCGTGCGCGCCGCCAACGCCTCGAACATGCAGAGCTATTCCATCGTCGTCGTGAAGGACCGCAAAACGATGGGCGACATCTGCGGCTACCGCGGCGGTTGCATGCTTCTCTACTGCGTGGACTTCAACCGCCTGGAAGCCAGCGCGGAACTCATGGGGTACCCCTACTTCCCTGACAACATGACCGCATTTGTCACCGCCAGCGTTAACGCCGGGCTGGCCGTCCAAACCGCGGCAATCGCCGCCCGGTCCATGGGCATCGATTACCTGATTACCAACGGCATTCATCGCGGCGACATGGAGCGGGTCTGGAAAATCCTGGATTTGCCTGCCAAACATTGTTTCCCGCTCATCGCGATGGTCCTCGGGTATCCGACCGAGGAGCCGTCCCATCAGAAAGGGCGCCTGAGTGGCCCCGGGATGATCCATTACGAAAAATACCACCGCCTCACCACGAGCGAAGTGGAAGATATCGTGCGCCAATACGATGACCCGGAGCGACACCTGGCTCTCGATGAGGACTGGAAGGCCAAAGGGTACAAGCACTACCTGGACTGGTACTTCAAGGACTGGCTGGGCGATTCCAAACCGACGGACCAGGAAACACAAATGCTCCGGTTGTTGAAGCGGAGCGGTTTTGTGGAACCGCAGAAAGCGTAAAACCAAAAGGCCGGCGCCACCTCTATCGGAGGCGCTACAACGGTCGATCCGCTGGCGCGCTCCGCCCAGAATGAAAATGAAAGTGAGAGTGAAGGCGAGAGGGCACGTGAAATCCTGCCACCGAGCTCCCCCGATCTGATTCGCACAATCCGTCTGACCCTTTTTCGCCGCTTCTCTTTCACTCTACCCACCACATTCACTCACATCTTCACCCTCACTTTCACCCCATGCACGACCTCCGTTTCGCCTTCCGCCAACTCGCCAAATCTCCCGTCTTTACCGCCGTCGTTGTGCTCACGCTTGCCCTCGGACTTTCGGTCAACGCGGTGCTGTTCACTGTCGCCAACGATCTCTTCTTTCGCCCGCTCCCGGCGGCAGCGCCTGATCGCCTCGTCATCGTCGCGCAGAAATCGCCGGTCAGCGACTACCAGGTTCCCTTCTCGTACGCCGATGCCGAGGATTTCCGCCGCTTCGTCGAGACCGACGCCAGCGCCGTGCCCGACCTGGCGCGCGTCTTCTCCGGCCTCATGGCCTACAAAGAGGAAGCCGTCCACCTAAGCCGCACCGGCGTGGCGACCGAGCGCACCTGGGTTCACGCAGTCACCGACAACTATTTCACCGTGCTCGGGGTTCAGCCGCAGCTCGGGCGCTTCTTCCTCCCAGGCGAGGCCCGCACCCCCGGCGCCGATCCGATCTTCATTCTCACCGACGCAACTTGGCGCACCCGCTTCGGCGCCAATCCCGCGATCATCGGCCAGACCGTCAAGCTCAACGGCGTGCCGATGACGGTCGTCGGAGTCGCCCCTCCCGGCTTCTTCGGCGCCTCGTGGGGCACCGCCCTCAGCGGGTTTGTGCCAGCGACTATGCTTCCGCGGCTGTTGCCTGGAGGCGAATTCTACGCACTGAAACGCGGCAATTCGTCGGTCTTTCTCATGAGCCGGCTCAAACCCGATGCCACCGTCGCGCAAGCACAAGCCGCCATGGACGTCGCGTTCGCCCGGGTCATGAAGGACAATCCTGGATACTACGCGCCCAATCCGCGCGCCGTCGTCATGCGCGAAAGCAACAGCCGCCCCACCCCGTACATCGCCCATCACGCCCCCAAGATCATGGCGGCACTCGGCGCCCTGGCGCTGCTCGTGCTGGCGGTCGCGATCGCCAACGTGACCAACCTGCTCTATGCCCGCGCCATCGCCCGCGAACGGGAATTGGCGATTCGCTCAGCCGTGGGCGCCAACCGCTGGCGTTTGATCCGCAGCCTGCTGACCGAAAGCGCCGTCCTCGCCTCGATCGCAGGAGCGCTCGGTACGCTCGCGTCGCTTTGGCTTACCCCGCTGCTGCTCGAACTCCTGCCTGTTTCGGATACCGCCGCCCCCTCGGCCGCCGTCGACCTGGACTGGCGGCCGTTCGTCGCCACGGGTCTGGCCGCACTGTTGGTGGGGCTGGCGGCCGGGCTTCTGCCGGCGCTCCAGGCCAGCGGCGCCGCCCCGCTCTCGTTTCTCAAGGAAACCTCGCCGGCCACCGGCGGCCGACGCCATGCCTTGCGCAGCCTGCTGGTCGTCGGACAGGTGGCTGTGTCGTGCGTCGTGCTCGTCTGCGCTGCATTGGCGCTGCGCAGTTTGGTTCTGCTGGCGCGCTCCGATCTCGGCTATCGGGCGGAGAACCTGCTCACGGCATCGTTCGACCTTGGATTGCAGAACTACTCGCCCGACCGGGGCCGGCAGTTCCATGTTCAGCTCCTGGAGAAAGTGCGGGCGTTGCCCGGCGTGCAGCTCGCCAGCCTGGCCACCAACGCCCCGCTGGATACGCACATCAGCCAGTTCGGCAACGTCACCGCCGCGGGGCAGCCCGCGGACAATAACACCCAACGTCCGCCGGTTTGCTACGTGCTAGTCGAGCCCGCCTACCTCGCGACACTCGGTCTGCGGGTCGAGGCCGGACGCGATTTCACCGCCCACGACGGTTTCGGTTCGCCCAGGGTCGCCGTCATCAACCGCGCTTTGGCCCATCAACTCTGGCCCGGCAAAGACCCGGTCGGCCAACGCATCTCGATCCAGGGCAATGAGGCCGAGGTGATCGGTATCGTCGGCAAGACTCGCTTCTACAATCTGCGCGACGACTCGCTGCCGCTGCTCTTCGATGCGCTGGCCCAGAACTACCGGGGCAACGGGACGCTCGTCGTCCGCTTTTCCGGCCCGGCCGCCCCGTTGACGACCGCGATCGCCCAGATCGTCCGGCAACTCGATCCCGACCTGCCTTTGTTCGGAATCCGGACCCTGCAGCAGCAGATCGTCGAGAGCCCCGCCGGGCTCATGCCCTACCGCTTCGGCGCGATCCTGGCCGGCGCCCAGGGAGCCATCGCCCTCCTGCTGGCCGGGGCCGGCATCTTCGGACTCATCACTTTCTCGGTCGCGCGACACACCCGCGAGATCGGCATCCGCATGGCGCTCGGCGCCTCCCGCATGCAGGTCATCCAAGTCGTTGCCCGAGAGAGCTTCGTCCTCACTCTGGTCGGCCTCGCGGCGGGCATCATCCTGTCCTACGGCCTTGCCAAGCTCCTCGCCAACCTCCTCTACGAAGCCGGAACGATGGACACCGCCGTTTTTGGCGGGGTCGCGTTGCTGGTCCTGCTCGCGACGGCCCTAGCCTGTTGGCTACCGGTGCGACGCGCGACGCGGATCAACCCTGTCGACGCCCTCCGCGCGGAATGACCCCACGAGTAGCAAGTATCAAGGAGAGAGCAGAACGATCCACAGCTCCGCCCATACCAATCGTTCGCCATTCTTTACTCACTGCTCGCTGCTCGCTGCTTTACGATGCCAGATCGTGGGTTTCACCAATGTCTTTTTGTGTCCTGCCCATGGTGCTTTGAGCCGTTGTAGGATAAAAAATATCCCGACATTTGCCTTTCTTCTCCACTCCATGACGAACCCTGGTCGAAACCCATGACTGACCGTTTGCAGTCTCAAGCCACTCGCTGGCGCTCGCGGCACCATGGATGGAAAGAGAAGCTTCGGCTGCCCCAGTGGTTCGCCCCGCTCTGGCTTGCGGTGGGAGTCCTGCTGATGCTTGCCCCCTTCCGCGCGCACGGCGCACCAGACCAGCTGGCTCCGACCCGGAAGAATATGCTGCCCAAACGGGTTTACAACGCCGTCCGGCTCGCCGGCCCGCCGCCCCGGATCGACGGCAAACTCGACGACCCGTGCTGGACACAGGGCGACTGGCAGGGCGACTTCATCCAGCGCGAGCCGCACGAAGGCCAGCCAGGATCGCAGCCGACCCAGCTGAAGATCCTCTACGACGACAAATATGTCTACGTGGCCATCCGGGCCTTTGATTCGGAGCTGGCGAAACAGCCGCGCCTGCGGGGCAAACGCGACGAATTCACCGGGGATATCGTCGGGGTGAATTTCGACAGCTACTTCGACCGGCGCACGGGGTTCGAATTCGACATCACTTCGGGCGGATCGAAGATCGACCTGATTTTGAGAAACGATGGCGTGGATATGGACTGGAACGCCGTCTGGGACGGGAAGGTCGGCACCGAGGAAAATGCCTGGACCGCGGAGTTCCGCATTCCCTTCAGCCAGCTGCGCTACAGCAGCCAGCCGGAGCAGGTCTGGGGACTCCATTGCTGGCGCTGGATCAATCGGTATCAGGAGGAGAGCGACTGGCAACTGCTGCCGATGGACAGCCCAGGGTTTGTGTACTCGTTTGGTGAACTGCGCGGCATCGACGACCTGCCGCCCTCGCGGCGGATCGAACTTCTGCCCTACGTCCTGATGAAATACGCGACCACCGCCCCGCAGGAAGGCAATCCATACCGCCAGGACGCGAAGACCAGTTTCGAAGCCGGCCTTGATGCCAAGATCGGGCTCGCCAGCAACCTCACCGCCGACCTCACGGTGAATCCCGATTTCGGCCAGGTCGAAGCGGATCCATCTGAGATCAATCTGACCACCTACGAGACGTTCCTAAACGAAAAAAGGCCGTTCTTCCTGGAGGGAAAAAACATCTTTGATTACGGAATCGACGATGATGTGATGTTCTACTCCCGCCGCATCGGACAGGCTCCGGTATTCGATGCCCCAGTTGGCGGATTCACCGATGCACCGACCAGCACCCGGATACTCGGCGCCGCCAAGCTGACCGGCAAAACTCCTCAGGGGCTTTCGGTCGGCGTCCTCCAGGGGTTCACCGATAGCGCGGTAGCTGACGTCACCGAGAACGGGGTCGAGCGCCAGCAGACCCTCGCGCCACTGACGAGTTACACCGTGGCCCGGGTCCAGCAAGACATCGACAAGGGAAACGCACTCGTCGGCGGGATCTTCACGGCGACCGCCCGCACGATCCACGACGACGCTCTCGTTCCTCTTCCCGAGCACGCCTATACTGGAGGGCTGGATCTCCTCCAATATTGGGACGACCGCACCTATTTCATCAAACTTCAAGGCATCGCCAGCCGCGTGGATGGCGCGGCCACGGCCATCCAGTCACTCATGCTCGATTCCGTGCACAATTATCAGCGGCCCGACGCCTCCTACTTGGGAGTGGTGGATGGAGCCACGCATCTTGACGGCACGGGAGGCAATCTTCAGGTCGGCAAGGACAACAACGGCAAATGGCGATACTACGTCGGTACCGACTGGCGGTCGCCGGGGCTGGAATTGAATGACCTCGGTTACCTCAGAACGGCCGATCTGATGCAGCACTACGCTCAGCTCGAGTACTACGACACCAGCCCGGGCAGGCTCTTCCGGAAAACCGACCTCCGGCTGAAGGAGATTGGCAAGTACGACTTTGGCGGCGAGTTCCTGGGGCAGGAGCTCCAGTTTCATAGCGACCTGGCCTTCAACAGCAACTGGGCGTTCACGGGCCTGGTCGTGTATGATTCCGAACAATTGGACACGCGAGTGCTCCGGGGCGGCCCAGCGGTGTTGGTGCCAGGCAGCGTCAATACCTATGTCGCCGTACAGACTGACAGCTCGAAGAAAAAGCAGTTCAAACTGGAATTTGACGAAGCTGTGTCACAGGACGGGAATTCCCGCTACACCGAGATCGCTCCGACCTTTTCGGCGCGGTTTCTCGACAACGTTAACGTCGAGGCAAAGTTCTCCTATGCGCGCGACTTCGAGGACTTCCAATACGCCGGCACGGCGACCGCGGCCGGCACCAATCGCTATGTCATGGGGCGGATGAACCAGCAGACGCTCTCGACCACGATACGCTTCGACATCAATCTCACCCCGGAGTTGTCGCTTTCGTACTACGGCAGCCCGTTCGCCTCCACCGGCCGGTTCACCCAGTTGAAGCTGGTGACGGACCCACGCGCTCCGCAATACGACGGGCGGTTCCGCCGGCTCGATGCGACCGCCGTCCTCGACGCCGCGAGCAATAGTTACCGGGTCGACGACCCCGGCGGGGCTTTCACGCTGGCGAACCCCGACTTTAGCTGGCGCGAGCTGAACTCGAATCTCGTGCTGCGATGGGAGTACAAGACCGGCTCGACCGTCTATGTCGTCTGGAGTCAGAACCGAACCAACGGGGATTTCCTGGGCGACTTTTCCGCCGGCCCGGAATACCGGCGGCTCTTCGGCACCCACCCTGACAACACTATCCTCGTGAAGTTCAACTACTGGTTCTCGCTGTAGGGAATCTGGCGGACGCCAGGTTCCTTCAGACGTTTGGGAAGACCGAGGCCCTCACCGCCAGCACGAAGGGGCGGCACGATCGACGGCGCCGTCATTGGGATTCCGTGGAACCATGGCGCCGGGACTTTGGTCGAACCTCGCCAGAGGCAAGACCCGACGTCCGAAGGGAATGGCGGTTGAACGGCGATGATTCGAACGGGGAAACCGCGACGGTCGGCGGGCCGGCCCGTCACCTGGGTTCTGGGCGCCGGAGCCGGCTTGCCTTGTTCCTTCAAGCTGCTGAAAATTCTCCGCATGACTCTAGAAGCTGTCCGGATACTGCCAGGATCTGGAGGGCGGCGCGCTGTCGCCGCCGGATTTTCGAGCGGCGCTGACAGCGCAGCGCCCTCCACCCCTCAGGGAAACGGATTTTCCGGACAGCTTCTAGCGTTTGTCCATGGGATCGCCCCATGGGTTGTCACCGGCGTGTCCGCCGTGTCGGGGGTCTTCGTCCTGGCTGCCGGCAGGTCGTGCCACCAGGCAAATCCGATAATGGCACTGCGGACGGAGTGAGGCATCTCCGCTGCACGGTCTTTCAGCCATCATTCTGAAACCATAACCCTCACGCATCCAACTCCGACGTCTCTCACCCGATGAAGGCGAATGTTGTTCTCTCGTGCCGCGCGTGCCTGTTCGCTGCGGCTGCACTCCTGATTTTTCCGGCCATCGCACGCAGCGCGAATCCGCCGGATCCGGTGAATCATCCCGACGGCGGCGACTGGAGCTATCTGGACCTCAAGAAAGTCATGGCGGCCGCGGCCGAGATCACCCCGGCAAGCTACCGCGAATGCGACGAAGCCACCGTCGATTCGAAGATCATCGGAGCTTACCGGCCGGACGGCACCGGCGAGATGCAGTACGAAACCTTCCTCAAGGTTCTGACCGAGAAAGGCAAACGCGACAACCGGACCCTCCGGCAGCAGTTTTATGTGCCCTACAACACCGCCGTCGTGGACCGGTTGGAAGTGATCAAGCCGGATGGCTCGGTTCGCCCCGTCGACGTGGCGGCGAACGCCAAGGAGGGCATCGATTCCTCCCAGATGGAGATGAATATCTACGATCCGAATGAACGGGTTCTTACGGTCAGCATTCCCGAGCTGGACATTGGCGACGTGGTTCACTCGGTGGTGCGCGTGCCGACTCTGCGGGCGTTCATCCCAGGGGAAGTCGTGGTGGAGGAATTCTTCGAGGGGGTGGGATTCATCCGCCACCTCGCGATGGAGGTCAGGATGCCCGAAGCCAAGCCGTTGCGGCACCTCTTCATTCGGGATCCCGTCGCTGACACCGTGAAGTCCACTGTCCGGTCGGGCGAAAACCACAGCCTTGTTTATGACTGGGCCGTAACGGATGTGCCGCGCATGCATGAGGAGCCGAATATGCCAACCACTGATGCTATCTTGCAGCGGGTGATGGGCAGCACGATTGCCGACTGGCCCGCGGTCTCCCGCTGGTATTGGGGTTTGAGCAAAACACATCTGGAGGCAACGACGGCCGAGATGCAGGCCACGGTGGCGAAACTGACGGCCGGGTCCACGATCGATCTGGACCGGATCAAGGCGATCTTCTACTACGTTTCGAAGAACGTGCGCTACATGGGCGTCACCCCGGAAAAAGACCGGCCCGGATTCGAGCCGCATGACGTCAGCCTGACCTTTGGGCGAAAATATGGGGTCTGCCGCGACAAGGCGGCCTTGCTGGTTTCCATGCTCCGCTCGGCCGGCTTCCACGCGTATCCCGTCCTCGTCACAGTGGTGGGTGCCGACGCCCGCAGGGATCCGGAGGTTCCGGATACGTACTTCGTCCACGCGATTGTCGCCGTAGAGCAGAGCAAGGGCGATTATCTGCTCATGGACCCGACCAACGAAAACACCCGGGACCTCCTGCCCGGATACGAATGCAACCAGAGCTACCTGGTCTGCCGCCCGGAAGGGGAAGGCCTCCGCATCAGCCCGATTAATCCGCCTGAAGAAAACATGATGCGGGTCCAGACCACCGGCGTGCTGAACAACGCGGGGACCATCGAGGCGAAGTCGGTGCTGTGGTTCGACGGTATCAACGACACGGTTTACCGGGACTATTTCGCCAATGTGAAACCCGACGATCGCCGGCGGGTGATGGAGAGCCTCCTGAAGTGGGTAATGCCCGGGGCGAGCCTGAAATCTCTGACCATCACACCTGACAGCATGCTCGACATGTCGGCACCCCTGCACATCCAGATGGAGTTTACGGTGCCCGGCATGGCCACCTTTGGCGATCGCGAGGCCATTGTCAGTCCTCCTTGGGTCGGCAACGCCGTGGGCCTGGCGAACTTCATTCTGAAGGGCGCCGGTCTGGAGAAGCGCCGGTACCCCATGGTGACGATTGCCGCCTGCGGGATCCGCGAGGAGTTCTCGCTCAAGCTGGGCGAGGGCTTTGCCAAGGGGCTGTCATTGCCATCGTACTCGCCCGTCAACGATGCCTGCGTGCACTACGATCGGCAGATGGACTTCCGGAACGGCGCCCTAACCGGCTTCCGCGAGCTGAAACTGAAGGTGCTCGAATTCACGCCCGAACAGTATTTGCAGCTCAAACAAACGTTGGCCGGCCTGGACTACGACGACCGAAAGGTCCCGGTCTTGTCGACGACAGAAGGCGCGGACCGTCCGGTCGTTGCGACCACGGAAGAGGCGATCCCGCCGCCCGTCGAATCCGATTCGCAGTTGATCGAGGACCGGGAGACCCTGGCCGTTCAGGATTCCCATACGGCCGTGCTCCGGGTCCGTTACTTCAGAAAGATCCTGACCTATAGCGGCAAGAAAAAGGAAGCGGAGGTGAAGATTCCCTACAATCCCGCCACCCAGGAAGCTCGGATCATCCGGGCAGTGGTGATTTCCCCGACTGGCAAGCGCCAGGAGATTTCCCAGATGGAAAAGAATGTGATGGATGCGGAATGGAATGTATCCGCCAAACGCTATACCGGAGGCAAGATCCTGGTCGGCAGCCTGCCCGGCGTCGAGATCGGCTCCACGATCGAGGTGGAGTTGGAAATCGCCTTCTCGAATCGACCCTACCTCGCCGGTTTTGAACCCTTCCAGCTGGCCGACGAACTCACCCAGAAGACCTGGCAGATCACCGCCCCGGCGGGCCTCAATCTCTGGCGGCGAAGCTGCGGCCCGACCGGGATTCTCGCCGAACATTCGGACACGACCAAAGGCCACGCATTTGAATGGAGCGCGACCAACGTCAAGGCGCTGCCCGCGGAATCCTTCGTGCCACCGGACTGGGCCTTCAAGGTCGGAGTGGCGTATTTTGCCGGCGATCCGGCTGCCTATTACCAGACGTTGCACAAGACCATGCTCGACCGGGCCGGGAAATCCGCCCAGGCCGGAGCATTGGCCCGCCGGCTGGTGGCCGCGACCTCCAACCGCCGGGAAGCGCTGCGGGCCATCCGTGACTACGTTGCCCGGACCATCCGAACGGCCGGACCGGACTTCGGAGAACTTCCTTTGGAACAACTCTCGGACGCAGACACCACCCTCGCGGATGGATACGGACACACCGCCGACCGCGCCATCTTGCTCCACGCCATGCTCTCCGCCGCCGGGTTTCAGCCGGAATTCCTGCTCGCCTCGGACTTGCCTACCGTTACCGGCATTTCCGAGATGGCGACAACCTTTCCCCTGCCTACGGCTTTCCAAAATCCGCTGGTGCGGGTAGTGGTCGATGGGACGCCTTATTATTTGAACGACACGGATCAATACGGCCGGCTCGGCTCCACGCCTCATGATGGCATGCTGGCCCTGACAGTCCCCAGCGGAGCGTACCAGACCATTCAGGCCGCACCGGATAGCCGGGCCGCGACCACGACGACGTATACGCTGTCGTTTGCGGACAACAGCAAGGCTCGGATCGGAATTCGCAACGAGTTCTTTGGCTCGGTTTTTAACGAGAAAAACAAGTTCTTCGCCGAATTGCCTCCGGAGGAGAAGGAGCGGTATTTCCAGCAAGTCGTCTCAAAACTGGCCCAAGGGGCGCGACCGGTGGGCGGCCTGACCACAAAATTCGACGGCTACCCGGGGGTGGAAGAGTTCACCGTCGAGATTGACCGCTACGCGATCGCCGACGGCAAGTTCCTGTACTTCAAATTGCCGTTCACCACCGACCTGATCCCGGTTGAGACCGACACCCGGACCCTTCCGCTATACCTCCCCTGGATTTCTACCACTACCATCCGGGTCGGGATCGAACTGCCGGCATCGTATCGACAGGTCGTGATTGCGCCGAAGGACGCCGCGTTGGCCCTGCCCGACGGCGCTGGATCCGCCCGGATCACCACCTCGCAAGCGAACGGCAAATATGCGCTCGCCTACGAATTTCGGAATTTGGCCACGCTGATCGCCCCGGGAAACTATCCGGCCGCAGTCAAAGTAGAATCCGCTCTGGAGAACAAGGGATCCAAGGTCATTCTCCTGGAGAACACCAGCCCCGCATCGACGAACAGCGGCCCGTGACCCCGTTATGAAATACGCACTGTTTGTCGTCGCGTTGGTCTTCCTTCTGGGAGTTACACTTTACGCGAAGGATGATCCGGCTCCGGCCAGACTCACCGTCCAGTTCGTGCCCGTGGAGAAGGACGTAAAGCTGGAGGTGGTGGATTGGGGCGGCTCTGGTCGGCCGCTGATCTTTCTGGCAGCGCTTAGTGCCGATGCGCACGAGTTCGATTGGTTCGCTCCCAAGTTCACCGGCAAATACCACGCGTACGGCATCACTCGCCGCGGCTTCGGCGCATCCAGTTCTCCGGCATCCGGGTACTCTGCCGACCGGCTGGGAGACGACGTGCTGGCGGTGATCGATGCGCTGAAGCTCAATCGGCCGGTTCTCGTGGGCCATTCCATGGCCGGCGAGGAATTAAGCTCCGTGGGATCACGGCATCCCGAGAGGGTTGCCGGCCTTATCTACCTTGAGGCTGCCTACGCCTATTATAACTCCTCGCACGGCGATCTGCTGATCGATTCGTTTGAGCTAAGAAGGAATCTCGAACAGCTGTTGCCCGGAAAGGGCCGGCCTGACCAAAAGCGGTTGACCGAGGAGTTGCTGCAGGCGGTCACGCAGCTCGAAAAGGACCTGCTTGAGCGGCGGAAGGAACTGCAGGATCAACCGGACATTCCGCGGCCTTCCGCCGACTGGAAACCGCCCGTGATCCCGGTAGCCATTCCGGGGATACTGGCCGGGGTGCAGAGATATACGAGGATTCCGAGTGCGAGCGCGGCCGGGGCGGGAAGGAAGGTATTCATGCGAGGGAGGGTTGCGGTGGACAATGGCGGAGGTCCGTCCGGCACAGGCTAGGCGGATCGTCTCGGGAGGAAGTAAGCCGACTGCCACCGTTGTGGGGGGCGCGGTTGGCGTCGCCCGGAAAACCTGCGGACAGTCAACGCGCCGCCCCCTCGAAGCTGGACTCATGCAGTCAAGGTGGGGCGGCTTGTCCCAAGACGCTCTGGGCACGTTGGGGACTGCCGAGCCCCGTCACGGCGGGGCGACATCAGACACGCGCACCACCTTTAGGTCGGTGCGAGCGCAGGACAAAACGAAGTGCAACGGCCGCTTTCTCCCTCAAAACGCCGATCCATCGGCGCGGGTGCCGCAGAGGTAAACCTCGACCCCGAGTTCACGGGCGAGGGCCGCCTTGGTGTAGAGCGCGAGATCCGCGTCCTTTGCATTTCTGGCGTAGACCACCTGGATGTGATTGGCCTTGTGCCGCGCCATCATCTGATCGCGCGATACGCCATAAGTGACGGCGTGCATGATCGGCCATTGCTCGGTGGTCTCCTTCCA
>Ga0182011_10000914_pt1 | contig 25742 bp, 20 predicted proteins | sample 711E1DmetaG_FD_120481 | JGI IMG/M metagenome (GOLD analysis project Ga0182011, IMG submission 120481) | Permafrost microbial communities from Stordalen Mire, Sweden - 711E1D metaG | ecosystem: Environmental > Terrestrial > Soil > Wetlands > Permafrost | place: Sweden: Stordalen | collected...
GGCCTGTCGATGAAGCCTTGCTGGCATCCATCCGCCTGAAACCGGTCCGCACGCTTTCGGGTGTGACAACCGTCACCGTGCTGACCAAGCCTTATCCCTGCCCCGGGAAATGTATTTTCTGCCCGGACGATATCCGCATGCCGAAATCTTACCTGCCGGATGAACCGGGAGCGATGCGTGCACTCGAGCACGGCTTTGATCCGTTTACACAGGTGAAATCCCGCCTGGAATCGCTCAGCTCGGTCGGACATCCCACCGACAAGGTGGAATTGCTCATCCTGGGCGGGACCTTTTCTTCGTACCGCCGGGATTATCAAGAATGGTTCGTCCGGCGCTGTTTCGAAGCAATGAATCCTGCCGCGCGGGTGGAGGCTGGGGCAGGGTTGAATGAAACGCAGCTGATCAACGAAAATGCCTTGCACCGCAACGTGGGTCTTTCGGTGGAAACCCGCCCCGATGAAGTCAGCCCGGCGGAACTGGCCTGGTTCCGTGCATTGGGTGTTACCAAAGTCCAGATGGGTGTGCAGAGTATGGATGACCAGATCCTGGAGCTGAACCAGCGCGGCCACACCGCGGCAGAAGCCCGGCATGCCACGGCTTTGCTGCGTGCAGCCGGCTTCAAGATAGTTTTGCATTGGATGCCCAACCTTTTGGGCGCTACACCCGATTCCGATAGGGCAGATTTCCCGCGCCTGTGGGATGGACTCTGCCCGGACGAGATCAAGATCTACCCGACCCAATTGCTCGAAACCGCCCCCCTGTACGAATACTGGCGGCGAGGGGAATATCATCCCTACACCACGGAAGAACTGGTTGATCTGATTGCAGATGTGAAGACATCCATCCCGCGTTACTGCCGAGTCAACCGCATCATCCGCGATATACCCTCCTCGCATGTGGTGGCTGGGAACCGGCGCAGCAGCCTGAGGCAGGATGTTCATGCGGAAATGGCCTGGCGTGGGACGCATTGTGACTGCATCCGCTGCCGGGAGGTGGGGGCAGGGAAAGTGGATACGGCTTTGTTGCGACTCAACGATTTGATTTACCAACCGGACGGGGCCGAAGAGCACTTCCTGTCCTTTATCAATCCGGATGACAAAATTACCGGTTTCTTGCGGCTATCCCTGCCGGACCTGAAATCCCCCAGCACTGGTTTAATGGACTTGGCGGGGGCGGCCATCATCAGGGAAGTACATGTTTATGGGCAATCATTGGCGGTCGGTGCGGAGCAGAGCGGTGCGGCGCAGCACGCTGGACTTGGCACCCGTTTGCTGGAAGAGGCTGAGCGGATAGCCAGACAAAAAAGCTACCGCCGGATGGCAGTCATCGCGGCGGTGGGGACACGACAATATTATTTGGAACGCGGCTTCGAAAGGGGGGAGCTCTACTTGGTGAAAACTATTTAATTGTTCATCTGGTCAACTTGAAGAGGAAGGCTACTTTGCATCTTTTTCCCAGTCGGTTACCGCTTGCCGAATGAGTGTCTTAATTTCCGGGTCGGGAATGGCATCAACTCCTTCATATTTATAAATGCCATCTTTTACGATGACTATTCCGCCCGGTCCTTCGACCAATTGAATGCCGCGGTCTTTAAACGGACTGGTTTCCAGTTTGGCTTGCAAGACTTTATCAATTTGCTGGATGATGCTATCCAGGACTGGCGCAGGCGGGGTAACCTCGACCACTGGAACGACTTTCTTATTTACTGCCTGGACCGGCGGCTGGGTCGGCGCAGGAACTGGCGCGACCGGAGGCAGCGGCTGCGGGGCTGATTCAGTATATGGCGCAGCCGGAGGCGGTGGTTCCGGGACTGATTCCGGTTTGGGAGCGGCTGCCTGGACCGTTTCCAACCACGGACGCAGATCCAGCACCAGGCTGAGCAAACGTTGAAACTGTCCAGGCTGGAGTTCGGTTTTGTCGTTCAGGCGGGCACCATCCATGCCCAGCCAAACTTTATTGTCGTGCGTCCGCCAGGCGCTCAATACTTCCACGTCATCCACCCCGGCGAGTATATTTTTATTTGAAGGTGTTAAAGATGGAGGTGGGTTGGAACGGTTTTTCAAGGCGCGTTCAATCACCCCTCCAACGGCTGCACCGATACAGAAAATGATAAGAAATAAGAAAAGAACAGCAGTTGTTATATGCATGGTACCGGCTCCTTGCGAAATTTCATTCAGAACACCATGACACTATTTTACAGGATTTTACAATTTCGTGAGTACCTGACAGGTAGGGCAGATATGCGTTCCGCGCTGGCCAACAACGATCCGTTCAATCGCGGTACCACATACCGGGCATGGTTCGCCTTGACAGCCGTACACTCTGAAATGGTTCTGGAAATCGCCTCCGCGGTAAACCCAATCTATGCTGGCACCATTGCGGTTGATGCCTTCCTGCAGCACTTCCCGGATTGCCATTCGCAGGATCTCGGCTTCTTCCTGTGTCACCGAATCCGAGGGGGTCAAAGGATGGAGCCTGGCCATATGCAATGCTTCATCCGTATATATGTTACCCAGGCCGGCCAGGAAGGACTGGTCAAGCAGGAGCGGCTTGAGTTGACGGTGCTGGGTTTGCAAGGCGGCATACAGCCACGCCGAAGTAAATTCGTCAGAAAGCGGTTCAGGGCCAAGGTTCTGGAAGATCTCGGCGGGATCTTCCACCAACCAGACCCGCCCGAACTTGCGCGGATCGGAAAAGACGAGGGTTCCATCGTCCGTCAGCTTCAACAGAAGGCGATCGTGTTTTCCAGGCTGATAACCGCCGAGGACAACCAGCAAGTCTCCGCTCATGCGTAAATGAATTATAAGATGGTATGCAGATAACTTAATCTGCAGGAATTTAGCCCGGCGGACAATATCCTGAATTTGCTGATCACGGATACGCCTTTGAAACAAGGTCGGAGATGGCAAGGCCAGTGTACGATTCCAAAGCAGATTGGAAGAAAGAATCTGCTTACCGAGCAACACAGGACGCAGGTTGCGAACGATGGTTTCGACTTCGGGGAGTTCAGGCATAGTGGGCAATCAACTTCTGGCTCCAAACCCGGGCAGGCGCACATGGGAAAGTGACGCCAGAAACAAGTCTGCAATCAGATCCAAATACGAGCTTTGCTAGGAATCCATCCGGACTTTTGTGACTCCTGGCATTTCAGAGAGCCTGGCAAGACGGATGGAGGCGATCATCATCAAATTGAAATGGGTGATCGCCGTGCTTTCAGAACCTCAACTTAATTGTTCCGCCAGATATATCTGGATGCCCATTTGTTTGATCTGGTCGAGTTGAGCTTCGATCCAATCAATGTGGGCTTCCTCATCCTTAAGAATGCTTTCGAGCATTTCACGTGTGCCGTTATCGCCAATTTCCACAGCCAGTTTAATGGCTTCGTTATAGGCTTTGATGGCAACATTCTCGGCGTCCCAATCGTTCTTATGATGAGTCTCGACATCTTCGCCAATGTGGATTTTGTTCAACTCGCTGACCACGGGCATACCCTCTAGGAAAATGATCCTCCCGATATGTTTCTCAGCATGCTTCATCTCATCAATGGCGCGCTTCTCGATCACTTCGGCCAGTTCTTTATAGCCCCAGTTGGCGCACATCTCGGCCTGCACCATGTACTGGCTGATGGCGGTCAGTTCGTCGACAAGTAGAAAATTGAGTTTTGCAATGATTTGGTCATTTCCTTGCATGGAATCCTCCTTGGTTAAAATTTGACCGGTGGACGTAAATGGATAACACCTTATTGTAACTCTTGATTCATATCCAGGAGTTTAATTGTCAATATGGTAAACCTTCCAGCCGGTCGACCCAATATTCCCGGCATAATGGTAATTGGAGCAAACAGCTTTCATAACATCATCCATACCTGCAAGGAGTGGCTGTGCAGGCATCAAACATGTATGATCTGAAGTGATATTGACAAAAGGTGTATCTCTCGTGTAGATAATCAGCACCGGCTTTTTTGTCAGGATGTCAGCGAGTATTTCTGCGCTAAGGGCTTTCCCTCCATAATTATCAATATAGAATGGATAAACATGTGGATAGCGTAGAGGCGAGCTTCGTTGTGAAAGGAAATTGACTACCGGTTCGGCTCCCCAGACAAGAACTTTATCTTCAGGTTGGGTATTGGCTTCAATGTAACGTACCGCCTGCAATTGGGTGCTATTCTCGGGGCCGGGCGTATACATAACACGCATTGAGTTAATTGGATTCTTGATCAGGGTCAAGACCAGACCGATGGACCAAACCAATATCAAGAAGATATTTACTTTACCAGCATTCCTAAATGCGAATGCTCTTTGGATTTGATTCGCCAGGAAAGCATAAAGCACGGTGCAAATTGCACAAATTGCCATATAGTAGTGCAAATAGGAACGTCCGGAGAGGTTCACCATCCCCACTTCCAGCGGATACCAGATGACCGCAATGGCAATGATGGAAGCAGACGCCGGGGAAAGTTGATAAGTTATTTTCTCCAACCTCGGCAAGGCAAATTTTGAAAAGAAGCCCAAGACTTGTAATATTGCCAAGCCAGCCAGGATTACCCCAAAAATAATGGCGGCTTGTTTAAGGAGACCCATACCTTGTCGCGAGCCTGGAAGCAGGTTAGCTCCGAACCCGACGACGATGAAAAGGATTCCACCAGCCAAAAGTATCCATCGGGTCAAACCATTCCTGAGAATTTTTATTGTTGTACTGGTTCCGTGCAAAAGGAGCAGGACCAGTGCCAATAACCACACCAATAATGGAATCAATAATATTGAAAATTGACCAAAAAATTGCAAGGTATCGCCAAGTGCTTTGATGTGTTCCAATAGTCCCAGGTTAGAATAAAGTACATTGTAAACAAAAGCTCCATCCCAAAACCCCGGTAATGCACCCTGAATCGCCAGGTATACCAGGAAGGCAATGCTCACAGACACGGCTCCCAAAATAATAATTACCAATTGTCTGAACGGATTCCAGGAGTGATTGATAATGGATCGGATAACAAGATAAATGGCAATGGCTGCGCCGACGCTTATTAAATTCTGCCGCAGGAAAAAAATAAAACCCAATGCTATTCCACAAACAAATGCTGGCCAGGCTTTCTCCCTTCGTTCAGCTTCCACCAGTAAGAAAATGCTGGCAAATTGAAAGGGAATGGCATACTGCTCAGTATAGTTACCACCCAGCAGCGTCAGTAGAAGAATCGTCAGGCCGGAAAGGATTCCCAAGGCGGCTGCGGTAATCCCAAAAGATCTTTTCAGAACAGTAAAAGCCAGCCATACAGCGGCCAGGCTACTAAAGACTTCCAGAATCCACACCCCCCAGCGTGAACCGGCCGAGATCCACAATCCAAAAGCGTTGATCAAGAATATCATGGGGGGTTTGTCATCCCAAACATTTCTATAAGGCACATCCCCATGCAGCAAGCGGGAACCGATGTAAAGGAAGATGCCAGGATCTCGTGGAGGCGTATGCTGGATCAACGGTGAAGCAGGCAATAATGGCAGTATCGATAACAATAATAGCAAGGTTATCAGCCAATATTTAGCAAATAATTTCTTTATTCTAATGATCACTTAGTCGCTGCCCTTCATGAAAATCCCTTTTGAATTTTTTCGAAGTATCTTCCTTGGCTGTGGCTACTCGTTGAACATCTGTCCGACACTGCGACCCTCATGGGCGCGCCGGATGACTTCGCCGATCAGCGGGGCGACAGTCAGGATGGTGAGGCGTTTGCCGAAGGCTTCGCGTTTTTCTACGGGAATCGGAACGCTGTCGGTGGTGATGAATTCAGTGACGGGCAGGGCAGCCAACCGCTCCGCCGCGTTGGCGGAGAAGATCGGATGGACGAAGGCTACATATACACGCCGCGCCTTATTCTGTTTAACCAGGGTCACTGCCTGATCGATGGAACCGCCGGTGTCGATCTCGTCATCCACCAGCACCACATCCCGATCCTTCACGTCACCAATAATGGTAAGCGCCTGTGATTTGGCATCATTGGCAACCCGGCGCTTTTCAATGAAGGCAATCGGAGCGTCAATTCCATAGGCGAAGTTGCGGCCTTTCTTGGCGAACCCAAGGTCTACGGTGACGACAACCGGGTCTTTGAGATAAGGGCGCAGGTTTTCCTTGATATAGTCCACGAGGATGGTGGAAGCATTCAACACATCCCCGGGCACTGAGAAAAAGCCCTGGATTTGATAGGCATGCGGGTCAAGCGTCATATACCTGTCCGCACCGGCTATCTGGATGATATCAGCTATCAGGCGGGATGTAATGGGGATACGCGGCTGGTCTTTTTTATCTGATCGGCCATAGCACAGGTAGGGAACAACGGCTGTGATGCGGGCGGCCGAGTCCAACCGTAATGTCTGAAGCAGGATAAGAAGCTCCATCAGGTTGCGGTGTACTGGTGAGGCAGTATGCTGGATCACATAAACATCCTGGCCGCGCACACTGCTGTGAAGCTTGACGAACAGGTTCTCATTGGGAAACTCAACGATATCCCGACCACACAGATTTTCGCCCAAATAATCGGCTACTTTTTGGGCAAGGTCGCCGCTGGCTGTCCCGGCATACAGTTTTATACCACCATGCTCGCGCAATTCATTTGATTGGATCATCTCTCCGCCTGTTTTTGAGAATCCCACTCCGTGCGAAGAACGCTCATAAATAGCAGATCACCATATTTGCCATTATAGAAAGTCCCCTGGCGGAAGCGTCCCTCGTGTACGAAACCGGCTTTTTCGTAAGCGCGTATGCCGCCCTTGTTTGCATCATCGACACGCAGATAAATCCGGTTCAGGTTAAGGTTATTGAAGCCGAATTTCAATAGAAGGGACATTACTTCCGCTCCGTAGCCTTTATTCCAGCAGGATTTTTCACCGATAAAGATGCCCACTTCGGCGCTTCGGATTGTCCAGTTAATGTTCATGAAGCTGCAATTACCAATCAGCCGCCAGCGTTCGTTGGCTACTTCGGGTTCGATTTCACGAATTTCGATGCCGAAAGGTTGTTCGTTGGCGGGCAGTTTCAGCATATTCTCGAACCATTGTTCCTCGTTGGCGTGCGAGACGGGCAGGTCGGTTGAAAGGTAGCGACGGACTTCAGGGTCATTTAACCATTCGACCAATTTTGGGATATCACTCCGTTCATCACGACGCAGACGAATACGCTCACCGTAGATCATGCGGCACTCCTGTGGGGCGGGATTGGACGTTCAACATGGCTCTTGGCTGACACTGACGCGATTTCCTTCTCCGTGGATTGGGGAATCGGTCCTGCAGCTTTTATGACAGAAAAAGGTCCTCAACTCGGGGATTAAGCAGGATTATTATACTATCCTTGACTTGCCATGCGTGAGGATTGGCTGGATGGATATTGCCGTAGCAGAGAACAGGCGCCGGAATTCGGCTGACGAAAACAACGATCAGTGTAACCTTCCGTGGGTTACCTTGAGGGCTGGATGGGTTAAGGCAGCAATCCATGAACTCATATATAATTCGTATACCGGTGGAACCGGAAGGTTGGACAGGCTAATATTAGCCGGCTTATGGCCGTGGGAGGACCTGATAAATTGGGCTTTACCCATAAACTGAATTTGGAGGTGATTAATGAAACGGATCATGTATCTCCTCTCATTATTATCCATAACGATGTTCGCATGTAACATTTCTTCAACGGCAACTCCGGCGGTGGTGACAACGTCTGGGGTGACGGCGACCATACCAGTACCATCCGAGCCCCCAACCGCGAGCGAGCCTCTGCAGGCGACTGGCACACCTTTACCAATGACCAACACCACCTGTAACGAAATGTCGCTCTTTCTGGATCCGGCCCTGGCCTCCGGATTCAATTGTCAGACGGTACCCGAAGCCGGCGATCCCAATGCCCCGGGTTTCGATATTAATCCCAAATACACTGAAATTAAATTGACGGGCTATATTCTCTCTGACCGATTCTTTACTCCCGTTATTGATGTCTACCCTGTTGAGCGTTTCAGCGAACTTCTCCCGGAAGTGATTCCTACCAAGCTGGCTGCTCTGCAGGCGCTGACCGCAGGCGGCCCTACCGGCAGCAAAGGCTTACCGTTTCTGCCGAATTTCAACGCTTCCCAGGAATTCTTTGCCATGTACCAGGTTCTTCCATTTACAAGCGGGAATGGCATCCGCTTTCTCACACAATACAGCCAGTTTGCCGACCCGATTAATAATCACGAAATCTTCTACACCTACCAGGGCCAGACCCCTGACGGGAAGTATTGGGTTTCTGCCATCCTGCCAGTCTCCAACCCGCTGCTGCCGGCGGATGGGAAGAATCCCCCCAATGGGCAGAGTTGGGATGCTTTCAACAATAACTTTACTACATACATTGCCGCCCTTGCCGCCCAGCTAAACGCACAGCCTCCAGAGAGTTATTCTCCAACCATCCCCATGCTGGATGCCCTGGTTGCCAGCATCACGATTCACTAAAAACCCATCCAAAAATCTGGTGGGGTTCACAAAAAGAGTGCGTGCGGTTTGGCCGTACGCACTCTTTTTGAGGTTCATCTAAAATTACGGATTGTTATGAATCCTGTAAAGCATACCGGACCGCCGCCAGGGCATGTATGCGGGTGGTGTCGAAGAGCGGCAGGCTACTGTCTTCCTGGGAAATCAGCAGACCGATTTCGGTGCAACCGAGGATGACTCCCCCGGCACCGGCTTCTGCCAGGCCCGCGAGGATGCGCAGGTATTCCGTCTGCGAGGCTGGTACGATCTTTCCAAGTACCAGTTCGTCATAAATGACCCGATGCACAATTTCCCGATCGGCGCGATCCGGTAAAAGAACATCCAACCCATATTTTTCCACCAACCGGCTGCGGTAGAAATCCTGCTCCATCGTGAAGCGGGTTCCGAGCAGGCCGACCTTCTGCAACCCCTGCGCCTGGATGGCTTCGGCGGTCGGGTCGGCAATATGCAGGAGCGGAATGGATATGCTCTCCTGCACCTCGTCAGCCATTTTGTGCATTGTGTTGGTGCAGATGATCAGGAAATCCGCTCCGCCAGTCTGCACGGCCCGGGCCGCCTCGATCATAACCCTGGTGGCGTCCTGCCAGCGGTCTTCCCGCTGGAGCACTTCGATCTCGGCGAAATCCACGGAAACCAGCACACTTTTGGCCGAATGCAGACCACCCAGTTGTTGCTTGACGGCCTCATTGATGATGCGGTAATACTCGAGAGAGGATTCCCAGCTCATTCCTCCGATCATGCCGATGGTTTTCATGGATTGTTCCTGGTTTATCTTGCCCGGACCGTAGTGATGATTGTCCGCTTTGCCCCTGCGGCCAAGAGTGCCTCCGCCATCGCCGAGGCTTTTTCTTTTAGGACCAAAACGATCAGGTTGCCCCCACGACCTCCTCCGGAAAGTTTAGCTCCCAACGCTCCAGCTTTGTGGGCTGCTTCCGTTAACAGGTCCAATTCAGAGCATGAAACGGTCATCTCTTGCAATAATGCCTGGTTGGAGTCCATTAGCGTGCCCAATGCAGGCGTATCCCCGCGCTCGATGGCCTGGCGTGCATCCCAGACGATTTCCCCCACCCGGTCGAAAACTTTCTCCCAGCGGGCGGGATGCGCCTCCCACAGGATTCGGACCGCCTGCACGGATTCTTTCGTCGGCGCGGAGATACCGGTATCGCCTATTACCATTGTAAAGGATGCGCCGACGCGGAAAGTTTTGATGGGCTGGCCTTTGACGAAATAGACCGGCCTGGCGTATGTTACGACGGTATTGTCAATTCCCGAAGGTGTGCCATGATAGAATTTTTCTGCCTGGAAAGCCAGTCCGTTCACCTGTGAATCGGTCAGAGGCCGGCCGAGGTATGTCGATAGGGCCCGCAGAATGGCAACTGAAACGGCCGCACCGGATCCGAGGCCGGATGCAACCGGGATGGTGGATTGAAGATAGACCGTGCAGGCCGGGGGGCGTGCGATTGCCAGAGTTGAGAAAACGCTGTTGATCACGGCAGCCAGTGGATGGTCTGGCGCGAGTTGGGCGAGGGCGGAGGATAGATTGACATTGGGCGCTTCGATCCAGATTCCGCCCCGTGAATTTTCGCTGACCGTCGCGGTTGCCTGCACCTGCGTTACCGGCACAGCCAGGGCCGGGCGTCCGTAGACCACGGCATGTTCGCCAAACAGGATTATCTTACCGGGAGCAGAAGCGCTTGTCATGATCAGACAAATGAACGATTTGTTTAGGGTAGATAGAATACGACCAGAACTGCCAATCCCCACAGCAAAATGGAGGTCTGTAATGGACGATCTGAAAGCAGAATTTCCTCCGGCTCACCCCCAATTTGCTTAACCTGCACGAGATAAAGGTAACGGAAAATGGCGTACAGGACGAACGGAATGGTCAGCATTAACGACTCGGGCGCGGCCGGACGAAAAAAGGTGTAGAGGGCATAGGCAACAATGGTGGTGCCGGAGACGATCGTGATGAACTGGTCCAGTAATGGGATGGTATACCCGTCGAACACCTGGCGATGACCGGTGGCAGCCTGGGCCAGCAGGGACAACTCGGCGCGGCGTTTACCAAAGCCGAGGTACAAAGCCAGCAGCGTCATTAGCACATACAACCAGGGCGAGAAACGTTCCACTACAATCAGGGTCGTTCCCGCATGCACGCGCAGAACGAAACCGGCTGCCAGGATCAATACATCCAGGATGAGGATATGCTTGAGCCACTTCGAATAGGCCAGCATCATTGCGAAATAAACCAGCAGGGTCAGGCAGAATTGCCAGGCCAGCAGGTATGCTGCGGCCAGTGTGAACAGCACCAGCACGGTCCCGGTTGCGACCGCAATCGATACCGGCACCTTTCCGGAGGCAATCGGACGGTTTTTCTTGATGGGATGCAGCCGGTCGCTTTCCACATCTAGCAGGTCGTTGAAAATGTAAACCGCGCTGGAAATAAGGCAGAAAAGTCCAAACCCGGCCAGCGTGCGCAGGAAATCGGGCAAATGGAAGAGCTTCCCATCGAAGACCAGCGCGGCGAATAGAAAGGCGTTCTTTGTCCACTGGCGGGGGCGCATGGTTTTGAACAGACCTTTCAACATAATGTTATTTTACACGAAAGCGGTACAATCATGTTATGCCAAAAGTGCGCTTGGATCTCCTGCTGGTGGAACGCGGCCTGGCTGAAAGCCGTTCCAAGGCCCAGGCGCTGGTGATGGCAGGACAGGTGCGCGTGGATGGGCAGGTGGAGCTTAAGTCCTCGGCGCAAATTCCTCTCGACGCACAGCTGGATCTGGAGATGGGCCCGCGCTTCGTTTCGCGCGGTGGGGATAAGTTGGAGGCCGCGCTGCTGGTCTTCCCGCTGGAAATCGGCGGCCGCACCTGTGCGGATGTGGGCGCCTCCACCGGCGGGTTCACGGACTGCCTGCTCCAGCATGGCGCCGCCAGGGTCTATAGCATTGATGTGGGCAAAGGCATCCTGCACTGGAAACTGCGCTCCGATGCGCGTGTCCGAGTCATGGAAGAGACCAATGCACGTTATGTAAAATCACTGCCGGAACCGGTCAGCCTGGTGACTATCGATGCCTCCTTTGTTTCATTGAAAATCCTGCTGCCGGTGGTGAAGGGTTGGCTGGCCTCATCCCCAGATCCCATACCCAACCGGACACTCGTCCCGGTGGAAGAGAGGAGCGTGATCGTCCTGATCAAACCCCAGTTTGAAGCCGGGCGGAAAGAGTCGGCCAGGCACAAGGGCGTCATCCGCGACCCATCTGTACACAGAACCATCCTGTTGGATGTGCTGGACTTTGCCCGGGGCCTGGGGTTTGGCGTGCGCGGCTTGCTGCGCAGTCCCGTGCTGGGGCCGAAGGGCAATGTCGAGTTTCTGGCCTGGCTGGGAGTGGGGGATGCAGGGCAGACTGAATATGCAACCCTGGTGGACCAAGTCACGTAAGAATGCCTGGGAGTGTGTTCAGGATCATTTTTGGGAGCGCGCATAATTGGTGAGGTATAATTTTTACAGGTTGAATGCCAGAATCATAACTGTTGCGCAGTCCTACATTCATTACCGGCAGGAGAATTCCGATGGCAAAAATTGATGAACTTGTGAAAAACTTTCTGGCGCAGAAGAAGATCGCTGTGGTGGGTGTATCCGATAAGCGCGAGACCGGTTGTAACATGGCCTACAAAAAGTTCAAAGCAAGCGGTTACCAGGTTTTTGCAGTCAACCCGCGCATTTCATTATATGAAGGCGATCCTTGCTACCGGACTTGCAGTCGCTCCCGGAAAAACCCGAAGCGGTCTTCATCCTGGCCAACCCCAAAGTGACCGATCAAATCGTCCAGCAGTGCGTGGATCTGGGGGTCAAGCATGTCTGGATGCACTGCATGATGGGCACCAAACCCGGCCTGGCAACCAGTATGTCGAGCGTTTCCCCGGAAGCAGTACGCAAGTGCCGTGAGAACGGCATCGAGGTCATCCCGGGCTCGTGCCCGAATCAATTCATGCAGCCGGATGCTGGTCATAATATGATGCGCGGCCTGTGGCGTTTGATGGGATTTCTCAACGTAGAGCGTAATTAACTGTCGAAGAACACGCATGGCGCGAAAATAAAAATTTCCGAAGTTTTGGCTTCGGAAATTTGCTTTGTGCGCCCAGCATGGATGTTTGCCGCATTGTTTAAGAACAGAGCATCTTTTAGGCAGGTTTCTATTTTTTATTCTCCGCTGGATATCAGAGGTGTTGCTGCTTTAAAAAGTAGTTCCACTGCTATTTCAAAATCATTGAAAACCAAACTGGTTTTAGGTCCGTTTTCACCTTATTTTTTTAACATAGGATTGTCGACCATCTGAAATTTGCATATAATATTAGTGTTTAATTGTCGAATTATTCTGAATTAACGTGACCACTGTGATGATGGAGAAATGATCATGAGTAACCAAAATTTCACTACTACCTTTTCCGTATACCAAACCCCGGATGAAGCCTTCGCTGCCATCATTAATGTTCGTGGATGGTGGTCAGATGAAATTGAGGGTCGGACCGATAAACTAGGTGAAGAGTTTACCTATCGCTATGAAGACATTCATTATTCAAAAAAGGAAATAACGGAGCTGATTCCTGCCAAAAAAGTCGTATGGCTTGTTTTAAACAGCTCGCTTAATTTTGTTAAGAACAAAACTGAGTGGAATGGCTCAAAAATTTCTTTCGATATCGCGAAAAAAGGGGACAAAACCGAGGTCCGCTTCACCCATGTGGGATTAATCCCCGAATTTGAATGTTATAACGACTGCTCGAACGCATGGGGCTTTTATATAAACACCAGTTTACGGAGTTTAATTACTACAGGCACAGGCCAGCCCAATGAAAAAGAAAAGGGAGATGGTGAATAGGTTTCTAATTAATCACCTGGAGGTCTTCCTTTGTAGTGCATAAGGTGTACCCAAATTGTTTGACCGCTGGCGCGAAATTGAATTTCTTGATGCAACGGATAAACAAGTTCACGCTTTATTCATGAACGGATTCCACTCCAGAGGATGAAAGGCTTTTCATTGGAGTCTAATGCATCTGGAATTCGGATTCCGACATTTATTTCATACCCGACACGAATAACACCAGGTAAAGACAATACTGCTTTTATAAAAGCATGGAATAATCAAGGAAAGCGACGTACTCGTGCGCCGCTTTCATATTACCCGTGGTTTGCTTCGCAAGCCCTTGCTCGAGTCGGAGTACCAGCTGGGGGACGGCGACGGTTGAAGGTTTTGTCAGGGGGTTCCGGGCGTCCTTTGAGTCTTTTGGCTGTAAAAATCAGGTATACTTTCTTTAGTATGACCTCCCTGATCCGCAACTTTTGTATTATCGCCCATGTTGACCACGGCAAATCCACCCTGGCGGACCGCTTGCTGCATCTCACCGGCACGGTGCCGGAGCGTGACACCACCGAACAGATCCTCGACTCGATGGACCTTGAACGCGAGAAGGGCGTCACCATCAAGGCCTCGGCCGTGCGCATGAACTATACGGCTGGCGATGGCAATTCCTATGAATTGAACCTGATCGATACGCCCGGTCACGTGGATTTCGGCTACGAGGTCAGCCGGGCACTGAACGCCTGCGAAGGCGCCGTCCTGGTAGTGGATGCCACCCAGGGCATCGAAGCCCAAACCCTCGCAAACCTGTATTCCGCTTTGGGCGCCGATCTCGTCATCATTCCTGTCATCAATAAGATTGACCTGGTCACAGCCCGTCCGGATGAAGTTGCCGAAGATATCGGCAGCCTGCTGGGCATCCCGCCGCAGGAAGTGCTGCGTGTCTCGGCCAAGGATGGAAGGAACGTTGAATCGGTCCTGGAAGCCATCATACATAAAGTCCCGCCCCCGCGCGGTGAAGCGGATCTGCCCTTGCGTGCACTGATTTTCGATTCGCACTACGACTCCTACAAGGGAGTGATTGCCTATGTGCGCGTGGTGGAAGGCAAGGTCACGGCGGAAGAGACCATTCGCATGCTGGCGACCGGCGTGGAAGTTAAACCGATTGAGGTGGGCATCTTTGCTCCCATTATGAAACCGGTGCCGGGCCTGACCGCCGGAGAGGTTGGTTACATTGCCACCGGCTTGAAGACCGTGCATGACGCGCGTGTCGGTGATACCATCACCAGCGCGAGCGGGTCTGCTTTGCAGGCTTTGCCGGGCTACCGCGTCCCCAAGCCGATGGTCTTCGCCGGGATCTACCCCTCCGAAGCAGACGATTACCAGAACTTGCGCGAGGCGCTCGACAAGCTGCAATTGAACGATGCTTCATTAACATTCCAACCCGAGACTTCGCAAGCACTTGGCTTCGGCTTCCGGGCTGGTTTCCTGGGCTTGTTCCATATGGAGATCATACAGGAACGCCTGGAGCGCGAGTACAACCTGGAGATGGTATTCACCGCCCCCACGGTGGCCTACGAAGTATTGTTGCATACAGGCGAGACGAAGATCGTTGCCTCACCGGCAGACCTGCCCGAGGACAGCCTGGTTGCCGAGATCCGCGAACCCTGGATGAACATCGAGATTATCACGCCGACTGATTACTACGGCCCGATCATGGAACTGGTCACCCGGCGCCGGGGCATTTACAAGAGCCAGGAATATCCCGCTCCGCACCGGGTTCAGTTGAATTATGAAATCCCCCTTTCCGAGATCATTATTGATTTCTTCGATGAACTCAAGAGCCGCACGCGCGGCTATGCTTCGCTGGATTACCAGTTCCTCGAATACCGGGCCGATAAATTGCAGAAGCTCGAAGTCCTGGTAAATGGCGAGCCGGTCGATGCCCTGGCGGCAATTGTGCATGAGAAGGATGCCTACCATAAAGGTCAGCGCTTCATTACCAAGCTCAAGGAACTGATCCCGCGCCAGTTGTTCGACGTGGCCATCCAGGCCTCCTCCGGCGGGCGCATTATCAGCCGCGCCAATGTCAAAGCCACCCGCAAGGATGTATTGGCCAAGTGTTACGGCGGTGATATATCCCGAAAGAAAAAACTGCTTGAAAAACAAAAGAAGGGCAAGAAACGATTGAAAATGGTCGGTAATGTGGAGATTCCCCAGGAAGCCTTCATGGCGGTCTTGAGTTTGGAAGAGGAATAACCCCTTAACTTAAAAGGCACGAAGATGCAAGAAGGAAAAGAATCACAAAGGATTCTCTTGTGATTGGTGCGCTTTGTGGTGAGAATCAATTATGTCTAAATTTTGGAAATCTGCCCGCCGCTGGCTGCCGGGAGCCATCATCAGCCTGATCGCCATCCTGGTAATCATCCACTTCGTGGATCTCAACCGCTTTATTGCCGCCGTCCATTCGGCCAATTACTGGTTGATTTTGCTGTCCCTGCCTGTTTCGATTGTTTGGTTGATGGTGCGTGGTATTGTCTGGCGGACGCTGTTGCGCGGGCGTGCTTCCTACCGGGACGTTTTCTGGACCCTGTGCGAAGGATACTTGTTAAACTCAGTCCTGCCCTTCCGCCTGGGCGAAGTGGGGCGGACCTTCCTGCTGGGGCGTAAAGCCAGGCTGGGTTTTATGGATGTGCTCTCCACCATCATCATCGAGCGCATCGTGGACGTGGCGTTTTCTGCAGCCATCCTGCTCAGCGCGGTGCCCTTCGTGGTTGGCGCAGCGGGAGCGGGACGCATCGCCATTATCATCGGGGTGCTGGTGGTCATTGGAATGGTGGTGTTGTATGTGCTGGCCCGCAACCGGGCTTGGTCTTTGGCGATGTTCCAGCGGATCAGCGCACGCTGGCCCAAATTGCAAAAGCTGGGTGGAGCCATGCTGGATTCTCTCTTCTCCGGCCTGGCGATTCTGACCGATGGCTGGCTCTTTGTTCGCTTCCTGTTCTGGATGGCGCTTAATTGGATCATTGCCATCGCCCAGTTCTGGCTCCTGTTGGTGGCATTTTACCCGCAAGCACGCTTGCTGTGGTCGCTGTTCGGCCTGGGAGCGGTCGCTTTCGGCAATGCCATCCCATCCCTGCCAGGTGCAGTAGGCACCTATGAAGGCGCGCTGGGAGGGGCACTGACCATTCTCTCCGGTGACCAATCGACTGCATTGGCGGCTGCCCTGACCGCGCATCTGACCGGCATCATCTGCAGCGGCCTCCTGGGGGCCTATGCACTCTCGCGTGAAGGCGAGACTTTGATGGGAGTTTACCGCCATTTGCGCAACCGGCCGGAGCAGCAAAGCCCTGAAAACGATTGATTTAAGGATGCAGCCATGACTATGACCATTCCGGAACGTAGCACGACTGCCCGCGCAAGTACGCAACCCTACTGTTATTGGCCGGGTTTCCTCCGGCTGGGTGGTCATGCGAGACATGCAATACCTGCGCGGCTATACCATTCTCCTGGCAGACCCGCCGGTTGCTGCGATTAACGATCTTGATCATTTATGACGGGCAGAATACCTGGGAGAGATGGTTTTGGTAGGAGACGCGTTGCTGGAAGTGACCGGCGCGTAGCACATTAATTATGGCATTCTGTGTAATTCCGATCCTTTCCTACATGCACACATTGTTCCGCGCTATTTGACCGAGCCGGAGAACCTTCGCAATGGTCTGCCCAGGTTCTTTCCCAAAGAACTGATGGATGCAACAGCATTCGATCCTGCGCGGGATAAAGAGTGATGGGGCAGATCGCCTTGGCCATTCAAAAGCGTTTGTGACGGGGGTGGGTTATAATCGGTCAGTCATGACCATGGCACATACCCAAAAACAAATTACCGACCTGAATCGGTCCACCATCCGGCGCCTGTCACTATCCATAGGCCTGACGGTGGTTCTTGTGCTGGTTGAGGTGGCGGCCAGCCTCTTCGCCAACTCGCTGGCGTTGCTGACCGATGCGGTGCACAACGTTACTGATGTCATGGCCCTGGCACTGACTTGGTGGGCATTCCGGGTAGCTACACGGCCAGCCTACTCAGGCAAGACGTACGGCTACCACCGGGCGGGCATTCTGGTGGCCCTGGTCAACGCCATTGTCCTGGCGTTAATTTCTCTGGGTATCTTTTATGAGGCCTATCGCCGCCTGTTTACCCCACCGCCAATCAGAACAGATGTTCTGATTGGCGTCGGTCTGGTCGCCGTGGTCGTGAATCTGGTTACGGCTCTGCTGATCCGGCGAGGCAGCCAGGATGACCTGAACTTGCGCAGCACCTTCGTACATCTCATGGGTGATGTTCTTTCAACTCTCGGGGCGGTGGCTGCAGGTATTGTCATTCATTTTACAGGCCTGAACTGGCTCGACCCGCTGGTCAGCATCTTCATTGGCTTATTGATCCTATGGAATGCCTGGGGCATCCTGCACGAGTCGGTGAATATCCTGATGGAAGCCACTCCCGCCGACGTAAACGTGGAGGCGATGGTGTCTGATATTATGCATGTTGAGGGAGTCCGCGGCGTGCATGACCTGCATATCTGGTCCATCACACGCGGCATTCGCTCTCTCTCGGCCCACATTCTGACCGATGATATTCCAATCAGCCAGGGGACGAAGATCCAGGCTGCCATTTGCGAAACTCTCTATGATAACTATGGGATTGACCATGCCACATTGCAACTGGAATGTGAAGGGTGCGTCCCGGCCAACCTGTTTTGTGATATTACTGACAGCAACCATACATAATAACCATGCATATTCTTACCGGTCTCACCTACTACCGTCCGCATACCTCCGGCCTGACCATTTATGCAGAACGGATGGCGCGCGCCTTCGCCAGGCGCGGCCATGAGGTGACCATCCTGACTTCCCAGGATGACAGTCGCTTGGCGCGCCTGGATTGTCTGGATGGAGTTACGGTGGTGCGGGTGCCCCCATTGATGCGCGTCAGCAAAGGGTTGCTCATGCCCGGCATGCCTTCCATGGCCTGGCAACTGGCCCGCCGAGCCGATGTGGTCAACCTGCACATGCCACAACTGGATGCCGCGTACATCGCCTGGATCGGAAAAATGATGCACAAGCCGGTGGTATTGACCTACCATTGCGACCTGCGTCTGCCGCACGGCTTGATCCACTCGGTTGCCAACCAGGTCTCTCACGCTGCCAATCATGTCGCGGCCTGGGGCAGTGACGCCATCGTCAGCCTAACTCGTGATTACGCCGAGCATTCGCCCTACCTGATCCACTACATGGATAAGCTGCATGTGCTGGATGCGCCGGTTGAGCTGGCCCCTACCGGGGAGGCGGATATACGAGCCTTTCGCGAGAAGTTCGGTATCCGGACAGGTCAGCGGATTATTGGCATGGCTGCCCGTTTGGCAACTGAGAAAGGTGTCGAGTTCCTGGTGCAGGCCTTGCCGCAGGTGCTGGAGCATATCCCAAATGCCCGGCTCCTGTACGTTGGCACGTACCAGAACGTGGTCGGAGAAGAGGAATACGCTGCACGCATCCTGCCGCTTATCGAAGGCTTAAAAGACCATTGGTCTCTGCTGGGAAACCTCTCGCCAGTGGAAATGACAGCTTTTTTCAAAACCTTAGAGGTGTTGGTCATGCCCAGCCTGAACAGCACGGAGGCGTTCGGTTTGGTGCAGGTGGAAGCGATGAGTTGTGGGACCCCTGTCATTGCAACAGACTTGCCGGGTGTTCGTGTTCCCGTAAAGATGAGCGGCATGGGCAAGATCGTACCGGTTGCGGATGCCGGTGCGATAGCGCAGGCGATTCTGGGTATCCTAACTGAACCGGAACTATATCGTGGCAACGAAGCCGAGATCAGGCATAAGTATTCCCCGGATGTGATTGCAGCGGGATATGAAAAACTGTTTGAAGATATCCTGCAAAAAAGAGTTTACTCGAATTAATTTATCATGTCCTTTGACGAAAAGTATTTCAGCTCGAATGCATATAAAGATGTATCGTTTGCCAGATACAGCCAGTATTGGTGGTCGAACCGGTTTTACGCGATCCTGGCGCGCCGTCACGGGCAGCACGGGACACACCTGCTGGAGATTGGCTCCGGACTTGGCCATCTGGTTGGTCAACTGGAAGGCATGTTCATGACTGCCGCGGTTGACGTGAATCATTGGGCTCTGGTCCAATCGAAGGCGGTCGCTCCCTGCACCTTGCTGCAGGTAGCCAGCGCGGAAGGCTTGCCCTTTGCCGATGGTATTTTTGGAATAGTTGTGATCAAGCATGTTGTAGAGCATTTGCCCCATCCCGAGAAAGCCATTGGCGAACTGGGACGAGTGATGGCTCCGGGAGGCTGCCTCATTTTGGCCACTCCCAATCTTTCTTCGTTGTCCAGGCCATCCAAAGGTGAGAAATGGATTGGGTATCATGATCCGACCCATATCTCGCTTAAGCCGCCTTCCGAATGGCTGGCCATGCTTAAAGAGGCCGGATTTAAAATTAAGCGGGCCTTCGCAGATGGTTTCTGGGATGCGCCTTACATCCCGGTGATTCCAGGGAGCTTGCAGAAATTGCTCTTCGGTTCCCTGGGCGGGATCCAGGCAATCAGTGGGGTGGTGTTCTTGCCAATGCGTTGGGGTGAGAGTATCATGGTGGTCGCGCACAAACAGTCGTCGGAGAGAATGGTCCATGCCGGAAGAACCTAGTGTTCTTGATTATCTTAAATCCAACCTGAAGTTCTGGGAACACGGGGAGAAGATTCGTATACCGGAAGAGTCTGGACTGCCCTGGGAAGGATCTTCGGAGTCCTCCCATTCAGGTCAAGTGCGCCCCGGAGTTTTGTCGGTCGAGCCGGATTCCCTGGCAGAGGCGAAACCACCTCGGGTAAAACCGGCTGAACCCAATCATTGGCCCTGGCGTTCCCTCCTGGCTTTGATCCTGGCTTTTTTGGCACAACGTTCCTGGGATTCTGTGACCAACCGGACGGCTGGAATCGGGCTGTTTCTCTATGCCCTTGCGCTGGCACTGCTGGTCTGGGCATGTATAAGCAAAGAATGGACCCTGGCATCTTTACCGGAGACCGGAACGGTTTCTGATATGTTGCAGGTGCGCTGGGTTCCGCTCATCCTGGCAATCCCACTGGCAGTGGCCGCCTTCCTCACCCTCAATAACAACCTGTTCACTCTCTTGAACGTCACCCTTTGGGTCCTCGCGATTGCCTTTGTCGTGTGGGGCTTCTGGCTGCCAGGGGAAGGCCTCCGGTCGCTTTGGAAGCGAGTTAAAGCTTTCATGAAGGGCGATACCTGGCAGATCAAAATATCACGTTTGACGCTTGTAGTCCTGATAATGGTGGTGGTGATCGGATTCTTCCGCATCTATAACCTGGCCGGTGTGCCGTCGGAGCCGACCAGTGACCATGCCGAGAAGCTCCTGGATGTATATGATGTATCCCAGGGCCTGACCCACATTTTCTTTCCCCGCAACACCGGCCGTGAAGCCGATCAAATGTACCTGACCCTGGTCATTTCATGGATCTTTGGTACCGGGCTCTCCTATCTGAGCTTGAAAATAGGGACAGTCATCTGTGGCCTGGTGACTTTGCCTTACATGTACCTGCTCGGCAAGGAGTTTGGTGGTAAACGCGTTGGCTTGCTGGCAGTTTTTTTTACCGGCATTGCTTACTGGCCAAATATCATCAGCCGGTTCGGGTTGCGATTCCCACTCTATCCTTTGTTCGTCGCTCCAACTCTATTTTATCTTCTGCGCGGTTTACGGACGCGCAGCCGCAACGATTTCATAATTTCAGGCTTGTTCCTGGGTTTCGGCCTGCACGGCTATACTCCCATGCGGATTGTGCCATTCGTATTGGTGATCGCGGTTGGGATATACCTTTTGCACTCACAGTCCAGGGGCGGTCGCATGCAGGCAGTCACATGGTTGATTATCCTGGCGCTGGTTTCTTTCATGGTATTCCTGCCCCTGGCGCGTTATTGGGTGGATAATCCGGCAACCTTCGATGCGCGTGCCTTCAGCCGCCTGGGCACTCCGGATAACCCACTTCCGGGTCCGGCCTGGCAGGTCTTTCTCTCAAATTCCTGGAATGCCCTACGCATGTTCAATTGGAACGACGGTGAGACCTGGGTCAGTTCGGTCGTGTTTCGCCCGGCATTGGATATAGTTTCCGGTGCACTATTCATGCTGGGGGTTGCTTTGGTGCTTATTCGCTACATCCGCAGCCGGCACTGGCTTGACCTGTTCCTCCTGCTTTCTCTTCCGTTACTGGAACTCCCCTCGATCCTTTCGCTTGCTTATCCGATCGAAAATCCAGTGCTCAGTCGTGCCGGGGCAGCCTATATTCCGGCATTCCTGATCGTGGCAATGGCGCTGGATGGGCTGCTGTCAGGGATAAAATCCAAAATGAATCGCCGCTTGGGGCCAGCCATGACCGGGGTTGTCATCCTGTTCCTGGCGGGATTTTCCATCTTCCAAAACTACGACCTGGTTTTCAACCAGTATGCAAGCCAATACACCTCATCTCAATGGAACGCTTCGGAGATGGGGACTGTCATTAAACAGTTTGGGCAGGTCTATGGAACAACTGACTCGGCCTGGATTGTGGCTTATCCCTACTGGGTGGACACACGCCTGCCGGGTGACACGATCGGAATCCCCAATCGGGATTTTGCCATCTGGCCCAAGGATTTCGGTACGACGCTGGAAGTTAAAGCTCCCAAGTTGTTCCTGATCAAGGCGGATGACACAAAGGATGCGCAGGCGCTGGAACAATTGTATCCACAAAATGCGCTGAGCACGTTTCACTCGGCCACCAATATTAAAGGGATGGATTTCATGATCATGTTCGTGCCAGCGAACTAGTGACCGAGGTTTATTATATGAAGAATGCTTTCAACTCCAACCCGGAAAAGAAGCGCCTCTGGCTATATGACGTCCTTTTAATCGGCGTACTGCTGGTGGGCGCGTACTTTCGCTTTTCAGGGATTAACTGGGGGGATCTGCAATATCAGCACCCGGACGAATTATTCCTGACCTCGGTTACGTATAATATTTCACCGGTCCACAGCTTGGCCGAATACTTCGATACTGCCACATCAACCTTAAACCCAAATAACACCGGAGCCAGTTTCTTTGTGTATGGTACATTGCCGGTTTTCATCGTGCGCGGGCTGGCCGATTTGACCCACCAGTTGGACAATCTTCAACTCCTCGGCCGAGAGATGTCGGCGCTGATCGATCTGGCAACCGTGGCACTGTTGTATTTACTGGTGAAACGTCTGTATGGCCCACGTGTGGGTATCCTGGCTGCCATGTTCTCGGCGCTGGCAGTGATGCAAATCCAGCAGTCGCATTTTTACACCACGGATAACTTCGCCACTTTTTTCATGCTCCTGGCGGCCTATTTTGCTGTAGAAATTATGGTCTGTGATAACCACGCAGCTGGTATGGTCACTGAAGAAGCAAAGAAAAAAAAGAGTTCGATCGTTGTGCGCATCGGTTCGGATCTTTCCGGCTTTTTTTCCGACCGGCTCTTCTGGTTTAGTGTTGCTTTTGGATTGGCGCTGGGAATGGCAGTGGCTTCCAAGCTGAATGCATTTCCCATTGCGATCCTATTGCCCGGTGCGCTGGCTGTACGCTATTTCGGAGGCAAGGAGGAAGAACTCCCGCCCGATGGTTCAGCCCCCCCGGTTGCCCGCCGGTCTTTTGAAGGTTTTATCGCCAAAATGTTCGTGTTTATGGTGGTGGGGGCGCTGTTTTCCATCCTGGCTTTCCGCGTTTTCCAGCCCTATGCTTTTTCAGGCCTGGGGCTTAACCCGAAATGGCTGTCAAATATCCAGGAACAGCAAGCCGATGCCAGCCCCAATGCCGGATTATTGTGGAATTTGCAATGGGCGCGCCGTACCCATCTCTATTCTTTCGATAACCTGACTGTCTGGGGCCTGGGTTTGCCGCTTGGCATTCTTGCCTGGGCCGGTTTTCTTTGGATGGCTTGGCGTATGGTGAAAGGGGAGTGGCGCAAGCACATCGTACTTTGGAGCTGGACGGCCATCTATTTCTTCTGGCAATCGCTCCAGTACAACCCGAATATGCGTTACCAGTTGCCCATCTACCCGCTCCTGGCGATGATGGCAGCCTGGGTCGTTTACGACTGGGCGCGCCCGCGCCTTTCGGGATTGAAACGAATCAACTGGCGCGCCGTCCTGGCCGGAACGGCAGGTTGCACCGTACTGGTATTGACGTTTGCATGGGCGTATGCCTTCAGTCGCATCTATCTCAAGCCTGAGACGCGTGTGGCGGCCTCCGAGTGGATATATCAAAATGTTCCCGGTCCGATTAACCTGCAGATTAAAACGCCGACTGGAACAACACAACGGCAGCTCTTGCCTTTTCAGGCCGGAAATGAGATCCAAACAAGTGTTCCTTATCAAACGGTTTTCGCTGCGCAAGCAGATGGGATGTTGGATCAAATCTTATTGCCGCATGTAACCAATCATATCCTGCGGGTCAGCTTCTTTGCAAATCCATCTGCTCCACAGTCTGTGGCATCCGGTTACATGCTGGTCACACCCACTTCTGGGGTGGCAGTGGACCCGGCCTCACAAAGATTGATTTTCGACCAGTTGCCCACTCTATCTTCCCAGGTGAGTTATTTGATCCAAGTGGAAGTTCTGGATCCGGCCTTTCAATTGGACCTGTGCGGCCCGTTGCAATTGTTGGTCGCAGCCACTCCTGGCAACAGCCCGGTCAACCAGAGCATTTCCCCTTCGACCCGGTGCATTGCGAGCGCCAACCAGCCTTACCTGGCTGAATTTACTCCGCAAGCAGATGGGTCGCTGACGCAATTAACCTTCAGTCGTGTGGTGGATGTCAGCGCTTCCAGCCGGCAAACTTTGCACGTGTTGGTTTCCTCCGGGCCGGATTATTTTCCCAACCAGATTCTAGGCTCGGCCTCGGTAACGGCAGATTTTGATCCCGGTAACGCTGACTCGCGCGGTAATCCTGTTACATTGGCACTGAACCCTCCCATTCCATTAAAGCATAACGTATTGTATTACTTGCGATTTGATACATCCGGGACGGCATTGACTTTCATCGGCTCGGCCATTTCCAATGAAACGGACATTGATTGGAATTTGCCTTTCCGCCTGGATGGCTACGATGCTTTCAATGGCATCTACAGTGGCGACCTCAACCTGCAAGTGTACTGGAATGATGACGCCAATAAACTGGCGCGTTATGAGAGCTACCTCGGCCAGACCGATTACATATTTATTCCGACTGCCCACCAATATATGCAGACCACCCGTATACCTGAGCGCTACCCGCTCACGAGTGCCTATTATCGCCAGTTGCTTGGCTGCCCGGCTGACAAGGATATCATCTGGTGTTACCGGGTGGCTGAGCCGGGGATGTTCAAGGGCAACCTTGGGTTTGACCTGGTGGCCACCTTCGAAGATTATCCGACCATTGGCCCGCTGGTTATTAACGACCAGAATTCCGAAGAGTCGTTCACATTTTATGACCATCCCAAGGTGCTGATCTTCCGGAAGGATCCCAACTACAACCCGGCCCAGGTAAAGGCTCTTTTGGAGGCGGTTGACTTGAGCAATGTTGTCCAGCTGACGCCCGGCCAGGCCGACCATTATAAAAGCCTGATGCTGCCGGCAGCTCAATTGGCAACACAACAGGCCGGTGGCACCTGGTCGGACCTGTTCAATCGGCTGGCCATTTATAACCGCTATCCCGGTCTGGGGGTGGTGTTCTGGTACCTGGTCATCTTTTTGCTTGGATTATTTACGTATCCATTGGTGCGGGCGGCCCTGCCTGGCCTGGCCGATCACGGCTACCCGCTGGCGCGCGTGGTCGGCCTGCTGCTGTGGGCATGGCTGGCTTGGATGGCCGGTTCGGTTGGGCTAAGATATAGTAGGCTTACCATTGCCATCTCTCTCGGCTTGATCGTCCTGTTGGGTCTGTGGCAGGCTTGGCGTCAACGTACTGAATTGAAACAGGAATTGAAGGAACGCTGGAAATACTATCTGATGGTCGAAGGCGTCTTCCTGTCCTTTTTCCTGCTTGACCTGCTCATCCGCCTCGGAAATTCGGACCTCTGGCATCCTTCGAAGGGCGGCGAACGTCCGATGGACTTTGCTTACTTAAATGCCATCCTGAAGAGCACCAGTTTCCCGCCATATGACCCATGGTACGCGGGCGGCTATATTAATTATTATTACTACGGCTACGTCATTGTCGGGACTCCGGTCAAATTACTTGGCATGGTTCCGTCGATTGCCTATAACTTCATTCTGCCCACCCTGTTTGCCTGTGTGGCGGCGGCCGCCTTCTCGGTGGGTTGGAATTTCTTGCA
>Ga0182011_10000915_pt1 | contig 25735 bp, 22 predicted proteins | sample 711E1DmetaG_FD_120481 | JGI IMG/M metagenome (GOLD analysis project Ga0182011, IMG submission 120481) | Permafrost microbial communities from Stordalen Mire, Sweden - 711E1D metaG | ecosystem: Environmental > Terrestrial > Soil > Wetlands > Permafrost | place: Sweden: Stordalen | collected...
GCCTCGTCATCGGCAGATGAAGCCTCGTCATCGGCAGATGACGCGTCATCCACGACGTCGCCGTAGGGCGAGGCCTCGTCCGCGATGTCCTCCCGCTCGACCCCGGGTGCTCCGGCCGGCGCGCCGGCGGCCGCGCCTCGAGCCAGCGGCATGACCGTCGAGAGGTTCGGCCGCGACGTTGCTTCCTCCCGCGCCTCCTCCTCGTCCTCCTCGTCGACCTCGTCGGCGCGATAGGCGTTGAGGGCCCGCGTCGCCTGCTGGGTCCACGACTTCTGCCGCTCCAACTCCCGCAGCTCTCGTGCCCGCGGCTCGGGGACCGGCGCCGGTCCACGCTCTATGGGGCCGCGATCGGCCACCTCTCCCGCCCTGAACGGCGCGCCTGCGTCGCTCGCGTCCCAGCCCGAGCTCGACCCACTTCCAGACCCCGACATCCTGGTCGGGCCGTTGGGCGGCATCGCGAACCGCTCCCCCGGCAGCATGCGCGATCCGAAACCCGGCGCGCCGCCAGGTCCGCCCTGGCCAGGCGCTCCGGCTCCGCCGTCACCTGCGCCACTCCCTCCGGTACCGCCGCCAACGTCGCCGCGACTCCGACGCGCGCCATCGTGGACCTCGCGGGCACCCCGTGCGGGCGTCCGCCAGCCGCCGCCGGCGCCGGGCCGGTAGCTCGGCCGCACCCCTCCGCGGTCGAGATCGCGCCAGTCCGCCGGAGCGTGGTACGAGCCCGAACCGCGCCAGCCGGGCTCGGTCCGCCAGCCGGGGCCCGCGCCGACCAGGCCGGCGAAGCGGTCGCTGCCGAAACGATCGCTGGTAAGCGCTTCCCTCGGCGAAGGCTTGGGCCGCGACTGCGAGCGATGCACACCGCCCTCGTCGCGCCAGCGCAGCTCGGCCGAAACGGGATCGCCGCGCAACATCGCATCGACGGTCTCGGCCACGTCGGCATGGACCGTGACCTTCTCGCGATCGAGGATCTCGACTATGACATCGAACGTTGGCGGTGCCTTGCGCTCCAGGACACTCTTCTGCGAACGGCGGCGCCGAGCCTCCTCGTCGCCCAGGGTGACCGTCTGGATGCCGCCGATCAGGTCGGTCAGGGTCGGATTGAGCATCAGGTTGTCGAGGTTGTTGCCGTGAGCCGTGCCGATCAGCTGGACGCCGCGCTCGGCGATGGTCCGGGCGGCCTGGGCCTCCAGCTCGGTCCCGATCTCGTCGATGACGATGACCTCCGGCATGTGGTTCTCGACCGCCTCGATCATCACCTCGTGCTGGAGCGAAGGCGTTCGGACCTGCATACGCCGGGCTCGACCGATGGCCGGATGCGGGATGTCCCCGTCGCCGGCTATCTCGTTGGAGGTGTCCACGACGACGACCCGCTTGCCCTGGTCGTCGGCCAGAACGCGCGCGGCTTCCCGCAGCATCGTGGTCTTGCCGATGCCCGGCCGGCCCATGATCAGGATCGACTTCCCCGACTCGACGAAATCGTTGATGATCTCGATCGTGCCGTACACGGCGCGGCCGATCCGGCACGTCAGTCCCACGATCTTGCCGGTGCGGTTTCGGATGGCGCTGATGCGATGGAGCGTCCGCTCGATCCCCGCCCGGTTGTCGTCGCCGAATGTGCCGATGTGGTCGACGACGTACTTGATGTCCGACTCGGTGATCTCACGCTCCAGGAGGGTGACCTCGCCGTCCGTGAAGCGGGCTTCGGGCTTGCGGCCGAGGTCCATCACGACCTCGATCAGCTGCGAAGGGTCGGTCAGGTCCCGGACCGCCCGAATGATGTCGGGCGGCAGGGAGTTGAGGAGCAAATCAAGGTCGTCGATCGACTCGCGCCGGCGGTGTGTCGCGCCCTGATCAGCCACGTCTCCTCCTGCCATTTGCGATTAGCGTACTGCTGGGACTAGGGCGGGTTCGGCCACGCGGACAACGGCCTCCTTCATGAGCAGGGTCACCGTGTCGAGGGCTACGAAACCGGCCTCTTCGAGTCGGCGGTCGATCGGCGACTCATAGGTTCGAACGGGGGCCAGGACCCCGTTGTCGGGGCAGCTGCCGCCCCGACCGATGCGGGCGGCCAGCAGCCCGAGCCCGAAGTTCACGAGATTGCTCACGTCCGTCTCCGGCCGGGCCAGGATCTTGAGGTAGTGGGGCTGCTCCTCACGGGCCACACCCAGCTGCAGCAATGCCGCGAGCCCGGCGCCGCTACCCTCCGACGCCATCTGCACGTATGACTCGATCTCGGCGAAGCGCAGGATCGGGGCCAGGCTCGAGCGTGGCACGAGGGAGCTTGCGCCCTGGCGCTCCCAATCGCTGAGACGATACGACTCGAGCCGGAGCACCGGCTGGGGCGTCACTGCCGAATAGAGGCGAGCCAGCGGCAGGGCGTCGAGCGGCTGGCATGGCCGGATCCCGGCAGCCCGCGTCCGATCCTCGGACCAGGCCGGTGGCAACGGCTTGTCCGTCCCGCGGAACAGGAGCAGCTCCTGGCCGTAGCGGGCGAAGCCGGCTTGCATGAACAGCTCGGGATTGCCCTGACCATCCGAGCAGGCCACGTGGAAGCGGATGGCGCCGCGCTTGGGGCCGTCGCGGAGGAGGTGCTGGACGAGACGGAACCGCGTGTCGCCGGAGTCACCCGAGCCGATGGCGTCCAGCTCGACGATCGTCATCTCGTCGCGCGAGGTGTCGCGTTCCACGCGCAGGAGGCCGGAGATGCGCCGCTCGTCTTCGTACACGAACAGCAGGTCGTTGGGCCGGAAAGCACCGAGCGGCAGCCGGAACAGGCTGAAGACACCGATGCGCGGGCCGCTCACGGGTAATCCCAGGGAGCGCGCGTCGACGTTGTTCTGCTGGGAAAGCCGGGACAACTCCCCCAGGGCGGCGAGATCTGTGAGCCGTGCAAGTCGGACCCGGCCGCTCACGTGGCCTCCCCCAGCGACCACGGCTCGGTGCCGCGCGCCGCCGCCCCTTCGGCGGGCTCGGCGTACTCGGCCGCCATCGTGGCGATCAGGCGGTGGATACGGGTTTCGCCCGCCAGCTCGGGGTGGAACGAGATGGCGATGACATTGCGCTGCCTCACCGCCACGACACGCTGGTCGGGTAGCCTCGCCAGAACCTCTACCCCGGGTCCCACGCGCTCGATTATGGGGGCTCTGATGAAGATCGCGTGCACCGGGCGATCGCCCAGTATCGGCATGGGCAACTCGGTCTCGAACGAATCGAGCTGACGCCCGAAGGCGTTCCGCTCGACCGTCACGTCGAGCAGCGGGAAGACGGGCTCCTCACCGCCCGCGATCTCCTTCGCGAGGACGATCATGCCGGCGCAGGTGCCCAGAATTGGAGCCCCGGACCGCGCCAGTGCCATCATCGGCTCGCGCAGATTCCAGCGGACGACGAGCTTGCGCATGGTCGTGCTCTCGCCGCCCGGCAGGATCAAGCCGGAGAGGCCCTCGAAGTCCTCGGGCAGCCGGACCGCGACCGGCTCGACCCCGATGCGGCGAAGAATCTCGATGTGCTCGATGACGGCGCCGTGAAGCGCCAGTACGCCAATCTTCATGTCGTCTTTCGGGGTCGCGTCGGTTCAGCTCGACCGTGCGTCCCGGTTACGCGGACCTACTCACCAGCCTCGGACCGCCAGCCGCTCCGCTTCCGGGACTGCCGCCGCGGCGATGCCTCGCATCGGGCTGCCCAGACCCTTCGAAACGTCGGCGATGATCTTGGGGTTGTCGAAGTGGAGCGTGGCCTGAACGATTGCCTCGGCCGTCCTGGCCGGGTTCTCGCTCTTGAAGATGCCCGACCCCACGAAGACGCCCTCGGCTCCGAGCTGCATCGCCAGGGCCGCGTCGGCCGGGATGGCGATGCCGCCGGCCACGAAGTTGACGACCGGCAGCTTGCCCTCCGCCGCGACCTGCTTCACCAGGTCGTAGGGAGCGTCCATCTCCTTGGCGGCTACGAACAACTCGTCCTCGCGCATCGACGCCAGCCGGCGGATCTCCGCCATGAGGGTCCTGATGTGCCGGACCGCTTCGACGATGTCGCCGGTGCCGGCCTCGCCCTTGGTTCGGATCATCGCCGCGCCTTCGTTGATGCGCCGAAGCGCTTCGCCGAGGTTCCGGCAGCCGCACACGAACGGCACCTTGAAGGCGTGCTTGTCGATGTGATTGGTCTCGTCGGCCGGCGTGAGAACCTCCGACTCGTCGATGTAGTCGACGCCGAGGGCCTCGAGCACCTGGGCCTCGACGAAGTGCCCGATCCGCGCCTTGGCCATGACCGGGATGCTGACCGCCGCCATGATCCCCTCGATCATCAGCGGATCGCTCATGCGGGCCACGCCACCCGCCGCCCGGATGTCGGATGGAACCCTCTCCAGCGCCATGACGGCACAGGCGCCCGCGTCCTCGGCGATCCTGGCGTGCTCGGGGGTTACGACGTCCATGATGACGCCGCCTTTGAGCATCTGGGCAAGGCCTTTCTTGGTGGCCCAGGTGGAGGTCTCGGCGGTCATTTGCAGGGTCCAATCCTTGGCTTGGGCGGGGATGCGGAGCGCACTGCCATGGCGGCAGCGGCCAGCCCCACGCGCCGGAATTATACCCGGGCTACCCGCCTTCCCCGGTCTCGGCCTCCGGCGGAGCGCAGGGCGGTGTGTCCGAATGTCAACCGGACCGCAACCGCAGGCTAAGCAAGGAGCCCTCCTGGGCCACTCACCGGGCGGTCCGGCCGTGGCATCCTGGTGCCCACCACTGCCCCAGAGGGGAACTCCCGATGACGTTCACCGACGGTCAGCTGACCGTGATTCCCAACTTCTTTGCAGTGCTGCCGGCAATCCCGATCGCCGTTTGGATCCTGAGGCGAGGGGCGGGCAGGCGCCGGACCCTGCTTGCCCTGCTCGCTCTGGGCCATGTGACGGCAGTAGTAGCGCTGACCATCTTCCCGATCCCGATCGCAGGTCAGGAGTTCTACCGCCAGACCCGAGGAATGAGCGAAGACAACGTAGTTCCGTTCGCCACGATTGCCTGGCAACTCCAGAACCTCACCTTGAACACGGTCCGGCAGCTCCTCGGAAACGTGGTGGCGCTCACGCCGCTCGGCATCTACGGCCCGGGCTTGTGGCCCGCCCTGCGCGACTGGCGACGGTTCCTGATAGTCGCGGTGGCCTTCGGCGTCGGCATCGAGATATGCCAGTACGCCGGTTCCTTGCTGGAGGGCTTCACCTATCGCGTCACGGATGTCGACGACGCGATCATGAACGCTGTCGGCGCCGTCGCAGCGTTCTTGGCCTGGCGCGAGATAGAGCGGCGGGGTTGGGTCGAACAATGGGTAGAGCGGTGGCTTCGACCGGTCTCCGAGCCGGCCATGCCCGAGGCCGCCGAGGTCGCCGCGGCCGCCGAAGCCGCCGCGGATCAGCGGATCGGTAGAGTGAGCCCATGACGCCCGAGTCGATTGCCGGTCTGGCCGCGGAGATCGTCGCGTGCCGGCGGTGTCCCCGACTGGTGAAATGGCGCGAGGAAGCGGCCTCCAACCCGCCGGCTCGCTTCGCGCGCGATCGATACTGGGCTCGTCCGCTGCCCGGGTTCGGAGACATCGGGGCATGCATCATGGTCGTGGGGCTCGCGCCGGCGGCCCACGGCGGCAATCGCACCGGCCGTCTGTTCACGGGCGATCGATCGGGCGATTTCCTGTTCGCGTCGCTCTACCGGACCGGGTTCGCCAACCAGGGCACCTCGGTCGCGCTCGACGACGGCCTGAGTCTGCTCGGCATCTACATCGCCGCGGTAGTGCGCTGCGCCCCGCCCGACAACAAGCCCACCCCAGATGAGCGCACGGCGTGCCTGCCCTACCTGGTCGGCGAGCTCCGTTTCCTGCCGGATCTGCGGGTCGTCGTCGCCCTCGGGGCCGTCGCCTGGGACGGCGCGCTGCGAGCGATGCGCGACCTCGGCTACGCCGCCTCGCCCAGGCCGATCTTCGGTCACCTGGCCGAGGCTCGTGTGGGCCGACTCATGCTCCTCGGCTCCTACCACCCCAGTCAGCAGAACACCTTCACCGGCCGCCTCACCCAGCCCATGCTCGACGCAGTCATGGTTCGCGCGCGAGAGCTGGCGAACCTCGACTGACGGTCAGCAGTCAGCCGAGCAGCCTCCGTTGCCGACTCTGGCATGCTTCGCTGCGACTGCCGCGGCCGGCGACTTGGCCACTCCCTCACGCCAGGCATCCAGGTACGGCCAGGGGTAGATCTCGCCGCGGCGGACCCACCAGATGCCAGGCCCGGTGGGCCAGGAGATTCCGAAATGCAGGTGGGGCGACTTGCCTCGAGCGTCGCCGCTGTCGCCGGTCTTGCCGAGCAGCTGCCCCACTTTGACCCGAACGCCCGGCCGTATGCCTGCCTCCACCTTCGAGAGGTGAGAGCCGTAATAGCGGACTCCGTCGTCGCCCACGATCGAAATGGACAGTCCGCCTCTGTTGGCGCCTGAGTTGACTGACCGGGTCCAGCCGTCGGTCAGGCTGACCTCGTCCACCACGCCGTTCGTCGGCGCCACGAACGAGCAGCCGATCTTGACGTAGATGTCGTTGGCCGGGTAGTCGTGGTGGGAGTGTGAGTAGGCGAAGACGCAACCACGGATCGGGAACGTGTAGTTGCCTGCGATCGGCAGATATGGAACTCTCGGGGTCGGGCTCGGGCTCGGGGTCGGCCTCGGCGTCGGCCCAGGAGTCCGCGTCGGCGTCGGCGCCGGCAGGAGCGTTGGGCTTGGGGATTCGGTGGGCGCGAGCGTGAGCAGGGGACTCGGGCTGGGCGACTCGGTCGGACTGGGCGTGGCAGAGGTGCCGGCCGTGGCAGAGGGGCTGGCCGTGGCAGTCGGCGACTCCCTCGGCGCGATGCTGGTCGCCGCGGCGACTCCGCGCGATCCGACGGGAGTGGTGCCGGATCCGCCCGCCTGCATGGCCGCAAACACGCCGAGTGCGGCAACGACAATTGCGATACACAACAGCGCGAAGCGGACCACTCGACTCTGCATGCGGCGCGCTCCTTCGTCGGCAAACTCGAGAGCCAGTTCGAGCCTCGGCAGCATACGCCTGGAGCGAATACTGGGAGCCGCCGCGGCGGACCTGGAGGCGCGTCATGTCCGCACCCGGTGCCACGACGGGCCTATGATGCTGCCCGATGATTGAAGCGCGACTGCTCCTCGTCGACGACGACCAGACCCATCTCGACGCCCTGGCCGAGCGTCTCGTCGGCGACGGTTTCGAAGTGACTACAGCCGCCAGCGGGCCGCAGGCACTCGAGCGCCTGGACGCGGCCTGGCCCGACCTCGTCATCATCGATCTGATGATGCCTGACATGGACGGCCAGGCCCTGGCCGGGCGGATCAAGAGTCGCGCCGATATCCCGATCCTGGTGCTCTCCGCTGTGGCGGCAGCCGACAGCAAAGCCGACTTGATCGCGCACTTCGCCGAGGACTACGTCACCAAGCCCTACGACTACGTCGAGCTCGTGGCGCGAATCCGCCGCGTGCTGCGCCGCCTTCAGGATCAGATCCCCGTCGAGGAGCTGGCGCTGGGCGACCTGACGCTCGTGCCTCGCAAGCGCGAGGCGATCGTCCGTGGCCGGCACGTCTCCCTCTCGCCGACCGAATCGCGATTCCTGGCAACCCTCGCCGCCAGCATGCCCAAGGCCGTTTCGACGGATCAGCTGCTGCACAAGGTGTGGGCCGACTCGGATGCAGCCGATCCCGCTTACGTATGGGTGACGGTGCGCCGACTACGCCAGAAGATCGAGTACGACGCCGACGAGCCGCACCATCTGCTGACCGATCCTGCCGGAGGATACCGGCTGGCCGCCTGGGAGCTCCGCCCGGGATCGAAAGGGACCAGACCTGGCCGCAAGCCCGAGCACGAACCATAAGTCGCGGCGCAACCACTCATCCGGGTGCCGGGATGGCAGGACGTTGTGCGACGACCGCTCAGCCTTTGGTACTGGCGGCGCTTCTGGGCACCGATTCCATGTTCTGATACGCAGCACGGGCGACTCAGTTATGGTAGCTGCAAGGAGCAGCCTCTAGTCTCCTAGGCCTTGAACCAGGCATACCCGAAAGAGGGAGCCAAGAATGCGATCAGCCGGATATCCAGCGAGACGCCGCCGCTCACGCGGTCAGGCGCTTGTGGAGTTCTCGCTGATCATTCCGATCTTCATGACCCTGGTGGTGGCCATCCTTGAGTTCTCGTTCTTCCTGACAGTGAAGATCGGCGTTACCGACAGCTCCCAGGATGCCGTCCAGCTCGCGTCCGAGCTGGGAAACACTCCCAACGCGGACTTCTCGATCCTTCAGCTCGTCGAGAAGGACATGGGCTCGCCGATCGACAGGACGAAGATCCAATCGGTCACGATCTTCCAGACGGACCTCGAAGGGGACAACCTGGGATCCGACACATACAACCGCACCGGCTCCTGGACGCTCAATAGCGTGACCATTCCCTACTCGCTCTCCGGCGGAAAAGGCTACGCGGAGGCCAACCGGTGCAACATCGTGAATCCCACGGTCTGCGGCGGGGTGGACTGGATCGGCGTGACGATTACCTACCAGTACCACTGGATGACGCCGTTGCCGAATCTGGCCGGTGTAGGGTCATCTGCGCCCACGATCGTTCAGACCAGCACCAGCCGGCTGGAGCCGATCCAATGAGGCGGCTACGCAGATTGCGGTCGAGACGCGGCCAATCGCTGGTCGAGTTCGCCTTGATCCTGCCGGTCCTCATGTTCCTGGTCCTGGGCATGGTCGAGATGGGCTTCGCCATCAGCCACGACACTTCGATCGTTACGGCGACACGCCAGGGGGCGAGAGTCGGCTCCGAGCTCGTCGACGGCACCAACCGCAAGGGATTGAACCCGCAATCGGCGGCCTCGGATTCAGTCGATCCGCAGATCATCGGGGCAGTTGAGGGTGTCCTGATCTCGCCCGGATCGCCCGTGAACATCTCGCAGGTCCAGTCGATCCAGATATTCCTGGCGGACTCAACGACCGGAGCCATAACCGGCTCCGTCAACACATGGATACCGGCACCCGGCCACGCGGGCCCGCTGCTGCCCGGCTCTTCACCACCGGAGTACCTCGATTTCAAGCCCCAGTCCGGCGGCACCTGGAACACATGGACCCGCTCCGGTGCGGCCACGGCGCAGTCGATCGGCGTCAAGATCACCTACACGTATCAGTTCATCACGCCCCTGGGATCTTTGATCAAGATGGTCGGCGGCAGCCTTTTCGGCAGCGGCACTATCACAATGTCCGACCAAACCATAATGGCAATGGAGCCTCCACAGTAATGAGCCTGCCCAAGATGCACATCCGCGTAGGCGCGGGACTGGACCCGGTCGAGATCGGGGTCAAAGAGGCCGGCCAGATCATCGTCATCTTCGCCTTGATGCTGACCGTTCTCATCGGTCTCGTCGGCATCGCCATCGACGTGACCTACGCCTGGCGCAACGGCCTTCAGGTTCAGCGGGCAGCCGATGCCGCGGCCCTTGCCGGGGTTGTGTACATGCCCGGCAGCCTGGGCAACGCTACGACGCGGGCCGACGCGATTGCCACCTCCAACGGCTACACCACCGGCGGCGGGACGACCGTCGCGGTGGCCCCAAACCCGACGAACACCCGGCAGCTGGACGTGACCATCACCGTGCCGGTGCAGACCTTCTTCGTGAGGCTCTTTGGCATCAACACCTGGACGGTCACGCGCATGGCCCGCGCCGCCTACATCATGCCGGTGCCGATGGGCAGCCCGCTGGCCTACATGGGCGTGGGTTGCTTCATCCTCCCGATAGCCAATCAGCCGACCCGGCCGGGCTGCTTCACGACCGGCACCAACGACAGCGGCATCACCGCGAGCGGCGTCGGGAACGGAGGCCTGCAGAGCCTGGGCGCCTGGGGAGCGATCTCGGCTCCAGGTGGAGACACGCAGAACGGCGACGCATACGCGCCCGAGAACAATTCCACCGGCAGCCCGTCCAATAACGTCATGTACCCCGCCTCTCCGACTGGAGCGAACGGGTACAAGGGTTACTTCTACACCGTGGACCTGCCGGCTGGAGGAAGTATCAAGATCTTCGATCCGGGCTTCTGCGCCATGGGCTCCGCCACGGCCGGCAACTACGGCGCCGGTGACCACTGGGTAGGTTCGGCCGGGAGCAGCTACCCGGTTTCCACGTACTACACGCTCTGGACCACGAACGATCAGCCGATCAACCCGGGCGCATGGACCCCGTACGGCACCTCCCTCTCGTACGAGAACCAGTACGGCTGGGATAGCCTCAACAATACGGGTACGGCGCCGACCGGGGCGACCGACTGCAAGAATGCCGCCTGGCACGACACGTGGGTGTCCTTCGCGAGCGGACTGCCGGCCGGGACGTATGAGGTGCAGGTTTCCACCACGAACCCGAGCGGTGCGTCAGAGGCCAGCGACGGGACCAACGCCCAGAACATGTTCGCCATCGAGGCCCTCGGCGGCAGCAGCCCGACCGTCTACGGCTACGACAAGATGGCCGTCTACAACAACCTCTCCGCAAACAACGTTGTCCAGCAGTTCTACATCGCCAAGGTGGACCAGGAGACCGGCGCCGGCAAGACCCTCACCATCGACTTCTTCGATATCGGCGACTCTTCGGCCGGCACGATCCAGATCCTCAGCCCGGATACATCCGGCAGCCCGGTCGCGGTCCCCTTCAACTACACCACGTTCAACTACAACGCGAGCCTCGGGAAGGTCGGCCCCCCGGGGAACTGCAAGGCCAAGAGCGGCAGCACCGTGGGCTCGGACGCCTGCTCGGGCAACGGCGTCTCCTCGATCACGGTCGCGCGGATGAACGGCACCAACCCGATCAGCAGCTTCAACAACACCTGGATCGAGATCAGCATCCCGCTCCCGACCACCTACGGCTCCGGCGGCCTGTGGCAGGGCGGCTGGTGGCAGGTCCAGTACAACGTCTCCGCCTCGAGCGACCTGACGACGTGGTCGGTGAACGTCAACGGCAACCCGGTTCACCTTGTGCCGGTGACCGGCCCGTAGATGGCTCCCGGCCCATTCCTGGGATCAACGCGAGGCCCCCGGCAACGGGGGTCTCGTTCGTTGTCCGGCCCCCATCGTCGAGTCGGCGGCGCCTCCCCGGTTGGGTAGCTGGACGGGCCGGCGCTCATCCACGGGTTCTAGCGAGACTCCCGCCAGGCCCTACAAGCCCGGCAAGCCGCTGAGGCGCGAGGCCCTCCTCTGGTAGGATGAGGGGCATGGAGGGCGTGGTGCTGGTTCTCAATCAGAGCTACGAGCCCCTCAACGTCTGCAACCTGCCGCGGGCCTTTCGACTGGTCTTCGGCCAGAAGGCCGAGATCCTCGAATACGACCACCAGGTTGTCCGGACGCCGCGGGCAGACTATCGCGCGCCCGCCGTGATCCGCCTCCAGCACCAGATCCGCCGGCCCCGCCCACGCGTCAAGCTGACACGCCGCGAGATCTTCACCCGCGATTCCTACACCTGCCAGTACTGCGGCCGCCAGACGGGCGACCTCACGCTCGATCATGTCGTGCCCCGCCATCGCGGCGGTACCCACACCTGGGACAACCTGGTGACCGCCTGCAAGGCATGCAACCACCGCAAGGGCGGCCACCTCCTCGACGAGGCGAAGCTGCGGCTGGCGCACAGACCCGTGGAGCCGCGCTGCGACGTCTACTCCCTCTTCACCCCATATCTGCGCGACGACCGCAACGAGAGCTGGCGCTCGTACCTGTTCCTTGGACACTGACCGGGGGCCGGACTGGACGCAAGCGCCGCAGCTGCCGGCGCCCGTGGCGGAGCTTCTCGACACTCTCTGGGCAGGCGGCCAGGCCGCGTACGTCGTCGGGGGCTGTCTGCGCGATGCGCTCCTCGGTCGCGAACCGGCGGACTGGGACCTGACCACCGACGCGCGACCTGATCGGGTCCAGGCTCTCTTTCCGCGGTCCATCTACGAGAACCGATTCGGAACCGTGGTCGTTCGGCACGCCGGGGCCCAGTACGAGATCACTGCGTTCCGGCGCGACGTCTCGTATTCGGACTTCCGCCACCCCGATTCGGTCGCGTTCGGCGACTCGATCGAGGAGGACCTGGCCCGCCGCGACTTCACCGTGAACGCCATGGCATGGGGCGCTCGGCCTGGCGATGGGCCCGCCTTTGTCGACCCGTACGGCGGCCGCGACGACCTGACCGGGCGCTTATTGCGGGCAGTCGGCGATCCGGACACGCGGTTCGGGGAGGACGCCCTGCGAATGGCTCGGGCCGTAAGGCTGGCGGCGACGCTGGAGTTCGAGGTCGAACCCGAGACGTTCGCGGCGATCGGTCGGAACGCCGAGCTGGCGCGCCACCTGTCCGGCGAGCGGATACTCACCGAGCTGCTGAAGCTGCTCGCGGCCCGAAAGCCATCCACGGGCCTGAGGCTGATGGCGAGCTCGGGCCTGCTGGCGGTGATCGCTCCTGCCCTGGAGCGCCAGCGCGGCCTCGGCCAGAACAAGATCGCCGGTGAGGACCTGTGGGATCACACCCTGCGCACCGTGGACGCGGCGCCCAACAGGCAGGTAGTTCGCCTGGCGGCGTTGCTCCACGACGTGGCCAAGCCCGACACGCTCGCCGGCGGCCATTTCCACGGCCATGAGACCGCCGGCGCCGAGATGGCCAGGGATTTCCTCTCCGCCCTGCATGCCCCACGCGCCCTCCAGGAGCGAGTGGCACATCTTGTGCGCCAGCACATGTTCGCGTACGAGCCCAACTGGAGCGACGCGGCGGTGCGGCGCTTCATCCGAAAGGTAGGGCCCGCCTGCACCGACGATTTGCTGGCCCTGCGAGCGGCCGACAACGAGGGCAGCGGTCTGCCGGCAGATGCGGGACACCTGGCCGAGCTGGCGGCGCGGATTCATGCCGAGCTTGTGGCCAATGCCGTCCTGGGCAGGAGCCAGCTCGCAGTCGACGGCAACGACCTGATGACTGAACTTGGAGTGCCCCAGGGCCGACTCCTCGGTCGGCTGCTCGACGGACTTACGGAACGAGTAGTCGCCGAGCCGGCGCTGAACGACCGAGCCATCCTGCTGGACCTGGCGCGGCAGGAGATATCCGATCGGCGGTTGATGGACAATCCAACCTCGTGAAGTCCATGCGCGGGGCAAGCTGATGTTCGAGCTGTTGCTGCAGGCCGACAGGGCCCTGGCGGACGGCGCCCTCGACCGGGCCGAACGAACGTACTGGCAACTCGTCGAGCTCGATCCGACGAACGCGATCGCCGTCGCCGGTCTGGCTCGTGTGTCGCTGGAACGTGGCAATGAGGCGGCCGCGCGAGAGTTCGCAGACCGGGCCCTGAGCATCGACCCCGACAGCATCGCCGCCCGGCGAGTCCTCGAGACCCTGGACAACGAAGGCCCCGAACCCTCGGCCGGCGATTCCACGGACCTGCCTCTCCTGGCAGCCGAGCGGCTGGAGGCCTTGAGCCGGCGACACGGCACTGAGAGTGCCGCGGCCGAGGAGGGCGGCAGGCCGGCCAGGGGCGCGGAACCGGGCAGGAGCGCGGGGTCGGACGAGGGCGGTCCAAAGAGAGATGCCGGCCACGCGAAGACGGTGGCTCCTCCCGGTACGACGACCGCTCCGGCAGCAGCGGCGAATGAGAAGTCCGGCCGGAAGCCGGCGGCGGCCGAGCCCGAGGCGGCAGAGGCGCCCGGGGCGACTCCTCGACCCGCGGCGTCTCGACCCGGGGCGTCTCGACAGGCGGCACCGGTCGCGTCCGCCGTGGCAGCAGGTAGGAAATCGGCAGCCGCAGGACTCGAGGCCGCCGGCGGCTCTGGGGCGTCCGCGGCAAGCAAGCAGTCGCGCGGCCGGACTCGACCCGACCGGGTCGCTCCGCTCCCGTCGGAGCCGCTGCGTGAACGGCACAAAGCCGGCCGCCTTGCGGCAGCCGCGGCGGCCGCCGGAGCCGCGGCCCACGACCCCGCCCACGTTCGCCATCAACCTCATCGCGCTATGCCGATCGGCCGGCGCATCTTCGAGCTGGTCGATCTCGACGCGCCATCCGCGGACGAGTTCTCCGCGGCCGAGATGGCGGCCGCAGTCGAGGCCGTCGGCGCCGTGGACGAGTTCGGCATCGGCGGGATCGCAGGGGCATATCGCGAGGCCATAGCGGCGCCGGGCGCGGTGCCTGCCCGCGGCCGTCGGTCCGACGATCTGGCCGAGCTCCTCAACGCCGTCGACGCGACGGACGCCGACGACAGCGTGGCCCTCAGGATCGCGCTCGTCGCCGGCGCAGACGATCTCGAGGCGGCGGAGCTGGACGCCGCCCGATTCGCGGACGTTGAATCGGGCCAGGCTTTCGATTCGGTTCAGGCCCAGGCGGACACGGCAGTGTCACCGACCCGGCCGGCAGGCCTGGCCCAAGCGCCCGAGCCGCAGGACACCGAGTTCATCTCAGACGAGTTCGAGGCCGCGGAAGCAGTCGCTCAGTCCCAGGCCGGCATGGACTCCGCTCGGCGGCCAGCCGCGCTGGACGGTGACGAGTTCGAGGCCGCGGAAGCAGTTGCTCAGTCCCAGGCCGGCATGGAGTTCGGTGAGCGGCGGGCCGCGTCGAACGAAGACGAACTCGCGGCCGCGGGGTCGCCGGCGGCTATGATTGCCCCGCAGCCGGATGCCGAACTTGCGGACGCAGATGCCGCCGAGGCTAGCGCCGCAGCGGAAGCAGTTCACGAGATCGCGGACACGGCCGCCGCGACGGAACCCGAGCAGAAGCCTGCACGCGCGCCGTTGAAGCATCACGGCGGCGAAGAGCCGTCGGAGGAAGAAGCGGAGGCGCAGGCACTCCGCGAAGCCGTCGCCGCAGTCCTGGAAAGCAACGATCAGATCGGTGTCGACGGCGACCCCGCCTCGCCGGGCGACGCCGCCAACCTGACCTCGAGCACCCAACCCAGAGCGTCCTCCAGGGCGCCCGCCAGGGTATCCGCCAGGGCGTCCGCCCAGCCGGAGGAGCCAGTCACTGTCGGGGAGCCGCCGACCGACAACGGGGACGGTTCCGAGTCCTCGCCCCGCAAAGGCGGCCTGTTTCACAGAATCAGAGGAGCCTGAATGCGCATTCTCGTGACCGGCGGAGCCGGCTACATCGGATCCGTGTCGGTAGAGGCGTTCCTCGAGGCCGGTCACGAAGTCACCGTGCTGGACGACCTGTCCACGGGTCATCGCGCCGCCGTCGCGGCCGGAGCGACTCTGGAGATCGGCAGCTACAGCGATGCGGCGGCCCTCACCGCCTTGCTCGAGCGGCAGCGGATCGATGCTGTCCTGCATTGCGCGGCCCGGTCGCTCGTCGGCGAATCCATGGTGGACCCGGCCAAGTACTTCGGCGAGAACGTGGCCGGTGGCATCGCCCTGCTCGACGCGATGCGGGTCGCGGGCGTGAAGCGCATCGTCTTCAGCTCCACGGCGGCCACATACGGAATGCCCGAGAGGACGCCGATCGAGGAGTCGGATCCGATTCGGCCGATCAGCGCCTACGGCGAGTCCAAGCGCTGCGTCGAGTCGGCCATCGCCTGGTATGGCTACGGCTACGGTCTCCGAAGCGTGATCCTGCGCTACTTCAACGCCGCCGGGGCCAGCAAGCGGAACGGCGAGCAACACGTCCCCGAGACTCATCTCATCCCGACCGTCCTGCTGGCGGCGGAGGGTAAGCAGGAGCTGACGCTCTTTGGCGAGGACTACCCCACTCCGGACGGAACCTGCATCCGCGACTACATCCACGTCGAGGACCTGGCCGCCGCACACCTGGCCGCTCTGGTGGCCACGGATCCGGCCGATCCCCGAACCGGTCCCGCAACCGGCGCTTGCCAGCCGCTCATCTGCAACCTGGGAAGCGGCACGGGCTTCAGCAACCGCCAGATCGTGGCCGCCGCCGAGAAGATAGTCGGGCACGCCATCCCCGTGAAGATGGGCCCGCGTCGCCCCGGTGACCCGCCGGTTCTGCTGGCGAGCGCCGACCGCGCCGCCGCCGAGCTCGGCTGGCAAAGACGCCACGGCACGATCGAGGAGATGATCGGCTCGGCCTGGGAGTGGCGGCGCGCCAACCCGGCCGGCTACGCCGAGTGACGACGGGCAGCGTCCAGGATCCGGCGATGCCGCCCTTCCGTCGCAAGTCCACGCCCGAGCCGTCGGCCGATCCGGACGACTGGCGGCCGCAGCGTTTCGGCCGCAGCTTCCGCTCGATTCGCGATGCCGTGATCGAGCCGAGCTGGGGCGGCGTCCGCGTCCTGGCCCGGCTGGACTCAGGCCACACCCGTTTCAAAGACGAAGCGGGCGTCGACTGCACGGCCGAATTCGCCGAGGTCGCGGATGCCGTCGCGGCCGCCGCGCTGGCCGGCGAGCTCATCCTCGACGGCTTCCTGACGGTCGAGCCGACACAGGTCGTCGCCGGCAGGCCGCTGGCTGAGATCGAGGCCCCCACGGCCGGCCGGCTGATGGTCGAGATGATCGCCGGGAACCGCCTCATGCGACGGGCGGCGCCCGAACGGCCCCTCGACGCCGACCGACCGGTGGCGTTCGTCGCCGTCGACCTGCTGCAGATCGACGGCACGCGACTCCTGGACGTCCCGCTCCTCGAGCGCAAGCGCCTCCTCGACAGCGCGCTCACCGAGTCCGACCTGGTCCGGATCACGCCGTTCGTCCGGCCCCCGGTCGGCAGCTTCCTCAGCACGTGGCGCGGACTGGGGTTCACCGCGCTGGCGTACAAGGCCGCGAACAGCCGCTACAAGCCGGACGCCCGCAACGACGGCTGGTCGATCAAGCCGATGCCGCTGAAGTAGGTACGTGGCGGCGCACTTCGCCCACCACCATTTGCCGTTTACTCAAGGCGTGACTCGTATCCAGCTTCCGAGCCCGTGGCAGGCTCCCCCACAGTCCGGTTCGGGCCCAGCCAGGCGTGAGTGAGCGTTGCCGGGCGACTGTGCGAGGCTTTGGTGCCCCCTCAACCTTGATAGCAGTCACCTCGTGATTGAATTACAGGTCCGAGCCCGCCGCGATCCGATACGAGTCACTTGATGACTACCTACGAACTCGGTGTCGACGCGATGTCACGGGACTGGGTCGCAGCCGTCATCCTGGCGTTGTCAGGCTGAGCAGATCACATGGCAACGCTGCTGGCCAACGGTCGTGTGCTGATCACTGGTGGCGACAGCGCGGACGGCGACCTGGACTCAGCCGAGCTCTACTTCCCGTAGCTGCCGCCACACTGCCCCAGACGCGCCCAACGTGGTACGGTGGCCTCGATGCCGACCAGCGCGCTCACACCTGCAATCAAGGATGAGATCGCCCGGCTCGGGAGCGCCGACATCATGGTCGGCATCCCGAGCTATCGGAATGCGGCCACCATCGGCCACGTGGTGCGCGCGGCTCAGGCCGGGCTGGTCCAGTACTTCCCGGACCTTCGGCCGGTGCTGGTCAACGCCGACGCGGGCTCCCCGGACGGGACTCAGCGAGTCGTCGTGGAGACCGAGCCGCCCGGCTACGTCGAGCAGATCCTGCTGGTCCACCCGACGAACCGGCTGCAGCGCGTCAGCCTGACCTACCCGGCGGTCGACGGCGTCGGCGGCAAGGGCGCCGCCCTGCGAACCCTGTTCGAGATGGCCGCCGCCCTCGAGGTCAATGCGCTGGTCGTGGTCGACTCGGACCTGCGGTCGATCGTCCCCGAATGGATCGAGCTGCTGGCCGGACCGATCGTCAAGGGCGGCTACGACTTCGTGACGCCGCTCTACTCCCGCCACAAGTACGACGGCACGATCACCAACACCGTCACCTACCCGGTGACGCGGGCGCTGTACGGGCACCGCATCCGTCAGCCCATCGGCGGGGACTTCGGCGTGAGCGGCGATCTCATCCGCTACTACCTTGCCCAGGACACCTGGACCGAGGACGTGTCGCGCTTCGGCATCGACATCTGGATGACGACGACGGCCCTGACCGGCGGCTTCGCGGTCTGCGAAACCAGGCTGGGCGCCAAGATCCACGACCCCAAGGACCCCGGCTCGGACCTGGGGCCGATGTTCCGCGAGGTCGTCGGGACGCTGCTGACGATGGCCCGCGACAACGCCGATCGCTGGCTGCCGATCACCACGAGCCACGAGGTCCCGGCCTACGGCTTCGAGCGGTACGCCGACCCGGCCCCGCTCGAGGTCAACACCCTGCGCCTGCTGGCGCACTTCCACGCCGGCTCGCTGACCCTGTCGGACACATGGAAGGTGATGCTCCGGCCCGGCAACTACGACAGCGTGATGGAGCTCGCCCGCGACGCCGGAAGGCTGGCGGAGGCCGCCGCCAACAAGCTCGGCATCGACGCCGAATCGGGCGAGGGATCGGCCGGGCACGGCGGCCTGCCCTCCACGGACGACCTCTCGGACGCCGTCGCCGACTTCCACTTCCCCGACGACCTGTGGGCTCGCGTCTTCTACGACCTCATGGTCTCGGCGAGCTTCGGCGAGCTTCCGGCCGAGCGGGTCGTGGCCGCCTTCGTACCGATCTACTTCGGACGGGTTGGCCGTCTCGTCATCGAGGACCGCCGGCTCTCCGGCGAGCAGGCGGAGGAGCGAGTCGAGCGCCAGGCCCGCGAGTTCGAGCTGGTGAAGCCGTACCTGGTCAAGCACTGGCAGGAGGCCGCCAGGGCCGCGGATGCGGTCGCCCGATCGCCCGAGGACGGCGAAGGCACGGAGTCGCCCAACACCCCCGAGCCGGCCCAATGACCCGCGCCCCGCTGCCGTCGCGAATCCTGATCCCCGTCGCCAACCCGATGACCGCCCGGGAGCTGGTTCGAATCGGCGCCTCTCTCATGGACCGCAAGAGCGGCACGCTGACCGTCCTCGGCATCGTGGAAGTTCCGGAAGAGACGCCTCTGAGCGAAGGCGCGACCCGCGCCCGCCAGGCCCGCCGGCTGCTGCAGCGCGTCCTCGACTACGCCCCCGACGGCGTCACGATCCACCCCATCGTTCGCATCGGGCGGCGCGCCTCCGAGGGCGTGACGGAAGCGGCAACCGAGCTGGAGGCCGACCTTATCGTCTTCGGCTGGGCCGGCAAGCCGACGACGGTGCGGCCCGGGGTCAAGGCGTCGGTCTTCTCGCCGACCATCGACGCGGTCGTCCGCAACCCGCCGTGCGACATAGCCGTGGTCAAGCAGGGCGGGCCCTCGGAGATAGGCCGCGTGCTCGTGCCCATCCGCGGCGGCCCCCACGCCGTCCTGGCGCTGCGCTTCGCCGACGCCCTGGCCCGCCGCAACGACGCCAAGCTGGAGGCCCTGCATCTGGTGCCGCCCGGCATCGCCGAGGGCATCCATACCCAGGCGAAACTCGCCCTGGCGCACTTCATCAGGCAGCATGCCGACGGCCAGGTCGAGCAATCCGTCCGCGAAGCCGCCAACGTCCGCAACGGCATCCTGCGCGAGGCCGAGACCGCCGACGTGGTGGTGATGGGCGCTTCGGCCGCGCCGGACAACCCCGGTGAGGATTCGTATCTCTTCGGAGCGCTACCCGAGGCCGTGGCCACCAGGTCCAGGAAGACGGTCATCGTCGTCAAGACGCGAGAGGCCATCGGCAAGGCCACGTTCGAGAGGCTGGAGACTCTGTCGGAGACTCTGGCCGCGGCCGAACGCGCCGCCAACGAGTCGCGCGCCGTGCCGCTCCGCGTCGAGCGCTGGTTCGGCGAGTCCAACTTCCACCACCGCGAATTCGGCGACCTGGACCGCCTGGTCCACCTCAAGGAGCAGGCCGGCCTGACCGTGAGCCTGGTCCTGCCGACGCTCAACGAGGAGGAGACGATCGGGGTCATCGTCGAACGGGCGCGGCGCGAGCTGATGGACCGCCATCCCCTCGTCGACGAGTTGCTGGTGATCGACTCCGACTCGTCCGACCGGACCCGCGAGGTCGCCGCTTCCGAAGGTGCCCGGGTCGTGGTCCACAGCGACGTCCTGGCCCGCTACGGCAGCTACCCCGGCAAGGGCGAGGCGCTGTGGAAGAGCCTCTACGAGACGAGCGGCGACATCGTCGTCTGGGCCGACACCGACGTCCGAAACTGGCATCCGCGGATGGTCTACGGGACGATCGGGCCGCTGATCGCCGAGGAGCGCATCCAGTACGTCAAGGGCTACTACCGCCGCCCGATCGTGGAAGGCGGGCTCCTCAAGGAGGGCGGCGGCGGACGGGTCACCGAGCTGGTCGCCCGGCCGTTGATCAACCTCTTCTTTCCCGAGCTGTCCGGCCTGATCCAGCCCCTCTCCGGCGAGTACGCCGGGCGGCGGAGCCTGCTCGAGACGCTGCCCTTCTTCACCGGCTACGCGGTCGAGATGGGCCACCTGATCGACGTCGCCGAACGGGTCGGGCTGGAGGGCCTGGGGCAGGTGGACCTCGAGCGCCGGGTCCACCGTAACCAGGAGCTGGAAGGCCTGTCGCGGATGAGCTTCGTGATCCTGCAGGCCGTCATGAAGCGACTCGAGGAGCAGCGCAAGACGCGGCTTTTCGCCGAGCTCGGCTCGACGATGAAGCTGCCGCGATCCGGCCACGGCCGACTGGGACTGGAGGTCATCGAGCTCGCGGACACCGAGCGGCCGCCGATGATCAGCATCCCCGAGTACCTGGAGAAGCGCCGCGGCGAGGCCGGGGCGGGCGGAGGCGCCGCCGAGCCCGATGCGGGCGACCACGCCGGGCGAGCCGGCCAGGCCGAGACCGGCTCATTCGTCGCGCCGTCCGGCGGCATTCGATCGGAGGATGAAACGTGACCAATCACCGCCGCGACCGGATGCGCGTTCTGCTGGCCCCGGACTCGTTCAAAGGGTCGCTGTCGTCCGTGGAAGTGGCGCGGGCGCTGGCCGAGGGCTGGGCCCGCGCTCGCCCGGACGATGACCTGGTCCTGGCTCCGCTCGCCGACGGGGGTGAGGGCACGCTCGCGGCCATCGCCGAAACGGGCGGCTGGGAGTGGCGGGAGTGTCCGGCCCACGACCCGCTGGGCCGGCCGCTGATGGCGCACTGGCTGCTCTCCGCCGACGGAACGCGAGCGGCGGTGGAGCTGGCCGAGGCATCCGGCCTTTCGCGCCTGCCCGAAGGAGAGCCACGCAGCCCGCTCGCGGCCACGAGCGAGGGGACGGGCGAGGTCCTGGGCGCAGTCCTGGACGCGGGCGTTCGCCACGTTCTGCTGGGGGTCGGCGGCAGCGCCACCACGGATGGGGGCTCCGGCTTGCTCCACGCCCTGGGCGTCTGGTATCGCAGCAACGCGGGAGACGGCCTGCCGGGGCCGATCCCGGATCTGGCGGCAGTAGACCTGGCCGCGCTGGACCCACGGCTCGGCGAGCTCGAGATGCGCGTCGCCTGCGACGTGACGAATCCCCTTCTGGGCGAAGAAGGCGCGGCTGCGACCTACGCCCCTCAGAAGGGAGCGTGGCCGGAGGACATCGATGCGCTCGAGATCTGGCTGACCCGCTACGCCGACCTGCTCGAGAAGGCGGCCGGCAGGCAAGCGCGCGACATCCCCGGAGCCGGGGCCGCGGGCGGAACGGCATTCGGCCTGCTGTGCCTTGCGCCGCGGATGCGGTCGTTCGAGCTGGTCCCCGGCGTCGAGGTCGTCATGCAGGAGACCGGCTTCCGCGATCGACTGGCCACGGCCGACCTGGTCATTACCGGCGAGGGCCGGATCGACGAGCAGACCGCGTTCGGGAAGACGGCCCTGGGCGTGGCCCGGCGGGCGGCCGAGTCCGACGTGCCCTGTCTGGCAATCGGCGGTGGAGTCACGCCGGAAGGCATGGCGACTCTGGCCGCCCTCGGGACGCTGGCGGTTCCGGTGCTTGACCAGCCGATGACGCTGCAGGAGGCGATGAGCCAGGCCGGGCCGCTCGTCGCGGCCGCGGGCGAGAGACTGGCCCGGCTGGTGGAATTGGGGACTGCCGTGGGGGACCGGCGATCGGCTCACGCCGCGCGAGAGCCCGCTGGATGAGCCCGGCGCCGGAACCGGGCGCGGCCCGAACAGCCCGGGCCGCGAAGGCTCCCCGGCCGGCCGTGGTCGCGCGGCCCACTGCCGCGCGCACGGCGGCCCGCACACGACGCAGGAGGCCCCGCCCCAGCCCCGACGTTGTCGCCCGTCGCTGGGCCACCCATCTCGAGAAGAAGCGGCCCGGCCTCGTCTCGTTCGTCCTCGATCGCCTGGCCGAGGCCAACGGTCGACCGGCCTGGCAGCACCGACTCGAACCGGTCAGCGAGCTCGTGCTCACGATCCTCACGGCCAACAGCGCCGACATCAACGCCGAGGTGGCGTTCGGCGCCCTCAGGGACAGGTACCCATCCACGCCGACGCCGGAAGGCGCGTCGCTCGAAACCCGCAACTTCCCCGGCTGGGGCGGGATCGGCCTGCCGGACCTGCCACCGCCCGACTGGCCGGCCGTCGAGGCGGCCCCGATTGACGAGCTGACCGACGTCATCCGGCCCGGAGGCCTGGCGAACCAGAAGGCGCCGCGCATCCAGACCGCCCTCCAGGCGCTCCGAGCCAACGGCGACTACTCCCTCGAGTTCCTGCGCGACCGGCCGCCGCTCGAGGCCCGGGACTGGCTTTCCGCGATCCCGGGTATCGGCAAGAAGACCGCGTCGGTGGTGCTGCTCTTCAGCTTCGGCACGCCCCTCATGCCTGTGGACCGCCACGTCTTCCGGGTCAGCCAGCGGATCGGGCTAATACCCGCCGGGGCGGACCCGGATCAGGCCCACGACTTCTACCTGGCGATGCTGCGCCCGGAGCAGATGTACGAGGCCCACGTCTCGCTGATCAGCCACGGCCGCAAGACATGCCACGCCCAGCGGCCCGATTGCGAGCACTGCCCGGCGGCGCCGCGCTGCCGCTTCTTCGACCCGAAGGCGGAGTAGGGCCCGGCGAGCCGGCACTCGTCACCGTCCCCTTCTCGGCACCCCGCACCTATACTCGGGGCGACGCAAACGTCACCGCGCTCTCGGGGGAGGCGAGTTGCCAGATGGACCAGCACCGGCCGCGACGGATCCTGCTCGTCGACGACGACCAGAGCCTGCTCGTCGTCCTGTCCGAGCAGCTCAGCGACGACGGCTATGAAGTGGCGACCGCCCGGGACGGCCAGGAGGCACTGCGCCGGCTGGAGGCAGGCTGGCCCGACCTGATCCTGCTGGACCTGATGATGCCGCGCGTCGACGGACTGGCACTCGCCCGCCAGATAAAAGCCGACGCGGACCTGCCGATCATCGTTCTGTCCGCAATCGACACGGCCGACAGCAAAGCCCGCTTGCTCGACGAAGTGGCCGAGGACTACGTCGCCAAGCCCTACCACTACCCGGAGCTGCGGGCCCGAATCCAGCGCGTCCTGCTACGGCTCGGCGATCGAATTCCACGCCAGTCGCTGGTGCTGGGGCCGAATCTCACCCTGGACCTGTATCGCCGGGCGGCCACGGTCTGCGGCACGGAAGTGCAGCTGACGCCGACGGAATCTCGACTGCTCGGCGCTCTGGCCGCGAACCTGGGCGAGATCGTCGCCACGGAGACGTTGCTTGCCCGCGGCTGGGCCGACACGGAGGAGGCCGGGCCTTCGTACGTATGGGTTTCCATGCGCCGGCTGCGTCAGAAGATCGAGGTCGACCCGGACCGGCCGGTGCACGTGCTGACCGTTCGAGGCGTGGGCTATCGACTGGTCGCGAGCCGAGAAGATGGCTGAGCCCACGACCGATCCCGACGCCGCGGACCCGCCGAGAACGCCAGCGCTTGAGGCGCCTGACGCGCCCGACGCGCCCGAGGCGCCCGACGCGCCGTCGTTCGAGCCCGAGCCCGCGCCCGCCTCGCCCGCGCCCGCTCCGCCGGCGCCGCCTCGTGGCTATGGCATCGGCCTGTCTTTCCGCGTTCTCCTCACAGCCGGGTTGATCGTTGCGGCCGTCCTGCCGCTGGCCGCGTTCGGCGGCATCGTCGTGGCCGCACGGCTGTACTCCGACTCCAGGATCGTGGGCCCGCTCCTGATAGCGAGCATCGTCGCGGCCGCGTTCTTCGGGCTGCTGGCCGCGGCAGTCGCGGTGGCCGCCCTGACGGCGCCGCTGCGCCGCATCACAACCGCCGTCGAAAGGGTGGCCGCCGGAGAGCCCAGTCCGCCGATCCACCTCACCGGCGACGACGAACTGGCGCGCCTGGCCGAGAGCCACAACCGCATCGCGGCCGAGGCCGCGCGGCGCAACCGCGAACTCGGAGCGCTGCTGGAGGCTATCGCCGGGTACAACCCCGCCGGTGGCGTCGAAGCGCTGAATTCCCGGGCCGAATCGGACGCGTGCGCCATATTCAGCCTGATCGACTGCCGCCTCCGTCTCGTGGACCCGGCCACGGTCCCGACCGAGGAGGATATCCCGGGCGACCCGCGGCCGATGCGTGCCGACGTTCGAGCCGGCAGCGACACCCTCGGCGTCCTAACCGGCCATCTGCCGGCGACTCGGGCCTGGGAGCGCGCCGACCAGGATCTGCTCGACCTATTCGCCAGCGAGGTGGGCGTGGCTCTTCGCAACGCCGAGCTGTTCGGTCAGATTGAGAGCCAGAACGCCAGGCTGCTCGAGCTGGACGCGGCCAAGGACGAATTCCTGCGCGGCATCAGCCACAACCTCCAGACGCCGCTGACCAGCATCCGCGCCTACGTGGACCAGCTTCGGGCCTCTTCGGACAAGGCCGGCCGGGACCGGCGTCTTCAAATCGTCGCCGAACAGGCCGATCGACTGACCAGGCTCGTTCGCCAGCTGCTGACGGTGACCCGACTGGAGGCCGGCGTGCTGCGGCCCGACGTCGAGGTCATCGCCGTGGGCCTGCGCGTCCGCCGCGCCTGGGAGGCGCTCAATGCCGGGGACGTCGCCTTCGAACTGCGCGATGAGGCCCGCGGCTGGCTGGCCGTGGCGGACCCCGACCAGCTCGATCAGGTGCTGTGGGCACTCCTGGACAACGCGGTGAAGTACGGCGGCCGGGACGGCAAGGTGGAAGTGGAGATCCGCTCCGACGACGCGTCCGGCCGGCTCCACGTCACCATCGCCGACCACGGGCCCGGCATATCGGATCCCGATCGGGCCAGGCTGTTCGCGCGCTTCACTCGCGGTGCGGCGCAGGCCAGCGGCGACGGTACCGGCCTCGGCCTGTACGTCTCGAGGCAGCTGCTTCGGACGATGGGTGGCGAACTGCGGCTCGAGCCCGCCCGCGAAGGACTGGGGGCGGCCTTCACGCTGTCGCTGCCGGGCGAGCCACCGGGCGACGAGGGCTGACGCGCCGCCGACGCGCCGGAGGCCGCAGACATGGCACCGGTTGCCGGCCGTTGCCGGCCGTTGCTCCAGCGCACCGTCCCACGAGAGGCCTCATACATTCAGCCTAAGAACAGGCACGTATTCTGCACGGCCACTCATGGGCCATTGGAAGGCGCCGGCATGAAGCCGAGAATTGTGCCGCGCAGCGGTGCGGACCACTCGCACACGCGCGGTCCAGTTTTCAGAGATCACGCCGATTAATCCAACGGGTGCCCTCGGAAGCATCTCCTTGAGGCTACGCAGAGACAAGAAATGGCTGGAAGACCCGGGTTCTTCGGGGGAACGCATCAGGCCGATGCGCCGGAGCGCGTCGCCGACACAGGCTTCGGCTCCGGCACGCCCGGCACAGGTTCGCCCTTGTTCCGCCTGGGCGACCCCGATGGCCCGCGCTCACGCGACGGCTTCGAGACGC
>Ga0182011_10000916_pt1 | contig 25724 bp, 18 predicted proteins | sample 711E1DmetaG_FD_120481 | JGI IMG/M metagenome (GOLD analysis project Ga0182011, IMG submission 120481) | Permafrost microbial communities from Stordalen Mire, Sweden - 711E1D metaG | ecosystem: Environmental > Terrestrial > Soil > Wetlands > Permafrost | place: Sweden: Stordalen | collected...
GTCTTTGAAAGGCAATTGCCTGAATATCGGTGATCTGAGTTTATCACTGGAAACAATTGAAAATATATATGTTATCGGTGCCGGAAAAGCTAGTGCAATGATGGGGGCGGAAGTAGAAAAAATGCTTGGTGAACGGATTACCGAAGGACATATTGTTGTAAAATATGGTCATTCCTGTAAATTGAAATATATCGATGTTACTGAAGCGGGTCATCCTATACCTGACCAAAACGGATTCAGAGCAACCCGGGAAATACTAAAAATAGCTGAATTGGCCAGTTGTAACGACCTTGTAATATGTTTGTTATCTGGGGGAGGTTCATCTCTGTTATCTGATATCTCTGAAGGATGTTTACCCGCTGATTTGATTAAGGTTAATGATCTTTTGATAAATAGCGGGGCATGCATAAGTGAAATTAATGTGGTGCGTAAACATTTATCAGTAGTGAAGGGTGGTCAGCTTGCAAGAGTCGTCTACCCGGCTACTCTTGTGAGTTTTATTTTATCAGATGTGCCCGGGGATCCATTTGATGTAATAGCTTCCGGACCAACGGTTCCCGATCCAACAACTTTTCTGCAGGCTTTGATGGTTCTTGCGACGTTTGAGTTAACACGAACTGTCCCGCGCAGAATACTTACTTTTTTAAAAGAAGGAGCTGCCGGAAAGAGGATGGAAACACCAAAAGCCGGGGATCCTGTTTTTGATAAAACAGTTAATATACTTGTCGGCTCAAACAGAATGGCGCTTGAATCGGCAAAAAGTAAAGCATTGGAATTCAATATTAACGCGGTTATAATTGACGATCAGTTGCAAGGTGACACTTCCACAGTTGCTGAGTATTTAATTGAAACTGCCACAAGATTTAAAGGTGATGAAAATGAGGTGAAACCGGTATGTCTTTTATTCGGTGGTGAAACAACTGTTAAGATGACAGGAAAAGGAGCCGGAGGAAGAAACCAGCATCTGGCACTGTTATCCGCCATCTTACTTCAAAATAATCCCGGAATAACAATACTATCTGCAGGTACGGACGGTAATGACGGACCAACTGATGCTGCTGGCGCTGTTGTTGATTCAGATACTATATACGAAGCGATCTCAAAGAATATTGATCCTGAAAAATATCTGAGTGAATTCGATTCATTCCATTTCTTTAAAAAAGCCGGAGGACATATCATCACTGGTCCTACTATGACAAACGTAATGGATATTATTGTGGTGATTGTGGAATAATAGTAAAGGCACAACGGTACAACGGCCCAACGGCTCAACGGTGAAAAGACAAGAGACAAAAGTAAAAAGTAAGTAGTAAGAAACACGAAACTAAAAACGAAAAACGCGAGACCAATAACCAGCAACCGGCAACAATTAATTATTAAATATACTATGAAAAGTTTGTATCTCTTCTTTTTAATTTACTTATGTTTGAGTTCATGTACCATGGCACCAAAAAAAGTTATGGAAAATGAAAAAACCCCAGTTACTCAGTCTATCGATTCATCTGACATGACCAATAATTTTTACGATAATGTCGAAACATATCCTCTTCAGGTGAAGGAATTGTACATAGATGGCGAAATAGCTAATCCGGGTAAGGTTGATTTCAAGAGTCTCCCTATTCATTCAGTGATTGTTAAAGAGACTTTACTCGACAGTACCGGAGCTGACAGGTTTGTTGGTGCATACAGATATGATGGTTATTCACTTTTTGATATTCTCGATAAAAAGATACTCAGAAAGGCAAACAGCAGTGAATTTAAACCAATTATCGATTTATATATCGAAATTGAAAATGGGAAAGGTGAAAAAGTTGTCTTCAGCTGGGGTGAAATCTACTATCCAAATAATCTTCATAAGATATTGATTGCCAATGGTGTGTCCAGGATAGTGCCTTCCAAAACAAAAGAGTTGTGGCCGCTTTCTCTTGAAAGTAAGATTGTAGCTGCCAGTGATCTTGTGACTGAAAGAAATATAACATCTCCGATAAGAATAACCGTTAAATCTTATCCACATTCATTTAATGTTCATCAGGGTATGGCGCCGATGTATTCATCAGGTATAAATATTTTCAGTTCTTCCCGACAGGCAGGAAAAATAGAAGTTCTTTCTGAAAAACTTCCTAATACAACTTTTAATACAATCTTTTATGGGAGGGGAAAAGGAATTCATAGTACTACGCCTTTTAATGGCATCCTGCTTAAGGATCTCCTTTTGAAAAATTATCCTTTAAACAGGGAAAATCTGAAATCCGGAATTATGTGTATTGTGGGAAAGGACGGCTATAGGTGTGCTGTCTCATATTCTGAACTTTTTAATCGGAATGACCAGCAGGAATTTATGGTGATAAAAACCGGAGATAAGGAAGATGGTGGTCTCTTCAGGATTTTCGCTGCATCGGATTTTTTCTCCGACAGGGCAATTAAATCAGTAAGTGAAATACATTTGGATATTGTTAAATAAAATTAGAAATCATGAAAACAAAATTATTGGTTCTTGTGTTCAGCCTGGTATTAATTTCCAGCTGCTATGGAAATAAAAAAACAGGAGAAAACTCTCTGAATGCGGGTAATTTAATACAAGTCCCTGCACCAGACTATGGAATGATGATAGTAGCAACGGTAACCGTGAAACCTGATAAAATTAAAGCCTTCACAGAAGCCGCAAAGGAGATAATTGAAAAATCAAATAAAGAAGCCGGCTGTAAATCTTACCAGCTTTATCAGGACCCATATGATAAAACAAAATTTGTTTTTGTTGAAGAATATAAGAACCAGGCTGCAATTGATGCCCATTTTGCAAGTGATTATTTCAAGGCTTTTGGTCCTAAAATCAGTGATCTGGTTGTGGCACCGGCTAAGATCAAAATAATCAGCATGGCGAATGAGGTAAATAAATAATCTGTAGCTTCATCCTGTTTTTGCATAACCTAATCCTTATATTATGAAAGCCCTGGTACTTGAAAAGTATAATGAGTTTGTTTATAAAGATGTTCCGGACCCGGTCATAAAGAGTGACGAAGTACTTGTAAAGATCATGGCTTGTGGTATCTGTGGATCTGATGTCCATGGAATGGATGGTAGTACAGGACGGAGAATTCCACCTGTTATTATGGGTCATGAGGCATCCGGGGTTATAGTGAAAACCGGATCAAACGTTAACATTTGGCAACCAGGTGACAGGGTAACTTTTGATTCAACTGTTTATAAGCTGAATGACTGGTTCACTTTGGAAGGCAGGTATAATCTCAGCGACAACCGCGAGGTTCTCGGTGTATCACCGGGGACATATAAAAGAGATGGCGCATTCGCTGAATTTATTGCAATTCCCGAACATATCCTGTATAGAATACCTGAGAAAGTCTCTTTTGAACAGGCTGCAATGGTGGAGGCTATCGCAGTAGCTCTTCATTCGTTGAATACAGCAGGGGTCAGAACCGGAGATAGTTGTGTTGTTGTAGGTGCAGGTATGATCGGGATTTTTATTTTGAAACTTCTTAAAATTTCGGGTGCTTCAGAGATCATTGCCATTGATATTAATCCAAAACGACTTGAAGAAGCCGTAATGGCAGGAGCGGACCATACATTTGTCTCAACGGAAGTTAATATTGGAGAAAAAACATTTGCTCTGACGAATAACAGAGGAGCAGATATCTCTTTTGAAGCTGTCGGGAAAAGTGAATCAGTGAGTATTGCTATTGATGTCCTACGGAAAGGCGGAAAAATTGTTTTAGTCGGAAATATCTCTCCCTCGATTAATTTTCCTCTTCAAAAAGTTGTTACCAGCGAGTTAAAAATACTTGGAAGTTGCGCAATCAGAGGTGAATATGAAACAGTTCTTAAGTTACTGGAAACGGGAAAGATTCATGTTGATGATCAGATCTCAGCTGTTGTGCCTCTATCGGAAGGAGCTTTATGGTTTAAAAAGCTTCACAAAAAGGAAGATGCCATTAATAAGGTAATACTTGTTCCTTAAAATTAAGGATTATTAAGATAAACCATCCCGAAATCCGAAATATTCACGATGATAACTGAAAAGATTTACAACATTTCAATCGCAGGATGCAGTAAAGTGGCTCATCTTCATGCAAAGGCTATCCGTAACATACCAAATGCTCGACTGGCAGGGGTTTGGAACAGGACAACCACTAAAGCTGAAGATTTTGCTACGCTTTATAAAACACGTTCCTACACAGATATTTCTGACATGGTAAAAGAAAACAATTCTGATCTTGTAATTGTCTGTACCGCCCATCCATATCATAAATTACCTGCGGTTGAAGCAGCATTGGCAGGGGCTAATGTTCTGGTTGAAAAGCCATTGGCTTCAGATCTTCAGGATTGTGACGATATTATCCAAACCTGTAAAAGCAGCTCTGTAAGATTAGGAGTAATAAGTCAGAGGAGATGGTATGAACCGGTAAAAAGAGTTAAGCTGGCTATAGAAAAGGGGAAGATCGGGAAACCAGTGCTGGCTGTGGTCAATATGCTGGGTTGGCGTGATAAAGCGTATTATGATTCTGATGCATGGAGAGGAACATGGAAAACTGAAGGCGGAGGCGTTCTTGTTAACCAGTCTCCGCATCAGCTGGACATCCTCTTATGGTATATGGGTGAAATTGATGAAGTCTATGGCATATGGAAGAATCTGAACCATCCATATATCGAGGTAGATGATACGGCACTGGCAATTGTTAAATTTAAAAATGGGGCAGTCGGAAATATACTGGTCAGTAACTCTCAGAAGCCAGGCCTTTATGGTAGAGTTCATGTTCACGGTAAAAATGGTGCATCTGTAGGAGTACAGACTGACGGAGGTGCTATGTTCATAGCCGGCAGCACAGGTGTTACAGAACCCCCGGTGAATGATCTTTGGACCATTCCCGGAGAAGAATACTTATTGAAACAATGGATCAGGGAGGATACTGTGATTTTTAATAATTGTGATCCTACCGTGAGATATATCCAATACCAGATAGAAGATTTTCTTCATTCATTAGGGAATGGAATAGATCCGGCTGTTACAGGAGAAGATGGCCGAAAGACTGTAGAACTTTTCACCGCAATCTACCGTTCCACACGCGATAATATGCCTGTAAAGTTTCCCCTGAAACCAGAAGCTGGCTTTGATGGAAGGCAATAGAGATGAAATGAATTATATATATAGGAGATAGGTGATGAATGAAGATTAAGAAAATACAAGATACTACACATACCATCAACCAGTAATCATTTATATTATTTTTATGCCTCTAATCATTGTTATCCTCGGTATATGCCTTCTGCTCTTCCTCATACTAGTACTCAAATTCAATTCGTTTTTATCATTCGTCATTGTTTCTCTTGCAGTGGGGCTGACTGAAGGTATGTCCATTGATAACGCCGTTGTATCTATTGAAAATGGTATCGGAAGTACTTTGGGTTTTCTTGTACTGGTTCTTGGTTTCGGTGCTATGCTTGGAAAACTGGTTTCTGAAAGTGGAGCTGCTCAGAAAATAACGTCCAAACTTGTCAATGCTTTTGGTATTAAACATATTCAACTGGCATTAATGCTAACTGGTTTTATTGTTGGTATTTCACTTTTCTATGATGTTGGGTTTTTTATTATGATTCCTTTGGTTTTCACTGTTGCTGCTTCGACAGGACTGCCATTGCTGTATGTTGGATTACCGATGCTGGCATCACTTTCTGTAACTCACGGTTACCTTCCTCCTCATCCTGCACCAACAGCGATTGTTACCCTTTTCCATGCAGATCTTGGAAAAACCTTAATATATGGAATAATGGTTGCAATTCCTGCTATAATTATTTCGGGTCCCATTTTGTCAAAAGCCCTGAGTAAAATAGAAGCTAAACCCTTACAGGAATTTATAAACCAGAAAGTTATGACCGATGAAGAGTTGCCGGGATTTTGGGTTAGTTTCTTTTCTTCGCTTCTTCCGGTTCTATTAATAACTATTTCAACAGTAGCCGGATTCCTGTTACCGGTAGATAACGGAATAAGAAAAATTCTCGGATATATAGGGAATCCTGTAATTGCCATGCTTATAGCTGTTTTGTTCTCTATTTGTACTCTTGGTCTGGCAAGAGGGAGAAAAATTACAGACATCATGAATTCCCTGGCTCATTCAGTAACAACTATTACAATGATTATGTTGCTTATTGCCGGCGCGGGCGCTCTCAAGCAGGTTCTGGTAGACAGCGGAGTAAGCAAATATATAGGTGAAATGCTGAGCCAGTCTTCTCTCTCGCCATTGTTTCTCGGATGGTTGATTGCAACAATACTCCGGTTTTGCGTTGGCTCGGCTACTGTCGCTGGAATTACTACAGCAGGTATAGTTCTGCCATTAGTTACAGGAGGATCAGTTAATCCTGAACTTATGGTACTTGCTATCGGCTCGGGAAGTCTGATGTTCGGTCATGTAAATGACGGCGGATTCTGGCTGTTCAAAGAATACTTCAATCTCAGTATTAAGGATACTCTTAAAACGTGGAGTGTTATGGAAACTTCTATCGGTATAACCGGATTGATAGGGGTTTTGATACTAAGTCTTTTTGTAAAATGATATGCATGTCAGCAGTCAGATGTACAAGCTACTTCCGACTTCCGGATCAGGAATGAACAGTTATTAGATTTTTTCTTTACATTTAAACTTCAGAATACAGGTTAACTAATCTGAGAATTGATTTCTATGAAGAAAATACTTTCACCGGTTTTTCTTTTACTTATTGTTTATACACTTAAGGCACAGGAGGGAGCTCCATTACTTACTAATTTTAAGGAAAGCAGCGAGATTGAGAACCAGAACTGGGCTATATGCCAGGATGACAAGAATGTTATGTTGTTCGCCAACAGAAGAGGAATTCTCACATTTGATGGTCAGAACTGGAATTCTATCCCTATTCCTGCGATTCCCTATTCTCTTAAATACAATGCACAGGAGAGGAAAGTCTATGTGGGAGGAGAGAACAATTATGGATATCTTTCAAGGGATGATAAAGGAAGCTACAGATATTTTTCAATCTCCGGTGATTCGTCATCTCTTGGATTAATAACAAGGATCATTTATACTGATTCTACTATATATTTCTACGGTGAACAAAGCATTAGCAGGCACAATATAAATTCAGGAAAACTTGAACTTCGCCTCAGACAGAAGGAAAATGAACCTTTTACCGGGATGTTTATCACCCCTAAAAATACTTTCATTAATGTTTTCTCAAAAGGACTTTACAGACTTGAAAGCGATACCTTATTCCCAATAGTTACTGGTTACCTGTCAAAGGATGAAGAGATCCTTTTCGGTCTTCCGTACAACAATAATCTTGTACTGATTGGAAAAAGCAATGGTGACCTTTCTCTATTTGATGGGATAAAATACTATGATTACAAGATTAAGGATGAGGGTTATCTCCGGCAAAATATTCTATCTGAAGGATTATTAATTTCTGATAGCCTGTATGCCTTTTCGACACTCGATGGAGGAGCATTGGTCGTGGAAAAGAAGAGTGGAAAACTTAAACATACGATTAATTACATAAACGGATTACCAGATGATGAAATTTTTGCTCTCGGGGTGGACAACAATCATGGTCTCTGGCTTTCTCATCAGTATGGACTTACCCGTGCCGATCTGAGTTTACCGGTTGCTAATTTCAGTATTTATCCTGGATTGAAGGGTAATCTTATCACATCCCTCTGGCACAATAATGAATTATATGTGGCAACAAGTGAGGGTGTATACTATCTTAAGGAGGTAAAAAATTATACAGAGGTTGAAGTTCTGGTAAGGAATGAAGAATCCTCAGGGCCACCAAACCAGGTAGTCATACGAAATATGCCAGTTCAACAACTGGCCAAAGAGCCGCAGAAGACAAGGAAAAGCATTTTTGCGCAAATATTCGGCAAGAAACAAGTTCCTTCTGTTGCTCAGGTTGCACCGGAAAAGGAACAAAGAGTAATTAGGCCTCCCGAAATAAAGTTGCCCGAACCAAAATATTTTAAAAAAATAGCCGGTAGGCTCAAATCAATTAACTATGTCTATAAGAAAGTTGAGGGTCTAAATGAAAAATGTAAGCAGCTGATTTCTGCAGGAAATGAAATTCTGGCATCTACAAACAAAGGCCTCTTCATAATATCGGGTCATCAGGCCAGATCTATAGGAAATTCAGGCTATATCAATTATATAAGCGGAATTACCAGGGATAACAAGTACTATATTGCAACCTCGGAGGGCTTTTTTTATGTTACACCTGATAAAAAAAATAAGTGGGAGGCAGTTTATCCTGATAAAACATTTAATCACTCAATTTATTCAATTGTATCGACTGATGAGAATACTGTGTGGGCCGGAAGCGACGATAAAGTTTTCAGGATTAATCTCAATAATGGCGTGCCTTCAGGAAATCCTGTGACATATACCGTTAAAAATGATTTGCCTCAAAGGTTTATCATTGAATCTGTTAATGATACTGTATTCCTTTTTACCTTATCGAAAGTAAGTTATTATAACCGTACACTTGATTCGTTTACAGAATACAAAAAGGCATTGACGGGTTATGATGCCAAGGTTAAATTTGTTTTCTCCCAGCCTGATATTCCATGGATAAAAATTAAAGATGAATGGATTAATATCAGTTCAGCAGGCAGTATTGACAATAATGACAAGGCTCTGCTTAAAATATTTGTTAATCTTAATTCAATATATACCGACAAAGATTATATCTGGGTTGTTGGCGGAGATAATATACTCTTCAGAATTGTCCGGAATAAAATACCTTCGATTAAGCCTGATGTTGGTCTTTTTATCAGAAGTATCTCTGACGCGAAAGGTTTTAACTTCAGACTTTCAGACATTGTGTTCGGGAGTGGTGATAACAATGTGTATTTTGATATCGTGGCGCCAGGATACATCAAGCAGAATTCAACTCAGTATCAATGGATACTTGATAATGGGGAATGGTCAAAGTGGACATACACCAATACAATAAACCTGTTTATAAAGCCAGGTAAATATACTCTACGGGTCAGGGCAAAAGATATATGGGGTAATATAAGTGAACCAAAAGTTGTAGCATTTACAATTGAAGCGTCCTTTACTCAAACAACATTTTTTTATATAATTATTCTTGGCGCATTATTTATTGTAATAATAGGAATAGTAAGGTTCAGGGAAAGACAGCTTAAAAAAGAAAAGCGGATTCTCGAGACCAGGGTAAAAGAGCGGACCAGGAAAATAGAGGCACAGAAACAAGAAATTACATCCAGTATTGAATATGCGAGCAGGATCCAAATGGCTATGCTGCCGGAGGATTGGCATTTCAGATATTCATTCTCTGACTATTTTATAATATTCAAGCCAAGGGATATTGTAAGCGGCGATTTCTACTGGATTGATGAAGATGAAAAACATATTTTTTTTACTGTTGCCGACTGTACGGGCCATGGTGTTCCGGGGGCTTTTATGAGTGCACTTGGAATATCAACATTGGATGAGATAATCACTAACAATACTGATCTTAAGGCAAATACAGTATTAAACCTGTTACGTGAAAAGATCAAAACATCACTTCATCAGACAGGCAAGCAGGGAGAAGCCACTGATGGAATGGATGTAGCTTTCTGCATTCTTCATAAAGACAGAAAAAAACTCGAATTTTCAGGCGCATATAACTCTCTCTTAATTTTTCAGGATGGAGAGTTAAAGGAATTCAGGGCCGACAGGATGCCAATAGGAATATACTATGGTGAAAATGAAACATTCACTAATTATGAGATTAAGGTACAAAAGGGTGATACAATCTACATCTTTTCGGATGGGTTTGCCGATCAATTTGGTGGTCCTAAAGGATCAAAATATATGAAATATAACCTTAAGAGACTACTATCGGAGATATATCAGAGACCAATGGCTGAACAAAAGAGTATCCTTGAGAATGAATTTGAAAAGTGGAAGGGCTCTGCTAACCAGATCGATGATGTTACAATTTTATGTGTACGGATATAAGATGTTTCACGTTTCGAGTCATTAGCCTGCCAGGTGCCTGTTTCCTGTCGCCTTCTTTAAATAATTCATTATATTTATCTCTTAATCTAACATAAAAATGAAAATTAAATTTATAGGCGCAGCAAGGGAAGTAACCGGGAGTAAACATCTCATTATAACAGATTCAGGTAAGAAAATTCTTCTTGATTGCGGGATGTTCCAGGGTAAGGGACTTGAAACAGATAGTATGAACAGGGACCTTATGTTTGATCCGTCGCAGATTGATCATATAATTCTTACACATGCACATATAGATCATTCCGGGTTGATCCCATACGTTTATAAACTGGGATTCAGGGGATCAGTGATTTGTACAAACGGAACACGCGATCTGTGTGCTATTATGCTGGCTGATTCTGCCTTTATTCAGGAACATGATACAATTACGTTCAATAAACGCAGGGTAAAAAAAGGGCTTCCCCAGGTGGCTCCAATTTATACACAGGCAGATGCTACTGCTTGTATGGGCCTCTTTATCGGAGTGCCAAATGAGATGAAATTCAGGATTGATGAAAACATTAAGGTCAGATTCACCGGTACCGGACATATGCTTGGCAGCGGGGTAGCCAATATAGAAATAGTCGAAAACGGACAATTAAAAAAAATAGCTTATACGGGAGATATAGGCAGACCGGTTGACCAGATACTTGCACCACCCCAGCCTTTTCCGCAGGCTGATATTCTTATTACCGAATCAACATACGGTGACAGATTACACGAGGACTCAAGAATGGCAGAAGAAGAGCTTTTGAAAGTACTGGTAGATACTTGCGTAACCAAGGGAGGTAAGCTTATAATTCCGGCTTTTAGTGTCGGACGAACCCAGGAAATTGTATTTTCCCTTAACAACTATTTTAACGAAGGCAGGTTACCTAAAATTGATATGTTTGTAGATAGCCCTCTTGCAGTAAATGCAACTGCCGTTTTTCGGATGCATCCCGAGTGTTTTAATAAAAATTTCAGCGATGTTCTCGAAAAAGACCCCGATCCATTCGGTTTTGATAATCTGTATTATATAAACAAGGTAGAAGATTCAAAAAAACTCAATGATCATAAAAAACCCTGTGTTATTATATCTGCTTCAGGTATGATGGAAGCAGGCCGTATAAAACATCATCTTGCAAATAATATTTCAGATCGTAAAAACACAATACTTATTGTAGGATACTGCGCGCCGACAACTCTCGGTGCAAGAATAGGAAGAGGAGATAAAGAAGTTTCCATATTTGGAACTGTTTATGAAGTAAAAGCTGAAGTGAAAAAAATCGAATCGTTCAGTGGACATGGTGATTATAAAGAAATGATCAGTTTTATAAGTTGCCAGGATAAAAGTGCCTTATCAAAGATCTTTATAGTTCACGGGGAATATGAAACACAGAAGAAGTATGTTTCATCATTGACGGGTGAAGGGTTTAAAAATATTGAAATACCAGCCAAGGGGCAGGAATTTGTGATATAAACCGTATCCTTTAATAATCCTATTGAATATATTTCCTCAACTCTTTTCTTACCGTTTTCCATTCAGGATATACTTCAGAAAGAAGCTTATAAAACTGTGGACCATGGTTATGGTGTTTCAGATGGCATAGCTCGTGTGTAATAACATACTCAATGAACACGTCAGACAGCTTTATTAGTTCTGTGCTTAAGGTAATTACCCCTTTATTTGAACAGCTTCCCCATCTTCTTTTCATGGTCCTGATGACCAGTCCTGCCGGCTTAAACATCTGATTCCCATGATCTATGAGAACCTTATTTAATAAATCAGGAAAATATTTCAAAGCTTCAGCCTTATAGCCTTTATAAAGCAATCTCTTGATTACCAGGGTATCATCTGTTTTTTCTGTTCCCAGCTCAATTGTATTGTCATAAAACCTGACATATGATTTTCCTGTTTTTTCAACCTTTAGAACAGACTGATGCCCGTGAAAAAGATGTGTTTCGCCGGATTTGTAGGACTTTTTCACCGGACTGTTATCAAGCTTCCTGTAATTGTCACGATGTTTTAAAACCCAATCGTACTTTTCATTGACAATTCTGTTTATAGTTTTAAATGATGTAAGATATGGAACCCTCACGATCACAGATGAATCAGGATGAACACTGATACCAATTGACCTTCTTCTTGAGTATATTACCTTAAATTCAATATCCTCTATTTTGTGAATTTTTTGGTCTTGTAGCATTAATTATCCTGATACATTTAATTAGTTTCAGCTATTTTTTATCCAATGATTTCCTGCTTAATAAAACAGCTACTTTGATATCACTATTCCCGTAGCCAAGCTGATTTATCCTGATCCATTCAACTTTTTCGCTTCCTTTGGATATTGTGATTATTAAAGCCCATAAAATCAATGATATATATGTATTTTTCATACATGACTTGATGTTATTTGTCATGGCGCAATTTAATAAAAAATGAATGAAGATTTTTCCTGGCGCATGATGCCGTAAATTTTAAACTGCTAAAATGTTAAATTATTAATTCCGATATGTCAAAAAAATATATTTAGTATTTCAGGAATATTAGCTTGTCCGAGGTTGTCTAAGAATGTGTTACCCAATCCAAAAATGGTTAGTAAATTACTCCCAATAATTTTTACAACCATCCAATAATAGGTTAGTAGGTTAGAATCAAGGCAAGGTTAGGGTAATTTTGACGGGTGGCAGTTCGAATGCTACCCGTTTCTTCTTGAAAGCATTATCTTAAATATCAATAGTGTAGAGACAAGTCTGAAACCTGTCGCTATATTCAGATGATTTAATCCTTCTTAATAGTTATTATTGTTATTTCTGGTGGCATCCATATCCTGAAAGGGATAGCAAGCACTCCGAGTCCGCGATTTACATACTGATACTGCTTACCATCTGAGTAAAGTCCATTCCAATGAGGGTAAAAATATTTTGACGGACTCCATCTGAATTTTTTTGTGATTATACCCATCTGCATCCCATGAGTATGACCCGAGAGGGTAATATCTATGTCAGTTTTTCCTGTCACGTCCTCAGCCCATTGATTGGGATCATGACTGAGAAGTATTTTCAGATCTACGCTGTCGGCATCTAAACCCTTCATCGCCTGTTTTACATTGCCATGAATCATATGAGGATGACGCCCTTCCGTTGTTACACCAATAAGTGCGATTCTTGCTTTACCAATATTCAGTGTTTTATATTCATCTTCAAGGACCTGGTATCCCGAAGCTCTTATCTGATTAATCATTATCAATATGTTATTCTCCCTGTCGGCTTCAGTGAAAAACGGATCGTAGGTCCCCACATCATGATTACCTAAAATTGCAAAGTTCCCGTAACGGCTATGTGCTTTGGAAAGGATTGTATCATTTTTGTCGAATTCTCTCCAGCCGAAGTCAATAAAATCGCCGGTATTTAAAAGCAGATCAGGCTTGAGAGCATTGACTTCATACATTACTTTTTGCAGAAGCTTCCTGTGATTATAGAAACACGGAAGATGCATATCAGATAACTGAACTATTCTCAAACCATCAAGATCGGTTTTTAAATCTTTAATTTTTATCGTTACCTCTTCTGTTTTGAAATTAAATCTCCCATGAAATGTACTGAATCCAATTATAGTCAGGAATACTATCATTATGATCAGCCCCGCGTTAGTCAACAATCTTATGTGGTCACCTTTTTTTATTCTGACCAGTTTACCAGTAAAATGTAAAATGTCTAATAAAACTCTTGGAATAACAACAGCAACTACCAATCCTGTCATATTCATCATCAACCAGACATGCCGCGGACTATCGAAAAATCCTTTGAAAGAATCTAATTCGATAAAAGTTATCCAGACTGCAAGGCTAAGGATAACATGAATAATTATTGAAAGATAATATTTTGCCTTAGAATGATGGTAGAAATGTTCCCAAAGAACCAGTATTGTAAGTATTTCTGTAACGATCAGAATAATTAATAATCCCATAGATGAAAAAAATTGATATAAAAGTACTCAAATATTAATTATCCTTTCTATTATTACATCCAGCCCAAGTTATAGAATTGAATAAAATGACAGAAATTAATTTTTACGACCCGCTCTTTGTTCCCGGTTCAAAACTGACTTATTCAGTCATATCAGTCAGATATATGGATAGTTGGATATTTGTCCGCCACCAAAAACGCTCAACCTGGGAGATATCTGGTGGGCATATTGAAAAAGGGGAAACTTCATTTGAGGCAGCAGGAAGAGAATTAATGGAGGAGACAGGGGCGTTAAAATTCAACCTTGTTTGTATTGCAACATATTCAGTAACAAAGGATGACGAAACCGGATGGGGAAGACTTTATCTTGCTGAAGTACTTGAGATTGGTCCGATACCTGATACTTCTGAAATAGGTGAAATCGTTTTATCCGATCATCTTCCGGAAATGCTTACTCATCCGGATATTCAGCCACATCTGTTCGATAAAACAGTTGAATTTTTAAAAATTCAGAGGTAATAAGTTTTTTTGCCACCAAGGTGCCAAGGCACTAAGATCTAATAATAAAGTTAAATATTTCGGTGCTCTGTACCTTAGGATTTATTTTGCATTTATATTTGTAGAAAAAAGATTACCATAGATTCTCAAGGTGCAGAGCACCGTAATATTTGTAGCTGAATTTTCCTTGTGGATGCAAAAGGTGCAGAGCACAGAAATATTAGAAAACAGAAACGGAAGTCAGATATATTCGAAGGTGACTTTCTTCAGCCATTTTTCCTCAAGCAAACGTGCTATTCTTTTTACAACGGTACGCCTTATTTCAAGATCAACAGGCAGGTTTGGGTCCTGGTGTGCAATGTTGATCCTTGTACCAATTATAAAGTGAATCTCATCGCTCTCCATTATCAGTCTTACGATCTTGTCGGCCGGTCCCTTGCCAAGTTTTACACTGTTATTATATATTTTCAAGATCTCGTTGACCTTCTGAAGTGTAAGTATCCCTTCGGTCACCAGATCAATACCTTCAAGAAAGCTTTCAGGTGGTAGTTCGGGATCTTCGAATATTAATTCATCAATTATTGTCCTGTTTAATTCCCTGGCGATAATATCTGCTGTTGTCCCACCGCAAAGAATCACTTTTCCTTTATAAGCCATGACTTTTGCGGCCAGCTCTTTGTCCTTCTCCTTTTCGTAAGGGGGACCGGTACAGATGATCAGTTTGCGAGGTTCGCGGAAATAAATAATTGCACAACTTATATCATCGCGGGCTTTATAGTTATCGTTTTTATGAGCCATTGTAACTATCTTTCCGGCAAGCATAATGGCTGAAATTGAAGCTTCGCTTGTTACCAGAGATGCAGCATAAGTAGATATATTTTCCCTTTCCCATCCAAAGGGAAATTGTTCGCTACCCATTCCGCTTTGAGAAACACCGTCGGAACAAAAGATGATTCTGTCTTCTTTCTCAGGCATGAATGAGCAGGTTTTGAGTACTTTACCCGAGTTCTTACCCTTCTCGAGCACTACCTTTTTCCATGAAGGATCAAATATCTGGTTTCCTCTTAAAATCAGGCTTGACGGATTGTCATATTCCAAAATAGTTGCTCTCCCGCTGCTTTCAATATCAATTATAGTAAAAGTTGAATAGCTGATTTTCCGCTCACTGCATACGGGCAAAGTATTCATAATTATTTCGGCGATACGGTCTACTTCTTTATGTTCACGGGTAAAATTTATGGCCATAGTGGCTGTAAGGGTAGCAAGAATATTTGCTTTAACACCATGTCCCATTCCGTCTGAAAGAACAGCTATTACCCTGTCTTCTTCTTTAATATACCTGTACAGAAATACATCACCGCTAATCCGCTCACCGTCGAAGTTCCTCTGTTGACTATTAACCTCTATAAAAAAATTTCTGTTCACCTGAGATTATTTCGGTTTGTTTTTTGTATTCAGCTTTTTAGATTTGTATGACTCAATGATAGAGTTTAGCATCTGTTCTGTTTCTGATGCACCTTCCCCTAGAAGGAATCCTATCTTCTGAACCATTTCAAGGTTTTTATCAATTACCTCACTTACCCTGCTGGTCACCTCTTCCCCCTGAACTTCCGGAGAATAAAGATCACGGATTATGGCTCCGCAAATTTTATTTTTCCTGATAGGAAAGATTGAGATATTAAGCATTTTATCTTCAAAATGGACATCTTTACTCAAAACTGGTTCATCTTCCTTCAGTACAAAAGTGAACATATTATATACATTGAAGGGGATGAGGGTTTTAATATCAGCCCCTGCAAGTCCGGGGATAACGTCTGAAATAGCTTTTGCATCTTCTCCGATTATGTTGATAAAGCTCTGGTTGGAATGAAGTATTTTAAGATTGTTGTCAACGATAACCACTCCGGTCGGAAGCTTTTCAAGCATATTATTCATCATGTCAGAAGCGCTCTGAGCAACATCTTTTTCATGTAGTGCAAGCTCTTCTGATTCTTTGAGCGCCTTTTTTGTCTCAGCAAGTTTCCTGTTAGTCTGTCTCAGAGTTTCAATATATTCCTGTTTATTTCGCAGGTTGAAAGTATGGCACATCTCAGGAACTGCCAGTCCTTTGGCAACTGTAGATGCAAAATCACGGCAGGAAAGATAACCACAGGCACCACAGTTGATCTCCTTATCGGGACTATCTTTCCCGATTATTTTAAGAACTTCTTTAATGGCCTCTTCCGGAGGTTCAGGAATTCTCTGATCATCAGGAGTAAAAGTTCTGGAAAATTCGAGTTTTGACCATTTCTCCATATTTTTCTGCCACAGTGCCTTATCAAGCTGACCTACCCTTTTTTCGGCATACTTGCTTACAAGCGCTCTTCTCCTGAAACGTTCATTATGATGCTGCATCCCAGGACCTAACAGACAACCATGACAAAAGAACAGGTTAAAATGATGTTGTAATGTATCGATGTATTTATCAAAATCATTTATTGCTTCAAGCACTTCTTCTTTTCCTGAAGCTGTTATTACACGGCTTGAAACCATATCACGTTTTATCCCCCCAGCCTGGATAATCCCTGCAGGAAGAGGGTAGAGTGCTCCCCAGTTTCCGTGCGGTGGGTCGAAATCAGACAATTTTACCAGTCTTTCCTGGATCTTGAATTCGTCAAAAAGTTCCCTCAGCTCCACAAAAGTCAGTACCCCGTCAATAAGATTGTCTGATTCATAAATAAATGCTTCGTCTTTAGCATCGATACAAGGACCGATCTGGACAGTTACAACTTCAGGTCCATATAACTTTTTTACAACCATTGCCGTAGCAATAATTGGAGAGACAAGTGGAGCAAGGTTGGGAACAAGTTCAGGGTGAAATTTCTCAACAAGTTTTACTATTGAAGGGCAGTTTGCAGTTATCAGATATTTGCCTTCAGCTTTTAAGAATAGTTTTGCATAAGCCGCAGCAATAAGATCAACACCAAATGAATCCTCATGAACATAGTCAAAACCAAGGGACCGGATCATTGCGACGAACTTCCTGTAATCTGTTATATCATCAAACTCCGATGCGATACTTGGTTCAATTAGCGCAGCTGTTTTCCTTCCCGATGATAATAGTTTTTTCACATCTTCCTTTGAATCGCGGAATTCTATCGCATGAGGTGTACATGCGACATAACATAATCCACATCCTATGCATCTGTTGGGAAGAATATAGGGATGCTCCTTCTGGGGCTTAACCTCGATGGCATTTACAGGGCAAACCCGGACGCAGGAATATGAATTTCTGCATCTTTCATCATTTATATAAAGAACAGGCTTGATGTTTGTCATACTTACTCCTAAATCGTTAAAATCTGTAAGTCAATATATAAAGTTTGGAGTACCTTTAGTTTTGCGCCCCCATCCCCCCTAAAGGGTGTTTAATCCTCCGGATTTAAGTATAATTACTCTTAACTCCACAGAATTAGTCCCCCTTTAGGGGGAAGTCCCGCTTCAGCGGGACATGGGGCCTCTGTGAGACCCAGTGCTCCTCTGTGTCTTACTGTTACAGGTCTCAAATTTTCAAATTTTCAAATTCTTTTTCCAGAATCTTCTCAATTTTTGCAAGAGTAACTCCCTCAAGTGTTACTCCGTTTATAATCATATTGGGTCCGTTACTGCACAGGCCCATACAGCGTGCTCCTTTAAAAATGACTTTATCGTCAAGATGGTTTTTTCTGAGATATTCTCGTATGAACATTACAACATCCTTGTTGCCTCTGGAAAAACAAGAACTTCCCAAACAAATTTGCATCTCGATTCTCTGAGCCATTTTCTTACTGTTCAAAAATAGACACCACATCAAAAGTAATAATTATTTCCGAGCCGGCATAAATCTCTAAAAATCTATATTTCCGTGATTTAGCAGCTAATTTTGTATTAGTAGTCTACATTATATAATTATAATTTTAGTGGTAAAAAATATATTTATATTTGTAATATATTAGTAATCAATATTATATAAATAAGCTATTTAAAAGATTGTTCTGTCATTATATTGTTAATAAAATAACAATGTTTATTTATTAACAATAAAATCAATTATATTTGTGTCTGAATTTTATATTTTATATTATCAGAATGAGTGCGGAACTTGATATAATTCTGAAAAAATACAAACAGGGAAAGAGAGAAGATCTCATCCCTTTGCTTCAGGAGATACAGGACCATATGGGGTATCTTTCAGAAGAAGCTATCGTTAAGACAGGGAGTTTCCTCGGGCTCAGCACAACAAAAATATTCGGTCTTGCCACATTCTATGACAAGTTCAGGTTCATCCCATCAGGAAAAATTCAGATAACAATCTGCCACGGTACTTCATGTTTCCTCAATGGTTCACAGGCAATCATAAATAAAATTAGGGAAGAGACAGGTGTGATGCCGGGACAGACTACCAGAGATGGTAATTTCAGCTATGAGATTGTTTCATGTATGGGTGGTTGTTGTAATGGACCGGTGATAAATGTAAACGGTCAATACCACACCCATATTAAAGCTGAACAGCTTCCTGAACTGATTAAAAGATTAAAATACATTATTGAAAACGACTAATTCTGCTAAAGGTTTCCGATGGAAGATTTAAAAACATTCCTGATCGATAAGGTTCTTACTTATGAATCCGATACATTGACACCGGAAACAGAAAAGGTATTACAACAGGTTAGACGTGAGAAGACCGACAGACCTGTAATCTTTATCTCATCCGGAACAAGTAGTGTGATAGCAGGATCGGAAAAAACATTTGCAGCAATTGAAACTTACATAAAGGAAAATGAACCATCAACTGAATTAGTGAATGTCGGGTGTACGGGACCATCTACATTCGAACCGCTTGTATGTATTCAGATTCCGGGCAAAAACAAACTTTATTTCAGAAACATTACTGAAGAGAAGGTTGAACCTCTTTTGAATGGCGTTTTTCACAATGATATAAATGAGGACGACCTGGCTGGTCAAACAGGCACAAAAGGATTTGAGCTGTGGTCGGGAATTCCGTTTATGGATGAAATGTCATTTTTTGCAAACCAGAAAAGAATCATACTTGGCAATTGTGGATGTTACGATCCCGAAAGTATTGAAGAATATATAGCTCGTGGAGGTTACCGCGCATATATTAAAGCGATCCGACATTACACTTTTGAAGAGGTATGTGATATTATTGAAAGGAGCGGACTTAGGGGCAGAAGCGGAGGAGGATATCTTACAGGATTAAAATGGAAACATGCTCTCAACACAACCTCAAACGCCAGGTATCTTATCTGCAACGCAAAAGAGAGCGACCCTGGAGCCTTTACCGACAGAACAATCCTTGAAAGTGATCCCCACCGGTTAATCGAAGGTATTGCAATTGCTTCATATGCTATCGGAGCTTCTAATGCAATTATTTTTATGCGGACGGGTTCGGATCATGCAAAGAACAGACTTCAGAAGGCAATTGACAGAGCCAGAGACTTTGGACTTTTCGGGCATAATATTTTCTCAAGTGGTTATAACCTTGATATAATAATCCGCATTGAACCCGGAGCCTTTGTCTGTGGTGAAGAGACTGCTCTTATCAACACTCTGGAAGGTAAACGGGGTATGCCACAACTTAAACCTCCTTATCCGACTACAGCAGGACTATTCGGAAAGCCGACGGTTATTAATAATGTGGAGACACTTATGAATGTTCCACTTATAATGCATAACGGACCTGAATGGTTCCGTACTCTTGGAACCGAAAAGAGTCCGGGTACAAAAGTATTTGCAGTCGCTGGAAAAGGAAGGATTTCAGGAGTGGTTGAAGTAGAAATGGGTACAACCATCAGAACAATTCTTGAAGATATTGCTGATGGAATAAAAGAGGGAAAAGAGTTTAAAGCAATACAGCTCGGCGGGGCATCAGGATCATTCATCACAAGTGAAAACCTCGATATCACAATTGATTACGAGGTTCTCCGGGAAAAGGGGATTGGAATGGGAGCAGGCGGATTCGTGATAATCGATGAGAACACATGTATGGTTGATCTTGTAAGATATTATATGGAGTTCATCCGTAATGAAAGTTGTGGCAAGTGTATCCCATGTCGTGAAGGAACCGGCAGGATGCTCGAGATACTTGAAAGTGTAATTCGGAAACCTTTAAATGAAGAATCGGGAACAACCCTCGAGAGGTTCAAAGGAGTGATGCAACTTGAAACAATTGCATCGGTAATGAAAGACACTTCCCTGTGCGGACTGGGACAAACAGCTCCTAATCCCTTCATAAGCGCCCTTAAAAATTTCAGGGATGAGTTTGAAGAGCATATTTTTGACAGGAAATGCCGGGCTAACATATGCAGGGGACTAAGAACATTTTCAATTGATGTGGACAAATGCACAGGTTGTACCGCATGTGCTGCTAAATGTCCGGTCAATGCAATTTATGGAACGCGACTACAACCATTTTTCATAGTTGAGGAAAAATGTATCGGTTGTGGCATCTGTTTCGATATTTGTAAGTTCAGTGCAATAAACGTTAAATAGCTTTTATGCTTTTTACAATACAGGTAAATAACAAAAAGATCAAAGCCGAAAAGGGTGAAACAATACTTTCGGCCCTTAATCGCAACGGAATTATTATACCAACACTCTGCAGAATGAAAGAGTTTACGCCTACGGGCGCATGCAGGATGTGTGTTGTTGAAGTCGAAGGTCGCGATCGTCTGGTTACAGCCTGTTCACAACCTGTCGAGGAATGGATGAAAATAAAAACGCATTCACCCAGGGTTATCACAGCTCGTAAAACAATAGTTGAGTTACTTTTATCAAATCATCCCGACGATTGTCTGTATTGCGACAGGAACCTGAATTGTGAACTTCAGCGTCTTTCGGAAGAACTCAATATAAGAGAAAGGCGTATACGCGGGAGAAAAATAAAACCGCGTCTTGACCAGTCAAGTCCTGCAATAATACGAGAACTCTCAAAATGCATTCTATGTGGTCGATGTGTCAGAGTCTGTGAGGAAGTAATAACAGCAACCTCGCTCGATTTTATTAATAAAGGAAGAGAAACCCATGTGGGTGCGGCCATGGACAGGGATTTTAACTTTTCAAGCTGTATTCATTGTGGCCAGTGTGTTCTGGTTTGTCCTACAGGAGCTCTTCATGAAAAACACAATATTACAGAAGTGCAGGAATACCTTAATAAACCTGAAATAATCAAGGTCATTCAGTATTCTTCAATGGTGGTTTACGGAATAGCAGAAGAACTTGGGATGAGATATACCAGGGAATTCGATAAGATTCTGAATGCCATCCTTCGTAAAATTGGCTTTGATAAAGTTTATAAAACAGGATTAGGTACGGATGTTTGTATTTCCGAAATCGCAGGTCAGCTCTCCGATATAATTGAAAATAAGTCAGATAACCCTTTGTATATTTCAGCTTGTCCTGCATGGGTCAAATATGCAGAGCAATTCATTCCATCGCTTATTCCTCAACTCTCGACAGTAAAATCCCCGCAACAGATTGCCGGCGTACTGATAAAGACACTGGTGGCAGATCAGCTGGGTGTTAAACCTGAGGAGATATTTTCAGTGTCAGCAACACCATGTATGGCAATGAAATTTGAAGCCCGAAGAGATGGAATGATGAGGAAAGGGATCAGTGATGTGGATTCCGTTTTGACTGTGAGAGAGCTGGCAAGGCTAATAAGATTATATGGAATCGATACCTCAAATATTGAACATGAACCGGCTGATGAACCTATGTCCGGAAGAAGCTCCGCCGCAATAATGGCAGAAGTATCGGGTGGTATAGCAGAAGGTGTCATCAGGACATATTATTATCAGAAAATGAAGAAAGAACCTGATAAGCAGATTTTTAAAAAGCTGAGATCGGGAGGAGTATTCAGGGAAATATCATTAATGGTAGGCGAGACTGAGGTCAGAGTTGGTGTTGTTGATGGTCTGACAGGCCTGGAAAAGCTAAAAGCTTCTGTTGCAACCGGTAAAAAGTATGATCTTATTGAAGTGATGACATGTCAGGGGGGATGTGTACATGGTGCTGGCTTAACCTTCAATACCTCAAAGGATGAGATCAGGAACAGGGCGAAACTGGTCTACCAGTCGAATGATACAGAAGCAGTTAACTTGCCATGCAAATCGCCGTCTCTTATAAACTTATATGAGAAATTGTTAAAAAGTAATGCCGAGATTGCAGATAAAAAGATATTCTTTACTCATTTTGAGAAAAGAAACGTATTATTATGATCAATAACACGATTTAATATGTTGGTATATACCATAAAAGAGCTTTGCCGGACATGCTATACCTGCGTAAGGGAATGTCCTGCCAAAGCTATACGTATCGTGGGAGGACAGGCAGAGGTAATTGATGAGAGGTGTATCGCCTGCGGTAACTGTACAATGGTATGCAGTCAGGGAGCAAAAGTCTTTCTTAATACAACAGACAGAGTAGTAAAACTTCTCGAAAATGACCCGAAAGTTGCAGCAATTATTGCTCCAAGTTTTCCGGCAGAGTTTTCGGATATTCCTGATCATCATATTCTTATTGGTATGATTAAGGCTCTTGGTTTTGAATTTGTAGCTGAAGTCTCATTTGGCGCTGACCTGGTTGCCGACAGATATAAAAAGCTTGTTTCGGAGGAAAAGAAATTTTATATTTCATCTGATTGTCCCTCAATTGTAAGCTATGTAAAATTCTATCACCCGGCACTTGTGGATAACCTGGCTCCTATTGTCTCCCCTATGGTGGCAATGAGCAGAGTAGTACATGAAAAATATGGCATGGACACAAAAATCGTATTTATTGGTCCATGTGTGGCGAAGAAAGCTGAAAGCAGTGAAATTGATGAGGCTATAACCTTTACAGAATTAAGAGATATGCTGGCCAACGGAGGCATCACTCCGGGAACCAGTATACCTGTTGATTTTGATCAGCCGGTTGGCGGAAGAGGTGCTATATTCCCTGTTGCCCGAGGATTGCTTCAGACAGCTAAAATCAGCGACAATGCTATAACCGGAAATATTATTGCTGCTGAAGGAAGAATCGACTTTCAGGGAGCTTTAAAGGAATTTGAAGCCGGGCTGATAAAGAATCAACATATGGAACTTCTTTGTTGTGAGGGATGTATAATGGGACCCGGGTTATCAAAAAACGGCAAGCAATATAACAGACGTTCTTTGGTAAGTTCCTATGCAAATAGTAAAATGCAGAATATTGATTCTGAGAGCTGGCAAAAATCATTTGATGAATTTGCCGAATTGGACCTGTCTGCAATCCATAATCCTAAAGATCAACGGATTGAATCTCTTAATGAGAGTGATGTAAATGATATTCTTATTAAGATGGGCAAGAAAACAAAGAAGGATCAGCTCGATTGCGGTGCCTGTGGTTATGAAAGCTGTGTCGAGCACGCAATTGCCATCAAAAAGGGACTTGCTGAAGTTGAGATGTGCCTGCCTTATACAATCGAAAAACTTCACAAATCGGTGAAGGACCTTGCTTTATCAAATGAAAAGCTCTCATCGATGAAACAGGCTCTTAAACAATCTGAAAAACTGGCCCATATGGGACAACTATCTGCAGGTATAGCCCATGAGCTTAATAATCCGCTTGGAGTGGTGATAATGTATAGCAATATCCTCCTGGAGGAGGCGAAGGCAGAAGATCCTGTGAGAGAAGACCTGAAGCTCATCGTTGACCAGGCTGCAAGATGCAAGAAAATTGTAGGAGGGTTGTTGAACTTTGCACGTAAGAATCAGGTGAATCATCAGGTTGTTAGTATAAAAGAGCTGGTTAATCATAGCCTTGAAAGCCTGATTATTCCTGCAAAGGTTAAAATCAACATTGATGACAGAACCACTAATCCTGAAGCTATGCTTGATCAGGAGCAAATGATGCAGGTACTTACAAACCTGATCAAAAATGCATTTGATGCTATGCCTGCAGGAGGAACAGTCAATATTAAAATGGAAGATACACTCAGCGATATAATAATAGTCATAAGCGATACCGGAACCGGTATTAAAGAAGAGGACAGGGCTAAAATTTTTGAACCTTTTTTTACCACTAAAAGTATTGGGCAAGGTACTGGTCTGGGACTGGCAACTGCTTATGGTATTGTTAAAATGCATAAGGGTCAGATAACAGCCGATTCGAATAACAACCCATCGAAAGGTGCAACTGGAACAAGCTTTAAGATAGTATTACCAAGAAGAAAAGAATAGGTCTGCGGCTTGCGGTTTGCGGTTTGCGGCTTGAGACTCAGTACATCATGCACCGAAACTACAGACCCATGATTATGTTAGTAAATTAACAATGTTTATATTTATCAAATAACTGTTTGATTTAAAGAATTTTTAGAAATTTGTGGAGAGATGAAGAAGAGTGATATAACAATATTGGTTGCTGATGATGATCCGGATTACCTTTACCAGACAGTATTTAATCTTGAGAAAGCAGGTTATAAGACTGTGGCTGTTGAGAGTCAGGCTGAGGCAGAATCAGTGATTTCAAAATTTAAGCCCAGCCTTGCAATATTTGACCTGATGATGGAAAGTGATGACAGCGGTTTCATCTTATGTTATAAGATAAAGAGAAAATACCCCGATGTGCCTGTTATTTTGGCTACAGCTGTTTCCCATGAAACCGGATTGTCATTCAGTATTGATTCTGACCAGGAAAAGTCGTGGATAAGAGCTGACAAATACCTCGAAAAAGGTATAAGACCCGAGCAGCTCGATCAGGAGGTTATGAAATTATTAAAACTTTGAAATGGCTGTTCTGAAAGTACTTGTTATTGATGATGAACCGGGGATACGATCAGGTGTATCCAGGATTCTCAACAACTTTCACGTTACCTATCCTTTTATGGATGAGGATTATACGTTTGAGGTAACCGAAGCTGCAACAGGAGAGGAAGGTATTACAATTCTTGAACGGGATATGCCTGATATTCTTTTGCTTGATAACAAATTGCCGGGAATACAGGGAGTTGAAGTTCTGGAGTATATCAGGAAAAGGAACTATGATATTGTTGTCGCAATGATCACCTCTTATGCTTCTCTCGATGTTGCAGTAAGGGCAACCCGCGATGGGGCCATCGATTTCATTCCTAAGCCATTTACGCCACAGGAACTTAAATCAAGTATAGAGAATATAACCAAACAGCAGTATCTTAAAAGGATAACACACAAAATGAACCAGGAGGGAAAGAAGGTA
>Ga0182011_10000917_pt1 | contig 25715 bp, 19 predicted proteins | sample 711E1DmetaG_FD_120481 | JGI IMG/M metagenome (GOLD analysis project Ga0182011, IMG submission 120481) | Permafrost microbial communities from Stordalen Mire, Sweden - 711E1D metaG | ecosystem: Environmental > Terrestrial > Soil > Wetlands > Permafrost | place: Sweden: Stordalen | collected...
CACATTCACCGCACCATTAACCGGATCAGTACTGTTTACACTGGGTATTATAGTAGCTATAGTGAAATTACTGGTGAAGTCTGCGGCAAGTCCACTACCTGTCGTGTCTTTCACCGCATTCGCCGGAATTGTTACAGTGTATTTGTATCCGGTGAGATAATTATAAACCGGCATCAAAGTCAAAATACTACCACTAATACTAGGGTTCATCATTTTCAACGCACCAGAGCTGTTTTTAACCGTTATACTATTATAGACACTGCCCGGTGTTATCGGTTCGCTGAAGGTTACTTTAATCACCTTATTATTAGGCACATTCATTGAGTTATTAACGGGATCCACGCTGGTAACTGTAGGGAGAGTGCTGTTTATTGTGATGTTGGTATTTACGGTTGCTTGGTCAACTTTTGAGGTGACAGTTGCCACACCAGTTGCTGTACCCGCGTTAAAGGTGGATGTTGCCACTCCACTGGAGAAATTAGTGTTGCTAATGCTTCCTTTATTCGTTCCAAAGTTAGCTGATCCAATATAGGGTATTACCCCAGCTGCCGGGTCATAATAAACACCACCATTATCATGTAACAAGTCAGCAGTTACTGTAGAATTTACACCCTGCGATATTGTGGAGGGTGATGATTTAATGCTTAGCACCATCCACGAGGTAACAGTGCTACCATATATTCTATTGGCAGTTAAAGGGTTATTAGTGCCCCACCAATTATAATCAGCAACCAAATAAGCATTAGGATTGAATGAAATATCCGTGTAAACATCGTAGTTGCTATTGTCAATAATTCGACTAAAACTGATAAATCCTGCTTCATTATTGAAGATAGCACCACCATCACCATTTTCTGCAGTGTTGTTGGTGAAAATACTGCTGATTACATTTAAATGACTTTCAATATCGTTGTATATTGACCCACCTCCATAACCATCAGAAGTTCCTGTAGCACTGTTTTTGTTAAAGGTGGTTTTGTTCACATTTAAATCACTCTTGTAGTTGAAGATGGCACCGCCAGATCCTGCGGTGTTATTAATGAAGGTGGTATTATAGACATTCATAGTGCAATACTGGTCATTGTCGATTGCACCACCAATATCATTTGCGATGTTGTTAGTGAATGTGCTGTTATAAATATTCAATGTAGCATAGTACTCGTTACAGATAGCACCACCATCATTGGTTACAGTGTTATTAGTGAAGTTGCTCAATTTAACATTCATAATTCCATAATTTTCGATTGCACCCGAATTTCCTGCGGTATTATTTGTAAATATGCTTTGGGTGATATTAAAATTACTATTAGCATCATTGAAGATGGCCCCGGCACTTCCTGCACTGTTATTTGTGAAAGTGTTGTTAAATAAATTCAAAGTACCTGTATTGTAGATTGCACCGCCACTGCCATAAATTGCATTGTTACCTGTAAAGGTGCTGCCAGTCACATTCAATATACCTTTAAAGTTGTATATGGCACCAGCATCACTGCCATACGCACCTGTTGCGTTATTAAAGCTGAATGTGGTGTTTATTACTGTGACATTACTTTGATAGTTGAATAGTGCACCGCCACTACCGCCAAATGTAGTAGCGTTGTATAGTGTTAAGTTTTGTATGTTAACATTTAATCCTTGGTCAATATTGAATATCCAACTGTTTCCCTGGGCGTTGATAATTGTGTTGGATTCATTTGCACCATTTATCGTCATGTTCTTATCAATAGTGATATTCGTATCTCCAGAACCCTCATAGATTCCACTAGCAATGTTCACAGTACCACCATCATTAACAGTTCCAATAGCATTATTTATCGTTAATTTAGCTGTACTCCAAGTGTAACCGTTGTTAGAATCATGTCCTGATGAACCATTAACATAAATTACACTATTATTAGCAGCAGCTGCAGCATGGCCGATGCCAAGAGAAAAAATCATTGCCAGACTAATAAGCATTAAAAAAATTAGAATTACTCTGTTTCCAGAAATTGATTGGAGTTGTGTAATTCCTTTTAAATTATTTAAAAACAAATTTATCCCCCCCTTAAAGTAAGTTAGTTATTAGATAACCAAAAAAATTGATTGTTTATTAATTTTTATTATTATTAAATTTTTCTAAATAATTTTTTAAAAAAATCTAACTAGTAAATTCTACCGCTTTGAGAAGCTTCGACTTAGAAACTAACTGAGAAAAAGCATGGAAAGATGTTGAAGAATATACAGCTAAAAAAAGAGAAAACGATTGGAATAAGCTCAAAGGCACGCTATTTGAATAATTCCTAAAACGGATTTAAGAATATTCAATAATAATAGACTTTATTTTTTATTTAATGAGAAGTTAATAATAATTTCAGTTCCACAAAGGATAAAATACCAGAATATGATGGATATTGTAGACACCACCACTAGGAATTTAACCACATTGCCAAAGAAGGAATACTCAAATACCTATTAGATTAAAAAATACACATACCTGCTAAAAATGCTAAAACAATGAGAATATATTTATATAATGATGAAATAACTATTATTAAATTAAATCCCGTATCAAAGTTCAATATAATTTTTATCTGTTTACAATTATTCAAAATATGCTAAAAGTCCTCGTTAAGAAAGATACTCGTGTATAAAGAACTAGTAAACAAATAATAAACATATTGATAGCATAAATATGAGATTAAAATAAATAAATTCATCATTCACCTCTATTCTAAAGGTGAGCAAATTGGAAAAAACCAGACTAGTTAATTTTGTAGCAAAGGTTATGGAAGAATCCGGGTTCAAAGCCTATAAGAACTTTCAAACATCTCGTCATATAATAGATATTTATGGTGTTCTGCCCACAATTTTGGGAGATATTGGTATTGTAGTGGCTGTTAAAAATTATGATGAAAGATGGGAAGTAGGTCTCGATGTTTTAAAGGAAATGGAGATGGTGGCTAAAACATTGAAAGCATCTAAGATTGTGATATTTAGCAGTTCATATTTCACTGGAAGTGCAGTTGATTATGCAGATAAAAGAAATATAAAGTTGATTGATAAAGATGGCCTAATGAAACTGGCTAAAAAGTTCTCTAAAAAAAATTTAGAAGAATCTGAAGCCTCTGATGAAGATGACTCGATGGAATCGGGAAGTTATACTCCTCCTTCATCATCAAGTTCTTTATCATTTTTAAAGGGAGGAAAAAAGAGTTTAAATAAAGGCGGAGGTTCTGGTAGAGGAAATATTAACATTACTTTAGGACCTACCAAAGCAATTTTAAGCAACACCATTGCCCTTATTATAATCGTTTTACTTTTATCTTCTATATTAACTTATATTGTAGGCTTGAATTATAAAAATACTGCTTATATTGGTATGACGAAAATAATTTCTTCAGCTATATTATCATATGGCCTAGTTTTAGTTTTAGAAAGAGATTTAATGTCACTATTAGTAAAGGGAACCATTGTATTCTTTGTATCACTTATAATATACGTGATCCTAATTTTAATTGGAGTGTAAAAAAATAATCTCTTAATTTAATTCTTGAATAAAAATTTAGGATTTTAGGGAATAAAATTTTTTGAATGGGCTCGAGGAGATTCGAACTCCTGATCACCTCGGTGTGAGCGAGGTATCATACCCCTAGACCACGAGCCCTATATATTTTAATTAAATTTAGTCAAATATAAAATCAAGTAAGATAATTTACTAAACAAATTAAAATGGGCCGGAGGAGATTCGAACTCCTGATCACCTCGTTGTAAGCGAGGTATCATACCCCTAGACCACCGGCCCTCTCATTTCAGTTATGGTGTGGAACGATATATAAAGTTTTTCCAAAATTTAAACCCAATTAGAAATTTAAATTCTATAAAATTTAATGAATAGTATTTATTAGAATAAATTCTAATCACGTATTATTATATTATGATTATTCTACATTAATGAGTTGATAATTTATGGCATTTGACGAATCAGGAAAAATATGGTTTAATGGTAAATTAGTTGAATGGATGGATGCAAATGTACACGTTTTATCTCATGTAATTCATTATGGTTCCAGTGTATTTGAAGGTATGAGATGTTACCGTACCCCGAAAGGATCCGCTGTTTTCCGTATGAATGACCACGTTAAACGTCTTTTTAACTCAGCCAAGATTTATAGAATGGACCTGGATTATTCAATGGAAGAATTCTCTCAAGCCATTATAGATACTATAAAGATTAATGAGTTAGAAGAATGTTATATCCGGCCAATTATATTTAGAGGATATAATGAATTAGGTATTCATCCTTTGAATAACCCTTTAGATTCTATAATAGCAGTTTGGAGCTGGGGTGAATATTTGGGGAAAGAAGCTCTAGATAAAGGGGTGGATGTAGGAGTTTCTACTTGGAGACGTATGGCTCCCGATACCATGCCCAACATGGCAAAAGCAGGAGCGAACTATATGAACTCTCAGCTTGCTAAAATGGAATCTGTACTGAATAATTATCAGGAAGCTATAATGTTGGATTATCAGGGCATGGTAAGTGAAGGAAGCGGAGAAAACGTATTTCTTATCAATGACGGTGTTTTGTACACTCCCCCAGTATCAACATCCATTCTTCCAGGCATAACCCGAAATTCTGTAATCACATTAGCTGAAGATTTAGGAATAAGAGTTAAAGAGGAGTTAATACCTAGAGAAATGCTTTACATCGCGGATGAAGTGTTCTTAACTGGAACTGCTGCTGAAATCACGCCTGTCAGGTCGATTGACCAAATTAAAATTGGAGAAGGAGTAAGAGGAGAAATAACTAAAAGATTACAAGACGCATTTTTTAATGTCATCAAAGGAGAAGTTCCAGATGATCACGGATGGCTTACCTTCGTAGATTGACGTATAGATCACATAATTTAACTAAATAGAATCTTTTGATATAAATTTTTTTTAAATTTATCCACCAAAATTTTTTTTTGAATTAAATAAATAAAATTAGGATTTACTTAACTTCTTTTCGCTTAAATATAGTAAATTATTTAAATCATTATTCTACAGATTAACATGTGCATTTTATGCATATAAAATGTAAGGGGGGTGTTTAGAAATGGCAAATCCAATATTAGCAGCAATAATATCTTTCTTCTTTGCAGGATTAGGACAAATATACGCAGGCAAACTACAAAAAGGAATAATAATGTTCGTTATTTATTTAATACTAGGAGCTTTATACTATTTAGTAAGCCCATACATTGGCATTATATCTCTTATATACGGAATATACGCAGCCTACGACGCATACCAAATTGCAAAAGCACCTGCATGAATTAAATCAGCATCTATAAAACAATAAAAAGTAACATGAACATTTTTAATAAAACCATTGATCTCAGATAACTTATACATCTTAATTTTCTTTTTTTTAATTAAATACAGGATTAATAAACCAACTATAGATCATATTAAGCTTAATATCATTATATTCATAAACTGCTTTTAGAATAATTCTAAGCAGATTTCCTCGGTTTTCTTTCGAATAGCATCCATTGAAATCCCTTTAAGAATCGAAGCCATCATAGCGCCTCCTGCACCTACTCCCTCCTTAACTGAACCATTAAGATAATTTTTCAGGCCATGGCTCTTACATTTTTCAAATTGCGGATCCACAGAAAATATGGGTGTATCAGCAATCTGTCGTGATATATAATTTATATCAGATGATTCATCCTCCGCTACATATTTGGTGGTAGCTATGGAAAGATTATTCCAATCAAATCCTGTTACTACTTCTTTAATAATTGCACATACTGCAGTCATTTGAGTACCGCCAGCCAAGGTTACAGGTATAGAACTACCCGCTACTATTCCCGCTACAGCAGGGATCATGGGGTCTCCCAAAATTTCTACGGCCTTAAAAGGCTTTGATGCCAGTTCCCCGGCTGTAAATCCTGACGCCTTTAATCCAGAAGCTACAATATCCTGTTTCAGTTCGTGAGGATTATTAGGCATGCTTCCGCTGACTTTATAATTTCCATCATAGCCCATTGCGGTTAGAACTCCCAATGCAGTTGTGGTTCCTGCGGGTGTGCTTTCACCTATAAAAAGATGGTCCGTTAGTTCAGAAAGGGTTTCTCCCAGAATTTCACCTCTAATAAATATTTCTTCAACATTGGATACCGCCCTTCCAGTTTGTATATTTCCGCCAGGTTCAGAATTAATATTTAGATAAGATAAATCCGGTTTAATTGCAGCACCTGCATCAGCCACTAAAAAAGGTACATCGGCCAGTTCTAGTGAAGCTTTGGTTATAACAGCAGGAGTTGGAGCAGTTGTCCCTTCAATGATAGTTCTAGGTATCTCCGTTAGGCATCGGGGTTTTCCATGTATTATTAACTCCACATCAGCTGCAGGTGTGTAATCTGTAAGCTCCGGAGTAACTCCAGCACCGGTAATTCCAGGTATATTAGAAGTTCTAGTACTGGCTATTACACATAAAAAGAGAACATCCACATTTTCCAATTCTGGAAGATTACTTGATGAGCCAAATTGTCTAATAATGTTTCTCATTTATTACACCAATAAAAATTATTTAGATTATGATACAAATAAGATAACAAAAGGTTTATGAGTATATAAATTATTATTTTAACTCTAAATTTTATAATTCAATTTCCATATGATTGCTTAATATACAATTAATTAATTTCCTAAGTTATAAAATTTGAGAGTTTAAAAAAAATTGACTAAATTTAAAATAATTATAGGTGATTTTTGATGATCTGTATTGGAATTGAAGGCACTGCTGAAAAAACCGGGGTTGGAATCGTGAATTCATCAGGCGAAATCCTGGCGTCCCAAGGAAATTCTCTCATACCCACTAGTGGCGGAATACACCCCCGAGAAGCAGCTGAACACCATGCAGATGCCATCATCCCACTTATTAAAGATGCTCTATTTGAATCTAATCTTCAATTGGAGGATATAGACTTGGTTGCATTTTCTCAAGGTCCGGGGTTGGGACCTGCACTGCGTACGGTGGCTACTGCTGCTCGTTCTCTTTCTCTGGCTTTGAATATTCCAATTATCGGGGTTAATCATTGTATAGGTCACGTGGAAATTGGTCGTCTCACCACAGGGGCTCAGGATCCCGTGACTCTTTATGTGAGTGGGGGAAACAGCCAAATAATTGCGTTTGATGGGGGAAGATATCGTGTTTTTGGGGAGACTCTCGACATTGCTTTGGGTAACTGTTTAGATCAATTCGCTAGATCAGTGCATCTCGGACATCCTGGAGGACCCTTGATAGAAGAATTAGCTCATGATTCGAATAACTATATTAAACTTCCTTATACAGTTAAAGGAATGGATTTATCCTTTTCAGGGCTTTTAACTGCTGCTTTAAGAAAGTATGAGGGTGGGAGAAGTTTGGAGGATGTCTGCTACAGTCTTCAGGAGACTGCTTTCTCTATGGTGGTGGAAGTTACAGAAAGGGCTTTAGCCCATGCAAAAAAGCGGGAAGTAATGCTCTGTGGAGGTGTTGCAGCTAACAGCAGACTTAGAAAAATGGTATCTGTGATGGCAGAGGAGCACTACACAGAATTTTATCAACCACCGATTAAATATTGCGGAGATAATGGGGCCATGATCGCCTGGATGGGTCAGTTAATGTTTCATTATGGATTAATACCTAAATTAAAGGATACCAGGGTTATTCAGCGTTACCGCACAGATCAGGTAAATGTACCATGGATGAAAACATCATCAAGATTGTTAAAATTACCAATAGAATTATTAGATAAGGGTGCTGAGGCCAACATCTATAAAGGAGAATGGTTGAATCATGATGTTTTAAAGAAGGACAGAGTTTCAAAAAATTATCGAATAAAAGAAATAGACTATTATTTAAGGAAAAAGAGAATGAAACATGAAGTCAAGCTCCTGAATGATGCGAAGAGTTGTGGTGTAATCACCCCACTGATATATGATATTGATAAAAAAGAGAACTCCATAGTAATTGAGAATATTGATGGAATTATTTTAAAATACGTCTTTGATGAAGCAGAGGTCCCAGAGATACTATTATTTTGTGAAAAAATTGGAGAAAATGTTGCTAAACTCCATAACTGTGGAATAATTCATGGTGACCTCACAACCAGTAATATGATATCTCGTGGAGATGATGTTGTGTTTATTGATTTCGGTTTGGGTAAGATTTCTGATTTAGTGGAAGATAAAGGAGTAGATCTGGTGGTGTTTAAAAAAGCTCTTTATGGAATTCATTATGATATTGCTGATGAATGTTTCCAATCCATTCTAAAAGGATATATGATTGCCAGTGATTATGATAAAATATTAGCTAAGATAGAGAATATTGAAGGACGGGGACGTTATATTAAATAATTCTCTTTAATATCATTTTAATATAATATTCAAGTATAATTTTAATTCTAAATTCATTTTAAAAAAAAAGATAGAAGTAGTATCATGAAGATAACATTTATAACTGGTAATCAACACAAAGTTAAAGAAGCCAAGGGAATTTTCCATAAATTTGGCATAACAATGGAGCATGCTGATCTAGGCTACCCAGAAATTCAGGCTCGCTTTCTTGCTTTCTAAGTTTATTTGTTAATCTATTCCAAGTATAAGCAATTATTATTAGGTTAATTTATCATATAAAACTTGTTATTTTTTACATATTTCTCTTATTCCTGAATCATTGCAGAGCACTATCAAAAAAAGTTTTTTTACATCGATCAAGCCAAAGATATAAGTGTAGCTCTTATCAATCCATAGTAGCATTAAATTAAGAAATATCAATAGCTTTAACTCTCCTGCCATATCATTCATATTATAGAAGCTACTCCCCCAAACCATCTAATTTATTATTTCGATATGTATCAGAAGCATTGTGAAAAATAATTTCATTTCAAGTACATTGCTATTTCAATATTTCGAGAAAGTCTATACTGAGTTATTTAATAGATAAAGATTTGCATAAAATATTGAAAGAAGGAAGTTATGAGCTCTCCCAAGTCAGGTTTGAATATATTGGCTTCGTTAATGGATGTAGTTGAACAATAGCATATACCACTCAGAGACAATATTATCTTCCATAAAGTCCATATAACATTATTATGTCTGTCCATAAGTTCGTTTATATGTAGACAAGAATCAAAGGTGTAATTAACATCTTAAATCCGCTCCTTTGAAATAATTGGATATTTTATGCAGTATTAAACGTTAAAGTCTAAATGTAAAATAAGTTAACAGGAAATAGGATATTTTGAATCTTAATTAATAGAATATAATTTAAAAATAAATGAGTAATTCAAATAATTCCATATTTTTCTTCTCTTTCTTTAAAAGCTTGTTCGCCACCTTCCAATATATGCATTATATCATGACGAGTTTCAAGATTTTCTAATGACCCACTGCGATAAGTAATTTCTTTATTCTCTTTAAATTCAGCAATTATCACTTGTTCAGCATCAGCATTAACAACCAAATTTGCATTATTTGTTGCTATAATAATTTGTCGGTTCTTCTTTGATTTTTTAAACGCTCCTACTAACTCTTTATAAATAAATCTATTATCTAAATTGTCTTCAGGTTGATCGATAATTAATGGATAATCACCTTCAGACAAGAATAATTTTAAAAGAACGGTTCCTTTTTGACCCATTGATAATGTTTCCATAGATCTGTTCTCAAAAAGTACATTAGTATTTAAGGACAAGTAATTTCCAAAAACCCAATTATAAAAATCATTACTACTTCTACTATCCTTCAAAGCACCCTTTAAATGGAAAATATCTATAATAAATTCTTCTAATTTATCCATATCAATTCCTGAAACAGAAATTATGGATTCTAAATCATTTGCTAATTTATCAAGATTTGTTTTCCCAATATCATTTAAAAATCTATGAATTCTTCCTTGGTGTAATAAATCATTTCCAATTTTTATAAATTTTTGTTTATTAAGTGTTATTTTAGATTCAAAATCGACTTCACCGAGTATTTCTAATTTATCTTGTGAAAAAATTTCGATTACTTCTTTATAATAGCTGTCCCATTCAAGATATTTATTTAAAAGATCGAGATATTTTTTAAACCTTTTTTCTTCTAAAACAGAAATTTTTTCTTTTTTGGCCTTCAATTCTATTATTTTAGAAGTCAAATCTTCTTTTTCTGTCCTTATTATTTCTAATTCATCAATTAATTTTGCTTGAGTTTTTTCATCACCATCTAATTTGTCTAATAAATCCCTTTTTTCAAAAATTAGAGTAATCAAGTCATCAATTTCTAAATTTAGCTGAGATAATACTTCATCAATCGAATTATACATTGAAATAAAAGAAATAGAAGGAATATAATCAGATAAACCTATATCTGTTAATTCAGTCTTAAAATCGGTTAATTTATCATTAAATATATCGATTGATTCTTCCATATCATCTCTAAATAATGAAATTCTTTTTGACAAATCATCTAACTTAGAATGTTTAGTTCTTAGTTGAATTTCTTCTTCTTTAAGTTCATCAATTTTCGAACTTGTATCATCTGCAAGTGTTTCTCGGAAAGTAATAATTTCATTTAATTTATTTTTAAGCTCTCCTTCTTTTATATGAATTTTGTGTCCAATATCTACTGCAATTTTCTCAGAACTATCATGTTCAAGTTGAAAAATATCATTATTTATAGAATAAATTTCCCTCGAAAGAATCTGTATTTCTGATTCTAATTTCTCAAAGCGTTGTCTACACCCATTTTCAGCAATTTTTTCATTATTAAAAATAATATCCTGAATTTTATCGTCTAATAAGCTGAGATTACTACTATATTTATCTATTTTACCCTGAGGAAGATAAGTTATTTGAGAATCTTCAAAAAGTTTTTTTTCAAGTACCTTTTTTTGAAAATTATCAACTTCTTCCCCTATAAATTGTAATTCAATTTCTATTTCAGGATCTTTCGATTCAATTCTTTGTATAAATGAATTTTCATCGATTTCTTTATCAGACCTCTTACATCTATAATCAAAACAATTTGCAATTAGGTCAAGCAGAGCAGTTTTCCCACTGCCTTTTCCACCTGTTATTACAACCAAATTTTTATTAAATAAAATTTTATCTTCTTTAAGAGCTAATGAATGATTAATTACGGAATTTTTTACCTCAATTGAGTCTAATGAATAGATGCTTTTTCTTTTCTCTGGAATTTCATTTTTTATTTCAATTCGTTCATCAGGTTCAAACATAACTTGTTTTAAACCTTCAAATGTAGGATCTGCTTTAATCCAACAATATTTATCTCCGTCTGGTTTGCAGAAGTTTTCAAAAGAATGAGTGTCTGATCCATGTAAGCAAGGTTTCAAATTCCGGAACAATTCTTTAAATTTTTCTACACTGACATCTTTTTTCCCCAACATCCAATTTATTGTTGACGGGTTAGAAGAAAATAATGCATTACAATCTTTTAATAACTGTTTTTTTAATACTCCACCTCTTCCATCCCAAGGAATTTTATCCCAATCATTTCCCACCATAATCTGCATGTACTTATCTTTAAAAATACTTGATCTATTACCTAAAATTTTTTTAATTTGTTCTCGAGATACGTAAATGCTTTTAGAACCAATTCTATATGGATCACCGCTTTTTTCATATTGATTTTTTACATCTCTTCCAATTCTTTCAATATTATCTCGAGTTAAACTTACATATTCTCCATTAAAATCCATTATATTTAGAGCTTGTAAAAACTCACTTTCTATATCCTCAGGATCTATTTCATTACTAAAAATTACATGATAATTAAATTTATAATCATTAATATTAATTCTAAATTCAATATTAGGCAATATTAAATCAAAATTATTTAGATTATGTTTTAAGACTTCTTTATAACCGTCAATAGTAAAATAGTCAGTAATTCCTATAACTGATATGTCATTGATATTTCCTAAAAAATCGATATATTTACTCCAAATATCCTCATAATAATCTACTTCTTCTGGTCTAATAAAATATTCATTAGAAAAAGAATATGGGCTATGTACATGTAAATCCCACCTCCTCCATTCTGAACCCCTAATAAAAACTCCCCCTATTGAAAATCTTTTTTTTATTATCCAATTCTACATTTTAAGGCTTTCAAAATATTTTTTTATTGATTTAGCCATGAGTTTCCGTCTTTCTTCTAAAAATTGGTTATAATCAAGCGTCCAGAATTTTTCAGGTAAATCGTATCTCTCTACATAATTTTCTTCTAAATCCTTTTTATCATTTTCAGAAAGTGATTGTATCATTTCTGGCCAATATTCAAATGGTGCAGTATCACTAATGTTAATGTTGTCTTTATATTCAATATAAATAAGGTTTGCAATCTGATTATAATCTTTTAAATCTTTTATCCCAATATTTATAAGATAATTTTTCGGAAAAATATGATGATTCTCCAAAATTTTCTTTTTAACATTAAATAACGGATTTAAACAATCTTTCATCCGAACTTGTGAAAATGGAACCTTGACATCCTTATTAATTAACGAAGCCTGATGCACTTTATAGGCAGTATTTGCCGTTGATGATGAGACCATTCTTTGCGGAAGAGTTACCTCCCAGAAGTCTTTGGTTAATTCTGAATCCATAATCCTTTCTAATGTAAGAACAAAGTCCCTATCTTTCCTAAACAATACAAGATCTTGTTCTATTGCACTTTCTGGTGAAGAAGTATATCTCCTTGTTAATAATGAAAAAATTATCCATTTACTTATTACAGATTCTAATTCTTTATATTGCACTTTTGATTTGAATTTACCGATCAAATATAGTGCATATGTAGCATAAAATGCTGTTTTAGACCCAATTAAGTATTCATTAATAAATCCTGTAGTATATACTGTTTTAATGAAATCATGCCAATTTGTTAAATCTACTGCAATTTTTTGTCCTTCTTTGAAAATGTTGAAATTTTTATTTCTTTCATCCTCTGAAGTAGTCTGGTTTTCAAGATTTCTACCCTTTAAAATCAAGTAAGCATATTTTAAACGGCCCCTTAAGAAAGAATATCCGACAATAGTCCTTAACAAATCTTCCGGTCTTGGCTTAATGTTTATAAAATTATATGGTGATGCCTTTCCACTGCTAGGAATGGCAGATGCTTTAGAAAAATCTTCAAGTTCTCTCCTTCCCTCATCCCAATATACAGACATAATGGTTAAAATGAAGTCAGATTGATTTAAAGGCTTTCCTTGACTATTTATTCTAACGAATATTTCAGATACCTCCTCAGGATCAAGATCTGATGACAATTCCAAAGCAGAAAAAGGATAATCTAATATAGACGCAACTCTTCCAATATTCTCTTTTATTTTTTTATCATCTAAGAAAACATCAGGCTTCTTATTTTTAAATTTAGCTATATAGTGATCAATAGAATCATAGGCATTTGTGGCAAATATTTGATGGATGTCCGAAATCCATTCTACATCTTTTTCAATAGCCGGATTAGAAACCTCAAATCTTTCTTCTAATGGATTAAATGCAATTCTGAGTTTAGTTTGATTAAAATTTTTATCTATAATACTTTTACCTTTTATAACCGAAAAAAGAGAAGTTAATCTTTGTTGACCATCAATAACTAGAAGATTAGGAGTTGTGGGCTTGTTAATTCCAATTGGCTTAAACTCTCCCGGTTTTGAAATATTCCATAAAATTACTAAACCTGCTGGAAGACCTTTATACAAAGAATCCATTAAATCCCTAACTTTTATAGTTTGCCACACAAAAGGTCTTTGAATATCCGGTAAAGCTATCGTTCCTGCATCGACCATTTCAATTAAATTAGAAAGTGGATAATTAGTATTATTAAAAACAACACCCTTTTTCTTCATTAAATCCCTCTATTTAAAATTTAAACAAAAACATTTTCTCAATGAATCTTTGATGTTTAATTGGAACTCTCCAAATAATGACTTTCAAAGCAATAATTCCTGTGGTATATTGTAAAAACTATTAAAATTCGTTTATAATTTCTAAATAAAATAGTTGGTTTTCCAAGTCTATTGCTTCGAGCGTTAAGTTCACCCTTAAAGCATTTACTAATCGATTTCAAAGAATTAACTTAATTTTAAATCTTTTTTTTCTTTATAGCCTCAAATTCATCTTCATAGATGTATTTACCTGCGACAGTGACAAATCTTTTTGGTCTGACTGGTTTAGAGAATTTTTCAAAGTTTTCAAACACAATCACAAACATTTCTTTCCTACCTTTGGAGTATTCATCCAATTCTAACTTTGTTAACATCAATTCAGTACCATACTTTCTGGAAATTGAGTTTGGATTCATTCGACCAATAAATTTTATATCTGCCCATCCTGTATAAGCTTTTTCTCCTTGAGACTCATAAATTATGAACTTATCTCCTTTGGATACTTTGCACAAGCATCTTTTTCCTACAAATACTTTTTTATCGTTTTTATATATCCTCTCAGCATATTCAGTAGGTATTGGATGGGAAACTCCAAATATTTTCATAATATTCCTCCCATTTTAATTAATTTTTACATAGATATGTTAATAATATTATAAAAATAGTATAATATCAATTCTTCTAGGGGAAATAATATGGCTGAGTCTTTACTCGAAAATTTAATTAAAATTTTAAATCAAGGAAAAAAAGAAGCTGAAAAAACACTCGATGGGCTTTCAAAAAATAATAGGATAACTTTACAGACAAATGAATTGGTTTTACCCTCAAAAGATAATTCAGGATTATTTAAAGGGCATATAAAAGAAATTGGAAAGAAAGTGTTTTTCAACAGATTAATATATGGCGATAATTTGTTATCGATGCAAGCATTGCTTGCCGGAGATAGCAATATTTCATCAATGCGTGGTAAGATTGATTTAATTTATATTGATCCACCTTTCGATTCAAAGGCAGATTATAGAACTAAAGTTGAACTACCCAATATAAATATAGATCAAAAACCTACTATAATTGAGCAATTTGCTTATTCTGACACTTGGAAAGATGGAACAGTTAGTTATCTTAAAATGATGATTCCAAGGTTAATTTTGATGCGTGAACTACTCTCAGAACAAGGATCTATTTATGTACATATAGATTGGCATGTAGGACATTATCTAAAGATTATAATGGATGAAATTTTTGGAAAAGACAATTTTAGGAATGAACTTATTTGGCATTATCCTGATAACTTTCAAGGAAATGTAAAAGGATTTCCTGTGAATCATAATAACATTTTATTTTATAGGAAAGGTCCAGATTATTATTTTAATAGGGTTAAGATCCCACTAGACAAACCGAAGAAACGCGATCGCAGAATATGGGATAAAGATAAGGGTAAAGTAGTAGCAGCAAGGGATAAAGATGGAAATTTAATTTATGATTTATACACTGACAAGTATTGTGATGATGTATGGTCCATTGGCCAATCCTCCGTAACCAAAACTCGTAGTAAAGAATTCCTCAATTATGATACTCAAAAACCTAAAGAATTGCTTAGGAGAATCATTGAAGCATCATGTCCGCCAGGTGGTTTAGTAGCGGATTTTTTTGCAGGTTCAGGTACTACTGGGGCAGTTGCAGAAAAATTGGGCAGGAAATGGATTATGGGTGATTTAGGAAAACCTGCTTGCATGATTTCTAGAAAACGCATGATAGATTTGGATTCCAGCCCATTTTTATTTCAATCGATAGGCGACTATCAGAAAGAACAATTTGAAAAATCAGAATTTAGAACAATTAGAGATCTATCACATGTCGTAATTAATCTTTACAAAGCATTACCTTTCCCACAACAGGATGGAATACAAAATAATCTCGGATATATCAAAGAATCTAAAACATTAGTTTATGTAGATTCACCAAGAAAAATGACCGGTTATAATACTATTCGAAGAGCTCAAGAGCTCAGAAATACATTTATGGGTGGTCGGAAAAAAGTAATTCTCTTAGGATGGAATTTTGTTTCTGATATTGGCCAGATTATTACTAATCTCAATGATCCTAATCTTGAAGTTTTGGTTATACCTCCAGATCTCTTGGATCAACTAAAAAACAAGAAGAAGTATGCTGAATTAATTAAAAATGGAAAGTTAAGATTTTCTTCCTTACAATACCTTACCATTAAGCCAATTAAAAAGCAAGAATATGATTCTAGTCATGATAAAGTAACTGTAGAGTTAGATAATTATATTCTATTATCTCCAGATGCTCTTCCACTAGATGATAAAAATAAAGCAAAATTGGATGAAATTAGGGCTCATGATCCCTTAGCTCTAATTGAATATTGGAGTATCGATCCAGATTATGATGAAGAAGTTTTCCGTAGCAAATGGCAGGATTACAGACAAAATATCGAAAATGATAATGATCCATATAGAGTTATTAAAAAAGCAGAACTTATACTTCCAAAACAGGCTACTTCACGAAAGATATGTGTTAAAGCAGTAGATGTATTTGGCTTTGAAAGTGCTACTGTAATGGAGGTTAAATAATGGCTCGTAATAAGATCAAAGGAACTGGTAAAACTCCCCTTAAATTTGCTAAAAGTCTTTCAGAAATGGTAAATAAGGCATGGGGAGATGGAAGTATGATTGAAGAAGTTTCACCAGTGACCAAAGATTTGCTTCATTTCTGGTTTAATGAAGTATTTTGCTATATAAGGGAAATTAATTTCCATTCGGGTCAAAAGCAAGCTATATTAAATACAATTTATCTTCATGAGGTACTTAAAGTTCAGGGCGTTAAAGATATGTATCTTTCTACTTATCCAGAACTTCTCCAAGAAATGGATTTAGTTGATCTAGATCGTGATAAGTATAAGCATCCTAAATATGCAATTAAGATGGCAACAGGAACTGGAAAGACATGGGTATTGCATGCGTTATTGATTTGGCAGTTCTTAAATAATAAGCTAGAAATTAAATCTTCTGGAAGATATTCAAAGAATTTTTTACTTGTTGCACCAGGTTTAATTGTTTATCAAAGATTATTGGACGCGTTTTTAGGAAAAGAGAAAGAGGATGGGAGCAGAGACTTTAAGGATTCTGACTTTAAAAAATTCGAAAAATTATTTGTTCCTCCTGCTTACAAAGAAAATATATTTGGATTTATACAATCTTGTGTAGCTCGAAAAGAAGAAATTGGAAATAAAGTAACTGGTGAAGGTCTTATTGCCATAACTAACTGGCACTTATTATCTGGCGCAGAAGAGAATGAAGAGGAGATTTATGATCCTTTAGAAAATCCTAAAGCTGTTTCAGAAAGAGTTCTCCCAATATCACCTGGAGTAAGACAAGGTAATGTATTAGATTCTTTAGATAATCAATTCTTAAAAGGGCAAGCACTTGAATTTCTCTCGAGTCTTCCAGATTTAGTTGTTTTTAATGATGAAGCTCACCACATACATGAAAATAAAAAGAAAGGCGATTTATTTGAAGTTGAATGGCAAAAAAGCCTTAATAAAATTTCAGAAACTAAAAAAGAGAAAGTTATACAGATAGATTTCTCAGCTACTCCTTACACTCCTACAGGTGGAAAAAATAAACCTAACAATTTCTTCCCTCATATTATTATTGATTTTGATTTAAAAAGTGCAATATGGCAGGGTTTAGTTAAAACTATAGCATTAGACAGGAGAAAAGAAGTAGCCTCCATAAATTTAGACTTTAAAGCTATTAGAGAAGGGAGAAAAGTAGTTGGACTTTCTGAAGGTCAAAAAGTTATGTTAAGAGCAGGTTTAAAGAAACTTAAAATTTTAGAAGATGAATTTATTAAATTAGGAGAAAATAAACATCCAAAACTTTTGATTGTATGTGAGGATACACAAGTGGCGCCATTTGTTTTTAATTTTTTAACAAAATCAGAAGGTTTATCTGATGAGGATGTTTTGGAGATACATTCAAATCGCCAAAATGAAGTACCAGAAACAGAATGGATAAATATTAAGCAAAAACTATTCAATATTGATATGCATGAAAGTCCTAAAGTCATAATTTCTGTTTTAATGCTAAGAGAAGGTTTTGATGTAAATAATATTTGCGTAATTGTTCCATTAAGGTCAACTGAATCTCCAATTCTTTTAGAGCAGACAATAGGTCGTGGCTTAAGGTTAATGTGGAGAGAAAAAGAATTTGAAGATATAAAAATTGAAAATAGGGAAAGATTATTGCATAAAAAAGAAGAACCGATAAGTTATTTGGATATTTTAAGTATCGTCGAGCACCCAAATTTTATAAATTTCTATAAGAATTATATTGAAGATGATATGGTTATTACCAGTCAAACTGAAATTGAATCTGGAAAAGTTTTGGGGGATATGATTAAAGTTGGATTAAAGGAAGGATTTGAAGAATATGACTTTTCCTGGCCCATTATTATAAAAGACATGGAAGAGAACTTAGTACCTATTAATTTATCTATCGATGGTATGGATCCTTTCAATGTATCTTTATCTGAACTTAAAAAGATAGCAGGGAAAGGAGGGGAAGAATTTTATTCTGAGGAATTAACTGTCAGAACACGATTTGGTGAATATTGTGTTTCAGGAGATATCTTCAATGCTAAAAGTTACAATGATTTCATTGCCAAATTGGTAGAAGGAGTTTCTTCAATGCTTTTACCAGTTGGACGAAGAAAAACTAAGTATTTCCCTATGATGCAGGTCCAAACCGCGGATATAGCTAGATTAACTGATGAATACATTAGAAATGGTCTTTTTGGAGAACATTTTGATCCAATGGATGATGAAAACTGGAGAGTACTTTTTATTTCTCAATCTCAAATTATAAAACATATTATGAAGAATGTAAGCCAGTCAATTTATAAGATGCAAAATAATGTGGAAGTCACTGAAGCTGTAATTTTTAAATATTATTTTTCACAAGTAGAGGATCTTCGTATGCGAGAAAATTATTCTATAGATATTTCTAAGTCAATCTATGAAAAATTACCGTATCCTTCTAATAAAGGAGGTTTTGAAAAATCATTTATGGAATTTGCTGACAGAGACTCTGCAGTAAATAGTTTTTTAAAAATTAATGAATATTATCATGATTTCGCCCATGTAACTTATATAAGAGACGATGGATTACTTTCACACTATTTCCCTGATTTCATAGTTAAAATTGATAATGATATATTTATCGTTGAAAATAAAGCAGATAAAGATCTTGATGATGTAAATGTTCAAGCAAAACGCTTGGCGACTGTTTTCTGGTTGGAAAAAGTTAATCAGCTTCAATCTTCCGATAGAATGAGTGCAAACTGGTCTTATGTACTCTTAGGAGAAAAAACATTTTATAATATGCGCGATCGAGGAGCTTCATTAAAGGAGATATTAGAATATGCTAAAATGACCAAATTTAAAGTAGCTGGAACATTAGATGATTATTTAATGAATAGGATGTAGGAACATATATTCATGAAATATTACAGCTTCAGATACAATGATAATTGGTATGGAGGCATAGCCACTGCCTATTGTAGTGAATGTAATCTAAACTGCATATATTGCTATTCACATAATAAAAGAGACACAGGTAGAGATCGCTCCGCAAGGGAAGTTGCAGATAAATTAATGAAGTTAGCTAGCAAGCATGGTGTTGATAAATGCAGAATATCTGGTGGCGAATGTACATTGGATATGGACCATCTTCTGGAAGTTATACGGATTATAATGGATGAGAGTGATCTGGAGTTCTGGATGGAAACCAATGGCATTATCATTGGCAAAAATCCGGAATTCGTTGAAAAATTCGCTGAATTTCCTAAAGATCGTTTATATGTAACAGTTTCATTAAAACATATTGAGGCTGAATCTTTTGCTAAACTAACAGGGGCACCCAAAGGAGATGTTGAATATTCCAAGCTAGCAGTGGAGAGACTTGTTAAAAAGGATGTAACTACTAGAATTGCATTTATGACTGATTGGTACGATGATAAAGAACATGCAAAATTAATTGATTGGGCTATAATTACACTTATAATGAATACCGGATGGTATGATGGTACTAAATCTGAAGATGAAGCAACAGACCACCTTCTAACATTATTGGACTTCGAAGAATTCCGTAAGTATAAATCGGTTCCTCTTAAAAAGCAGGAAATATTGGATATTTTAAAATCTTAAGCGTTTTTCGCTGCTTTTCCTCTTCTATTTACTCTTTCCCTTGGGACATGAGTTCTTGAAATAGTACGAATAGTTAAAGTCTTCTTATTTTTTTTAGAATGATTATTAGTTAAATGTCGTTTTCGTGCTTTGAGTTTTCTATTTTTTTTATTTTTTTCTAAGTTTTCTTTGTATCGTCTAACATCCCATTTGGATATAAGTGTAATAACTTCATCTGGCCCTTTTTTCTTTTTTTTCTTACGGCGTTTAGGATATCTATGAATTTTCTCTGATTCTCCTGTACGCACTCCTAAAGTTCCCCATGATGCATGAGTTTTTTCCCTTAATGCCATTTAATCCACACTTTTTAAATTAGTCCTTTGTTTTCTTATTTTCCTTATTTCTACTGGCTTCTTGCTTTCTATATTGTTCAAGGTCAATTTGTTCATCAGGAGATGCCCAATAAGTGTTTAATGAGCGCTCATATTCTCTAATTTCCTTCATGGTTTTTTTCTTTTTCCTTCCCTTTTTTTCCTTTTTTTCCTCTTTCTTTTGTCAGATTCTGAAGTAAATGGAGTTCTCCTACTTACTTGCATCTTTTCTTTGAGTGCCAATTTAAACACCATGATTAGATTGAATTTATTTTTTGTATTTAACATCAACAGCATATGCACTGTAACTCGGATGTGCATTTACTGCAATTTTTACAGCTTCATCTACACTGATTAAACCATTAGTTCCTGAACTATCTGTTTTTTGAGAATTAATAAAATAAAACTATCTTAATTCAATATCAAATAATTTATTTAATTCTTTGTCATGTGGAAACCAAAGTGAAGATTCGTTATCTATAAATGCAGCTGTCGTGGAATGAATTAAGTTTGATATGAAAAATGAGAAAGATAGTTCTTCATCGTAAACTGAAAATGAGTTGATATTTGGAAAGTATTTAATAAATATATCTTTATTTAATGATATGCAGTCAATAAAGCATGCATAATCTATTCCATTCTTAATTTTAGTTTTAATTCTATGTTCTAATGCATCGTTTGGTTCATAATCCCCCTCAAATGAGAAAATAGCCAAAAATGGGGGACGATTAGCCGATATACCACTTAAAAATGATCCGATCTTATTTAACTTTCGAATAGAGTCCTCTAAATCTTGAATTCTGAGTTCTGTTTTAACTTCAACTACTGCTTTAACGCTATTCGGAGTCACGATATAAAAATCACCCTCAGAAAATAAGATAGGATAGTCAGAATCAAAAATTAAAATATCGATTTGTGTCGAACATTTTAGCTCTGTGCGTATCTCTTTAACGATAAAACCCGTTCCAACAGTATATTTAGGAGAAATAAATTTTTTTATCATGTTCCTCAAAATTGCTTCTTTATATCTGCCTTCTTCTCCCCAATTAGCTCTTCCAATTAATATTAACCCTGAATTATCCTGCAATGCCTGAATAGCTGAAAACTTTAATAATAGGTTTTGGATTGTAAAATCTGCCATTTCTATAAATTTTTTTATTTTACTGGATCTTTTGCGTCCTGTTTCGATTAAGAGGATTGATAGTTCTTCGAAGGCATCGATAGCTTGGTCTGTTAATTCAAATGATGCTGGAATTTTAATAGAAACTAAGAAACTAGTGAATGATTTGATTACAGCTTCATAATCAATTTCTTCTCTAATTCTAGCTTTGTATATTTCTTTCATATCAATTGCTAAGATTGGGGTATAAGAAACAATATATCTCCGAAGATCCCCATCAAGAACCAATTTTTCACTCACTTTAAATGGCTGGACAAATATACAAACGCAACAATGAGGGAGATAACTTAAAGCGTGCTTTTGCTCTATATCGACTGATTTCTTTGTTACGGTATTGTTTAGATACGTATCTAACGCAATTCTTAAATATTTCCTAGATTCGGTGAACATAGGTTCGCTAGAAGTAAGTAGTTCTTTTCCTTCATCAATTAATATGAAGTCAAGGCTCAAATGGCCTTTAATAGGTGTAAATTTCGGTTTTCCATCCTTACCTTTTTCCATGCGAACTTTGCCCACGAACTGTTCTGGATGGAACGATGTTGGTTCAATATGAGACTTTCCTAATTTTGCAAGTATCTGCTTAATTGTTCTCTTTAATTCTCCTTTACCACCACCAGACGGTAAAAAGATTAGTAATTGTATTCTACCATCAGTAACAATGCTTCCCAGCTTTAAAATAGCACAAGGAATTAAAACAGAGAGTTGATTATACCACAAAGCTTTCATTACAGGAATGTATTGCACCCCTCGTAATCCAGTTGCCAAGGCTAATTCCTCAAAAAATTTTAAATGTGAAGTAGGGTGTTTCAAATTAATTTCCCCCTTCACATCAAAAGCAATTCGTCTAGATTTATAAAGCCTTTCTGCTCCAATTTGAACTCAAGATATTCCAATATAGCAATGTTTATTTCTGGAGGACTGGTTGTAGTATATTGATTACCATCCCCATCTTTTATTTCCCAAACACAGCAATTTCGTTTAGAGTTCAGATAGTTGCTCAATTCTTCACGGGAATTAAGAGAATGTTGATCTATTCCACTATATTTTTTTCTAACACCATCAAGAAAGTCTCTAACTTTCAAGGTCTCTATTCTCTCAATACTCATATCAGTTGACATAGCTAACATCACTATTGCTCTGTCTCGACAATTTAATTCTTTCATTGCTAATTTCTTTTGCATATTTTCTTCATTTATTTTCAATTTACTCACCTCATTTCTTTTTGAGGGTTTTCTACCCTCTACCCTCCTATATTTCCACCAAAGGATCAAATTTTGCCAAGGTTTATGTGGATATACCACAAAACAGATCGTTGGAGGGAAAAAAATTCCAAGAGAGAGTAAACCACGCAAACCTATTCTTAAAATATTAGAAGATGGTCCACTTGCAGGAATAGACCTTTATAATAGATGTAAAGAATTATTAGGAAGCTTAAATGAAGATTCGTTTGATGAAACTCTTCATAACTTGATGGATGAAAATTTAATTTACAATATGGGTTATGATAAAGCTAAAGACACCACTAGAAAAAGAAGACAGAGTTTTAAAAGTCATGGAGTAATATTCTATTTAGTAAAGAAAACTCCTATTGATATTCAGGCAATTATTCATAAATTAGACGATGAAGATATAAAAGTTGCCAAAAATGCTTATAGTGAACTAAATCAGTTGTTAACAAAAAGGGTACACGAAATGGAATCTATGAGCCAACATAATTGGGATGAATTAATGAAGAGTTTGGTAGAAAGGGAGGCTCTAGGTGAAGATTATTTGGAATTAGAAGGAAAACGAATAGGAAATGCAGTATTAATAGCTAATCCGCAATTTCTACCATCTGTATTACCCAATACAGATTTAAAGGAAGAAATAGATTCTTATAAAAAAAATTTGCCTAATCTTCAAGAAAAATATCAGAATGCAAAGATATTCGTCTTAAAAATACCAAATTTCAGGAAAGAACCGACATCATTTTTGTTAAAGCAAATAATGGCTATTCCAGTGGTTGATGAATCAGGTGTAGAAAAAACTTTTGGAGAAGATTGCCTAGATGAAGAATTATATTATGATAAATATGTTTCTATTGATGGTGAAATGAGTAAAGAAGATTATCTTGTCAAATTAGATTATGTCAAACCAAAGAAAAGAAGTCAGGAGGAAATTGATAGGATTTTCGAAAAAATTTATTTTGGAATATCTAGCGATTCCAAAGAAATACAACCAAAATTAGCAATAGGGTTAAGTGAACAAAGCCAAGCTAATGAAGTTCTGAATAAATTAATACACGAAATTACTGGCGAATCCATTTATTGAATATCTATAACAATATTTACTTATAATCAAGAATGATTTCAATTATTGTTGTGAAATTTTCTCTCCACAAATTCCACAGAAGGCTTGCTCCCCTTTTAATTCATGGCCGCATTTTTGACTTCAACAAAAAAATAATATAAAAAGCTCTTTATGTTCCTTTTAATCACCGCGAATTCGTATTGGTACATAAATCACTCAATAATTGGTTCTGTTCTTTTAACATGTTCGCCATGTCTGTAATCTTCCCTTTCATTTTGAAGAGTTCTGCAGAAGGGTTATTAACCTTCTTATTAAATGACAGGTAGTCTTCATATTTAGTATATTCTTTTTTCATGACATCTAAATTCATTTTATAGTATGATGCCTGAGTTGATGGTAAAGCATGCCCTAGTAACCATTCTACACGATAAAATTCCATACCATTATCAATCAAAGTATTAGCAGTGAATTTCCGTAAATTATGGGATACAAATAACCTCTGTGATCCTACTTTTCCAAACCCACACCGATCATTTAAATGTTGGAATATCTCTGTAAGGGTGTTGGCCTTCATTTTATTTCCATTAACAGAGAATAGATAATCATTCAAAGACATTAATGGTTTATTACATTGTTGCTGGTAGATTAAATGATCAATAATTGCTTGTAAGCTCTCTGGTGTGGAAAATGTTATATAAGGTATGCTAGTTTTTATTCTAATAATACGCCAAGTTCCGAAGACAGTTTTATTCTTCAAAACAGAACGGATTTTAAATAAATCCATTTTTTCACTTTCTGTCAGATCATTAGTCACTTCTTCGATTGCCATTATGAAATTTTTATATTTTAAACTTCTAATTTCGGCAGATCCCATTCCTGAAGATGCCATTAAAATTATTATGGCTTGATTTCTTAAGCTAGTACGCTTTAAAGCCTCTAATATAACTTCTTTATCTGGAACTTGTTTTAAGGAAATATTGATTTTGCTATTTGGCACCCTTACTCGAGGGGTTTCAATTCCATACTCTTTATAGAATGTTTTGACCCAGTTAACTTTATTTTTAATAGTTTGAGGGGCATTTCCTATATCAATAAGATAATCAACAAAGTTAATGAAGTATTTCCTTATTTTCCTATCTGTTACCCAAACATCATTCTTCTGTTCCTTTATTGCTTCTCGAATTATTTCAGTAGGCGTTTTTCCAAGAAAATTGCAGTAAAATTCTAAACCATTTTTATAGTTCCTGATTGAAGCAAGCTTATAGTCCTTAGCACGGACAAATTCTTTAAATTGAGGGTCTTCCAATATAGATATACCGTTCATATTCTCACCTTCTTTTATACTCTGCGTATACTTGGAAGGATTGTGGACTTTGAATGATTGAAATATTAAAGTATAGCTGTTAAATCGTGTTTGTTAGTGTATTTAATTGTTAATACTGAGATTTCGCAACAAAGTGGTATTATAATGGCTAAAGAAAGGAATTCACACAGAACCATAACATTTATAACTGGTAATCAACACAAAGTTAAAGAAGCCAAGGGAATTTTCCATAAATTTGGCATAACAATGGAGCATGCTGATCTAGGCTACCCAGAAATTCAGGGAAATCTGGGGGATGTGGCCAGGTACGGTGCACAACATGCTGCAAGGCGTCTTGAAAAACCCTTAATAGTAGAGGACGCTGGATTATTCATAAAGGCCCTTAAATGGTTCCCAGGAACTTATTCATCCTATATCCAGGAAACTCTGGGGAA
>Ga0182011_10000921_pt1 | contig 25670 bp, 17 predicted proteins | sample 711E1DmetaG_FD_120481 | JGI IMG/M metagenome (GOLD analysis project Ga0182011, IMG submission 120481) | Permafrost microbial communities from Stordalen Mire, Sweden - 711E1D metaG | ecosystem: Environmental > Terrestrial > Soil > Wetlands > Permafrost | place: Sweden: Stordalen | collected...
CAAAAAATATTGATTCAATCTCTTTACAAATATCTATGCTTTTCCCAACTATCCCTTCGGCACTTTAATATCGCCAAGCGGGTACATTGGAAACATATTTTTCTCCAGCCACTCGTTGGATTCTACCGGCGTCATTTTCCAGCCGGACGGACAATTAGAAACGACTTCGATAAAACATGTTCCCTTTTTTTCTTTTTGATATTTGAATGATGTTGAAATTGCTTTCTTCAACTTGCGCACGGCCGCTGTGTTGTGTACAGAATGCCTCGACACGTAGTATGCCCCGGGAAGCTGTGCAATCAACTCTGTAATTTTCAAGGGATTGCCCATGGTCAACGCTTCGCGTCCAAACGGCGATGTTGTTGTTTTCATGCCGAGTAGCGATGTCGGAGCCATCTGACCGCCTGTCATTCCGTATATACCGTTGTTGATAAAGAGCATGAGAATATTCTCGCCGCGGTTGACTGTATGAATTGTTTCACCGGTACCAATTGCAGCAAGATCGCCGTCGCCTTGATACGAAAAAACATATTTGTCAGGAAGAACACGTTTGACACCTGTCGCAACTGCACTTGCACGGCCGTGCGCCGCTTCCTGCATATCGATGTTCATATAGTCGTAGGCAAACACAGCGCAGCCGACCGGCGCCACACCGACGGTTTCTTCCTGGATATTCATTTCCTCAAGTACTTCCATGAGGATTTTATGCACGACGCCGTGCCCGCATCCTGGACAATAATGCGTGGGCGTATCGGTAAGTGTTTTCGGTTTTGCATAAACGATTTCTAAACCATCAAATTTTGATGCTGTTTCCATTTCATTTACCCTTACGCATGCACCGCTTGAAATTCTTTGACAATTGATTCAACCTTTGTCAGCACTTCTTCCGGCGATGGAATCATTCCGCCCATCCGTCCGTAGAAATGTACAGGGCATTTTCCATTGACTGCCAGTCGAACATCTTCTACCATTTGCCCCGCATTCATCTCGACCGTAAGAAATACATTTGCACGTTCCGCCAGCTTTGCGAGCGCATCTGATGGAAATGGATACAGCGTGATGGGGCGAAGTAGCCCGACCTTTAATCCTTTTTCGCGCGCCAAGTTCATGGTCTTACCGCATATGCGGGATGTTAATCCGAACGCGACAAGAACAATATCGGCGTCTTCGGTTTGTAATTCTTCCCACCGAACTTCCTTTTGCAGCTGGCGGTATTTTTCCTGCAGATCTAAATTTAATTTCTCCATTCGTTCCGGTTGGATGAAAAGAGAAGTAATAATATTACGTTCACGTGAATTCGGTTTGCCGATCGTTGCCCAGGGGGCATTCGTTTTTGGCAGGGAGTCAGCAGCGGGCAGTGTAACCTTTTCCATCATCTGACCGAGTGCACCGTCGGCAAGAATCATCGCCGGATTACGGTACTTCTCTGTTAAACGAAACGCATCGAACATAAAATCCACCATCTCCTGAACGGATGATGGTGCCAGGACGATGAGATGATAATCACCATGACCGCCGCCTTTTACTGCTTGAAAATAATCCGCTTGCGAGGGTTGAATAGTACCAAGACCCGGTCCGCCTCGCTGAACATTGACAATCACAGCCGGAAGCTGGGCCGATGCCATATAGGAAAGACATTCCTGCATCAGACTGATACCCGGGCTGGACGATGAAATCATAGCGCGAGCACCGGCGCCGGAAGCGCCATGAACCATATTGATAGCAGCAAGTTCGCTCTCCGCCTGCAGGATGACAACACCGGGAAAGTTTGGCTGCTGAAGTGCAAGATACTCCATTATTTCTGTTTGCGGTGTAATGGGATAACCAAAGTAAGCCTGCATGCCTGCACGCAATGCCGCCTCGGCAAGCGCTTCATTGCCTTTCATTAATCGTGTATCTGATTTTCCGTTTCCACTTGCCATACTGTTTACATTTCTTGAATGAATAATTTATTTTGAACTGTCTTCCGAACGAATTATGCTGCGTTGTTCTTGAATGGGATTTTCGGCTCCGCAGATTTTATTGTTTTTACCTGACGGTACACTGTTATGGCGCTGTCAGGGCAAACAATGGCGCAATTGATACATCCGGTACAAGAATCATTCTTCAATTGTACAAAGCGGTAACCCTTCGAGTTCAATTGGAAGGATAACTCCAAACAATCCTGCGGACAAGCTGTCATGCATAACTCGCATGCTTTACAAATTTCTTTCGCAACGATAATTGTTCCTCGAATCATGTAATACTCCGGCGGATTATTTTGCGTCAACCGATGAACAAAAGAAGAAATCGCATATAGTATTGTAGAATGTTCAAGTAGCGTGCCAGATTGTGTAGTATCGGACAGAACGGCTTAAATGCTGTATTTCAAAAGAAAAGAAAAGATGCTTGGCACTTTTAGGAAGAATTTTTAATCGTTTCCTGAAAGCAATAATATTGATGAAAAAGTATGCAGAGCAATTCATTACTCTTCTACATCCAAGATGAACAAAAGATACTGCGCACAATAAAAAAACGAAGTCCGCCTTTTCAGACGGACTTCATCCTTACCTCATGTACTGCTTATTCATTTTACATAACTGCGCAGAACTTCGTCAGGAGATCCGGGGGGATTTTCCTCTATTCGCTGTGCCTCGGAAACAGCAACTGCTGTAATGTTGACGATGTCATTGACATCGCAGCCAGGTACGAGTAAATACACCGGCTTGCGAATTCCCAACAACATCGGTCCAATAGCTGTTGCACCGCCGAGTTTCGCTAAAACCTTGTATGCGATGTTTGCTGATGTCAAATCAGGACAGATCAACACATTTGCATCACCTTTGATTTCACTAAAGGGGAAGACTTCGGAAACGATATCGGGATCTAACGCTGTATCCGCCATGATCTCTCCTTCAACAACCAAATTGGGTGCTTTCTTTTTGATTATCTCAACCGCCTTCCTCACCTTATCCGTTAAAGGATGCTGGGTGCTGCCGAAGTTACTGAAGGACAACATCGCTACACGCGGTACGACATTCATATAAAGTGCTTTTTCCGCTGTCAGCAGCGCAATATCTGCAAGGTCTTCTGCATCCGGCTCAATATTGACTGTTGCATCGGAGATGAAGATCGTTCGATTTTTGAAAACCATCATATAAGCACCGCAGATTTTTTTTACACCGGCACGTGTGCCGATGATCTGAAGTGCAGGCCGGATTGTTTCCGGATAATGTTCGGTTAATCCGGATATTAAACCATCGGCATCGCCCATTTCTACCATCATCATACCGTAGACATTATAATTATTCCTCAACAGCTGTCTCGCCGATGCGGATGTCATTCCTTTACGTTTGCGGAGATTGTAGAGCGCTAATACATATTCTTCAAACCGCGGAGATTTTCTTGGTCGGATGATTTCCACGCCCTTGAGATCGAGGCCGAGATCTTTGATATGCTGGTTAATGGTATCGGGCGTGCCTAACAAAATTGGTTTGCCGATTCCCTCATCCAGCAGCATTTGCGCAGCCCGGAGAATTTTATCTTCGTCGCCTTCCGGGAATACAATGCGCTTGGGTTCGCTCTTGGCTTTGTTGATATAAAACCGCATCACTTCGCGCGATTTTCCGAGCCGCGCTTCAAGCTGGTCGCGGTACTTTTCAAAATCAGATATCGGATTTTTTGCGACACCGGTATCCATGGCCGCTTTCGCAACTGCGGCAGCCACCCAGAAGAGCACGCGCGGGTCGAACGGTTTCGGAATGATGTAGTCGCGTCCAAACTCCAGCCGTTTCTTGCCGTACGCTTTCAAAACATTATCCGGTACGTCTTCTTTCGCAAGCGATGCCAAAGACCGTGAAGCAGCCAGTTTCATTTCATCATTGATGGTGGAGGCGCGCACATCCAATGCCCCGCGGAAGATGAACGGAAACCCGAGTACATTGTTGACTTGATTTGGAAAATCAGAACGACCCGTCGCCATAATAATATCGTCGCGTACGCTCGTTGCGTCTTCATATGTAATTTCCGGATCAGGATTTGCCATCGCAAAGACGATCGGTCTGTCCGCCATCGACTTCACCATCTCTTTCGACATCACCCCTTTTCCCGAAACACCGCAGAACACATCCGCTCCTTTGACGGCATCGGCAAGCGACCGGGCATGTGTTTCAACGGCAAAATATTCTTTGTATTGATTCATTCCTTCCGCTCTGCCTTTATACACGACGCCTTTTGTATCAACAAGAACGATATTCTCCCGCTTTACGCCCAACTTTTCATAGAGCTTTGCGCAAGCGATACCGGCGGCTCCCGCACCACTGAAGACAACCTTGACCTGGTTTATATTCTTTCCTTGAATTTCCAGCGCATTTACCAACGCAGCACCGCTGATGATAGCTGTGCCATGCTGGTCGTCGTGAAAGACAGGAATGTTCATCGTTTTCTTCAGTGCTTCTTCAATATAAAAACACTCCGGCGCTTTAATGTCTTCGAGGTTGATGCCGCCGAAGGTCGGCTCCAGCAGTTGCACAGCTTTAATAATCTCGTCAGGATTGTGGGTGTTCAATTCGATATCGAACACATCGATATCCGCAAATCGTTTGAAGAGCACACCTTTGCCTTCCATAACAGGTTTCCCGGCGAGCGCGCCGATATCACCAAGACCGAGAACGGCCGTTCCGTTTGAAACTACGCCGACAAGGTTTCCCTTTGCGGTGTACTTGTAGGCATCATCTGGATGCGCATGAATTTCAAGACATGGATCGGCAACGCCCGGCGTGTACGCCAGCGACAAATCGCGCTGCGTCTGGCATGGCTTGGAAGAAACAACTTCTATTTTGCCTTTGCGTCCCATCGAATGGTAATCGAGTGCCTCTTGTTTACGAATCATAAACCCTCCATTCAAAGAATTATTGGAATTACTTGAAATGATGCTCAAGTATAGTGAGTTTTAAGAATGAACGCAAACTGACTTACACTTTTATGTTTTCCTTAATAGGAAAACTATTCTTTCTTTTGTACAATAGACATCGTTCAACACAACCACATAGGAGATATTCATGCAGCTTAAAAACAATTTATACTTTTTTTTACCTCTACTTGCAGTGCTTCTTTTTCTTGCAGGCAGTTCCCTTAAAGCTCAATCGAATGGAAAAACCGGCGCCCCATTTCACGCTGCACCTTTGGAAAAAGGCCGAGAATTAAAAATGTCTCCACTTTTCCCACGGGGCGGAAAGACGATGGAATTTGGACAACCTTTTCGCCAACCTGCCCGTCACGAAGAAATTCTTCACAACCTATCAAAAGGCACTGCAGGACAGGCAACACAAAAAATTTCTAACGGGCTGGTTTTTCTTCTTGATACTGCCATTGCGTATTCCACCCAGGACACGGCAAGATATTCCTTTTCTTATTCTGCAAACGGATGGTATATTTCCTTTGTAAATGAACTATGGACAAACGGGCAATGGGTGAATTCCTATCGCGGTTCCTTCACATTTGATGCAAACGGAATACTGCTTTCCGAAATATATGAAAACTGGACAAACGGACAATGGGAAAATTCTTCCCGTTACACCTACACGAATGATGCAAACGGAAATATGCTTTCCTCGCTCAACGAACAATGGACAAACGGGCAATGGGAGAATTCTTACCGCTATACCGCCACGTACGATGCAAATGGTGGTCAGCTTTCCTATCTCGCGGAACAATGGATATCCAGCGGATGGGTGGATTTGTATCGCTACACCTACACGAATGATGCAAAAGGAAATCAGCTTACCTGGTTATCTGAACAGTGGACAAACGGGCAATGGGTGAGTTCTTCTCGCGGTTCGGGTGCCTATAACGCAAACGGAATGGATAGTTCCTGGTTATCTGAACAGTGGACAAACGGGCAATGGGAGAATTCTTATCGCTCCACCGCTGCGTATGATGGAAACGGATTGTATCTTTCAGAGCTGGATGAACAGTGGACAAACAATCAATGGGAGAATTCTTATCGCTACACCTACACCTATGATGCAGGCGGAAGGGAGCTTTCCGAGTTGGATGAACAATGGACAAACGGTCAATGGGTCAACGCGTATCGCTACACCTATACCTATGATGCAAACGGAAATGCTGCCCTCTTCAATTCTGAACAATGGACAGACTCTTTGTGGGAACCATATAACAGCAGCTTTTCGGCAACTGACAGCGCAGGAAACTCCATAGGAATATCCGGGTGCAAAGTTATTCTTCACTATAAACAAACTTTGATAACAGTGGTACTTGAAGATCGTGGAACTCCTGCATCGTTTCAATTGTATCAGAACTATCCCAATCCCTTCAATCCGTCAACAGTGATCAAGTATCATCTTTCAACGGCGACTCATGTTCGGTTAACAATATTTGACATGCTGGGACGCGAAGTGAGAACTCTTTTAAACGAACAGAAGTCTGCAGGTTCCTATCAGGTGAGTTGGAACGCAAGCGGTGTACCAAGCGGAGTTTATTTTTATCGTTTGCAGGCAGGTTCGTTTACAGAAACCCAAAAACTTATCTTGCTAAAATAAAATACCTGCAGCCCGTAAAACACGAGGCCGATTCTGGTACAGCAGAATCGGGCTTGAGATTTAATACCGATACTCTCTTGTTGCAGCCTTCGGAAGCTTCTCTCCGATAAACCGAATGATTTTTCGAACGCTGACTCGTGCGGTTATTTCGTTGTCATGACAAAGACGCCGTTCCATTCGGCAGGCGGAGGAGTAATTTGATACAGGTTTGCACGTTCCGTATAAATCTGTGCAACAAAGCAGGTCTCGTCTAAGGAATATGCCTGCTGAAGATACGCAATCGCTTCTTCCCATTTCCTTGAACGGTAGTATTTCAATCCTTCGTGATACATCTCAAGCGATTGGCGCTGGTTCTCTGTCATCTCCATATCAGCAGTGCCGAGCAGTTCGTACACCCTCACCGGTTCTGTCTTGCCTTTCACTTGAATCAAATCAAGTTCCCGCACAAGAACTTTGCTTTTCACATGCATATAGGTAAAATCACTGATCATAATACTCGACTGGTATTGTTTGTTAGCTCCTTCAAGACGCGAAGCAAGGTTTACACTGTCACCGATAACCGTATAATCAAACCTGTCTTTTCCTCCCATATTGCCGACAATCATAATGCCGGTGTTGATACCCATCCGCACGGAGAGCTGTGGCTTGCCCTCCTTTGCCCATTTTGGCCTGAGCATATGCAAACGTTTTTGCATGTCCAATGCCGCAAGGCAAGTCCGGAATGCATGGTCTTTCTGCAGAAGCGGAGCACCCCAGAATGCCATAATCGCGTCGCCTTCATATTTGTCTAATGTTCCTTCATACTTGAGCACAATGCGCGTCATCTCATCTAAATATTCATTGAGCAATGCTACCAATCCCTCCGGCTTTGTATGATATTGTTCCGAGATAGTTGTAAAACCGGCTATATCCGAGAAGAATACCGATAGTTCGCGACGATCGCCGCCGAGCTTTGCCTTCTCAGGATTCAAAACCAATTCATTTACCACGGCAGGATTAATATAGTGGCCGAACATATTTTTGATGACTGCTTTTTGCCGGCGCTCGGTTAAATATTGATACACGGATGTACCGAAATATGCAAAGACAATGGCAAGACTCGGATTAACGACATTCATCAATATGCTGCTATTGCTAAATACTATGATGGCAGCTTCGAATACTGCGCCCACGAGAATAATGGTCAAAAGCAATGCGCCGATTTCCAGCAGCCACATATGCCGAATGTGAACCTGCTTCAATGCTAACAAACCAAGGAAGCAGAGGAGCGAGAGAAGAGTGATAACGATGCCTTCGATGAACGGGTCAGCAATGGTAATGAAGTTTTTGTCGATGACATTCTGTATGGCAGTGGCATGAATCTCTACCCCATTCATTGCATAGTTCTTTTTTCCTCCTTCTTCTTTGTATAATGGCACATTGTGATAATCTCGCTCTTCTGCCATAATCGAGCCGACGATGACAATCTTGTTCTTAAAAAGCTTCATCGTGGTCGTATCGAAAGCATTGATCTGTTCCCCTAATTCCAATTCGTCTTTGGTCTGGAAAGTCGAATCATCAATGACTTGCGAGAAAGGAACATAACGGAATGTTCTATCAGGACCGTAATAGTTCAACATAAACGTACTGCCGTTTCGCGGAATCATTCGGTCTTTGAGAATAAAGAATTGTTCATCTCTCCAGTCAACGGCGGTGCCGGGTTTGAGTCTGAAGTACTTGTTCAGGGCAGCAAATCCAAGTGTCGGCGTTTCCCAGCCTTTGATATCCAACAGGGGAAAGTAGGAACGGCAAACATTATCCCGGTCCTTCAGAATATTGGTTATACCAATATTTTTATCGACATCATAAAAAATATTATCGTAGGTCGGTTCTGTTGCTCGAATCTCCGCTTTTTCATTTGACAATCCCGTTCCCACGGTTGCCGCAAGCACAACATTGTCATACTTCTTCAGCGTTTCGCGCAATATGCTGTCACCTTGAATATTCTTTCCCGGTGACTGAAATGTTATATCAAACACAATGGCTTTTGCACCGGCCTTGTTTAAGTTTTCGATGATATGACCGTAATACGATCTGGGAAATGGAAATGGCTCGGGTAGCGCCTTGAGATCTTCCTCATCGGAAATACTCACGATGATGACATCGCCATTTTTTACAAGATCACGTGTCTGTTCAATTCGTTCATATCTGCTTTGGTAACGCAGGTCAATAGTTAACAAATCAATATTCTTCAGAAAACTCAGTTCGAAGAGCCATCCCTGTCCGATGATCATGACGAAAATGCCAATACCGAGACCGATGGATATCTTTACAAGCAGCGGTAATATTTTTCGTTTGAATTCATAGGAAGTCATAATGCTGATTCCTTGCGAGATGAACGGGGGAAATAATTCCGCTTCTCCTTTACGATGAAGAGAAGCAGGAAATGATAAACGAAATTGAATTTGTTAGAATGAAACCCGATATATGATGCTTGCAATAACGTCATTTCCTAAACCCGGATTTTGAATGAAATCGATCTGGCCGACAAGAAATTGGTTGTTCATGATCTGATAATCGACACCGGCCTGTACCAAGAGCCGTTTGAAATCACCAAAAGAAGGTGCAAACATTGCGGTCACACTGAGACGCTCATTCAACATCCGGTAACGTCCGCTCAAAGAAATAGTCTGGTAATTGAATGCTTGACTCTGTGTAGTATTGAAATACCGATTCGTGACGGTATCGAGTAATGCAGCGAACGTTACGTTATGGCTGAGAATGAATGCAACGGTTGTTTGCAGCGGGATTTTATAGAATGTCGTCAACGCCGCGGACAGACTGACGTTATTCTGATCGCGCATATAAAATGTATTATCTTTTTTATTTGCGATACTCAAAGATAGGGTTGCTGTTTGACGCGCATAAAGGTCAAAATTATAATTTGCTGAAAGAAAGAAACGGTTGGTCAACTCATTTGCATAATTCAATGAATCCGATTTCGTCGATGGGAAAGTCGTATCAGCCACAGCCGTTACAACGGTATCCAATCGAAGTTCTATTGGATTCTTCCTTGTATTCAGACCGTACCCGACGGTGAACGAAGGAAGATTGACGCCCGGAAACACTGTTAAATACGTATTCAACGTGTTGTATGTTGTTGTAGGAGTAGTGACATCGTTCTGAGTATTATTTCTCTTCGTTTCGTAGGAAACGCTTGCCATCATTTTGTTATCCAAAAATCGAATACGGTCGGAAACATTAATTCCTTCGATATCGGTTTGAATAAAATCATTGCCGAACGATTTATACGCAATGCCGCGGCGAAAAACCAAAGCATGAACATAATTGTTGAAGTAATTCAACGAAATGTCCGACTCATACGCCAGTGACGGCAGCGATGCGGTTGCCGGATTGATCGGCCAAAGTTCTTTGTTGACGGTAATGAAGCTTCGGCCAATTTTGGCTGTGTTGATATAGTTATTAACCGTTTGGGCAGAATCAGATTTTCCTATTCCAAACTGTCTAAAGTCATCGTCCGTCAAACTCCCGCCGGAAATATCATTATTGGATAAACTCATTGCTGCCTGGCTTGACCACCGGACTTTCTGATTATCGAATGCAAGCAGCAGATCTGCTCCGGCTACAATATTTTCCTGGGGATATGTCCCATACGTAATGGAAGAAATATCGTCTTTTGATTTCATGTAGGTAATGCCGAATTGAAAATGTTCCCCGCTTCCAAAACTCGGGCGAATGGCAAAAAAATTGCGCGCGAATGTGCCGCTCGTATATGATTGATAGATAAGAGTATCCTGATTCGCAATGGGATTGTATCCGCCCAATCCTTTAAATATTGTCGCCATTGGACGGGATGATGCAGAGGAAGAATCGGCATAGCTGATATCTCCGCCGAGCACACCTTCGATGGCACGATCTGTTTGTCCGTACGAAACATCAACATTGAAATACCCCAGCGTTAGTGAACCGGTAATACCCCGCACACGCTTTCCGCTCACGATCAATGATGGCAGTATCGGATATGCATCGCCCACTTGCACCTTCGCAATCTCATCCACCTGCAGTGTTCCAAGGAACCGATCTTGCGGCTGTCGATCCGATTTTTCTTCATTGGTAACATGAATATCGCCGCCAAATATCAAATACTTATATGTTCCATTTACGTGAAGATCGCCGCGCGCGTATGTTGTGTTCGCGGAATCAATCTTCTCGTTTCGTAATTCCAATTGTCCGTTGCCCTCGTATTGAAGTAAACTCTTTTCTTCTTCGATAGCATTGGCAGTAGAAAGATTGAAGTCCGTGCGTTTTGTAAAGTATGCTTTTCCCAGTGTATCCCGTAATTCAATTTTAACAGAGTGCGTGCCAAGCGTGAGCGGTTTATTAAAATTTTTAGGACTGTACAGAATCACGTCATCTGAAAGCAATGCCTCGTTCGTGACGTCCGTTTCATCCAGAAAAACATGGGTACGACGTTTATCAACCGCATCGGAAGCGAACATGAGCGATACGGCAACCACTAAGTCCTCTGCCGTCAAAGTTTCTCCCTGTTCAGGGCTGAGGAATCGAACCTCAATATCTTTTGGATCCACCCCTTTGACAGGGATCTTTATCGGATTGACATCCGGATTATCCGACGGGAAGGTCGCTTGAATGTTGTTGGCGAGCCGCAGTTCTATATAATATTCAGCGTACGGCGGCGTCATGAATTTTGCAGGGATCGTGGCAACTGCCGTGCGGCCGGAAAGCAGCATGTCGATCTCTTTATATTCCGTTTCTCCAAATCCGCGATAGTGAAGCAGCACTCTTTGAATTTTCGTGTTTTGCGTAAGTTTGACGCTTATGGAAAGCGAAGTTTGTTCGGAGGCGGGCGGAATTTTCACTTCGATAACGTACGGGCTGACCTGCCCGTTCGTCACATGGAACAAGAGCGTGGAGAAAAAAAGAAAAGACAGGACAGCAGTACAACGGATCCGGTTCATATCAATTCCCTAAAAAGATTTGATTCAAAATTCTGATGAATTCAATTTGCGAAAAAGGAAACGGCGGGCTGCCTAACACCCGCCGTTCAATTTATTAAAAGCATGTATATGAAGCAAGAAAAAGGCGCGCGACTGGCCGGATTAATCATTCCATTTAAGGATAAGTATTTTTTCCTGCAATGCGCCTGTTTGGCCGGGGATTCGAAGCATGTGCTGAACCGCCTCTACCGGTACTGTGGCGGGTTTGGACGGCCCATCCAAGGGCACTATGATCGAAGATCCGTTATTCAATTTTATTAAGAGGTAATACTCAAGGTTCGGATATTTTACTTTATCGGCAGATAACTGGCCTTGAGCAGTTTGTCCTGTAAGAGTCAGCTTCAGCTCGGTAAAAGCGAGTTCATTCTGGTCCCGATAGAAGATACTTGCGGCTGTTGCATTCCCTTGATACGCCGACAGGTTAACACGCACAGAGCCTGCCTGCCGCGATTTAAGATGATCGAAATCGACGCCGGCAATTCCGGAATTGTCACCAAGAGAATCCGTGGCGTTGTTTTCACCAATATTTTGTCCGCTGATAATATCATTCAGAGTCTGCCTGCCTGCCTGGTGTATATTGAACTTCCCGCTGCTGTCGGCGACACCGGTGTTCCCTGTGCCTACATGCCCGGTTTTGCCCGAGAGTGAATTTGTGAAATCAGCAAGGCCTTCGGCGATCGTTAAAGAATCCGCCCTGCCGCCGGAAAAATATGCTCCCTGCGTTCCGCGAATGGAAGCGACAGAAATCGGCGACGAGAATCGAAATTGTTCCGTCTCCGCTTTTTTCACATTAAAAATCATATTTCCCCTGTCCATGTGAACACTTCGGCTGAGAATTTCTTTTCCCTGCACTTCGCCCTTGATGGTGACAATCGATTTCTCACGGAGTATCAATTTTGACTGGTCTGCAAAAAGAATCATTGCAAGCGATCCTTTATCTGTTTTCACTTCATAACCGGATTTAAGTGTGCTCAATGGAACTGCCTTCTGCCAGCCGGTGGCAGGCGATTTCATGTTCACGTCCCGGATAACTTTCACAATGTAGGCGGAAATATCTTTTTTATCCTGTTTTGCTTTTTGCCCCAGTGAAAGCACAACGAGGAGCACCAGTACACCGACAATAAGAATTTTCTTTATCATGGTTTTCTCCTTGAGCGCTTATTGGTTTTCAATACTGAGTTGCAGATTCAAACTATGATTGGCAGCGAGATCATGGATAAGAGTTTGCAGATCGGTCTCGGTCAACGTACTGCCATCAAGCGTGATGGCGCCGTATGGCTGCCAGGCAACCCAATTGATTGGTTCTGCTCGAAGCGATGAAAATATTCCATACGCACTGCCTGCAGACGTACTCAAGAAATTATCAAGCATCTTCCCAACGTTGTCATCGGTGATGCGGAACACAACTGGAAGGCTTGAGTTGTCTACTTCGCCGCGATTGGTCATGACTTTCGCTCCGACTTGAAGAACGAACGCTTTATTTTCCTGAAGCTGGCGGCTTGCATCCTGCGGATACGTAAGCGATGTTGCGCCGGTTATTTCTTTTACAAGGTACGGATTTCCGCCTGTTAACGCATCCTGCGGCGACCGTTGACTCACACCGGCTTCATACACAGAAACTTTGACAGTGTTAGCATTCGTTGTCCAGCTGAACGTCGGTGCAAGATTTGTGAAGAAACTTCCATTCTTCGGGTCATTGATTTCTACAAAGGCTTCATCCGGTGCGGCATACGGAATGACTATATTTTTTGAATCCCCTCCGTACTTTGCATTGATATTTGTTGAACCTGCCGGTAGCACGATCATTTTGATTTGATAAGTTCCAGGCGGCGTTGTCGGAGTTGTGAGAGCGAAATCTGTTATTCTCTTTTTTAAACTTTCGTTCACATAATAACCGGCATCTTTCAGCACTGCCACTCCGGAACCATTCTTTGCAAAATCACTCGCAGTGAGAGTTCGGCTGCCGTTCACAGGAAAATCTTTTGAGAAACCGCTCACCAAGATTGCAGGCCGGGGATCCCCTCGAAGTTGAACTTGAACTTCCAAGTAAATACAAACATTCACAGTCCCACCTGGAGGATTGACCACTGTTAAATCCAGTGAGATTCCTGATATGGAAGAATTGAGTTTTTCGGTTTTGACATCGATGAAGTCGGTAAGATAGATGACGTCGTAGTCAAAAAATGTCAGCACTGCATTAACGCGGGTTTGAGCCTGTGTCTTCGCCGTTGTGAAACACAGCCCTAGTATGACCGCAGCAAGCACAGGCAGCAATAATTTCATGGGGACGCTTTTCATGGTACGAAGCTCCTTGGATTTGTTATTGTATATGTCCATTATAGCCGATGGAGCAAAGAAACACGTTGACAACTATCACACAGGCAGGGTTTAAAAATTCACGACATCATTATAAAGAACGAACGCCATAAATACAAGCAGTAAGATAAATCCCGCTTGCTGAAGGGCGATTTTGATCTTGGCAGGTACTTCCCGTCTAAAGACAGCTTCATAGACAAGAAAAACAAGATGTCCGCCGTCAAGCGCCGGGAATGGAAGAATATTGAGTAATGCGAGACTGATACTTAATATGCTGATAAAACTGAAGAACTCCAAAATACCGTCTTCTGCAGATCGCTTTGCCATTTGGGCAATTTTCACCGGTCCGCCGACTGATTTGCTCAGCGAAGCTTTTCCTGTTACGATTTGGTAGAGATTGGAGAGAATAAGAACACTTGTCGTTTTTAATTCTCCGACACCAATCGGAAGGGATTCGAACAGGGAATATTGTTTATGAATTACCGGGCCTTGATATGCACCGGAGAGAGAAATTCCGATGCGTCCTTCTGCGGTTGGTCTTACATGCGCATTCATTCTCTGGTTTCCGCGCGCCCAGGATAATAAAATTTCTTTACCGGCATTCATCCGAATTGCTTCCTGCAGCGAACCAAAGCCTACCGGTACTTCGTTCACAGCAAGCAATGTATCGCCCGACTGCAAACCAATTTGTTCAGCCGGCTTTCCGCGATCCACAAGCTCAACAACAGGGACAATACCGTTCGGGAACATGCCAAATCCTTCCTTCGTAAAATCCGGCAGCTCCGAACGGCGAATGGAAAGAGTATGGACTGCACCGGAACGTTGTATCTGTATCGTTAAATCATTTGTCACCGATTCAGTATACAACGTGCTTTCAATTTCATCCCACTGTTTCACGGGATGATTATTGATGGAAATAATTTTATCGCCGCTCTGCATTCCGGCTTTTGCTGCAACACTGTTCGATGTTACATAACCGATTTCTGTTACCGGACGGATCGTCTTGCCCTGGTGAAAAATTAATCCCCAAAAAATAAAAATGGCGAGAAGAAGATTCATCATGACGCCGGCAGAAATGACGATCATCCTCTTCCAAATAGGTTTGGAACGGAACTCCCAGGGCTGCGGTTCTTTATTTAAAAACTCTGTATCGAGGCTTTCGTCGATCATACCTGCAATTTTTACATAACCGCCGATGGGAAATGCAGCAACACGGTAATCGGTATTCCCCTGCAGATCCAAGCCGTCTTTCAATGAACCAAAGGTAAATTTATTAACTTTGTTCCAGCCAAAAACGCGGTTACCCATTCCCAATGCAAATACTTCGGCGCGCATTCCGCATGCGATCGCCGCAAGAAAGTGTCCTGACTCATGCACCAGCACAAGGATGCCGATGGTGATGATAAAATAGAATAACGTACTTACTATCGCCATAAGGTTAATTCACTTTTGTTCTATTATGAAGGTAATTGTTCAACACTGCAGGTTACAATAATGTTCGGACATACTCCCGTGTTTTATGGTCACTTTGAAATGTGTGTTCAAGATCGGGCGAAACGTGGTTTTTTTGTTTGGCCAAGGCTTGTTCAATTAATTCCGGAATTCTCTGGAATGGAATTTTCTTTTCTAAAAAAGCCTGCACTGCCACTTCGTTGGCAGCATTCATAATGGCGGGAGCGGTTCCGCCCAAGGCCATTGCGTCGTACGCCAATTGCAGGCATGGGAATTTTTTGCGGTCCGGCGCAAAGAATGTCATCGATTGCAGCTTCGGAAAATCTACATGACCTCCATTCATCGGAAATCGTTCGGGATATGTCAGTGCATATTGAATTGGAAGTTTCATGTCCGGCATGCCAAGCTGTGCTTTTATGGAACCATCCACGAACTCTACCATGGAATGAATAATAGATTGCGGATGAATGACAATATCAATGCGTTCTGTCGGTAAACCGAAGAGCCAGCGTGCTTCAATCACTTCCAACCCCTTGTTCATCAGCGTGGCTGAGTCGATGGTAATCTTATTCCCCATTTTCCAATTAGGATGATTCAGTGCTTGTTCAACGGTAATGGATGCGAATGCATCTATGGGTGTATTAAGAAGTGGTCCGCCGGACGCTGTCAGAATAATTTTTTTCGCGCTGGTCCTGTCTTCACCGACGAGGCATTGCAATATAGCACTGTGCTCGCTGTCGATCGGAACTAAATGGACCCCGTATTCCTTTACTAAGGAAGTAACAAGTTCTCCGGCAACGACGAGTGTTTCTTTATTCGCGAGTGCGATATGTTTTCGATGTTTAATTGCCTCGACGGTCGGTTTCAATCCCGCAAACCCGACAATGGAATTGATGACGATATCGACATCATCCCGCCGAACAATTTCCAGCAGCCCTTCTCGGCCGGCAAGTACTTCCACAGAATTACCAACGATGTATCGCAACTCCGCCGCTTTTGCTTCGTCCAGTACGACAACACCGCGCGGGTGAAAATGTGTAATCTGGTTTTGCAGCAGCTCGATGTTGGTATTGGTTGTCAGATAGGTGATACTGAATCTGTCTGCAAGATTATGAATAACCGAAAGGCAGTTTCGGCCAATAGAACCGGTCGAGCCAAGGATAGCAATATGCTTTGGAATCTGACTCATGGTGTATATTCAAGGTAATCAAATTCGTAAGGCATGTCAAGGAAGGCAGTTTTCACACGCTGTCATCGCAAATCGAAATTGTTTTTGGTATATTAACGTAGAACCAATTCAAAATCATTAAATTAAAATGAAAAAATGAAAAGAATAGTTGAACGCATCTTGCTGATGTTCATCGTCAACAGTATCATTTGCACTTGTGCTTTTACCCAAGATAACGATAAGCTCGCAAAGCTCCGGCTGGCGCAGGGGTTTGAAGAAGCCGGTGAATGGGAACGGGCAGCAGCTCTCTATGAAGACCTCAGTACGATAGAGCCGAATAATTTTTTATACCTCGATGGACTCCAGCGCAGTTACAAGCAAATCAAGGAGTACGGCAAAGCCATCAATGTTATTCGCCGTTGGCTGATCATTCAACCGGGAGATATAACTAAGATCACAGCACTCGGCGGGCTCTATTATGACTCCGGCGATGAAGCGGCTGCCGATTCTGTATGGAAATCAGTCATTGCCATCGATCCGCATAATATACAAATTTACCGTGTTGTTGCCAACGAAATGCTGGAACACCGGATGTATGATCAATGCATCCGCACGTATCTTGACGGACGTTCGATGAGCAAAAGCAACGCAATGTTTGCAGATGAATTAGGAAATCTTTATGCGGCGCTTCAACAGTACGCCTCTGCAACAAAAGAATACCTTCGCCTCCTCAAGATATCACCGGAACAATTGTCTCTTGTTCAATCGCGTCTCAGTGTCTTTACCGCGAAACCGGAAGGCATCAGTGCCGCATCGGAAACAGTGAAGGATGAATTGAAAAATGTACCGGATAATATCTCGCTGCATCGATTGTATGCATGGCTCTTATCGGAAGATCGGCGTTATGATAAAGCGCTGGAACAATATCGAATCATCGATCGTCTTTCGAACGCGAAAGGCAACGAACTGTTCAGCTTTGCCCAGCGGTTACATCAGGAGCATGCATTTTCAACTGCGGCGGAGGCATTTAAAGAAATTATTGACGAACATAAAAGCCTACAACTTCTTCCGTTTGCCCATTTCGGGTATGCCCGCGCATTGGAAGAGCAAATTATCATGACGGATACGGCGGCATCTTCATCAGAATCACCATCGACATACGACAGCCTGATTCGATTGTATGAATCAATTGCAGCAGATCATGCGAATCCGGACCTTGCCGTTCAATCATTGTACCGCATCGGGATCATCAAATTTGAAAAAATTTTTGATCTCGACGGCGCGCTCACTGCATTCGACCGCATGAACGAGGTACCGTCAACATCAAATATTTCCCATGATGCCGTGCTGAAAATCGGCGAAGTACAAACTGCACGGAACGATCTTGCTGCGGCACGGAAAGAATACGACCGGATGAGCGCGATTTCGCTCGTGGTGTACCAGGACCAGGCGGCGTTCAAATTAGCGGAACTGGATTACTTCGAGGCGAAGTTTGATTCGGCATTATCAATTCTCAAACGGTTCAATACGAATCTCAATACGGACATGGCAAATGACGGGCTGCAGCTGCAATACTTTGTTCAGGAAAACAACACTTCCGCGCCGCAAGCATTGGCGGAATTTGCCAAAGCCGATTTACTGATGCGGCAGCGTAAATACTCCGAGTCACTTGTGCAGTTTCAAGATATCGTCAATCACTATCCAACAGCGCTGTTGGTGGATGACGCAATGATGAAGATTGGCGAACTGGATCTTTTCTTGAAACGTTCCGATGAAGCGGTGAAGGCTTTTCGCTTTCTTGTTGACTCGATTCCGTTAAGCATTCTCAAAGATCGCGCGCAGTTTCGAATTGCAGAAATTTGTCAGACGGTTTTTAACAGTAGGGTGCGGGCGATTGAAGCGTACGAAAAATTGCTGGCTCAATTTCCGAATTCTCTTTATGCGGAAGAAGCGCGAAAGAGAATTCGACTATTACGCGGCGACGCACCCTAGAACTATTGTGCCTATCATGGAGGAGCAAGTATGACTCAGCAAGAAATTGATATTTTACGGTATCCCATCGGGAAATTTTCGAAACCAATGGAATTTTCCAGGGAAATAATTTTGCAAAATATAGAAATCATTTCTCAGTATCCCGCTCTTGTCAAAAACGAAGTCCATCGTCTATCGGATGAGGAATCGAAATTGACGTATAGACCGGAGGGCTGGAACATCATTCAGGTCGTTCATCATACTGCCGACAGCCATATGAATGCATTTGTCCGCTTTAAACTCGCACTCACAGAAAACACGCCGACCATCAAACCTTACCTCGAAAATCTGTGGGCTCAACTTCCGGACGTCAACAATGTGCCCATGGAAGCATCGCTCAAAATTTTAGAGGGATTGCATCTTCGATGGTCGACGCTGCTCCGGACTCTTTCCGAGAAGGATTTTGAAAAGAAATACTTCCATCCCGAGCAAAAAAGAGAAGTCTTGCTTTTGGAAGTACTCGCGCTGTATGCCTGGCATTGCAGGCATCATCTGGCGCATGTTCAGCAGGCAAAAAAGTATCGAGGAACGTTTTAGCGGAAAGAAATGTCTGGTGCCAGATCCATCACACAAAAGGAAGCGCCGGACATTTTCACCGACGTTTTCATCGAGGCTATTCAGATACTTTTCGAAGAGTGGACAGGAAGATTGAATAAGTTCTTTATATCTGATCCATTCCCAGTTCAAAAAAACCGCATGCTTCTTATCCTGAACATGAAAAAAAGCGTGCGACATGAGACCCGTCTCCATTGATCGAATATCTGTTCCAATTAATTATTCACTGCATTGAGTGTCCGTACCGGGAACGTCTTGGAACTATTATTATGCAAGAATCGTTGATAAAAACAGAGGGTGCAATGAAAGACAAAAAGGTAAACTATTCGCTCCGTGCACAACAATTCAAAACAACGAAAAGAGGTAATATATGACCCGCCGATGGATAGTGCTTGTTTTCGTAATTGGCTTGGCTGCGATGGTTTACAGCGCATGCAGCAAAAACAGTTCGCCAACTCAACCGCAACAACAAACAACCGTGACGCAATTGGCTGCTGCTCCGCCTTCTGTGACCGTTGGTGCCGGAATTTCGACGGACGTGGCCGTCAGCGGCGGAACTCCGCCCTACAGTGTGACAACCGCTCCTAGCGCAATTGCCACAGCTCAGCTCTTAAATCCTGATAGTGCCATTTCCTATATTCATATTACAGGTGTTTCAGTGGCAACCGCATCTACGGCGGTAACGATAAAAGACAATTCAGCTGCTGCTGCCAAGACTGTGACCATTCCTATCAGCGTACAATAGAACCGGAGTTATACCGCTTTCGGGACATCGGAAGTAATCCTGGTAGTACGTTTCATGAATGAACACTTTCTTGAACTTTCAAATTATTAAAGAACGTATGTTCTCCCGTAATAAAATTCTCCAAAGAATTGAATAACAGGAGGTTTTCTTTTTTCTCAACATCTGCTTTGCTGATCTCAACCAATCTTAGACAGGAATACCGGTATTCATAGGGAATCTTTGCAGCAATGTCCATTCGCAGAAGATTGAGCAGTGCGATTCTTTCTTCTCTAATATTCGAGAGGGCACGGTATGCCGTTGCTTGAATGTAATAGGCTTCCGGATGGGTCCGTTTATTCAATTCGCAATTTATACTTTCCAATGCTTCGGAATATCTTCTCAAACCAAGTAAGGCGCATGCTTTCATCAGCGCCGATTTCGGGTAGAATGGCGACAGTTGCTGCAGTTCTTCCGCAGAGTGCAAACCATCAGTCCACTGTTTCGCATTCACATATTCCATGGTGAGATATGAACGCGCAATCAAACTTTCAGGATTTTCTGCAACGGCGGCCTGACATTCTTGTATCGCCTCTTGAGAAGGCTCTTCGCCGTTGTCCATTGCATGAAGTAAATGCACGCTGGAATCAATCGCCCTTGCCTGAATTCTTCCGTATCCTACAGCAAAAATGATCCAGGCGAAAAAAGGAACCAGCGCTACCATCTTCGGCAATAGAATCTTCAGAGCAGCTTTATATTGGACTTCCGGTGTCAAAGATTGAGACCAGAGAAGTCCCATGAAGAGCCATACAAGTATCGCTATCGGCGGCTGGCGAAGGGAAATATTTCCCAAATTGTCTATTGCAATGCCGATGATGGAACTTGTTATTCCGGCAAGAATCCACCGATTCTGGTTGTTTACTTTTCGTGCTGCGCCAATCCCGCGTTTAAGTACAAAAATGAATGTTGCGGCGAAAAGGGCAAGGCCGACTATCCCGTACTCCACTGCAATTTCAACAAGTTCGTTATGCGCATGCGGCACAATATCCTCGCTGCTGACTTGCCAGTATTCCGGTGAACGGTATTTAAACACCGTTCGTTCAAAACTCCCTATGCCGTGCCCAAAAATCGGCGAAGCGAGAAATGCTTCCTTCCCCGCATTCCAAAAATACATTCTTCGTGCAAACGTTGATGTTTGACCTGTCTCGAACATCGTGAACATGCGGCGACCCACATCCGGACGAAGAACGACGGAATAATAAAATACAGCCGTAAGCGTAATGCCAAGAAACATCATGTTCTGTTTCGAAATTTTACTCTTGGGAACCAGGAAAACAAAAACCATAATGGAAGCGAACCAGCCAAGAATGCTGCTGCGCGCTTGAGTGGCAAGCAGCAGAAAGACCATTACCCCCAGAAGGAGATAACGTCCTCTTATGGATGCACCATCGTGACGGCGCTGCAGAGTCCAGCCGAGCAGGAGCGGAAACAGAAGAACAAGGTAGGAGGAATAAAACAAACTGTGCCCTAACAACGAAGACACTCGTCCTCCGGCTTTGATATAGAAATTCACCGGCAGCGTATCAATAGAGAAATACTGAATGACTGCAATAATACCCAGCAGGATGGTGAGCAGTTCGAGGCTGCGGAACAGGATAGTAATTTCTTTCTTTGTCTGAAACAATGAAGAACCTGCAAAAAAGATGATGATGCATGAGATACCAAATGCCAGCGCCTCCCACGTATACAACGGATCGAATTTCCATACAGCCGAGCAGAGATAGAGAACAATGTGCAGGGCAATAAGAAAATCTATTGTCGAATAGGAAAACTCCAGTTTTCTCTTCAAGATACTTTCTGAGATAAAGAATGTTGCGGTAAGTAATGCACCGAAGACAAAAAGGGGCTGCTTGACAATCCCAGCTTCCATCGAATTGATCCACAAGGCGGACTCCACCAAAACGATGGTTGCATAAAGAACGGAGAGATGGATCTTGCGGATGGCGGATGATAGGACTTCCATGCCGTATAAACTAAAGGATTATTTGGCTTATGCAAATGATTTTTGCTGAAGAGAGAGGGTCTATATCATCGGAAATAAAAAAGGACCGAAGGGCAGGTATTGCCGGCTCCGATCCTTTTAATCGAATTACAATCCCTGAAGGGAACAACAACTAAGATTTGATGAGTGTATGTTCCTTTTTCTTCTTCGCTTCGCCGTTTCCATTTGATTTCCAGACAAAGAGTCCGCGTTTCTCATACGTTGTATGGAGAAGATGATGGGAAACATGTCCCAGCGGTTCTTTGAGGAAATCTTTATACAGAGTCACAACCTCCGGATTCTCATGGGATTTGCGGATCGTTTTATGAGCATCCTCGGCATAAATCGATTCGGCCCGTTTTTTCCTGATTTCCCAAGTTGTAGGAATCGGCTGGCCGCCGCCGCCAAGGCATCCGCCCGGACAGGTCATTACTTCGATGAAGGCATACGGCGAATCGCCTTTTTCTATCTGCTCAAAAAGTTTCCGCGCGTTGCCTAAGGTGTGTGCAACAGCTACTTTTACTTTTGTGCCGTTCAGATCAACTTCTGCTTCTTTTATTCCTTCCATCCCGCGAACAGCAGTCAAATTGATATTCGCAAGGGGCTTTCCCGTTACGACTTCATACACTGTTCGTAAAGCAGCCTCCATAACACCTCCGGTCGCACCGAAGATCACTGCCGCACCGGTTGATTCGCCAATCGGACTATCAAACTCCTCGGCTGGAAGTCCCGAGAATTGAATACCGGATTCTTTGAACATCCGGGCAAGTTCTCTTGTTGTTAAGACATAGTCGACATCGTAGAACGCGTCGTCATTCGACCATCCTTTTTTATCCTTCCAATGCTCAAAGGCGCTCATCATTTCCGGTCGTTTTGCTTCATATTTCTTTGCTGTGCATGGCATAATTGAAACAACAACCAATTTCCTCGGGTCAATTCCCATTTTCGCAGCATAGTACGTTTTCGCCACTGAACCGAACATCTGCTGCGGAGATTTACAGGTGGAGAGATGAGCAAGAGAGTTCGGGAAGAAATGTTCCGCAAACTTTATCCATCCCGGCGAACAGGATGTGATCATCGGCAGGACACCTTTTTTCGTGATACGCTGGATCAGTTCATGCCCCTCTTCTATAATAGTGAGATCGGCGGTAAATTGTGTATCAAAGACTTTATTGAAGCCGAGTCTGCGCAGACCGGCAACCATCTGGCCTGTCACAAGAGCGCCGGAACCCATTCCCATCGCTTCACCGATGCCGACACGGATTGCCGGTGCAGTTTGTACAATAACTATTTTCTCCGGATTCATAAGATCTTCAAACACTTCATCTGTGTCATCACGTTCAACAATAGCACCGGTTGGACACACGAGTGCGCACTGTCCGCAATTCGTACAGGCGACGTTTCCAAGTCCTTTTTCCATATAGGTGGAAACCTTCGTTTTGATGCCGCGTCCGGAAAGGCCGATCGCATACACTGTTTGAACAGTGCTGCAGACAGCAATACACCTGCCGCACAGGATGCATTTGTTCGGATCTCTGATAATGGAAGGCGAGGTCTCGTCACAGAGTTGTTCCTTTTTCGTTCGGACAAACCGGCCATCTTTCACCCCCAGATCAGAAGCGATCGTTTGCAATTCGCAGTTCTGATTGCGCAGACATGAAAGACAATCTTTCGGGTGATTGGCAAGGATCAGTTCGACGTTCGTTTTTCTTGCATCACGGATCCGCGCTGAGTTTGTCACAATCTCGGTTCCTTCATGCACGCATGCAGTACAGGAACGGACAAGCGACCGTGCACCTTTCACTTCAACAACACATACTCCGCATGAAGAATTTCGAGAAACATCTTCAAGATAACAGAGCGTCGGTATTTCAATTCCGGTGCGCTTGCAGGCATCGAGGATAGTCATACCATCGGGAGCCTGATAATCGGAACCGTTAATTTTAATATTGATCATCTTCGTTTCCATAGGATCCTCTTAGTTTTCCACTTCTTGGTGGCATTTGACATCGCATCGCAGACAGCGGGCAGCTTCCTGCAGGGCTTCTTCACCGGAATATCCTGCAAGAACTTCCTGGAAACTTGAAATTCGTTCCTTGACGGGAAGTTTTTTCGGGTCGATTTTTTTGCCGCCTTCAGGTTCAGGAACAACTTCATCTTTATATTTAAAATCCCTGAATAACCGGTGGAATCTTTTCTCCTTCATGAGATCGAAATCGATAGCCTCTGCGGCCTGCCGGGCAAGTCCCATCGCTTCGGAAACCGTTGCCGGTCCTGTCACTGCATCGCCTCCGGCATAGACCTTCGGTATATTGCTGCGACAGCTTGGCTGCTGCACCTTGATAGAACCGTTCTTTCGGAGTTCCAGGCCGATTTCTTTCGCCGGTTCAAATTCGACTTTCTCTCCGACGGAAAGAATAATCGTGTTACATTCCACAATTGCTGTCTCGCCGGTTTCTATCGGTTTCTTTCTGCCGGTATTATCGAAACCGTCAAACTTCATTTTGTGAATTTCAAGACCGGTGACTCTTCCTTTTATATCGCTGATGACTTGATGAGGCGCAGACAAAAACATAAACCGGATATTTTCGTCTAGTGCATCTTTAATTTCATGTGCATTCGCCGGCATCTCATCTTTATCCCGGCGATAGACGACGGTTACATCCGCACCAAGCCGCAGGCATGAACGCGCAGCATCGATTGCCACGTTTCCTGCGCCAACCACGACCACTTTCTTTCCAAGGTGCAGTTTCTTGCCGCTGGCAAATTCCTCAAGGAATTCATAGCCTTGTAACACTCCTGCAAGGTGTCTGCCCGGTATATCAAGCTCAATATCCTTTTGAGCACCGACAGCAAGAAATACGGCATCGTATTGTTTTTGCAGATTTTTGAAGGATAGTTCTTTACCGATGCGTGTGTTGAAAATGAACTTCACTCCAAGTTTTCTGAAAAGTTCGAGTTCTTTATTGAGGCCATCCTTCGGCAGACGATATGCAGGAATTCCATATTGGAGAATTCCGCCAGCCTTTGCATGGTTATCGTACACCGTAACACTATGGCCAAGACGAACGAGGAAATATGCAGCCGTCAATCCGGCTGGTCCAGCGCCGATAATAGCAATATTCTTTCCTGTAGGTGATAGTTTCTCTTTAATCAACCGCTGATAGATTTCCCGTTCTTTGCCCATTTTATACATGGTGTCCGCAAGATAGCGGTGAATATCACCTTGGGAGACCGGATCGTCCACCATGTCCCTGCGGCAGCGCATCTGGCAATGGAAGTAACAAATTCTTCCGACTGTTCCCGGCAGCGGATTATCACGCAAGGTTAATTCAAATGCTTCTTCGATCCGTCCTTCTTTTACCAATTGAAGGTACCCGGGAATGTTCATATGCATGGGGCAGCTATTTTCGCAGAGCGCCATGAACAAGCTTTCACACACACCAGCTTTGCACCGCTTTTGAATTATATGTTTTTCATATTCATCGCGGAAGAAACGCAAGGTACTTAAAACAGGATTCGAACTTGTTTGTCCCAATCCACAAAGTGCAGAATCTCGAATCACGTATGCTAATCGCTCAAGCGTATGTAAATCTTCCATGGTTGCTTCACCGCGCGTAATTTTATTCAGAAGAGCGAGCGCTTGTGCAAGGCCTTCACGGCACGGTGTGCACTTGCCACATGATTCAGCATAGGTCACTTCAACGAAATACCGGGCAACATCCACCATGCAGTTATCCTGATCCATCACAACCATTCCACCGGAGCCCATGATCGTACCCAGCTTTGTGAGGGACTCATAATCGACCGGGGTATTGAAATGTTCGAC
>Ga0182011_10000923_pt1 | contig 25633 bp, 18 predicted proteins | sample 711E1DmetaG_FD_120481 | JGI IMG/M metagenome (GOLD analysis project Ga0182011, IMG submission 120481) | Permafrost microbial communities from Stordalen Mire, Sweden - 711E1D metaG | ecosystem: Environmental > Terrestrial > Soil > Wetlands > Permafrost | place: Sweden: Stordalen | collected...
CGCCGCGGACGAGGCTCGTATGTGAAGACGAGCGCATGGGTAAGGCCTCTGCAATCAACTGTGGAAGTGCCCATGCCGCAGGGGATATCATACTCGTTACGGATGCAAATGCGTTTTTTGACGAGAACGTACTGGCAGAGCTAACCCCGTATTTCGAGAGCGCCAAAATAGGTGGGGTTGGGGGGCGCTACGTGGTTTCGAATGCTGAAAACCCGTTGCCGGCTACGGAGCAGTTCTATTGGGAACTAGAAACTCTGCTGCGCACGGGCGAGTCTGCGTTGGACTCCGCTTGCCTTTTCCAAGGCGAGATTAACGCTTGGAGAAAATCATTAGTTCAAGCTGATCCGGCGATGATTGGGGAAGATCTTGACATGTCGATAGCGATCCGCCAGCAAGGTTATAAGGTGGCTTTCGAACCTAACGCAGTCTGCTATGAGCCCTCTCCCATTTCGTTTCGCGAGCAGCTAACGCAAAAAAAGCGGCGGTGCTTGGGCACCATCCAAAACATCTTCAAGCACTGGCGGTATCTGTTTGTCCCGGGAGACTGGTACCGCCTCATTATATTTCCTTCACATAAAGGCCTGCTCATGCTCACCCCATTTATGTTTATCGGAATACTGCTTGGCTATATACTGATCTGGAACCCGCTGCTGATCTTAAGTCACCTACTTATTATGGCTGCGGTTTTTCTGATCCTGCTTGCAGTGTACCAGCGGTTCGTGCCCAGATTGCACCAAGCTACTGCCAGCTCCACGCCTGCGAAAGTCTCGCTCCTTGCGGTAGCATTGTACGTGCTTTTCGATGAATACCTGCTCCTACTGGCTTGGAAAGACTTTTTTTCCGGGAGATACTCGGTTCTTTGGGAAAAAGTCGGCTCGACAAGGACGTAAGAATGGGTGTCGAGTCGCTTGAATATAAAGGACGTTGGGACCAGTTTGTCGAAAGGAGCCCGCAGGGATAACTATTTCACAAGTGGGACCTGCTAAAGACTGTCGAGCGACATTCGAAGTACCACTTCTTGCCTTAAGATATATACTCGGGAGAACAGCTGAGACGCATGTTCCCGTTCTTTTTTTGGCGGAACCGCCTCGAAATGACCTATATGCTCTCCCGCCGTGGCAAACACAAATTCCGTATTTAGAGCGTCCCGTTTTTAATCCTAGCGTGCAAGCACTCAAGGCAACTGCTAAGCAAAAAATCTTCGACCAAGTGACAGGCGCGGTGTGCAGGGAAATTGATACTATCGCTCCGAATTTCGTCTCTATTGCGACCGTCCCAAATTTCCTTGACGTGCGCTCCTTCATTTGGAAAAAGTACAGGGACTTGAGGTTTACGCATACTATCGACCTGGATAATTCCCTCGACGAGATTTGGGCATAATTCACTAGGCGCTGCAGACAGGGAATCAAGCATGTGAGCGCACATGCACCTGAGCTACAACAAACTTATGACGTGAGCGCGCTGCTTGACATCTGGCGACTGAGATTCTCCGAACCCGGCATAAAAGTGCCCCTGCTAAGCGATAGCTATCTCAAGGAGCCCCAATTCGCGATGAGCGCTGAAGCGTCTTATGGGAAACCTGCTCACGACCACTGAGACGCATAATATTGTTAATTCTCTATAAACCTCAGTTGGTGACTGCTTGCTTCCTTTGCTGTAGATTTGCTGCCCAGAGACTACGTTAAGCAAGCGCGGACGGTATTAATTCGAAGTTCGGAAGCCAATGCGCGGTTAAAACGCTCTGCGCGGGCTTATTCTGCGGCGTGTAGTACGTATTGCCGGCCCCCCCTGCATTTTCGGGGGACCACCCCCACCAGAATATCCCCGTAAACCACGGCTTGTTGGCAAATACCTGCAAGGCGGCCTCATAGCAGTTGGCCTGCCCGAGTCCATTGTAAGGTTCGACGTAGTCATTTGAGGGACTTTTCGCAGCGTAATCAATGCTTCGGTACCCGATTTCGGTGAATATCACCGGTTTATTCACGGTTGCCTGCAACATCTCAATCTCTTGCGTCCAGTTGCGAACCGTTCCGCTAACGTTATAGCTTGACCACCCAGTAACAAGGTCAGCTACCGAAGGCGTCTGCGCGGTACTCAATGGAAAGTATGCGTTGATTCCTACGTAGTCGAGCAACCCCCAGAAAGGAACCTGCCTATAACTCCACCACGGGGCCGCGTAGGTCAGTGGCCCGCTGTAGATTGCTCGCACACCGCTTATCAAGGTGCTCCAGAGCGAATAGTGGCTCGTGTCGAGTACGTTGAGTTCGTTGCCCACGCAGAACAGTTCCACACCGTTGTCTTGCGCAATCTGTGCATAGTGGTTGCACATCGTCGCGTAACTCGCAAACCACGCGGCAGGGTCTGTTGGCTCTACATCGCCGTTATTGTCACCGTAAATTAGATGCAGTTTGAGCATCACACTCATGCCCCGAGCGTGGATGCCGTTAATCGCAGCAATCACTGCGGCATCGGTGGGGGTATTTTTACCAGGATGAACGGTGTTTGATGTGTGAGTGTCGAGTGTCCAAACAACGATTAAGGCGACGTAGTTGGCTCCCGTACTCCTCAAAGCGTTGAGCGACGAGTTGGAAATGCCAGAATCGTACCCGTTTGGTGTGTAAGACACATAGGAAACCCCCCTGTACTTTAGGGCAGACGAAGTGACTCTGGACTGTGCGGCTGATGGTATCGTTGGCTGTATAGTGACCACGCTGACGAACAGGACGATCAACAGCAGAATGATTATTAAGGGAGCGAAACGCCTGTAGACGTTCATTTCTATATCCGATCTCGTTCTTTTTCCCAAAGACAAAACACCAAACGTTTGTGCTCCACGAGAGAAAACGCTGTCTCAGTACCAGTGCAGGAAGCCGGAGATATTGGAGTGCACGACGCGAAAATCCGCAAAACGAACACGCGCCTAGGCGAATCCGCGTAGCTATGGCATGCTGTGGTTGTTACACGGTCTGTCGGCGTGAGGGACGATAAAAGTTCTCATTTATCCTTCTTTCTACAGCCGCCGAAGATATGGCTCCAAAACCCAACCTTCGACGCAGTTTCCGCCGAGTAGTCAGTTGTCTCCATGCCTCTTTCCCTTATACTAAATCTTTAAGCGCGTTGAACGGTACTCGTTCAAGGCTCTTCTCGTATATTTCATACCGTCATGCCGGTTGCTCATTCCCGGAGCCGATCAGAGATTGTACGTCGACGTCGGAATATTAATCGTTAAGCCGAGAGTTCTTCTCGACCCCGTTTAACGCCTCAATAACCGCGCCACGGTCGAACTTCGCAGGGTAGAAACGCGCCATCAGGTATATCAGCGAAAGTAACAGGTACTTGTAGATTAAAGCAATTGCAGAAACAAGGCCGAATAACGAGAGATATACCAACGACTTAGCTAACACGGCGTCGTTGGCAATGAGCCGTCTTGCAAGGGTGACGTCGCGCCTAATGAATTGGTGCGCGGGAGCAGCGGTCGCGGTGATCTTTGTATGCACCGAGGTTGTATTGGGACGCACGTTGAGCGCTGCGGTGCTGCGGGCGCCATCGGTAATGCGAGTTCCTTCAGTATCAGCACGCACGTTCTTCTTAGCTAAAGCAGTTGCAGATCGGCTCAAGGCGAAATGCCATCTCCCTACATTCCTCTTTGTAAGTTGTTATTTTACGTTAATGATGTAGAATGGTATAAAGCTTGCTCAACACTTACTTTTATACAAATGTTTTACCAATGGTATAAAAAAATAACTTTTGACTAAAGTCATTAATGTTTGCATGCTATGACCAAAAACAATGCTAGTAGCTCGACGGCCCTCCTCGTATTTCAATCGGTTATGCGGTCGCTCATTCTCGGAACCCGTCAGGGACTCTAAGTCGCCACCGGAATATAATACTGCCGTTTTGACGCGATCACAACGTGTACTGCAGAGCTACGAGAAAAATAGGCCTACGGCTTCGCGGGGGTATGGGCAAAATCACGCGCGAATGAATAGACGGACTGAGCAAAGACGGGGTCATATCCCCATCAACGGCGTTTTGAAAACTCGCTGACGTGAGCGTTAGGGCGCCCCCCGTAGCCCCGGGATGACGGCAGCGTGCGTGTAAGCTCGCCACGGGTTATATCCTAAGTTTTCCCTGTTGAGCATGTGATTTGCTTTTTTCAGATGAGCCCCAGTGGCGGAAAGTATGACTGCCACAACTCGACAGCTTGAGGATGACGTAGAACGGCTCGAAACAATTTTAGAGACGCATAAGAATGATTTAAAGTCACCAGAGGAGCGCAATGCTACAGCTGTAAAAAAGCTGCGGCAGTCAGAAGCCTCACCAATGTTGTAGTCACTGGCCTGCAACACGAGGTCGAACTATTGAAACAACAAGTAGCAAATCAGGAGTCGTTGCTGCTTGCAGAAAGGGAACTTCTCTCAGAGGTACGTCGCGATAAGGAAACTTTGCAGAAGCAGCTCGAGCTTGTCACCTTTGGACCGCCAGCCCCAAAGGTTGTCTTCTGGGCTAGGCTGCTTGGAAGGGGAAAGAAAGTGGGACCCAAAGAGGGTGAGAACTGACGAAGACCCACGACTAGGAGCCTGAGAATGTATCTTTTTTCAATCGGCCAAATCGATCTTTTTGGACCATTCTAGCTTTAGCTGGCTTAATACTAGTAGCATTTTTAGGCGCGACGATTCTTGAGACGAAACGCCAGAATAGCATACTCGATACAGAAAAAGAGGCACTGCGTAATGCGCTTTACAGCGAGATTTGTTGGACGCTTAAACTTATAGGCAAGGCACGAAGAGAATGCCGTACCTTATCGAGTAGGCAAAGACGGCTCCCTCTGACTCACAGTCGAAGACTCTATAAAAGCAATCAAGAAGGCGGTATTTCCGTGGGTGAAATTCGACGTTTATGAAGCAGCTCGTGAGAACCCGACACTTTTCTACCAGCTAGAAGACCCGTACGCAATAGACGACGTTTGTCGAAACATGCTGGCGCAGCCAGACCAACTTAGTCGGCTTTTCCAATCAAAAACAGCTCCCGGAGTTGACGATATTTTCGATATCATTGACGGATCGGTACAAGAAAGCCTCAGAAGAGAATTAGTAGTGCCGGTTAATTCCTTAATGATAAACTACTAGACGAGATATCTGCCAAAACTGAGAGAGTTGTAGAAATAGAATCAAGAGAGGCACAAGTACTTGTCCAGAGCGAGTTACCATACACCCGACAAGTCGCTGACTGAGAAGCTAAATGAAGAGCACAAACAGCGGGATGAAGAGATCAAAAAGCAGATTGCAGACGCTTGGCCTGGCTTGAGCAAGCATGGTGGCGAAGGGCCTCCACCAAAATGAAAGTCATAGGCTATGTGCGCGTCTCGACTGAAGCCCAGGCACATGAACTTCGTGCTGTTGTGATCCGGCTGGCCGGCGCACTTAATACCGTGCTACCCGTGCCTATCGCACTAGAGGTAGCTCGACCTAATGAGATACGACGATATTACGATAACCTTTTTATTTTTGGGGGTTGTTTTTTTTACGATACTTACTCTTCCGTGCTTGCCACTCATGAAAAAAATAGATTCACGAAAAAAATAAAAATAATTCCGCTAAAGGTAGAATACACATCGTAAAGTCGTTGCATCGTCGGTGGAGGGCCTAGTTGCAGGCCACTTTAAGGCGTGATATAGTTTCATGGTAGAAATGGGCCCCGGGAAGCAAAAAAATAGCATGAAATGGCCCACTCAGGACACCAAATGACTACGAAAAACAAAAAAAAGAGTCCCCTGTGGCTCCGAATACTTGAGATCAGCGCAGGTCTTCTGATCATAGCCCTGGGGGTCGCCGCCTTTTACCCCGGGGTGTCGTGGAGTCGGACAGCACTCCTTGCATTCCTAGCAGTCGCGCTAATTATCCTTGAAATTTCATATATCGTGCGCATATTTGCGAAAGGCATTTCGGGACGGCGGGGGCTCAACTTGATTCTGTCAGTTCTAGCAACCCTAATCGCCGTCTTGGTACTCGTTCTGTCCTTCTATGTCGTTCTGTCTTACTATGGATTTATTTTGATTCTACTCGACCTGCTAGCCTTGGGATTGTTCTTTGCCGGAATCGCGAACGCAGTGCGCGGCACAGTCGGCGGCAAAATCGTGGGCCTCTTTGGCATTTTCATCGGCGTCTTCGTGTTGATAGACCTACATGTCCCGGTCATCGTCGCCATTTTCATATTCCTCTTCAGGTTAATAAGGCCAGTATTCCCTCTCTCGACTGACGTCGCAGCACTGATTACACTGTCCTTGACGATCTTTGGGATGGAGCCCATAATTTCTGGGATAGTGGGGAGATGGGTCTAGCCTACTCGTTTATGGTAAAAAGTGAGTTTTGGACACACAAAATCACATAAAAATGGCCTATTTGGGACATTAGCAGCCTACTTGTCCAGGGCATTAGGGCCACTCTTGAAACACGGCCAAAATGCAAAGCCTTACTCTCTATTTGTGTCATTATAGAAACTCGCTTCCCGAGAACAGGAAAGACATTACCAATTGTCTTGAGAGGGCCCAGGTTGAATTATGCTGAGGCTACGGCCAGCTGTAGCACGAGAGACTACCTAATAACAACGCTGCTATGGCGCACTGGGATCCGGGCGAATGGCTCATTCAGTCGGCGGTCAATCGTCACGCCTGCAATTCCTCACGCACTATAACAATCAGGTCTGAGATTGGTAGCGCAGTCCCGCCCTCATAGCACGAGACGCCTTGTTCCTTCTTGGCGACCACTTTGCCGTTATTCTTGTACACTGCGCAGTCAGGCACGTATGCGTTGACGCCAGCCTCAATTTTGTCAAAAATGACGTCAGATACTGTTATGATGGCATTAGTGCCTCTCCAAGCATCTGCTTTTCTGCGGTCTCTACGTTCCGCATTCGTCTTAGGATGGTCATAATTTCACCATTAGCCTCGCTTCTAGTGCTGACGGCCTTTTTTCTATGTCGCCAAGTTCGAGTACTCGCGCCGCAATTGTCCCGCGATCGAGCTCACTGCCTGAGCTGAAGTACTGGTAACGAAGAGGAAAAAGAAGATAGCGCGAAACGATTTCGATTGTCTGATAGAACGTCTCTGGCCGAGCAGGAAGATCCACTCTCACCATTTGAAGGTTGACCAAAAGTTGATCAAAACTTTACGATGTTTTCAGGGCAGGCGATAGCGGGCCGCCACATATTTGGAAGAAAGACCTCGACTTGTGCGACGCTCTGCGTCCTCAGGTTCGAGTCTAATGCGATTTACGGGGTCGACCGCAATCGAGCATAATCGCACGCATTTGTCTCAGCTAGCTCTCGACAGCGATAACGTTATAGCTACTGCCTTTGTTACCATACGTGACGTTCTTTAGGAAAGGGGGCTAACGAACGCCAAGCGCGCGAAACGGTGAGTTTGCCGAATCGCTCGGCAATGAGCGAGGGCAGTCTTGCGGTTTAGGCCTGGGAACATACGGCCCTGCTTCACTATATCAGCCGGGAGATGCACGTCGCAATCAGGCCAGGTCGACGACAAATCGCGGCGTTGATTCGTCTGGAGGCATCGCATCACGTTATCTGAAAAGTCTGAATTCAACACACGGTTCCAAGCAGGTCTTGCTTGGTACGAAGTTGTGCCAATACTCCTCATCCTGATCGGTGAGGGTTTGCTGTTCGCTGGCTACCCAGTGCTTTGCGTCGGCGTGCAAGCGATCAACATCGTCGTGGTTGCTATTATCGTGGCGGCGCTGCGTGGGGAGCGGGTGCAGCTCGTCGAAGCGCTCGCTCTGGTATCGGTGTTTCGTGTCGTCAACCTCTCATTTGCGCTGATTTCGACCGTGACGATCTACTGGTTCGCCACCATCTACGGTGTGATGTACTTACCCCTCATCTTGGTCGTCATCCACGAGAAGATGAGCCGGCGTGAGCTGGGCATCGACAACGTGCGTCGCTCCGTCGTGTTACTCCCGCTCGGCGTTCTTATCGGCGCTGACTTCGGGGTTATCGAATACGCTCTTCTTGCGAATACGCCGCTTATCCCGAATGCTTCGCTGTCAGAGCTCGTTCAGTTGAGTGTTGTAATGATCTTCTTTGTGGCGATCGTTGAGGTGCTGCTCTTTTTTGTCCTCCTGCAACCGCAGCTCATTCAGCGAAAGGGTGCGATTGTAGGCATCCTCATCACGAGCGTGATCTTCGGGGCCATGCACGCGGGCTACGCCAACGTCTACGAGCTCGTCTTTGCTACCGGAGCCGGCATCGTCTTGGGCCTCGCCTTCTACGAAACGAGAAATCTAGCATTCGTCGTGGCGATCCACGCCGTTAACAACATCGTCCTCTTTGGCATGCTCGCCTTTTTGACGCATTGACAAGAATTTCTAGCGGCTGAAGCCCAAGCCTTAGACGAGTCGTGCTACCGCGAACACTACAAACGCGCAGAACGTCACAATGAGGGGCACGTAGATGACCTGCAACGCTGCCGTTCTTTGTGCGCTCGAGGAGTCGCGCCACTCCGGAATCAAAGCTGCCACCATCTGAAGACGGCGCGTTGCAGCTGTATGTGAGTCACTCTTCGACATCACATCCGCTAAAGCAAGCAAAAAGATGAGTACGCCGATTGCAATAATGGAGCAGGTAATGATAACACTGAGCGCGATCGCTGACGAGGTCGTCGACGAGAGACTACTCACGGTCGAACCGTTTGAAGTCAACGTCGAGATAAGCCCCACAACACTGTGTATTGGCGCTCGTTAGTATAAACGGCTTGCGCTCTCTCTGCGCGCTCGCATCGCGTATTGTATTGTTCTTGAAACAGTGTTGGTATAACGCTCCGGTTCTGCGCCAATCAGCACAGAAAAGCGAGTGGATCAAATGCAAGGGCAAGCTGAGTGTAGTTCACGCGAACGAAGATGGCGTAGATATGATCACGCCAGACGATCTTTTGATGAGGGATACACGAAAACTGCTTATGTCATAGCAGATCAGATTGTCATACGAAACAAAAGACATTGCGCGCTAATTGGAGCTCAGGTGCTGACGCTTTCCGTAAAACGATCAATCTTACCTTTTAAGGCCTGCGGTTTGAACTGCCGAGACAAACTGCGCTAAGACGTCAAAGCTTTCCAACAAATGTTTGATAGACATTTGAAATAGTCTCAGATACGGCTCAACGAATGCGAGATATGGTTTTTCCTTACGTTAGATAGCACAGTTCACGTGTGATAAAATGAGGCAAAATTGTCGCAGACAAAGAGCTGAAGCTTTAGCCATCGGCATCGCTCTCCAAACAGAGACCGACGAAGGCTTCACTTTTTTTGCTCTGTGGTTCCCCAAGCGTTGAGAATGTCAGATGGGCGAAATGCGAATCTTGGCGTGAACTATCGCTAGTTTAGGCTCTAGGTAAAGGAGCTACGTAACCTTAAGCCATAGCTGGTTGCATCTACAGGAGAAACTAACAATGACTAAAAAAAGCAGCGATACCCCTGAAGGGGTTACGCACGTGCGATCTTCCTGCCACGAATGCGCAACGCATTCTGTATTGTTGTTTAGCTACTGCGAAAAAGGATAGAAGACCGAGTATTACTGCACTGAAACAACTCAGAAGAAGGGTGATTTTGGCACGAATCTCACTGATGAGTAAGGGCAATACACTTATTTCGAACACAGCTACTCGCGTTCTAGGGTCCCAAATCCCAATACGTCCTTCGTGAACTGGAGAAAACGTCGTGGGTGCTGGAGGTTTGACCTCCGGAAGGGGTCGTATGCAAATGCCTGACAGAAGCACATCAGCGCCTTTCCACTTTGACCGAGCTTGTAATGCCGGTCGGCTAACCTGTTGAGCGTCGTTGCTTTAGCTTTTGCCGACATTTGGTGGTGCCACTTACTCAGTGCATACTCTAGAACCTTAATATCCTCCTCGCAATGAACCCGAGTTGCCCCACCTTGGAACCCCCGAATGCCACAGGTGTTGCTCGAATGTGTTCGATACTGAACAAGTGGTTCTGGTATGAAATAAAACGCGTACTTTGCTGCTAACTCCAGATACATTTTATAGTCGTTTCCGTATTTCAAACTCTCATCATACCTAATGTGGCCCAGATTAGCCCTCTTAAGGAGCATGTTCGAGTTCATAAAGAACTCCCACCGCCCTAAGAGGTCGTGGAAAATGTCCCCTGTTTTCTTTGCTGAGATGCCGTGGAATTCAGTCCACGTTGGGCATACCCGTTGCCCGCTCTCATCGATAATCTCTGCCTCAGTAAAAACGACCAAGTCCTCATCAGATTCAAGAACGGCAAGTTGCTTGCTAAGCTTGTCCTTCATCCAAACATCATCTGATGCGGTTTCCGCCAGAAACTTTCCTTTTGCAGCAGCAATACCATCATTCATCGTCTTTGCGATTCCACAATTTGTCTCGTGGAGGATTACGCGCACTCTGGCGTCTTCCGTGGCGTATTTTTGAATAATTTGTCTTGATGAATCTGTCGAAGCATCATCCACAATTATCAATTCAAGGTCCTCGAAGTCTTGACCTAGAACACTCTCAATAGAGTCGGAGATAAACTTCTCGTGATTGTATGAAGCAATTACTACGCTAACTAATGGCATCTTTATTTACCTCAGCAACATACGTGACTCGCCGTCGGCTAACGACGGATAGAGCGGAAAAGATGACTTGTAGATCGCCCGCGTTACCATTTAATCCCGCCTCTCGACTACTAAATAAGCTTTTGCTTATGTACTGGAATTGGACAGCATGTAAGTGTTTGAACGCCGGTAGAAGGAATCTGCTTGCGAGCGCGTTTGCAGCAAGCGGTATCTAATATATTAGCAGCTTTGAGTTTACCGCAGCACATAAGTCATTTGAATTGTTAAACTTGTATGTTTGTTTGATCCTAAAAATATAGTGGTGTTACGATGGAAATAGGGGGTTTTTTTGAATTTCCCAAATTTGACCATATTGATAACGGCGCTTCAACCTACCATTATCTAACTAGCTTATACGAAAATTATAGTTTTTTTAGAGATGGAAGGCAGGCAATCAAAGCTGTCCTGCAAAATTCAGGTGAAATCAAAGATAGACTGTGTTATCTACCATCATACCTGTGTGATTCAATTATCCAACCTTTCACAGAAATGAACTTAAACGTAAATCTTTTCGGTCACGAAGATCCTTTAAAGCCAATTTTGGATATGGACATCAGTAATTCAGTGATATTGATAATTGATTATTTTGGGACGGAATCTGTTTCCAACAAAGAAATTCGTGAGCTGTTAGACAAAGATAATATCGTAATTATGGATGTTACTCAATCAATACTTGATAACAACCGATTTTCGGTCACGCATGATTGTTATTATCTAGTTGCCAGTCTAAGAAAAATTTTTCCTATCCCAGACGGAGGAATAGTCTACCATACTAACGAAAAATTCGCTGCAAGTGATATCTTCCCCATAGATTATGAATCAAAGTTGGAAGCTATGGTTTTGAGATATTTCTATCTTAATGGAATAGCCGTAGATAATGTCCCTACCCATGACGACCAAAAGCTCGATTCCGTTTTTGAAGCCTGGTATACCAAAAAGCCTGAAGGATTTAAGAAACGTTTAGAAGCTGTAAAAAGGCATTATTTAGCCCTTCATTATGAATACGAGCTGAAGAAATTTCAAAATCAGATAATACCCCAAAATATCCCTGCAATTTCGTTATACATATTGCATAATGTTTCCTATCCAAATATTATTAACAAAAGGGCTGAAAATCTAAAATTTGTGTACAAGAACATCATTCATAAGGATCTATTTGTGTTCAATTTTGAAGATATCAAAAGTCCATTTTTGCTACCACTAAAATTCAAATCTGAAGAAGAAAGGGATTTCGTCAAAAACTCTCTAATAAAGGATGATATTTATCCGCCAATCGTATGGGACATAGAAGAATATGTCCCTAGCGAATACATTTACGAACGTGAATTTAGTAAAAGGATGCTAACAATACCAATAGACCAGAGATATACACCTTACGAACTATCAAAGCCCGTTACTATAATAAATCAGACATATCAGAAAATACAACAAAGCTGACAAAGACCTATTTCGTCTTTTTGTATGCGCCGCCTCAAATTTGTTTACTTACTGTCTATAAACGAACAGGCCACGGTCGAGAACTGAACCGATGCCGATTTATGCTCTTATCTCCGCGTCTTGTCGACGCAGGTCAAGCAACGGGGACTTATTTTTAGTTATGATATTATGATTAGCGAACGTTGACACGACAGCGGCGTGCCGTCTGCCAACCGTCAAACACATGGTTCGAGGATCTACAGTCGTCATAGCCCCCCTAGATATGCGCTCTAGCGATGTGTCGCCGGATATTTCGTCAACTATTATCAACCCGAAGTATCGAACTCTTGGCCTGCACGCTCTCAGTTGACCGAGAGGTAAATCTCTCGTGATTATAAGTGGGCATCAAAACTAACTAGTGGCATCTTTAAGTGCCCCCGCTACGTACGCAACTTCTTCATCGGTCAAAGAGGGATAAAGCGGTAGCGAGAGGATTTCGTTGCATATCACTTCAGTGACTGACAAGTCTTTCGCGGTCTCAAACTCTTTGTAGGCATTTTGCTTATGGACTGGTATCCGATAGTGAATCTGTGTTTGAATGCCTCTCTTTTGCAGGAACCGTTGACACTTGTCCCTCTTAGCTAATCGCGTTACGAACAAGTGATATACGTGCTTTGCATAGGCTCTTTCGACCGGCAGAATAATGTCTGTTTGATCAAGTACCTCCGCGTATAGTTTGGCTATCCGCCTCCTCTTTTCGTTCCACATATCCAAGCGCGATAGTTTGATTCGCAGTACCGCCGCTTGCAGCTCATCCAAACGACTGTTGACCCCTACACAGTCGTGATGATATTTCTTAGATTGGCCATAATTCCTCAGCGATTTTATTCTTTCTGCCAAGCTGCTGTCGTTTGTCGTGACGAAACCTCCGTCGCCATAGGCGCCGATGTTTTTCGCCGGATAAAAACTGAAACACCCCACATCCCCAATGCTGCCTACCTTTTTCCCATTATATTCTGCCCCGTGCGCTTGACATGCATCCTCGACTACAGAAAGACCGTGTTCTTTTGCGATCTCAAGGATGTAGCCCATGTTCGCTGGGTGCCCGTAAAGATGGACGGGCAAAATGGCCTTGGTTTTTTCCGTTATTTTGTCCTCGATCAGCGCAGGATTGATGCAATAAGTTTCAGGCTCTATATCGACGAAGACAGGTTTCGCTCCACACCTCACAATACTATCTGCGGTTGAGACAAACGTATGAGAAACAGTTATGACTTCGCTATTTTCGTCGATTCCTAATGCTTTCAAGGCAAGAAATAGAGCATCGGAACCTGAATTCACACCGATGCCATGCTTTGCTCCGATGTAATGGGAAAACTCTCTTTCAAACTCATTCAGTTGTTGTCCAAGGATAAACCACCCATTTTCCAGAGTTCTTTGGATGATGCTGGTGATCTCATCCCCGATTTCAGCATATTCTCTCTTTAAGTCGACGAGGGGTATCATAATTTTCGCAGACACTTCACGTCTTTTACTCACGACGTGCTAGTTTTCGCGGGTAGTTCAGTAATAAGAGTTGTTTCATTAACCCATCCAAATATGCAGCATCAGATGCTTCAACGTTTATCGTGTTCCCGATCGACTTCGCTCTTTTAGATCAACGTTATACTAGTTAGGGAAGAGTCTTTCAGTGACGTGGTTTTTTTAGTCCACGCCTAAAGTTCTCTTCACCAGTTTCTCTTCTTACGCGCTCGTAAAAGGAATTGACACTTAGCTCCTCCTTGTAACTGGGACACGGTTCAAGACCCTACGTTCTATCTGAATATTGATTCATACCTGCAGATCATATAGGATTTTAATGCGTCAACAATTCATTCACATCTATGTATCGAACTGTTCGATCACTGAGATCAACTTCTCTTTATTGACTCCCACCCCATAATGTTTTTCGACCGTGTGTCGGGCATTTTTACCGACTCTCTCCATAAGGTCGCAGTCAAAAAGGGATTCATTCACTTTAGTCACTAGCTCGGACTCTTCACTAATGAATATATCTTGTTCGGGCGTGACGTGGTCCAAGCCGATGGCTCCTACTGTTGTTGTAAAAACCGCCAATGAGCACGCCATCGCCTCTAGAATCTTGTTGAGCGGTCCAGAAGTAGGGAATGTCGAAGCAACTAAAACGGCGTCCAAGCGCGTTAATTGCTCGACATAATCTTGGAATCTTTCAAGGTAACCGACATAGTGTATTCGCTCACTTCGGACCTGCTCATAGTCACACGCCCCGATAACTGTGAATTTGATGCGTTTATCAAATTTGTCCACATTCCTAAATACAAAATCCAGCGTGTTGGTGTTTGCGCCCCTATCTGTAGCGAATGGTCCAATTAAGCCCACCGTTTTTCCTTCATCATCTTCTGAGCGCTGAGCTTTATTCTCTCGACGCTTGAATCTAGTCTCATCGACGAAAACAGGGACAAGGAAAATACGCTTGTTGAATGTTGCAAAGTGTTTGTAAATATCTGAGTTCAATGCAATCATACAGTCGGCGTGTTTTGCTGCAAACTTCTCGCGCCACTTCACCATCTTGATCCCAAACTTATCAATGGGATTCGGATTAGGCAAACTCTGCTCTCTCTCGAGCGATAAAATCCCGTGCGCTTCAAACACTACCTTGAAATTGCACAACTTAGCAATTGCGAAGTAGGTAAAAAAACCCCATAAATCGGCTGAACAATAAACAAGATTAAATCGGTTTTTTAAAACAATGGGGATCAATTGAAAGTTCCAAAGCTTTGACGGCTTGATTACCTCTATATTGTTGGCTTCTCTCTGGCCTCTCCCTCGTATGATCAATGTGCAAGCATACCCCTCCTTTTGCAGCTGTTCAAATACTCGTTTTGCTCGCACGCTTGTGCCATCATTCATAGAGATATCGTTTCTCGTAGAGATGTTAACCTGGGGAAATGCGGAGATTGCAATCTTCATTCTTGTAACTTGAGGTTCCTTTTTCAACGCTTAGCGATTCAGCGACCCCATGCGCTTTTCTGACCTTAGTCTATTGGCAAGCCCGATAAAGCTCTGTACGATTATGAAACTAACCGTTTGGGGCATATTCACAAAATCTTGATAGTTACTATATTGAGTTAACATCAGTTTCAAGATTGATTCTGTGCATGATGAAAGTCATTAACCGTCAATGTTTTTGTTGATTATTCATCAGAGCTATAATCTAGGTTCTTGTTTATTCTGAGGCGCAATGAAACTCACTATCCGGTATTTGTAAAACTGGCAGGCAATCGAGTTCAGGAGCAAAACCACCTATGAATGCTTCGGAGGTTCAATCGGATCGCCCCTCAAATCGACTTTCTTGGGCAGCGTGAAATCGTTGAGCGCTAGTTACGAAGAGGGCCGAGTATTAACGAGTGACGCGAATTTTCCTCAGTGTTTAGAGTTCTCGTTCAAAGGCCTCCTGAACGAAACTCGCAAAGATCAGCCCGCGTTTCCATTACGATATTTGAGACGCATCTTCGAATTACATAATCGTTGCGCTGGGCATTTTGGTGTCATAATGCTCAGTAAACTAAGCCTTCTCTAATTTTTGCACCTCAAGATATATTCAAAAAGACGATTCACTGCGGTTGAACGAAATGACAGGTTTTACGTATTAAACGTGCATTGAAGACTTGCGCCCATATAGCGATCTTGGTAGCTGAGTGACTAGAGATGCCGTATCAACTTTAAGGTTTATCCTGATAGCGTCAACTGATCGAACTAGAGGCTAACGAAACTGTAAGACGTGCGCCATAACGTGTCCTTCCGCGAACTAGCATGACCCTAGAGACCAGAACCGTACGCAACATTGGCTGGACTGCAACGTCAAAACTTGCTCAAATGCTAATGTCAATACTGATTTCTGCGATCTTAGCGAGATTGCTTGTGCCTAGCGACTTCGGACTGATTGCTATGGTGCTCGTGTTTTCGAATTTTGTCGCCATTTTTGCGGGATTTGGATTGACGAGTGCTATAGTGCAAAAACAAGAGATTAGTGACGAGACATTATCCTCGACTTTTTGGATAAACGTGGGCCTGGGTGCGTTGCTGACTGTAGCATTGGCAGGCTCTGCGCCCTTAATAGCTGCTTTCTATTCTCAACCACGACTGGCCCCCCTCGTCGTGTTTATATCCACGACCTTTTTCATAACTTCATTTTGCAATGTGTCTTACGCGCTGCTTATGAAACGCATGAATTTCAAAGCCCTTGCGATCATCGGAATCTGCGTAACTGCGATTTCTGGCCCCATAGCTATTTTCTTGGCTTTTTCCGGATACGGCGTCTGGAGTTTGGCTTGGTACACGGTTCTTTCCAGTGTTTTTTTTGCCGTATTCACTTTGATTTATACTCGATGGGTTCCCCATTTTTTGCTCGGGTTGCAGCACGTGAAAGGGATATTAGGGTACGGTGCGAACCTCACAGGATCTGTTTTCGCTAACTATTTCGCTCAGAACATGGATAATCTGCTTATTGGGCGGTTTCTTGGCTCCGCTGGCCTCGGCTTCTACAACCTAGCTTACAACTTGCTTGTGTTGCCGACGACTGCCGTCACCGACGTCGTCGGGAGCGTCATGTTTCCTGCACTTTCGATAATCCAACACGACAAACAGTTGGTGCGCAACGCTTATGTTAGAGCTAATCGCTACATCGCCGCCGTCTCGTTTCCGTTGATGATATGGGTGCTTGTCGCGGCGCCTCAGCTTATCCGGGTGGTTTACGGTCCAAAATGGATAAGTGTGATCCCGTTAATTCAAATTTTCGCGTTAGCGGGACTAGAACTATCGATAGGAGCAAATGTGTGGTGGATATTTACGTCTCAGGGCAGGACTGATGAGCAGTTCAAGTTGACTATCTTTACGACTGTTGTGATTGTTATTTCCTTTCTTGTCGGGCTTCGTCGGGGGGTCGAAGGGGTTGTAATCGCGTACACTGTAGCGATATATTTGACAGCGTACCCTGTTTTTGCCATCGCATTTCGATTGATAGACTTGAAAGTAAAGTCCGCACTGGCACCGCTGTGGTCAGTTACATTGGCAGCCTTCGCGCTAGGGATTGTTGCGTTTCTCCTTCAAATCTCGCTCGAGAGTCTGGGGGTCACACAAGACTTGACCATACTAGCCATCGTGACAGCTGCAAGCCTATTGACCTATTCAGTGGTCCTTTTTTTATTAGACAAAGAGCTCTTTATCGGAATCGTGCAACTCCTCCGTCAGTTAAGATCAGTTGACAGTGCATAATCCGAAACTCAGAGCACGCGCGAACATAACACAGTTTGGGGGGCGCATTAGGCAGTGATAAAGCAAATAAGTGAAAAAACCCGATCATCCAGAGGGGCACATTGCTAAACTCGGGCTTTCATTCTGAACTAGATTAAAAAAAACAAGTCGCGAGATTAGAGAAGTTAGCGTAATGTTGAAGCGCACTTGGGCGCCATCTTTCGTTACGTTGCTACTTGCCTAATTGCAAACGCGTCAAGTGAGGCCGTCGTTGTAGTGTCGGGCTATTTGAGTGTGGGGGTGATATCGCGTGCAGCTTAGCAATGCCATAATCGGAAAACTGAAAAAGGAGGGCACTAAAAAAATCGCAGGTCGTAAACGTTCATTTTAAGAGTCGCACGGACCTTACCACACGCCATCAGATACGATTGACAAGATTTCATCATCATCTGCTCTGAAAACGGTCAGCTGGGTATGACCGTACTGGCGCAGGTTGCGGAAGTTCTGGGGGTTGTCCACAACACGTGAGGCTCGGCGCGTAGTCATCGCTGACCGGGCGCGGACCGGGAGACGTAGCATTTCTTTGGTTAGTAGTGGTAATGGCAAGTTGATGCAGCATCTTGTGCAAGTAGATTTTAGCAGATTTAGGGCTCCGCACGAAGCTGATTGTATTACCTCGTTATTCTCTAAGAAGAGTTCAAGATCCAAGCGCAAAAAAGCAGCCTTAGCCACCCGATGCTGTCAGAACGGACGCTGATTAGCGGCTGACACGCAGTTTTCCTAATCGTTCATCTCAAATACGTCGTTGCTTGCTATAATATATCAGAAATACGTTCGCGCTTCACAAGGAGAGGCAAAAAAGAGTCCTAAAACATTCAATATTTCACGTGTCAATCACGGACTGATATATCTGAATGGTTTTTTCTGCTATGGCATCCCAGGACAAATACTGAAGCGCTCGTTGTCGGGCCATTTTTCCAAGATCCTCCCGCAGGGTCCTGTTCTCGAGAAGGGAACGCATAGCAAAGGCAAGAGCGGACGGGTCACTCGGGGGGACATACGTGCCCGTATCACCTAAATATTCTGAACTACCCCCAAGGGAGGTCGCGATCACCGGAGTGCCATTCATCATAGCTCGTGTAATAATAGCGCTCTGCCAAACCGGTTCAGTATAGACGGCGAATGTGAAGACGCTCTCCTGCATTTTTTCATCAAATTCTATTTCACTCAACCTACCATGCCACTTGATCTGATCCTCCACGTTATTCCGTCTAGCCTCATTTTTTGCTGCTTGTTCTGCCTCATCTGCATAGATACCGTACACTTCTAGATTAATCTTGATCCCCTGATCTCGTAAGATTCGAAGCGCTTTGAGAAGGGTAAAGAAACCTTTGTACTCTAAAGGTTCCCCAAAATAAGCTACTCTGGTCCTCACCAGTCCTTTGAGATCAACTTGATGACCGCCGTGACATACCAGATGAATTTTATCTTCCGGAATTCCAGCCTCCAGCATGCGAACTTTTAGTCGCCTAGACTGAACAATGACAGCATCAGCATAGTTATACACTCGGTGAAGGTGAAGCAACCTAGCTAGGGGGGGGGGACTCAGATCATGAATGGTTACCACCTTATGCGGCACTGTCGTTTGTGTGAGAAGAGTGAGAAGGGGCAGCTCCCCGAATGATTCACTTGAGGATTGTTGGTAATGCAGTATATCGGAGTCTTTGCACTGCTTTGCATAGCGCAATCCCATAGGAACTCTGCTTGTAAGATAGACAAAGCGTCGAATGCTGGATCGGTTAGGTGCATCTCCATAAGAATCAAAGGGAGAGGTAACGAGACAGTATTTGCCATCAAAAAGGGAAGAAGAGCCGCGATATTTATATTTACACACACAATGACTTGTTACAACCTTAACTGAAACCCCTCTTCTCATTAATGCATCAATAAGATTCCCTCCATAATTGGCCGGAGAAAGATTACGGTACCAGCAGGTTATCATGCAAACAGAGAGAGATTTAATCACAATCACCTCTAAGATCGGTATTTTTGGCATGTATTCAACCATGATATAGGTTTTTGCGCTAATCGAATGACGAAAATGAGTGATGCAAGGAATCTATTTATTATGTTTAACAATTCATGTAGCCTTCCGTAGAGATCACGCGGAGAAGAGGGATTGATGGCAGTGCGGGGAAATATTCAGTTTACGATACTGCCAAACGCTCAATAATTCTATAATTTCAGTTCTACTGACGTCTTGTCATCTCCGTTTTTTTAGCGCATCCATGATAAAGCTTGAAGCAAAAGACGGCGGCAAAAAAAAACGAGAGAAGTCACCTACTCAATCACTTGTAGTCACACTTGCGCTCATACTAATGCTTCTCGCAGCAGGACTCGCTCCGTGCCTATGTGCCGCCCAGCAAGCCCCCCCTCCTGCTCTCCTCTCAGCGAATAGCACGACTCGTGGGCCCCAAAACGTCACTGAACTCGCTTCCTTTCTCAACACCACCATTTCTGACGAGCTTTCAGCCTACCACATCCCCGGCGCAACGGTCGCCGTGGTCAAAGATGGGAAGCTCTTCTACGCCAATGGGTACGGCTACGCCGACGTGGCTAATAACACGCCCGTCGACGCGAATGCGACGCTCTTTGAGATCGGCTCAGTGACCAAGCTCTTCACCTGGACGGCCGTCATGCAACTCGTCGAGGAGGGCAAGATCAACCTCCACGCCGACGTCAACACTTACCTCAGGGACTTCAAGATCCCTGCTACGTACCCGGGGCAGCCGGTGACCATGGAAAATTTGATGACCCATACGGCCGGATTTGAAGCGCAACCTGAAGGGGTAGTGGTTTCTGATCCTAAGGACATACAGCCCCTCGACGCGACTCTTGCTCAGACCATGCCCGCGCGCATCTGGCCACCGGGGCAGGTCTGGTCGTATTCCGATTGGGGTGCTGCCCTCGCCGGTTACATTGTCCAGGAGGTATCGGGCATTCCTTTCAACCAGTACGTCGGAGAGAAGATCTTCACGCCGCTTGGCATGAACAACACGACGATCGAACAGCCGGTGCCGCCGCCGTTGGCAGCGAATGTCTCGAAGACGTACGCCTACAGTGATGGTGCGTTTCAGCAAACGCAGGACTGGACTATCGGAATGGCCCCCATTGGCGCCATCCACAGCACCGCCAGCGACATGGCGAAGTTTATGATCGCTCAACTCCAAAACGGCGAGTACAACGGCACGCGTATCCTCAACACCTCCACCGCCCTCGACATGCACAGCGCACACTTCACCCCCGATCCCTACACAAAATTCGCGCTCGGGTTTTTTATGGGCAACCAGAACAACGAGAGTAGCATCAGCCACGCAGGTTATACTGCATATTTCCGCAGCGAGATCTTCCTGTTGCCTGTGCGTAACGTCGGTTTTTTCATCTCTTATAACAGTGCTGGGGGAGGCGGTACTGGGGGAGGTCTGGCCTTACAGGACCTCACGCAGAAGTTTCTTGATCACTACTACCCTTACACACCACCCCTGCCGAAGCAAGCGAACTTCAATGACGCGCAGACTTTGACGGGCACCTACCAGAGTACGCTGAGCGTATACACCACGGTCCCCAAGTATTTTGGTGCTTGGGCAACAGACGTCGGAAGCTCAAGTATCAGCGTCACCGGATACGCGAACGGCACGGTTACTTTGTCGGGCGTGCCTGGGAACTTCGTGCAGGTGGCACCGCGTGTGTTCGAGGCCCCGGATGGGAATACAACGTTTGGAGGTGGCTACCACCTCATCTTTACGACTGACAACGGATCCACGTATCTCCACTCAGATGCAGAACCACAATACTACGAGCGCCTCCCCCCGTACGCCACCCCCGCCGACGTCACGAACCTCGGCTACCTCTGCCTTGCGGTCTTCGCTTCTGCAGCGATCTGGCCTCTAGGCGCGCTCCGCGTGCGCTGGCGACGTTGGCGGCACGCTGAAAACATAAACGAAGGGGGGCAAACTCGCCTTCCTTCTCTTGCGCACTGGCTTATCGGCTTCGCGGGCATACTCTACTGGATTGTCTTCCTCATTCCGTTCTTCCTTCATTTCGCAATTGGTACAGCGCAATTCCAGTATCTCACAAGTAGCCTCACTATCCCCCCACTCATCGTCGCTTGGCTCGCCCTCCCGCTCATCGCGATCGCCCTCACCGCTGGGGGCACAGTTTTAGCTGTCCTCGCCTGGATGTGTCGCTACTGGACCACGTTTAGTAGGATCCACTACACGGTCGTTGTAGGGGCAGCCCTTGCCATTATCGCGTGGCTCAACTACTGGAACCTCATTGGGTTCAAATGGTGATCATAAGAGTCACGTCACGAAGTTCGCTGTGCAATTGTCGCGACATAATCCCGGAAAAACGATCGTTGAACGACTGCTTTTTGATTAGTTATCAACCGCCGCAGTGAACTGCTAAGACATTTAAATAGAAGACCTGAGTATGTCACGTACTAATATGCGTTCCCCGCCCTTTTTGTTTGTTTATATCGGCGTTATCGCTGCAATCGTAACAGCGTCTGCGGTCTATTCGTTTACGCAAAACTCAAATGAGCAGCCCCTACGCCCTGGTGATTATCATGTGACGTTAACGTACCAGGGATTAGCACGATCATACGTTCTCCACGTTCCACCTCAGTATGATGGAAATACCTCCCTCCCCCTCGTTATTGCGCTCCACTATTTGGGTGTCGACGCTGAAACCTTTGCAAATGTCAGCCACTTAAACGAAAAAGCTGACGCTGAGGATTTTTTTGTTGTATATCCTCAGGGACTGAATAACTCCTGGAATGCAGGGTCCTGCTGTGGGTCGTCTTCTCAGCAAAAAGTCGATGATGCCGGATTCATTAAGGCCATCCTCGTACAGCTCAAGAGTCAACTCCCCGTGAATGATTCGCGTGTTTACGCCATTGGTGTTTCGAACGGCGGAATGCTTGCGTATAGTCTTGCCTGCGATTTTCCTGAGGACTTCGCTGCCATAGCGTCTATTGCTGGAACATCTGTCGTTGAGGGTTGTAACGCGACCAGACCGGTGTCGGTTCTTGAGGTCCATGGCACCGCTGATGAGGTCGTACCGTACAACAATACTACCCGTAATGAGAGCGTCTTTCCTGTCCCCCCTGCTGTCGACGCCATCTCCTACTGGGCACAGCACGACAGGACCGTTTCCGTCCAACGACAACAAGTAACAAACAACGTCACAGAAACCACCTATAGTGGGGGCTCAAACGGAACCGAAGTGGTCCTTTATACGGTCATTGGCGCCACACACTCACAAACATTCGCGAACCCTATTCCGACCCTCGATCTTGTATGGCGCTTCCTTGAGCTGCATCCGCGGCAGTCTGCTTAAAGGACGTTGTCGTGTGAATTCGGACGATTAAGCATTTTTTGAGGCATTTTCTGACCTTTTTTGCACCTTTCTACGGAGCTTCCAGAAGGTGAGATAACAACTAGAAAGGCAAGTACCCCATCGTGCACCGTTGATAGCTTCGAGTCGGTAGTCCTGCAAGCTTTGAAAATGTGTGAGAGGGTCTTACGGTTGCAATAACCTTCCTTTACGTGGTGGGGTGAGATTTTACTGCGATGAGCCCCCAACGAGTGTTTTGAAAGCGCGGCATCAACACAATTTTGATTGACAGCCTTGAACTCCCACCTTTGTTAAACGTATTGCCTATTTTTTGCAGTTACTGCTTTTTTTTTGGCAATATGACTACCATTCGACAATCGGAGAAGGCACGTTGAGCGTGTGTTCCTCGCTCACGACGGGCTCTTTAGCGCAGCAGTGTGCTCGGCGAAGCCAGAAGACCTGTTTTTGCATCATAACCGTAGAGTAGACCACTTCCACGGACATTTATCGGCAACATGTCGTCGTCGCCAGGAACGAAGGGGTCCGCCGGCGCATACTGAACCTTTTTTTACACGGTGCCCGAAGGAATTGAGGTCCTCATTGAAATCGAACAAAAGGTGCAAGGGGGCGCTCGCGGGGGTGGCGATCTAAGTATCTTCTCGCGAGTTCAATCTTTGCTGTGTCCCACTCGCCCATTGATCGCCGTTCTCAAAATGCAATGCGGATTGTCGGGTAAGTTAACATCATTTTGATTTTTTACGCCTTGCCCGTAAGTTGGATGTGAATACAGAGCATTATTAGTGACTCTTAGGCGTCCAAAAAAAAATCTTTCGTGCCTCAATCGCGGATCTTCTTTGCGGGAACGCCAGCGATAGTAATACCTGGTTCAGTGAACGATTCAATGACGACAGCGTTAGCCCCTACAATTATGTCATCTGCAAGTTCTATATCCCCTAGTATTCGAGCCCCTGCAAGAATCGTCACGTTGTCACCTATTTTAGGTGCCTTATCCGAATACCACGTCTTTTGTGCGATATGCGTGCAATTGTGAAGGGTGCAATTTGCCCCAACCTTTGCATTTCCATTTACTATAATTGTACCCCAATGGACCACATGTAATCCCGGCCCAAAAACGTTTAATGGAATGGTAAAGCCGAGTTTTATGCTTGATTGTTGCAGCCTGCGTCGAAGATAAAGGTTGTAGGGTCTCCAAGACAGTGAAGTTTTACAGTTATGATAATATTCGGCTTTTCTCAACAAACGCTGCCAAGCTAATACGACTTTATAGAAACGGCTAAAAGCCGTCCATTCTTGTATATTTAATCTGCGCATGTCTGCTTCTAAGAAAAGAGTATAGTCTTCTTTTGAATTGATTGGAGACCAAGATCCCATAGCCACACCCTTCGCAAGTCGCAATCTGTCAGTATCCAACACGTATCCTCTTAAATCCGTAATAGTCTTACGGTTGGATAGCTGTAACCTTCCTTTGCGTGGTGGAGTGAGGTTTTAACTGCGGTGGACTTCCAACAAGTTGTTAAAATGCAGCTTCAACGTAAAGGTCTGCAGTCGCCGTTAACGTGGCCCTGAACGTTTTGCTTATCCCGAAGAAGGGTTACTTTGGTGCATCATTTGCACAGTGGTCACGGAAGCCTTTAGGCTTGCTTTGGCCCTCTTTTTCTTGGGACGATACGGCTATACTTTAAGTCAAAGGCCGAGCATGCCACCTTTTATCATTGGGGTTGTTTCAGCACTATTGTTTTCGAAAATGCCTCATTGACGCCGATTATAATCATCGCCCTCGCTGTGTATGCCGTAGTTATATATAAATTCGGAACAACTCATGGTCAAAACCGGTTGATTTTCGGATTGCTTCAACCGCGAGACTGATAAAAGCTTAGATGTGAACCATGCCCGAAGAAATAGGTCGGATAATTCAACTTCCGAAAGTTGAAGATGTGAGAGGCAATCTGACGTTCATTGAAGAGAATCGCCACGTACCGTTCGAGATCAAACGAGTCTACTACCTCTACGACGTTCCAGGTGGAGAGTCGCGAGGCGGACACGCGCACAAGCAACTGCATCAGTTCATCATCGCAGCGACTGGCAGCTTTGACGTTATCTTGGATGGGGGATCGAGTCAGGAACGCTATAACTTGAATCGGTCCTATTACGGTTTATACATCCCGCCGATGGTATGGCGTGAAATCGATAATTTTTCTTCAGGCTCCGTTTGCTTGGTCTTGGTGTCAGATTATTTCGATGAAGAGGATTACATTCGAGAGCATGACGTTTTTAGGAAGCAATTGCAAGCGCAACAAAAGGACCGCAATCAATACTCTGGTGGCTCAATCACGCTGGAGAAGGTAGTGACCATATCACAACGGCGTGAAACTTCATTCCGCGACTCAGCTGACGATTGACCCTGCTTGGGAACTAAAATGCAATTAGATGGCAGAGCTACACTCTTTGAGCTAATATCTCCTGAAAAAGAAGCGGAGGCAATGTCTTGCGACTAGTTTCTGAACCTCCTCAGTTTTTGAGCCAAGCCCTCTTTTATGTTAAACGCTGAATAGATCGTGTTGGCCACCCTGTCGAATCTATCCACATAGCAAAACGGTTCTAGCACCGGATCAAACTTTGATTTATATCGAGAGAGAGGCGCGTCAACTTCGCCTAAATCCAACTTCTTAAAGCCCGCTGATTTTGCCCGTTGAATGACTTCCCATACGAGATAATCGGTTACACTCAGATCCTTTCGTGCGTTAACGTTGCCAATCCAATAGCAATACCGCTCCTTTTGCATCGCACAGCACGCGGTGGCGGTTGCGAGGCTTCCGTCGACGCTGAGGTTGTACACGGTTATTTCCTGGGGAAACGTCTTCACAAGCTCCTTGAGATAGCTGTC
>Ga0182011_10000924_pt1 | contig 25630 bp, 19 predicted proteins | sample 711E1DmetaG_FD_120481 | JGI IMG/M metagenome (GOLD analysis project Ga0182011, IMG submission 120481) | Permafrost microbial communities from Stordalen Mire, Sweden - 711E1D metaG | ecosystem: Environmental > Terrestrial > Soil > Wetlands > Permafrost | place: Sweden: Stordalen | collected...
AGGGACGGGGGCCGATCTTCGGACAGGCTCAGCTCGCGCTGGCCTCAGGGAATCACAGCCTCTCCGCCGAAACGTAAACCAAAGTTACGCCTCAAAGCGAAACATACAAGGGAATCTGCTTTTTCTCATCGCAGCACGGACTACACCGTCGCTGAAGCGTGTTCTAAAGCGCCAACGGCGCGCTCTATACCAGCCTAGGGCGAAGCCCTAGGTACAAATGCCACACCTACGACCGAGGGCTGAAGGCCCGACCTATAAAACTTCCTCAAATCGAGATCGCCCATGAAAGACTCCAAGCTCACTCGCCGCACCTTCCTCGGCACCGCCGCCGCAGCAGCCCTCGCTACCCAGGTAAAATTCTCCCCCGCGCAATCTGACGCCGCCAACGCCAAAGCGTGGCCAGAGAACGGCACACTCATCCCCGACGAGGGCTGGCATCTCTGGATCGACGAGCACGCCAAGTGGAAGGAAGACGCCATCTTTCTGCCCGAGGACGTTACGCGCGACGCCACAGGCAAGCTGCTCGGCAAGGGCAAGCCACTGCCGGTCAATGCGCCGACAGGAGGCTGGAGCGTCCTCTCCGCCGCCGACAGCATCGCCGTCACACTGCCCGGAACCGTCGAGCAGCACCTCTGGGGCAAGTACGGCGCGGGCGAAAATGGCAAGCCGCGCTCCTACACGCCGGAGGAGTATCGCTACGCCGCCGACGATCCCATCCCGCAGAACGGCGCGTTCTTCGGCGTCTCGTGGTGGACGCGCAAGATCGAAATCCCCGCGTCGATGCAGGGCAAGCGCATCTTCCTGCACATTCGCGGAGCGCACCTGCGCGCCGAGGTCTACCTGAACCATAAGCTGGTCGGCTACTCCATCATGGAGGAGCTGCCCTTCGAGGCCGACCTCACCAACGCCGCCAATCCCGGCGGAGAAAACCTGCTTGCCATCCGCATCACCAACCCCTTCGGCCGCTACGACTGGGTCGACGGCCTCAACGCGCAGTGGGGCGCGGTCAAGCTCTACCGTTCCCACGGCTTCGGCGGCCTCGACCGCGGCATCACAATCTCCGCACATGATTCTGCACGGATCAAAGATGTGTGGGTGCTTAACACAGTCGATCCGCACACAGTTCAGTCGTACGTCGAGCTGGAGCACAACACGCCCCTTGCCGGTCAGTTGTTTCTTGAAGTCGTCGACCGAGTTACGGGAAAGGTTTATCCCCAACCCGGGATGGGGTTTAATTCTACTGATGATAGGGACATTGCCACAGACCCCAACGTGCGTGCGGAGTACTATCGCGACGCTCAAAGGCCCAAACAATGGTCGACTACGAAGAGTTCAATAAAGCTCTCATGCCCTGATGCAATCCTATGGAACCTCGACTCGCCCAGACTGTACGAGCTTCACATTCGGTTCAAGAGTGGGGCAGAGTTGGATGAACGCATCATTACCTTCGGCTTCCGCTGGTTCGCGCCGGAAGGCGTTGGCACCGATGCGATCTTCCGTCTGAATGGCCGTCGCACGAAGATTTACACCGCGATCTCCTGGGGCTACTGGGGTATCAACGGGATGTGGCCCACGCCGGAGCTTGCGGAGAAAGAGGTAACGCAGGCGCAGAAGTTGGGCTTGAACTGCCTCAACTTCCATCGCAACCTCGCCAAGGAGGACGTAGTGCGCGCGCACGACCGCCTTGGCCTGCTGCGCTACATGGAACCCGGCGCGGGCAAGATGGCCATCGGCAAGCTACCCTCGGCCGCCGAGGCCAACGCCGCCGGCATCGTGATGGAGAAGCCCACCGACCCCGCCGACATATTCGCCAAGCGATATATGTTCGTCAAGTGCGTGGAGATGGTCAAGACCTTCCGCTCGCATCCGTCGGTCATCGAGTACTGCCTACAGAACGAGATTGGCGCGGACCTGAAGAATCCCGACACCATCGCCATTCTCGAAGCGATGCGCGCCGAAGACCCCAGCCGCTGCATCGTTCTGAACGACGGCTTCGTCTCGCCTCCACGCGCCGCCGCGCAGGCTTGGTTCGAGCCGTATAACGCCAAGCTGCATCGCAGCGACGAGGAGCCGTGGGGCGGCTGGTGGAATCAGCACCAAGGCGCGGGCGACCAGTGGTACGACGAGTTCTACAAGTCGCCCACCGACTTCACCTATCGCTCGCCCGAGCACAAGCCCATCAGCGAGTTCGGCGAGATGGAGGGCTGCGCCACGCCCGACAACCACTCGCTGATGCTGCACCAGTACGCCGACCCGCTCGGCACAGGCCTCGGCAACCAGCCCGCCAACGCCAGCTACGACCTCACCGATCACCGCGAGATCGTCGCCGCCACCGACGCCTTCCTCGACCGCTGGGGATTCCGCGCGGCCTTCCCGGCGACAGAACAGCTCTGGCTCTCCATCGGCAAGAAGTGCTACGACACTTGGCAGAACTACATGGAGAACGCGCGCATCAGCGACGATCTCGACTTCTGCGCCATCTCCGGCTGGGAGTCCACCTCCATCGAGAACCACTCCGGCATCGTCGACAACCTGCGCAACTTCAAATCCGACCCCGCGCCCATCGCCGGCGCGCTGCTGCCCATCCGCCCCGTCGCCAAACAGCACTCCGTTTGCACCGCGCAAGGCCAGTCCGCGACCTTCGACCTCTTCCTGCTCAACGACACGGCGAAGCCCGCCACTGGCACGCTCATCTTCACCGCCATCACGCCCTCGGGCAAGCGCCTCACGCTCGGCGAGTTCCCTGCCCCCGCGCAGACTCCCGACGTCTTCTCCTACCTCGTCAAAGAGGCCTTCGTTACGCCGCCGCTCGACGAGGCTGGCCTCTATCGCTTCAAGTTCGCGCTAAGCTCCGCGCCGCTCGCCACTCAGACCAAAGAGATTTGGGTCGCAGATTCCGACCAGTCTAAAGTCCTCTGTAGAGTCGGCAGAACAGTCGCAGTCAGCGGCGTAACTTCGTCCTTGAGAAAGCAACTCGTCGCAGCTGGCGGAGCATCCTGCTTCAATATTGTCGACTTCAAGCACGGTGAGAAGTACGGTGCCATCATCTCCTCTGGCATCGTCGCGGGCGTCTCGACCAAGCAGAGCGCGGGCGATACAACTGGCCTCGAAGCTCAACCAGCCAACGCCAAGGGTGCCACGAAGACGCCTGAAAAGCTCGGCGAGTTGGCCGATGGCATCCTCGACGCAGTGCGCGCAGGTACGCCGTTGCTGGTGATTCCGCAGACCGACGCGCTCTCCGAAGGCGTCGCCAAGCAGCTCGCCGCAGCTGGTGCCTTCGCCTACAACGGCACGGTCGGCGACTTCCGCGCACCGTGGATGGGCAACTGGTACTTCGTGCGCAAACACGCGCTCTACGAAGGACTGCCCGTCGATCAGGCAATGGGCATCCACTATCAGGTGAAGGGCCGCGAATCGAACGGCCTGCTCGTCGACCGCGCGCCGAGCGGTGCCGAAGTCGAGATCGTCGCAGCCTACTCGCGCGACCACGACCGCAACGTCGGCGCGGGAACCTTCACCACTAAACTGGGCGCGGGCAAGCTGCTCTACCAGCGCGTGCCGTCGATGCACCCGGTCATGCAGCAGCGCTTCCTCGCCAACGCCCTGCGCTGGTTGACCAGCTAGGTCTCTGACCGCTTGGAAGTAGTACCTCAGTGGGTGCCACAAATCACGCGGCCAGAGACCTAAAGCTGTATCTCACGTAAGATCATTTGCAGGTTGCACGATTTCGGCCTGCCGTCGAGGGGGGAGCAATGAGCTTCGGCCCGCAACATCTTGCTGCAATGCGCATGGGCACGACACTGCTGGTAGCCTTCCTCGCCTCGATCGTTGAGTGTGTCGAGGCGCTGACCGTGGTGCTTGCCGTGGGCAGCGTCCGCGGCTGGCCGAGCGCGTTGGCTGGCACCGCATCCGCCCTCGTCACACTTGCCGCCATCGTAGCCGCGCTGGGGCCTGCACTGACGCGCATTCCGCTGCATCTGATCCAGCTCGCCATCGGCGCAATGATCCTACTCTTCGGCCTGCGCTGGCTGCGCAAGGCGATTCTGCGCTCCGCCAGACTGATCGCGCTGCACGACGAAGCCACCGCCTTCGCCAAAAACACCGCCGCCCTGCGCGGCAATATCCTCGTCGAAAAGCCGCGTTGGGACAAGCTCGCCTTCGCCACGGCCTTCAACATCACCATGCTCGAAGGCACCGAGGTGGTCTTCATCGTCATCGCGCTGGGCGCGGGCGGGCGCGAGCTGATGTGGACCGCTTCGCTGGGTGCGGTGGCTGCGCTGCTGGCCATCGTTGCGCTGGGCCTGGCGCTGCACCGTCCGCTGGCGCGCGTACCGGAGAACACATTGAAGTTCATCGTCGGCGTGCTGCTCTCCGCCTTCGGAACCTTCTGGGTCGGCGAAGGCTCGCACATCGCATGGCCGGGAGGCGATCTCTCGATTCCAGTTCTGATGGCAGCATATCTCGTACTGGCTCTGGCGCTAGTGCCACTCTGTCGCGCGAGCGCTCAACCTGTAGCGGAGGGGGAATGATGCACTGTATTCGTTCTGTTGCGCGCGAATTGCTTGGCCTCATCGTCGACGACGGCAGCTTTGCCGGCGCGATTGCTGTGTGGCTGGCGATCTGCATCATGGCGCTGCCGCGTGTAGCCGCCGGGGCGCATTGGGCTGGCCCAACACTCTTTGCCGGACTTGCTCTGATCCTGATTGAGAGCGTCCTACGCTTCGCTCGCCGCAAAAAGTAGCGCGTTAGAAATCGACCTTAATAGTTCGGCCCTCGGCGGAGCTTTGGCGAGCTAGCTCCAGCAGGCGAATGACGCGGAATCCGTCCTCTGCGGTGATTGTAGGCGGAGCTATGCCAAGTACGGCGTCCCGTACGCTTGCGTAGTAGCCACGATAATCCCCCATCTCCGTTTCGACCTTGCTGACGACCAGCATCGCAGGGTCAGCGGGATCGGGAGCCACGGTCAGCGTTCCCCAGCGCGAAGAATCTTCCTTCAGCCAGACCTCTTGCGAACCTTGCGCGGGGACCTTTGCGCCCGCGACCAACGTGGGTTCCTGCGGGTCCACGCCGACCTTGCGGAAGCTGCCCCAGGTGCCGTGCAGCAGAAAACGCGGCGCAGCATCACAGACCAGATAACTCGCATGGCAATGCGCGAGCAGGCCTTTCCCATTCACCCCGGGATAACTCAGCGTGATGTCGAAGGCGTCTTCGATGGCCGTCTGATCGCGGTCGGAGCGGACGCTGGCGGTGATCGTCGCGGGAGCGCCGAAGAGCGCCAGCACTTGGTCGACCAGATGCGGGCCGAGGTCGAAGAGCATTCCGTTGGCAGGGTTCTCGGCCTCCTTCCACGTTCCCTCGCGCGGGATGGGGCGGAAGCGATCGAAGTGCGACTCGAAGGTCACAAGGCGACCGACGGCCTGCTCGGCTATGAGTTTTTTGACCGTGAGGAAGTCGCCGTCCCAGCGGCGATTGTGGAATGGGATGACGAGTAAACCTTTGCTCTTTGCCAGCTCGCCCAGCGCGCGCGCCTGCTCGCTGGTGGCGGCGAATGGCTTGTCGACGACGACGTGCTTACCCGCTTCGAGCGCCTGTTTCGCCAGCGCGTAGTGCGTCTCGTTGGGCGTCGTGACGACGACCAGCTCGATGGATCTGTCGGCCAGCAACTCCTCCACCGAGCGGACAATCTTCGCCGCAGGATATGCCTCCGCTGCCGCATCGCCCGTGCGCTGCATGATCGCGACCAACCGCAGGCCCGAGACCGCGTTGACGAAGGGCGCATGAAAGACTCGCCCGCCCAATCCATAGCCGATAATGCCAACACCTATCTCTCGCTCTGCCATTCCGCCCTCCCGATTATTTGCTCAAAGTGAATAAGGCCCGGGGCTAGAGCATTTTAGCTAATGATGTAGGCTGTGGCGCGACGAGAAAAATGCGGGGATTCTTCGCTTCGCTCAGAATGACAATCATTAAATTCTCTATTGCAACAGGAGAACTGCTCTAAAGCCCCTTTATTTATGCGGCGGATTCAGAGGCCTAAAGGCCCCATTCCTCCGAATACAGTCTGATTCAAATGCCCTTCAGCGCAGGATAAACCCGGCGGAAGCGCTTGTAAGCCGCATCCATCGCGGGTGCGTCCTTTGGCGCAATCGACTCGGCGACGTGGACCGTCTCGGCGCAGGCTACCTCAACCGACGGCCATGCGCCGACGCCGACCGCGCCCAGCAGAGCTGCGCCAAAGGCTCCGCCCTCCTCGGCGGTGAGCAACTCGACCGGTTGGCCGTAGACGTCGGCCTGAATCTGTCGCCAGAGAGGCCCGCGCGCACCGCCGCCGCCAAGACGAATCCGTTCGACCGGAATGCCGAGTTCGGCGAAGAGCGTCAGCGTGTCGCGCAGGCTAAAGGCAACACCCTCCAACACCGCGCGAACGAAGTGCGCCCGCGTGTGTGAGGCCGTAATGCCGACAAACGCGGCGCGGGCCTCGGGGTCAAGATGCGGTGTGCGCTCGCCGAAGAGGTACGGCGTCCAAAGCATTCCATCGCTGCCCGCAGCGATCTTTGCAGCCTCGGCGGTCAGTTCGTCGTAGGATGTGCCCGCCGCAAAGGTATCGCGCAGCCAACGCAGCGAGAGGCCCGCGCCGTTGGTCACGCCCATCACATGCCACAGGCCGGGAACGGCGTGGCAGAAGGTATGCAGCCGTCCCAGACGATCCATCGTCGGCTTATCGGTGGCGGCGAAGACGACGCCACTGGTGCCGATGGTCGCCGAAACCGCGCCCGGAGCGACGATTCCCATTCCCACCGCGCCCGCGCCCTGATCGCCCGCGCCCGCGGCGACCGGAGTTCCCGCTGCAAGGCCCGTTGCTGCGGCACCAACGTCGCTGATGCGCGCGCAGATCTCCGGCCCTTCAAAGAGCCGCGGCAGCCAACTCATCGGGATGCCCGCAGCCTCGGCGACTTCAGTCGACCATCGACGATGCGCCACGTCGAGCAGCAACGTGCCGCTGGCCTCCTGCATGTCGATGGCGAACTCGCCGGTCATACGATAACGCACGTAGTCTTTGGGACAGAGGACGTGCGCGATCTTGGCAAAGATCTCCGGCTGATGCGTGCGCACCCACAGCAGCTTGGTCAACGTGAAGTTAGGCAGCGCGGGATTGCAGGTCAGCTCGATCAACCGCTCGCGACCGATCTTCGCGTCCAACCAATCGCACTCGGGCTGTGTACGCTGGTCACACCAGATCAGCGCGGGGCGAAGGACTTCGCCCGCCGCGTCCAGCATGACGCAGCCGTGCATCTGGCCGGTCAGGCCGATGGATTCGACATCCGCGCCGGTGAGTTTGGCCGCTCGCAGAGCGCCTGCGATGGCCTCGCGGGCCGCGCGCCACCAGTCCTCGGGCTGCTGCTCGGCCCAGCCGATCTGCTCGGAGTGAATCGCTGCGTGCTCACTCGCTTCCGATGCCACCACTCGCCCTGCGCGATCCACCAGCACCGCGCGCGTTCCGCCCGTGCCCACATCAATCCCTAAAAACATGCACACTCCGTTTCTTTCGGATCAATCTCGTCTGCGTCTACTGCCACACACGAAAGTGTACCCGCTTCGCTGTAACAAATGCTCGCGTGCGGCATGGATTGCAGGGCAATCGCCTGAACCACTGGCGCGTATATCTTTTTAGGCATATTTTATATTCTCCTTGCACCTGGAGAACTATGGCTGCAAATACTACATTACAAATTACTTGATTCGAACGATGAATTCGATTCGCATGCGCAAAAGTTATGATAACTCTACAGTTAACTCCGGCAGATGCGCCGCATGGTCCAATATCGAGCGGATGCTTGGTTGTGGGTCTATCGGTCGGGCTTTCAGCCCTTGGGTTTCGGCTCCGAGCCTTCATGGGGCTGCGCCCATGCTGATATAGAACGCGCCGTTGGCGCTTGGTTTTGCGCTGTGAGTTAATGGCTCAGGACTAGCTTGACAGGTATCGCGGCGGCGGATTGACTGAAGACAGCGGCAATGACGGCTGCTCCAGATTGCGACGAGAGGCGGAGGAGACGATGGCTCGAGTGGTTCGATGTTCTTTGATTCAGGCGAAGAATGTGGTGGCGGCGGCCAGCGGTGCGGGAACTCCGCTGGATGAGATCAAGCAGGCGATGGTGGCAAAGCACGTCGCGATGATTCGTCAAGCGGCAGCGGCAGGCGCTCAGATTGTGTGCCTACAGGAGATGTTCAATGGGCCGTACTTCTGCGCTGAAAAGAGCGCACGGTGGCAGAGCGGAGCTGAACGCATCCCGGACGGACCAACCGTGCAGGAGATGATGGCGCTGGCGCGGGAGCTGGGCGTGGCGCTGGTTGTGCCGCTGCATGAGGTGACGAGCGAAGGGACTTTTTACAACTCGGCGGCGGTGATTGGGCGGGATGGGAGGTTTCTGGGAACGTATCGCAAGGCGCACCTGCCGAACGCCGCGCCGGGATTCTGGGAGAAATACTACTTTCGACCGGGGGACACGGGGTTCCCGGTCTTCGACCTGGGATTCTGCAAGATCGGCGTGTACCTTTGCTATGACCGACACTTCCCGGAGGGCGCGCGGGTGATGGGACTCAACGGCGCGGAGATACTCTTCAACCCTTCGGCGGTGATCGCGGGACCGAATGAGTTTCTGTGGAAGATCGAGCCGCCCGCGATGGCCGTGGCCAATGGATGCTTTGTGGGCGCGGTCAATCGCGTGGGAACCGAGGAGCCGTGGAATATCGGCGAGTTTCTGGGAGAGAGCTACTTTTGCAATCCGCGAGGAAAGATGTTGGCCGAGGGAGGACGCGATGGGGACGAGATTGTTACGGCGGACCTCGATCTGGATTTGATTGATGAGGTGAGGAAGGTCTGGCCGTTCGATCAGGATCGCAGGCCGGATTTGTATGGCGACCTGACGCGGAAGTAAAGGCTTGTTTGAGGCGGCTTTGGACTATGAGCTTTGGACTGTGAGCATGAGTGAATGGGCTGCGTGTTCTACTATTAATGTCCACTTTCCACGCATTTTGCAGTATCGATATATTTTGGCAGTATCGATATATAGCTAGGAGAATTAATGGAGTCCGCCGTAAAGAATGAACTGGCTTGTCGCTTTGCAGACCTGCATCCGGCGCTGGACGCGCGAGGGGCGGTGGCGGCGGCGAATCGCTGTTTGAACTGCTTCGACGCACCTTGTATGGGGGCCTGTCCGACGCACATCGATGTGCCGGGATTCATTCGCAGAATTGCCGAGAGCAATGTGTCGGGGGCAGCGAAGACGATTCTGGGAGCGAATGTTTTGGGGGCGAGCTGCGCACGGGCCTGTCCGGTGGAGGTGCTTTGCGAGGGAGCCTGCGTGCTGCACGCGAAGCACGAGAGGCCAGTGGAGATTGGGCGGCTACAGCGGTTTGCGGTGGAGAGCTTCTACGACACGGGCGGGCGACTGACGCTCGGCCAGCGCGAGGAGCGGACGGAGCGCGTGACTTGCATCGGCGCGGGACCGGCGAGCTTGAGTTGCGCGGCGGAGCTGCGGCAGTTGGGCTTTCAGGTGAGGGTTATCGAACGGCGCGAGCTACCGGGCGGGCTGAACACCTACGCGATTGCCGAGTACAAACTGCGCGCGGCGGACAGCTTGCGTGAAGCGGAGATGGTACGCGGGCTAGGCGTGGAGTCCGAGGCGCGCAACGTGGACGCAGCAGGACTAGCAGAGATTGAACGCACAAGCGATGCGATCTTTCTCGGCGTGGGGCTGGGTGCGATGCATCGGCTGGAGGTGGAGGGTGCGACTGGCGTGGGCGCGGGAAGGATTGTCGACGCGCTGGAGTTTATCGCCAGCTACAAAACCGGCGAGCCGCTGAATGTGGGTCGGCGGGTGGTGGTGATTGGCGCTGGAAATACCGCGATTGATGCGGCCTGCGCGGCGCGGAGGCTGGGCGCGGAGACGGTGACGGTTGTCTATCGGCGCGAGCGAGAGAAGGCTTCGGCGTTTGAGTTTGAGATTGAGCATGCGATGCGCGAGGGCGTGGAGTTTGTCTGGTCTACGCTCCCGGTTTCGATTGCGAAGACGGCGGACGGGGTTGCGCTGCACTGTGCGAGTGTATCGGCGGACGATACGGGGCGGCTGGTGTCGGTTGCCGGGTCGGAGTTTGCCATCGAATGCGACGCGGTGATTCCGGCGATTGGGCAGTCGGCGCGGATTGGATTGCTATCACTGGTTTCGGGACTGGAGATGGATGGACGACGCGTGGTGATTGATCGCGCGAACGGGCAGACGGGGAATCCGAAGTACTTTGCAGGCGGCGATTGCGTGAACGGTGGGCGCGAGGTAGTCGATGCCGTGGCCGATGGAAAGCGCGCGGCGAGAGGAATCGCAGCTTGGCTCAATGGCGGAAGAGATGGCACTACAAAGACAAATGCGGGGATCCTTCGCTGCGCTCAGGATGACAACATTGAAATAGGGGACGACAACGAAATAGGAGATGACAACGTCTGGAGTGGACTCACGTCGGAGGTGGCAATTGGCTGATCTGAGGACTAACTTCGCGGGGATCAAGAGCCCGAATCCGTTCTGGCTGGCTAGCGCGCCGCCGACCAACTCGGGCGAGCAGATTGCGCGCGCCTTCGACGCAGGCTGGGGTGGCGCGGTGTGGAAGACGATCGGAGCAACGGCGGTCAACGTCAGCTCGCGCTACTCGTCGGTGGACTGGGGCTCAGAGCGGATGATGGGCTTCAGCAATATTGAACTCATCAGCGACAGAACCGTCGAAGAGAATCTGCGCGAGATGGCGGAGGTGAAGCGGCGCTACCCTGAGCACGCGGTGATTGCGAGCTTGATGGTGGAATCGACGCGCGAGGCTTGGCACGAGATTGTGAAGCGCGCGGAGGGCGTGGGCGCGGACGGGTTAGAGCTGAACTTCGGTTGTCCGCACGGAATGAGCGAGCGCGGGATGGGGTCTGCCGTGGGGCAGGTGCCGGAGTACGCCGAGCGGATTACGGCGTGGGTCAAGGAAGCCGCGCAGACGCCGGTGCTGGTGAAGCTGACGCCCAACGTCACCGACATTCGTGCGATTGCGCAGGCGGCGCGGCGAGCCGGAGCCGATGGGCTGAGCGCGATCAATACCATCAACTCGATTACCGGAGTCGACCTCGATACATTTTTGCCACAGCCAAACGTCGATGGAATGAGTTCGCACGGAGGATACTGCGGACCGGCGGTGAAGCCGATTGCGCTGAATATGGTGCAGCAGATTTTGTCGGAGGATGAGACGACGCCGGTCTCGGGTATCGGCGGCATCGGCAACTGGCAGGACGCAGCGGAGTTTTTGCTGATGGGTTGCACGTCGGTGCAGGTGGCAACGGCGGCGATGCACTATGGCTATCGCATCGTTGAGGAGATGATCGACGGACTGAGCGAGTGGATGGACACCAAGGGATTCGCTACGATTGAGGACTTTCGCGGCAAGAGCCTTAGCAAGGTCACCGAGTGGCAGCATCTAAATCTCAACTACAAGATTGTGGCGCGGATTGATGAAGCGCAGTGCATCGGATGCCAGTTGTGCCACATCGCCTGCTGGGACGGCGCGCATCAGTGTATCCACGTCGACCGCGTGAGTGGCGTGATCGATGGGCCAGTGGAGCTACACGCCAAGCCACAGGAGTTTGGACGCGATAGGATCGTGACTACACCAATCGCCAAGCTGGACGCGGGTAAAACGCACACAGAACCTTACACGACTTCGCTGGAGAGAATTCCGCGCGTCGATGAGACGGAGTGCGTTGGGTGTAATTTGTGCTCGCTGGTCTGCCCGGTGGAGAAGTGCATCACAATGGTCGAGCAGACGACGGGGCTCGCGCCGGAGAGCTGGGCTGAGCGAACTGGCGTTGCGGCGGTGAAGGCCTAACACCGATTTGCACCGATGAAACCGATTTAAGAACGATGCAACTACGATAAGGTTTGCTGAGAGTTCTGCTGAGGAAGGTGGCGTATGGGGACTTTGATTCGGGGCGGACGAGTGGTGAGCGCGGCAGGGACGGCGGTGGCCGATGTGCTCATCGAGGGCGAGAAGATTGCGCGCGTGGCGGCGGGGATCGACGCGGTGGGGCATGAGGTCGTCGACGCGACGGGACTACTGGTGTTGCCCGGAGGGATCGACGTTCATACCCATCTGGACATGCCGTTTGGCGGGACGGTTAGCTCGGACGACTACGAATCGGGGACGCGCGCGGCGGCGATTGGTGGGACGACGACGGTGATTGATTTTGCGGTGCAATCGCGCGGTCACTCGATGACGGAGGCGTACAAGACTTGGCGCGCAAAGAGCGAGGGGAAGGCTTGCATCGACTACGCGCTGCACATGTCGGTGACGGATCTAGGGCCGAACGATGTTTGGTTGGACGATGTGAATCGCATGGTCGCCGAAGGAATCACGAGCTTCAAGATCTTCATGGCTTATCCCAACTCGATGATGGTGAACGACGCGACGATCTTCAAGCTGATGCAGCGAACGGCCAAGCTGGGCGCGGTGGTTTGCGTCCATGCAGAGAATGGAACGGTTATTGACGTGATCGTAGAGCAAGCGCTGGCGGCGGGAAAGACTGGGCCGCTCTACCATGCACTGACGCGGCCCGCGCTGGCTGAGGCTGAGGCCGTGCATCGCGTAGTGGCAATCAGCGAGATGGCGGGCGGCGCGCCGGTTTACATCGTGCATGTGTCGTGCGAAGAGTCGATGCACGAGGTTGCGGCGGCGCGAGCGCGTGGGGTGAACGTCACGGCGGAGACTTGCATACAGTACCTTGTGCTGTCGATTGAGGATGACATGGGCAAACCCGGATTCGAGGACGCGAAGATGGTGTTTACGCCGCCGCTACGGGAGAAGAAAAATCAGGGACCGCTGTGGGGCGGGCTCGGCGACGACGTGCTACAGGTGGTCTCGACCGATCACTGTCCGTTCCGATTTTCCGACCAGAAGACGATGGGGCTGGGGAACTTTACCAAAATTCCCAACGGCGGGCCGGGGATCGAGAACCGGATGCAGCTAACGTTCCATCATGGCGTGAATGCTGGGCGAATCTCGCTGGAACGGTTTGTGGAGATCACCGCCGAGGAGCCGGCGAAGATCTTTGGAATGTATCCGCGCAAGGGAATTATTGCTGCCGGTTCCGATGCGGATATTGTGCTGTGGGACCCGACGGCAAAGTATACGATCAAGGCAGCGACGCAAAATATGCACACGGACTACTCCATCTACGAGGGCTTCGAAGGAACGGGTGACGTGCGCGCAGTGTACTCGCGCGGCGAGCGCGTGGTGGAGGACGGCAAGTTTATTGGTCGCGTAGGACGAGGTGAATATCTGCGGCGCGAGGTTGCAGCACGATGAGCCATTATGTAGAAGGCCCGAGCAGCTTGACCGATGCCTACGGCCTGCGCGCCGCGCCGGAGTTGTACAACTCAGACCTTGCGCCGACGACGCCCGAGCAGCGGACTTGGGGAATGTACAACTACATCGCGTTGTGGTTCTCCATGTCGATGGAGATTACGACGTACATGCTGGCGTCGAGCCTGATTGCGGGCGGGATGAATTGGAAGCAGGCTGTGGTGACGGTGCTGCTGGGCAACCTGATCGTGCTGATTCCGATGCTGCTGAACGCGCACGCTGGAGCGAAGTACGGGATTCCCTTCCCTGTCTTTGTGCGCGCATCGTTCGGCGTGCGGGGCGCGAATATTCCGGCGATGCTACGTGCGCTGGTGGCCTGCGGTTGGTTCGGGATTCAGTCGTGGATCGGCGGGCAAGCGATCTACGCGATGCTGAAGGTGCTGTGGCCCGCGTCGGCGGAGATGTCGTGGGTGCTGGGGATTTGCTTCGTTGGATTCTGGCTGCTGAATATGGTGGTGGTATGGCGCGGGGTGGAGTCGATCCGATTCCTACAGAGCTTCAGCGCGCCGTTTTTACTGGTGATGTCGCTGGTGCTGCTAGCGTTTATGACGCATCGCGCGGGAGGCTTTGGGCCGATGCTACGCGCGCCGAGCCAGTTCCAGACGTCGGCCAGCTTCTGGCATTTCTTCTTCCTGTCGCTGACCGGGATGGTGGGCTACTGGGCCACGCTGTCGCTGAACATTCCCGACTTCACGCGTTATGCAAAATCGCAAGGGTCGCAGATCTTCGGGCAGGCGCTGGGGCTGCCGGTGGCGATGACGCTGTACACGTTCATCGGCATCGCGTGTACGTCGGCGTCAACCGTGATCTTTGGTCACGCGATCTGGAATCCGATTACGCTGCTGGGAATGTTTCATCAGCCACTGATTGCGTTTTTGGCGCTCATCAGCATTTTGATCGCTACGCTAAATATCAACATTGGCGCGAATGTGGTGAGCCCGTCGAACGATTTTTCTCACCTCTGGCCGCAGCGAATTAGCTTCAGAACCGGAGGAATGATTACTGGTTTTATTGGGCTGGGAATGATGCCGTGGCGACTGGTGGCAAGTCATACGGATTACATTCAGTGGCTGGTGAGCTACTCGGGACTGCTGGGACCGGTGGCGGGAATCATGATTGCAGACTACTTTTTTCTGCGCGGTACGCGGCTGGATACCGAGTCGCTGTACAGGCGCGAGGGACCTTACGAATATAGCAAGGGATTCAATCTGCGCGCGTTAGTGGCGCTGATTGCGGGAATCGTCGCAGCGCTGATTGGGCTGGTGGTCCCCGAGTTGCGCGAGATGTACGACTACGCATGGTTCATCGGATTTGGCATGGCAGCGCTGGTGTATATCGTGCTGATGGGCTCGGCTCCGCGTGTGGGTGGAGCGACTCCGCTGGCGCAACGAATCAAGGTGAAGGGGCTGGAGAAGGGGCTCGACCCGGCGCTGGGCAACAGCGCAAAAAGCTAGCGATGAGGCAATTTCCGCGTCGCGGCGGGGCTGGCTGTGAGAAAATTACAGCCATGACTACTGTGAATCTGTCTTGCGTGCCGCTCGGGGAACGTCCTTCGTGGAAGGCTCTGGAGATCCACTTTCAAACGATTGGGAAGACGCATCTGCGCGAGCTATTTGCCAAGGATCCGGCGCGCGGCGCGAAGTTGACGGCAGAGGCTGCGGGCCTCTTTCTCGACTACTCGAAGAACCGCGTTACGACCGAGACGATCCGGCTGCTGGTTCAACTCGCCGAAGAGTCCGGCCTGCGCACCAAGATTGACGCGATGTTTCGCGGCGACAAGATCAATCTGACGGAGAATCGCGCCGTGTTGCACGTTGCGTTGCGCGCGCCAAAGGGTGAGAAGATTCTGGTCGACGGCAAGGACGTTATTCCCGGCGTTCATGCGGTGCTGGACAAAATGGCTGCGTTCGCCGACCGCGTGCGTTCGGGCGAGTGGAAGGGGCACTCCGGCAAGCGGATTCGCAACGTGGTCAACATCGGAATCGGCGGATCGGACCTCGGCCCGGTGATGGCGTATGAGGCGCTGAAGCACTACAGCCAGCGCGACCTGACGTTTCGATTCGTGTCGAACGTCGATGGTACGGACTTTGCCGAGGCGGTTGCGGACTTGAGCGCCGACGAGACTCTCTTCCTCGTCGCGTCGAAGACCTTCACGACGCAGGAGACGATGGCGAACGCTCACTCGGCGCGAGAGTGGCTGCTGGCGGCGCTGGACGACGAGTCCGCTGTGGCAAAGCACTTCGTTGCGATCTCGACCAACGCCAAGCTGGTCGCGGCGTTCGGCATCGACACGGCGAATATGTTTGGCTTCTGGGACTGGGTCGGCGGGCGCTACTCGATGGACTCGGCGATTGGGCTTTCGACGATGATTGCCATCGGACCGGAGAACTTTCGCGCCATGCTGGCGGGCTTCCATGCAATGGACGAGCACTTCCGCACAGCACCGTTTGAGAAGAATTTGCCGGTGCTGATGGGCCTGCTAACGCTGTGGTACACCGACTTCTTCGACGCGCAGACCGTGGCCGTGCTGCCCTACGAGCAGTACCTGAAGCGCTTCCCTGCTTACCTGCAACAGCTTACGATGGAATCGAACGGAAAGCATGTGACGCTGGACGGCGTAGAGGTTACGACCGAGACTGGGCCGGTGTACTGGGGCGAGCCGGGGACCAATGGGCAGCACTCGTTTTACCAACTGATCCATCAGGGAACGCGGCTGATTCCCTGCGATTTCATTGGCTTTGCCAAGAGTCTGAACCCGCTGGGACGGCACCACGACATGCTGATGGCGAACGTCTTTGCACAGGCCGAGGCGCTGGCCTTCGGCAAGACCGCCGCACAGGTGACGGCCGAGGGAACGCCCGGTTGGCTGGTGCCGCATCGCGTCTTCGAGGGCAATCGCCCGTCGAATACGATTCTGGCCGACGAGCTGACGCCGCGGATTCTGGGCGCGCTGGTTGCGCTGTACGAGCACTCGGTGTTTACTCAGGGCGCGATCTGGAACGTCAACCCATTCGACCAGTGGGGCGTGGAGCTGGGCAAGGCTCTCGCCACAAAAATTCTGGGCGAGTTGGAGAGCGCGAACGAGCCTGCGATGACGCACGACTCTTCGACGACGAGCTTGATCCGACGCTACCGCGCCAGTAAATAGCGAAGAAAAAAACTTTGGGCGAGCCACGCCAGACCGATGAAACGCCCGCACCTCGGGTTGAGATGCGGGCGTTCTGGTTAGAACCGGTTGAGTTCTGGATTAGAAGCGAAGGAAAGCTTCGAACTGATAGATGCGCGGCTGGTTACCTTGCGCGGTAATGTTGCCGAAGGTGGACGAGGTCCAGTCTGTGCTTGGAGCGCTATAGACGGGGTGGTTTGCTGCGTTGATAAAGTCCAAGCGAATCTGGAGAGTGGCGGGCGCGTAGAAGCGGGCGAGCGAGAAGTTGCGCTGTACTGCGCCGTCAAATTGGTTGAGGAAGTCGGCTCGCAGCGAGTCGAAGCGAATCGGCATCTTGCGGATTTGGTATGGGCTCATGTAGTAGTATGAGCTTGGTCCAGTGCCAGGTACGACTCCAGTAGATCCTTTCGGTGCGGCCTTGGTGGCCCACTGAGAGGTGTTGAACCAGGTGAGGTTGTTGCTGGATTTAAATCCGCCACGGCCCCATCTCGCGTTGGCGGGGCTGCCTGTGCTCTCATAGACCGGCCCGGTGCTGCTGCTGGGGTTGAAGGAGAGAGGCTGGCCGCTCTGAACCTGATAGACGCCCTGAACCTGCCATCCACCGATGATCTGGGAGACGACGCCTGGGTGATTGAAGAACCTGCGTCCGGCACCGAAGGGAATTTGGTAGATGCCCGAGGTGGCGAAGCGGAAGGTGCGGTCGTTTGCGGAGATTCCATACCAAGGCGTGGAGTCCGAGGAGTTGAGGTACTGGGTGGCGTCGAGCGACTTAGACCAAGTGAAAGCGGTGGTCAGCGAGGCGCCATTGACGAAGCGGCGGTTGAGTTGAGCCTGAAGCCCGTGATAGATGGACATTCCCGAAGTGATGTAGGCGTTTACGCCGGTGAACTCAGGATAGGGATGTAGCAACTGGCTGACGGAAATCGTCTTCGCACCGAGCGTGGCGGTACTCGGAATGACGTTGAGGAAGGGGTTGCTGACCGATGTGGTCATATTGGTGTTTTCGGTGGCATCGTACCCGTTCGTCGCCGTGGAGAGGTACTGGGCGGGAGTAGAGTCGTACTCATTCTGGATGGGGAGGTGGACGCCGTGGTTGCCGACGTAGTCGACGGCTGCGAGCCATGCCCCCATCTGGCGCTGTAGGCCGAAGCTCCAACGCATGTTGTACGGGACCTTGGGTTTGGATGGCTGGAAGGTCACAGACTGTCCGAGATAGGTCGATAGACCGAGAGAGCTTCCTGTGGGTTTTGCAATGCCGTTGGGGAACGGGTTTGCCAGAGTGCTGGGGAAGGTGAGGCCAATGTCTGTAGAGGAGTTCTGGGTGGTGCTCTGGGTGAATCCCTGCTGCGGGAGCAGAAAAGAGCTGGTGGAACCGGAGTTTCCTCCCGAGAGGTAGAAGCTGGAGAGCGAGTCGTCAAACATGCCGAAGCCGGCGCGAACGACGGTATTGCTCGTAATCTGGTAGGAGAGTCCGGCGCGGGGCATGAAGGTGGTGATCTGTGACTGGTAGTCCTGATGGCCTCCGAACGGAGTGCTGGGATCCCCGAGGAACCGGAGCCCGCCGTTGACTTTGAACGCGCTGGCCGGGAGAAGGAGGGAGTTCGTGGGGGCGATGGCGGCGTAGGCTGCGGTCGCCGCGGCTGACGCCGGATTGGTAGCGCCGAAGTCAAAGTAGGTGTTGGCCTTCTGGTTGCGCTCGTTGTTGGGGCCTTCATATTCCAGACGCAGGCCGATGTTGACAGTGAGCCGGGGAGTCGCTTTCCAGTCATCCTGAATCCACTCGGACATATAGTTGGAGCGGGAGGCAAGGTCAGAGTTGATCGTGATGGCTGAGGAAGTGGGAAGTCCGTACTCAAATTGGAGAAGCCCGAAGCCGATCGTCTGTGCCGTTGTGTTGCTGTTGGCGGTCGCGTAGCCGCCAGCGTGCTGGTAGCGACCGTTGGACTGGGTGGTGATGCCCGCGTTGGTGTTGTACATGCGGTACTCAAAGCCGCTACGAAGGAAGTGGTTACCGAAGAGATGCGAGATTTGCACGGAGCCTAGCGTGACATCGTCATGCGAGAGCACCCCGTTATCGGAGTTGAGCGATTGGTATCCGGTAATATCGATGCGCGGGAACGACTGCGCGGCGTCCGGCATCCCGTTGACCAGATAGCTGGGCATTCCGATGGAGGTGGCGTTCAACTGGTCCTGAGAGCTAACGACATTTTGATTGACGAACCGCGTCCAGGTAAGGTGCGAGTCGAGGACGGTGGACGGGGTAATCGTGTAAGTATGACCGAGAGCAAGACCTTTGTTCTGATAGACGAGCGTGGTTCCTGAGACGGGGAGGAAGTAGCCGTTTTTGCCGGGTTGCCGACGATGGCTGGCAACGAAGTGCCCAAACAGCGACTGCTTGCTGGTCAGCGTTGCGTCGATACGAGTGGCGTAGGCGTAATAGTAGTCGGGCTCGGCACCAGAGTAGTTGAAGTTGCCGCCACCTTGGGCGTTGGGCGTGGCGTTGGGCTTTGGATAGTAGGCCAGAGCCGCCGCTGCGATGGGATTGACAGTGGTCGTAAGCTTGTTGCCGGGAATCGCGGTGCGGACGGTGCAGGTGTTGGGTTTAGTGGCAAGACCACCGCATATCGCATACGAAGTAATGGAGACACCCGAGGTTGGATCGTAGAGCTGGTAGAGGTTGGTGGCATCGGCCGGGTGCTTAGAGTCCAGAGCGTAGAGTTCAGAGAAGTTGCCAGAGCGCTCTGCGAGGGAGGGAACGGTGAGACTCAGTACGTTGGGAGTCGCGGCGCGGCTATGCTCGTATCCGCCGAAGAAGAAGAGGCGGTCGCGCCAGATGGGTCCGGCGACATCGGCACCCTCGCGCAGCCAAACGGCCTTGGCCGTCGCTGCCGATCCCAGATGCCAGTAGTTGGCGTTTAGCGTCGGGTTCTGATACGAGGAAAAAATGCTGCCGTGGAACTGATTGGTTCCGCTCTTCAACGAGACATTGACGAAGCCGCCCGAGGAGTGGCCCTCCGTGGCGTCGTAGCTGGAAGTCTCGACCTTGTATTGATTGATAAACTCGGTGCCAGGAGTGTAAGCGGAGAGGCGGATGCGATTGTCGGGCGCGCCGTCCAGCCGGTACTCAATCGAGTTGAGTAGGGAGCCGTTGATGGAGACGTTGGCTGTGGAGGAGTCGTAGGCGTGAATGTTGGGGTTAATGCCAGAGACGACCAATCCCGGGGAGAGTGTCTCAAGCGTGAAGGGATTGCCAAAGACGAGGGGTAGTTCCTGAATGGACCTCTGCTCGATAATGAGGCCAAGCGAACCGGACTCGGTCTGTAGTTGCTGAACACCAGTGGTGACCTCGATCGTCTCATTGGTCGAGCCAATGCTAAGCTCGACATCCTGCGAGTTGACCTGATTGACGTCGACCACGACGTGAGTACGCTCGGCAGTCTTGAAGCCTTTTTTTGATATGGTCAGCACGTAGGAGCCGGGGTTCAGAGCCTGAAAGAGGTACCCTCCTGAACCATTTGAATTTGCGGTCTGAGCGACTCCAGTATCTTCATTCTTTAGGTTAACGACTGCGTTCGGGACAATGGCTCCGGTGCTGTCGGTGATCTTGCCGGAGATGCTACCGCGATCAGCTTGGCCGTAGGCGACAGGAAGAAGAAGGATGGCAAAGAGGAAGAGCAGGGTGCCATAAATAATTTGTTTCATTATTAGTAGCCTCATGAGCAGGGGTGTTGAACTGCTTTGATTCATGCCGAGTGGTCTGACTTCTTTAAAGTGGCGATCACTATATTTTCTGAGGTTATCTGCTGTCAAGATATTTTCCGAATGGATGAACTGCCGGTAAAATCACAGCCCTTCAATCCTGAGGTGGCCCGGAAATTCGGAAAGAGGGATAAGTGGGAGATCTGTTCTTCCGCAGCCTAAAATGGCTGGGATGAGGAGAGCAGACGAGCAGGCGTCCACACAGAAATCAGACGGCAGGGTCCAAGGCGAAGGAGGCCTTCCACCCCAAGGACGAAGACCTGTCGTCGGGAGCCCCGGCCTTGGCGGCAATCAAAGGCGAAAAGACATTGATGGAGTTGGTGCTGGAGTTTGATGTAAATGCCACCCCGGATCCCGGTCATGCGTTGTTTGCATGACTGGGTGGAAGCAGATCACGCAGTGGAAGAGCCTGCTTCTGGAGGGCGCGGTTGGCGTCTTTGGCGGCGAGGCGAAGGCTGAGGTGACGACAGCGGACCGAAAGTCGCTGCACTCCAAGATCAGCGAACTGACCTTGGAGAATGTTTTTTGAAGGAGCGCTCACCAAGGCGGGATTGCTGAGCGTAAAGCCGCGCCTTTGTTGGAGGGCCAATTCCTTAGCGCACGTTTTTTTCCGTTCCCTGAGCTGGCCCCTTTAGGCCGCGCGTTTACCGAGCAGCAGATTGAACAGGCGCTGAGGGAAGCCGGGGCGACGATCTGTACGATGGTTGTCTACAGAAGAAACTTCCTTGCAGTCCTGAAAGACCTCGCGGCTGAGTCGCATCAGGATCTGCACGGCTTCCATTTCACTCTCGGAGAGCTGGCCAGAGTTGCGGTAGACGCGCGAGTCGTAGACGTACTCGATGGCATGGCCGATCGTCTCCAACGCCTGCCCCTGATTCATGTTGGGTCTGCGGCGAATCACCTTGCTATCAGATCGAGCAGCCAGATTGGTAACGTTGTGTACGAAGATCTGACCAGAGGGCGACGAGTTCGGAGAGGGAAACGGTGTGGTAGACATAGATCGACGGACCTCGTATAAAGTCATCTATCGACATGAGGAGTGCGGAACTTTAGCTTAGATTGCAATTATTTTTTGAGGGTTATCCGGTTAGCTTCGGCGCTTACGACACAAAGACGCAATATCGAGGGGAATGACAAACAAAAGAACTGCGGAATGGCAAACAAGCAGGCTGAAGAAGACATCGAGTTATGGTTTAGGTAATGTCCATAAGTGATTGATTGGACTAATTCCGTTCCCGATTATCTCTGCCGACTGGATGGCTTTGGAGACATAGAGCTTGGCGGCGAGAGCGGCCTGCTGCGGAGAATCTTGCAGAACCAGACGGCTGAGCAAGGCGCTGGAGAGAGCGCAGCCGGTGCCATGGGTCGCGCGAGTATTGATGCGCTGGCCGGGAAGCCAGAGGGTCTCTCCGGTGGGCAGTAGGAGCAGATCGTCGGGCGGGTCGAGATGACCTCCGGTGGCGAAGACGGTGAGGCGATGGCCACATGAAGACTGCGCGGCCGCGGACTGGGCTACACGGGCTTGCAAGGCGCGGCTGGCACTGGGCAAATCGTCTCGGCGGACGACTTCCACTCCTGCGAGGACGGCCAGCTCGGCTAGGTTGGGAGTGACCCAATCGACCAGAGGAAGCAGGCGATCTCGCAGCACACTGACGGCTGCTGGATCAAGCAGTTCCCTTCCCGAGGTGGAGACAAAGATGGGATCGAGAACGATTGGCGTCCTGTTGTTTCCTGAATCTTCTAGTCGAAGTTTTTCTACGTAATTGCAGATTTCATTGATTATATCCTCAGTTGCGAGCATTCCTATTTTGATGCCTGCGGGAGGAAGATCGGCGTGTAGGCAATCGAGCGTGGCGGCGACGACCGAAGCAGCAGTGGGATGCGTCGAGCGGACCCCCATAGTCGATTGAACCGTTAATGCGGTGATGCAGGCGGTAGCAAAGAGGCCGTGCGCAGCAAAAGTCTTGAGGTCGGCGGTAACGCCGGCACCAGAGGATGGATCGAAGCCGGCGATGGTGAGGACTGTTTGCATACGAGACGAGGGGCGAAGCGGAGCCGAAGGTGGCTCAATTTAAGGGAAAACGGTCAACCATGAAAATATAGTTAGTTTTTCCTCATTCTGAGGCATCCAACCCGCATCATACCTTTTTTGACCGGAAAAAGAACTTTTTCTGGTGATTTGCACTGTCGAGAACGGCTTTTCTCTATACCACAGAAGGCAACGATCCGGCAAGCGATCTCCCTCCGTAAATGCTTGCGGATGATTGACTTAGCTTCACTACGCAAAGACAATATCAGATGGAGCGTGTGAATGAAAAGCAATACTTTTAGAACTGCATCAACAGCGACACATCTACGGGCGAAGAAGCTCGGAGCTGGAGTCGTCTTGATGATGAGCCTTGTGCTGAATGCCTCGGCCAAGGACGGTTCGCCCATCGCAAGCGCTCCTCCGATTCCCACTAAGGATCGGCCAGCATCGCTGGCCAGTGGAAGTTCAATCACGACGAACAGTCCGATTGCGACGACCAACTCCGCGGTCAGGACCCGAAAGGACGTAAGACGCTGGCTTCAGACTGGCGTGGCGTCTTGGTACGGACCGAGGTTTCAGGGACGGAGGACGGCTGCTGGCGAACGCTTCAACATGTACCAGATGACCTGCGCGCATCGCACTTTGCCGCTGGGAACCTGGTTGCGAGTGACGAATCTGAGGAATCACAAGACAATCTTTGTACGGGTGAATGACCGCGGACCCGTGCTGGAGGGCCGCATCGTCGACCTGTCGTATGCCGCAGCACAAACGCTGGGAATGTTTGGGATCGACAAGGTACGGCTGGAGGCGTTTAAGGAGAGCGATCCTGAGCTGGTGCCAGCACTGACGGCTCAATTGCAGGTTCCCGAATCGCTCGTCGCTCTTGGACGATAGCTAATGCTGTAGATTCACTTTTAAGCCAATCCAGCACAATCTAATAAAGCTATGCTGCAATTGCAGTACTGTGGCTTGGACTGGATCCCGGATCGGCACGGATGGAGCTACGGCTTCAATCCCGACCGAAATGGGGTCCAGCTTTGCCCTGAGATCCCGGGGGACTAGATGATTACGCAGTTAGCCCTGGCGCTCACAGCGCGAGGCTCCGCTCAGGATGACAACTTATACATTGATCAACAACTTACCACGGAAATATATTTCGATACGGCCTTAGAGAATAATCCAGCCGCATGATCCGCCACCAACGAAGTGAACCACCTCAAGCCTATCCCCCGAGTTGAGCGGGGTCTCGGACCAATGCGCGCGCTGAACGATAGCACCATTCAACTCGACGGCGATGCGGTCGCCCTCCAGATTCATCCCGTCAATCGCCTGCGCGAGCGAGACCGGAGGAATCAGATTCTCAAAGCTGTGGTTCTGGCCGTTGACGACAAGCATAAAGGACATACTTCCTAGATTAGCAGGTCAGTTCGGCCAATCCCATAGGCAGAGTCAACCTACAGCAGTTCTAACCTTGATAACCTCCCTCACGCCCATTAAAAGATCGTGAACAGGCTCTTAGCGTACGATTTTTTCCGTTCCGTGAGCTGACCCCGTACTCGTTGCGTTGGGCACAACCGGGGGCGAGATTCGCTCCAGTGACTGGTCGATTCGCGCGCCCGAGTCCATTGGAGACATCCGTTCGGCGGCCTTCACTTCGGCTTGATCTTTCTCTGTCAGCGCGGGCAGCGCGTAGATCTCGACGGCTACCTCGCGCGCTGTGTAGGCGCCGAACTCTGGGGTCGCCGGATGATCGACCATTCGCTCGCGCACCACGGCCAGTTGCAGTCCGTCGGCGGAGAGCGCAAAGTTGCCGCCCGCGCGCTCGACCGGCGAGCAATTGATCTTTAGCAACTGCTGCCCGTCGTAGCTCTGGAGGACGCGCACCTCCTGCGCGCTGACCACGCTCGGCGACACCGGCTCGCCCTCATCCATCGCGGACGTCACCAAGACGCGGCCCAGCGCGAATCGTCCCACCATGGGCGCAAACGCGAAGGTCGGTGCAACGTGCGCGTCGGCGAAGTTTTGCTGCCACATCAGGTCGCCCTTCAGGTTGAAGCCCGCCATTGCCTGCCGGTCCGCGCTGCCTCGGCAACCGAAGGCGACAAACTCGCCATGGTCGACGAAGGTGGCTCGTGGAACGCAGGTGGTGTCGAATCCCGCCAACTCGTCGACCTTGCCTGAGTACTCGTCGAAGTTGAAGAACCAGTGATTTCTTTCGCTGTAGAGGGGATCGAGAAAGCCGCTGATCGTCATCGGCAGCGAGACGGCGACGCGTGCGCGAATCGCTCCGGCTGGCGTGGCCCGTAGGCCACTTGCCCCCGCTCCCACACTGCTCAAGCGGAAGAAATTGATCTGCACTGGCGCGGAGTCGGATTGCGCCGGATCCGCGAGCGTCGGATCGACCAACGTCACATTACCGGCCATGCCTGGTGCAACGTGCTTGGTCGACTCGACCGTCATCAGATCGTTGTCGGATGAGACCAGCGCCGCAACGATGTGACGACTGGCACTGAGCAGCGGAGTCTCGCGAAAGGCATCAGTCGCGCTCGCCATCGGCACAATCACCGAGATGTGGTCGCGCACACGCAGCAGAAATCGCCCGCCGTCCAATCCCCAGAGATACTGCCCGCGATCATGCAGCCGCCACTCAGTCTGCGCCAGCAGCTTTCCGCTCGGTAGCTCGACCAGCACTGCGACAACCGTGCGATCCTCGACGTCCGTGCGATCACCAGCCTCGCGCTTCATTAGGCGATGTACGGCGAAGGTCACAAGCAGGTGGTCTCGATCGACGAAGTCCACGGTCAACATCGAGCCGCCGCTTAACAACATCTCCGGCGTCATCGTCTGATAGCCCAGCGGAGCCAGCGGGATGCGCGTCACCGGCTCCGGGTCGCGCGCCTGCGCCACACCCGCCGCAAACACCAACCACACCGCAAGCATCGTTGCCCTTCGCATCGTCTTCTACTCTTTCACAGACACGCTACGACCGCCAATCACATTCTGCTTCGGGGAAAACGCTGGGGCCACCTGCCCCCCACGCACATCCATTGATTCAAAATATTCATAAATAACAGCTTATATCTTGACCAACTGCGCGCCGTTGGTCGTTTCCACCGGCGGATTCAACAGCGAAGTGCAACGGGGAATCTGAGCGGGGAGAGGACGAGATGGGGTAGCATCTTGGAATCCAAACCGCCAAGTCAGGGTTGCCAAGCACATGCGCTACCGTCATCTCA
>Ga0182011_10000925_pt1 | contig 25622 bp, 20 predicted proteins | sample 711E1DmetaG_FD_120481 | JGI IMG/M metagenome (GOLD analysis project Ga0182011, IMG submission 120481) | Permafrost microbial communities from Stordalen Mire, Sweden - 711E1D metaG | ecosystem: Environmental > Terrestrial > Soil > Wetlands > Permafrost | place: Sweden: Stordalen | collected...
CTCCGGGCCGCTGGCCCGGATCCTTCAGGCGTGAAACTGACAAATCCGAGCCCGGTTTTCTGCTCCACCAAGCCACAGTGCACACTAAGAAGATCAAACAGTTACAGTCGAGTTTCAGGCTAGTCTCGCCTCCGGGCCAGCGGCCCGGGGGCGAGACTGTGGTGAAAAAACACACGAGCCGAACCCGCTCTACGGTGTTGGCGGTACGATAGTGGGGGTCTTTTCAGCGGCTGGCCTTTCGCCCTTGCCGTTGCCGTCCCCCTTGCCGTTGCCGTTGTTTTCCCCGTTGCCGTTGCTGCCCGGCCCGACTCGGGCCGCCTCGGCCTCGCGCGCCTCGGCACGACGCTTCTCGCGCAGCCGCTTGAGCCCACCCGACAGGATTTCGCCGATCAGCGAGCGGTAGTCGATGTTGGCGGCTTTGGCGATGAGACACAGGTCCGAGTATCCAGGCGTCAGGCCGGGCAGGGGGTTCACCTCCAGCACGTAGAAATCGCCCCCCTCGTCCATGCGCAGATCCACTCGCGCCACATCACGACAATCGAGCGCTTCGAAGGTATCACGGGCGACCCGCTCGATGGCCTTGACCTCCGTCGGCGAGAGATGAGCAGGACACTGGTAGTAGACGTACTTTTCCCATTCCTGCTTGATCTGGTAGTCGTACACCGGCCGCGGGTTGTTTTTGTCGAGGAAGAGAATCTCCATGGCTGGCAACACGCGCGGGCGCTTGTCACCGAGCAGCCCCACGGTGAACTCGCGACCAGCAACGTAGTGCTCGACCAGGGCGGGCTGGCGATACTTCTCCAGCAGATCCCGCACCACTGCCCGCAGCGATGCCTCGTCGTCCACCACCGAGGCGTGGGCGCTCACGCCCTTGGACGAGCCTTCTTGGTTGGGTTTGACGATGAGCGGGAAAACCAATTTGGGCGACAAGCGTTCGCGTCCGGTCTCCATCAACTGGAACTCGGGGGTGAGGATCCCATGCTGGCGCAAGACTTTCTTGGACAGGGCCTTGTCAAGCGCAATGGACAGCGTGGCCGCATCCGAGCCGGTGTAGGGGATGCCCATCAACTCGCACAGCGCGGGCACCGCAGCCTCGCGGTTGCGGCCCTCCACCCCCTCCGCGATGTTGAAGACCAGATCCACCGGCGAGTCGGTGAGCTGGCGGGGCAACTCGGCGGTGGCTTCCAAGGGCAACACCACATGCCCGTAGCTCTCCAGCGCCTGGCTAATCGCCTCGATGGTCTCGGGGGCGTCGTACTCGGCCTCGGCGTCATCGCCACCCTTGGAGTCGACGCGCTTCATGTTGTGGGTGAAGCCGATGCGCAGAGGCTCGGGAGCCCGCCGGCGGCGACCCACCTGCGGGACGGTCAGTCCTTGCCGTCGGGCCGCACTGGCCACCACCGCGCCTAGGGCCGCCTGGTAGTCGAGCCCCTCGCGCGCCGCCGCGGCGAAGGTGCTGGACCCGCGTTCCAGCGACGGTAGAGCGTTGACCTCAAGCAAATAGATGCGGCCATCGTCACCCAGCCGAAAATCGATGCGGCCCAAATCCCGCACGCCCAGGGTGCGAACCACCAGCTTGGAGATCGCGCGCAGGCGAGCCACCACGTCCCGCTGCAGATCGGGTGGACAGCGCACGGCAACCCGACTGGCCTCGGCAGACTTCAGCCGATAGTCATAGATGTTGAAGCGGCTGCGGGCCGCCGGGTCGATTACGTAGTCGACCGGCAGCAGCACGCCTTCGTCACCCGCGCCTTCCAGAAAGGGAACCGTGACGTCAGTGCCCGTGACGAACTCCTCGACGATCAGGCCGGCGGGATAACGGCGCAGCACCCGCGGCAGCATGTCGACCAGCGCGCGCGGATCGCGGGCCACCGCATCGTCACCGATGCCCTTCGATGACCCCTCGAAGTTTGGCTTGACCAGAACCGGATAGGCCAGGCCCAGCATGCCGACGTCGCGGCCGCGTTGCACATCGTCAGGCACCACCAGACGGGCTCGCGGCGTGTCGATGCCCTGAGCACCCAGGACAAGCTTGGTCATCCACTTGTCGAGGGTGACGGTCATCACGTAGGCATCTGAACCGGTGTAGGGGAAACCCAGCTCCTCGAACAACGCCGGGTAGAATGCTTCGCGGGTGCGGCCGCGGCGGCCCTCGGCAGTGTTGAAGATGAGATCGGGCCCGTACGACTCCAGCCGCGCCGCCAGGTGCGAGGCCGGACCGGTGACCTCTATCTTCTCGATCTCGTGCCCACCCGCGCGCAGGCCGTCAGCAATTGCGTCGACGGTTTCTGCAGTGTCGAATTCGGCTTCGTCCTCGCTGTCAGTGAGGCGAAGGTTGTGGGTAAATGCGATCTTCACGTCGTCGTCGCCACCCGCTATCGATCGGATGTCTTGGGGGAGGAGTAGAGCAAAGTCGACCGGCGTACGTCAACATCAACATGGGAACCCTGGGAGGGTTCCCATGCCCTCCCGCGACGGGCGCGCGCGAAGCGCGCGTGGGGTAGGTGTGGGGCGTGTAGGCCCTAGCCCCCGAAGGGGGCGCTCTGGCTCTGGCGGGCAGAGCCCGCCTTCGCCAACGCGATCATGGGAACCACTGCTCGCGGCTACCACCGCCAACGCCACCGCCACCGTCTCTGTCACCGTCACCGTCACCGCCACCGCGCCCGCTTACCCCAGCAGAATTCCTCCCCGGCTGCGAAGCGCGCCGGCCACTTTTTCGGCCAAGGCCTTGAGATCCTCGCTGGGTCGCGCCAGATAGCCGTCCACGCCCAACTCGAATGCTTCCTTCACCGTCTCATATGAAGGATAGGCGGTGTAGAGCACGGAAGCGCAGTGGGGCAGCAGGCGTTGCGCCTGCTCGATGACGCGCAACCCAGACATGCCGGGAAGATTCCGGTCGGCCAGCACCACATCGTAGTGTTGGCTCTGCAGCAGGGCCAAGGCTTCGTCGCCATCAGCCGCAGACGTCACGCTGAACGTGCGTTTCAGAAAGTCGGCGATGAGCTGGCGGCGTGCGCCCTCCACCTCCACCACCAGCACGCGGCCCTTCTCGCCCTGGCGGGCCTTGTCGACCTTCGAGGTGGCTTGCGCGCGCGCAAGCTGTTCATCGCGGCGTGAAAGCGCGCGGCGGATGCGGAAGCGCAGAGCCTCCACGTCGCGGATTGGCTTCTCGATGTAGTCCTGCGCCCCGATGTCCAGGGCCTCCACCGCCGAATCATAAGACGAATATCCGGTAATCATCACAACCGCGGGCTGGGGATCGAGTGTGCGCGCCACGCGCAAGACCTCCAGGCCCGACGCACCAGGCAGGTTCTTGTCCGTCAGCACCAGATCGAAGCGCCGCTTCTGCATGAGATCGATGGCCTCTTCGGCTGAGGCTGCCGTGGTCACCCGATAGCCGCCCCGGCGCAAGATCTCGCGCAGCACGGTCAGCACCACGACTTCATCGTCCACCACCAGGACTTCGTGGGCCGACGGCACCACCGCCCCGCCATCTGCGACGGAGGCGTCGGCTATTAGCCTCGCGTCCACGTCCTGCGGTGCCGCCGGGGTTGAGCTCGCGCTCGCCGCCTGGTCCATGACGCCGAAACGCGCCAGCGTCTCTACCAACTGGCGGCCCATCACCTCGGCGCGACGGCGGCTGGCGGTGCTGGCCACGATGCGGCCGATCTCCCCTATCCGCGCGCGGCCGAGATAGGCGCGCACACCACCGTAGACCGCTGCTCCCAGCCGCTCGGAGTTTGGGATTGCATCGACGACAATGACCGCGGCGCCCGTGGCACGGTTTCGGGCTTCGCGCAAGCGCGCATCCATCCGATCTTCCGCCGCGACCCCGACCACCACAACGTCAGGTGAAGCCGAGACCGCCACGGCCCCCACGAGCTTGGCCAGATCCGCGTCACCCATGGCCATGACCGACGGTTGACGCTGGCGCTCGCACAGGGTTGCCGCCAGTGCGCTGGCCAAGGCCGGCTCATTTTCCTCCAACGCGTCGCGGTGGGTATTGATGGCGTTTCCCAGCAGCAGTTCGCGCGTGCGTGCCCGTCGGCACGAGGCCAGCCAGCGCAAATGGGCCCGCAGGAGAGCATCACTTCCCGGCAGAGGCCGCGGCAGCAGCGCAGCTACCTCGCGCGCGTAGAAGTCCGAGCAGCGCTCCGGATCGCCCTGCAACAGCAACACCACGTCGGCAAAGGGCCGCAGCTCGCGCGCAGTGGCGAAGGGGTCCCGCTCGGCATCCGCACCCTCTTCATCGAGGACCGCCAGTTCGAACGGCTCTTCGGCCAGGCGGTCGAGCGCCTGCTCGGTAGAAGGCAACTCCACCACCTGGCCCTCGGCGGAAAGGGCGGCCACGACACGCGCCCGTTCCCCGGCGTCGGCTATCCCAACCAGGAAACGTTCCTGGGCCAGGCGAGCAGCGCTGCGCAGCGAAGCAAATAGTCCTGCAGAGCCTGGACCTGGCATGATCGGCCACATTGTACTTCACGAAGGCGTAGGCTCGTCATGGAGATTGCACTTCCAGGATGCTGGCATCAATCTTGTAAGTTGCGAGTATGCTACTAGGCAGTCTAAGGAGAGTGTCATGGAACCCACCGGCCCAAATCGGATTTTGAAGCGAGTTTCCGTCGTCGCGACCGCGACGCTCGCCGTGCTTGGCGTTCACACTGCGGCCCTGGCGCAACAGGGCCAGGTGCCTGATGCGCCACCCACTGCGGCAGCGGCCGAGCCGGCTCCACCAGCCACGCCGGCGCCTCCGCCGCCAGCCGCGGCCGAGCCTGTGCCCGCGCCTCCGCCACCTGGCTACGGCCCGACGCCTGGCTACGGCTCGCCGCCCGGCTACGGCCCGACGCCTGGCTACGGCTCGCCGCCCGGCTACGGCCCACCGCCCGGCTACGGCTATCGCCCCCACTACGGCTACCAGCCTGGCTACTACCCGCCGCCTGCGCCAGTGTACGCGGGCCCGATGCGCTTCGTCTACCATCCCTTCATGTTCAGCGTCGGGCTAGGGGCGAGCAGCCTTTCCTTTAGCAACTCGGACACCTCGGGCTCCGAAGCGGGCCTCTCATATGCCCTTCATATTGGCTTCGGAATCACGCCACGCTGGATGGTGCTACTGGCCGCGGATGGGACCTGGGCGCAATTCTCCGGTGCCGCTTTCAGCGGGCACGTAAGCTACGCACAGACGACATATACCGCGGGGGCGCAGTTCTTCATTCTGCCCTGGCTCTATTCGCGGCTTGGCCTTGGCTTCGGTTGCATCGAGTGGAGTGACGACTGGGGCGACTGGTCGGACTGCAGAGGCCAGGCCGCTGCCGGCGGCGTCGGGGCTCAGTTCTTGCAAACCCGCAGCACCTCGCTTGCTGCTGAGCTGGCCGCAACTGTTGCGCGATACTCCGACTCAGCGGTGATCCTCCAGGGGAACGAAGTCTGGTACAGCATCGGCGTTAACCTGATGCTCAACCTCTTCTAGATTTGCAGCCTCAGTTATTCGATGCGTCGACTGGGGCTTCTCATCATCGGGCTGACGGGGTGCGCGGCCCACGCACCGCCGCTGTCTGTGGGCTGCGGATCCGACAACGACTGCAAACTGGCGCGCGTGTGCGAGGCCGGCCAGTGCGTCTGGCCCAAGGCGCCGGCCGCAGTTTCCTGCGTGGCACCCCCGGCCGCGACAGGCGCGGCCCCCATTCCCGTGGGGCCGCCAGCGCAAGCCATGTTTCGCTTCGAGCCCCAGCACCGGGGCCGCTCACCCTACAAGCTTCCAGCCCAGCGGCCGGAGATCCGCTGGACCTTTGAGACCGCCGGGCCCATCACCTCGTCGCCTGCGCTGTCGTCTGACGGTCTGGTCTTGGTCGGCAGCCACGATGGCCGGCTGCACGCAATTGATCGGCAAGGCAAGCTGCGCTGGTCGTTTGTCACCGGCGACCTGATCTTCAGCTCGCCCGCCCTTTCCGCTTCCGGGGCGGTTTTCGTCGGGTCCGACGACGACTTTCTGTATGCGCTCGACGGCAAGAACGGCAAGTCGCTGTGGAAGGTGCGCGCGGGGAGCTGCGCCCAGACCCTGGGGGTTGGTCCCGATGCCAGCCGTTGCGATGTGGATGGCGGGCCCACCATAGGGCTCGATGGAACCATCTACTTCGGCGGCGACGCAGTCTATGCCGTGAATCCAAACGGAGATCTGCGCTGGCGCTTCGCCACGGGCGGGCATGTTTCCACCGCACCCGCGGTGATGCCCGACGGAACCGTGATCGCGGGGAGCCTGGACAACAACCTCTATGCCATCAACAAGGATGGGACCAAGCGCTGGGACTTCCGCGCGCGCGCCGATGTGGAGTCCAGCCCCGCCATCGAGGAAGACGGAACCATCTACTTCGGATCTGATGACAACAAGCTTTACGCCATAAGCCCCCTCGGCCAGATCGTGTGGGCCTTTTCCACCGGCGACGACATTCGCGCGGCTCCCGCCATTGGCCGCGATGGGACCGTGTACGTGGGTTCGTTCGACGGCCTGTTCTACGCGGTTCATCGTGACGGTGCGCCGGCCTGGACCTTCCGCACCGGCGATCGCATTCTTTCGTCCGCCCTGGTGGACGCGGCTGGCGCCATCCTGTTCGGGTCCCAGGACGACCGCCTCTACTGTCTGGAGCCCGACGGAAGGCTGCGCTGGTCGGTGGAACTGGGCGGCGACGTGGACAGCTCGCCCATCCTGGCCGCGGACGGCACCATCTACGTGGGTACTGACGACAAGAAGCTCTACGCGCTGCACGCGCAGTAGAAGTTAGCCTGATACCGTCCGACGCCGGCGCCGTGTATGCTGGGCTGACAAAATGGACACAGAGAACGAGCGTCCCGCACCTCGGGTGGTCACGGGGCGAATCAAGGTGCATCCCGACGGCTACGGGTTCGTCGTGCCGGATGACGGGTCAGAGGACGTTCACGTCAACCGGCGCAGCCGCGACACGGCCATGGACAGCGATCGGGTCGAGGTCGAATGGTGGGTTGGGCCGCGCGGGCTTGAGGGCCGAGTGGCCCGCGTGCTCGAGCGCGGGCGTGGCAAGATCACGGGGCAAATCGTGGCGGCAGGGAACACCCTTCGCTTCCAGCCCGATGATCCGCGCGTCACCGAGCCGGTGGTTCTGCGCGGCGGCGGCGCTCCCCCACGTCCGGGCTTGGCCGTGCTGGCCGAGATCGCGGTCTACCCTGCCCAGGCCGGCGCCCCGCTGGAAGTGACGCTGCTCAAGGTGCTGGGCAAGCCCGAGGATCCGCTCACCGAGGTGGAGAAGGTCCTGGCCTGCGCCGATATCTCGGACGAATTCCCGGCCGAGGTTGCGCAGGCCGCGGCCGAGGTGCCGGGCAAGGTGGAGGACGCCGACCGGCGCGATCGTGCGGACCTGCGTGACGTGCCGTTCATGACCATTGACCCGGAGACGGCCCGCGACTTCGATGATGCCGTGGCGTTGCAGTCGATGCCCGGAGGCATCCACCGGGTTTGGGTGGCGGTGGCGGACGTCTCGCACTACTTGCGTGAGGGCACGGCGCTCGACCGAGAGGCGCGCAGTCGCGGTTGCAGCGTGTATCTGCCCAATCGGGCCATCCCCATGCTGCCCGAGGCGCTTTCCGGCAATATCTGCTCACTTCTGGCCGGGCAGGATCGCCTGGCCATGGTGGTGCGCATAGATTTCGACAGCAATCTCGCAGTGCGGGACCAGGACTTCTGCGCGGCGGTGATCCATTCGCGCGCACGTTTGGATTATCCGGGGGTGGCGGCGGCCTTGGCGGGCAAGGTACAGGGCAAGCACAAGAAGTACGAGCCGCTCTTGCCTGCTCTGCGCGGGCTGGACGCGCTTGCGCGCAAGCTGCGGGCACGGCGCCAGCAGCGCGGCGCTTTGGACTTGGATCTGCCCCAAGTCGTGGTGGAACTGGACCGCGACGACCCGGGGCTGGTGCGCGACATCCGGCGCGCGCGCCGCGATCCAGGCGAGCGCCACGCCTACGCCATGATCGAGGAGTTCATGTTGGCCGCCAACATGGCGGTGGGCGAGAGTTTTGAGAAGCGCGGCGAGCCCACTCTGTGGCGTATCCACCCGACACCCGACGCCGAGAAGCTGCACAACTTCTCGGCCATGGCCGAGCGCTATGGCATCCAGGTCGACGAGGAGCAAGCGCGCACACCTGCGGGTTTGGCTGCCGTGCTCAAGCGGCTGCGCGGCCACCCGGCGGAAAAGGCGCTCTCTTTTCAGGCCCTGCGCTCGCTCAAGCAGGCCACCTATGACGGGACCAACGTGGGCCACTTCGGCCTGGCTGCGCCGGCCTATCTGCACTTCACCTCGCCCATCCGCCGCTATCCCGACGTGGTGGTGCACCGATTGCTCAAGCGACGGCTGGCCAGCCTGGGCAAACCGGCCGGTGGTTTTCTGCCGCTGGAGAGCGGACCAACCACCTCGCCCGAGGACCTGCAGCGGATCGCCAGCGAGTCCTCCTTCGCCGAACGCAAGGCCATGGAAGTGGAACGCGAGGTGGTCGACCTCTATCGTTCCTTCTTCATGCGCGACCGGGTGGGCGACGTGCTTGACGGCACTATCTCGGGGGTGGCCAGTTTCGGCGCGTTCGTGGCAGCGGAGCAGCCCTTTGTCGAGGGACTGGTGCGCACCGAACATCTTCTCCCCGACGATTTCTACGACTACGACGAGGTGGCCTGTCGCCTGGTGGGCCGGCGATCGGGCCGTAGCTTCTCCCTCGGCGATACGGTCAAGGTCGAGGTGCTGTCCGCCAGTGTTGCGCGCCGCCAGGTCGACATGCGGCTGCACGGAGATCGGGCGCGGCCGCCACGCGAGCACCGCGAGCGAGCTGAGCGTTCAGCGAAAACCCGACATCCGCAGGGAAAGCGTTCTGGCAAGGCGACTCACAGAACGTCAAGCCGGCGACCAGGCCCGGGCGGCAAGAGGCGGCGGTAGCTGGTGAGCGGATGGCGCCGTCCGCCGGCTGATGCTCCGCCAATCGAGATCATCGAATCCTGGTTGCCGAGTGCCTTCGCGGCCACGCTTCGACGTCCGCCACCTGACAGCCCGTCGGTGCGGGTGACTCTTTCAGGTCCGGGCGGCGGTGAATGGGACCTCTGCGCTACTGAGGAAGCGCTGATGGTGAAACCTCGCGAGCCGGGCTTGCGGCGTGGAACGATCCCGGACTGCGATCCTGATCTGTGGCTCCGGCAGAGCGTGGCCGATTTTCTGGTTCTGTTTCGCGATGACCCCGACCTTCCCGCTCTCTTGCCGCCGGACACCGACGTGATGGACCTGTTGTGCGTAGACGAGGGCAAGGTCGCCCTCTTGCTGCAAATCGATGGCCGCATCAGCTTTGAGATCCAGGGCCGCCGCCGGCGACGCTGGGCCATCGACGTGGCGTTTGGTCGGTCCGGCATGCGCGCCGGCCGTCCGCGCTCCACCGTGCGCGTGGACAGCCGCACCTGCGAAGAGCTGTCGAGAGGCACCCTTGTCCCTTTGCAGGCGTTGCTCGCTGGGCGATTGCAGGTCGAGGGCGACCGAGCCCTGGTCATGCAGGTGGTGATGCTGGTGGGCTCGGTTCGCAATAGCCTGTGAGTCGCTATGCGGCTCTCGCGCGCTTGGCTCGTCCAGGATTGTGGCGGGATCGTCGCTGAAAAGGCTTGTTAGCCTGCGGAAGGATACAACAACATTCCTGCGAGAGTCTCACAGAAGGAGAGGTGCGCACGCGGGAGCGCTGCTCGTGATTCCGCGGTGTTGGACTTGGGAGAGGCTTGAGGCCGGGCGGTTGGCGCCTCGGATGGGCCGGCGAGATTGCTTGACAAGACGATAAAAAGACACTGCAAGGTCGCTGGATATCAGCGGTCGACGGGACTGCGAACTCCGCCCGCGCTGCGATTCAGGACGTGGCGTGGTCGTGCTCACGTCTCGGTGGCCCAGCCGTTCCTGGATGGTGCGGATGTCGTAGCCATCCTCAAGCGGTGCTAGCCAGCATCTCCCGCGTTGGGCGTCGTGTCGCGGGCGAAGTCTGCCTGGGCTCGGCGGGGGTCGAGCCAGGGCAGGAGCAGGAGCGGCAGCACCTCGATGATTGCACTCACGCCGAACATGGCGGGCGCTGGGATGCGCTCCGCCAGGCGTCCGCCCAGCTTCTGCGCCCATGCATTCTTGATGTTGAGCAGGGCCATGTAGACCTGGAATTGCGTGGCAGCGAGGCGTGGGTTGGTGAGATTCATGAAGAGCGCCAGCGTGGTGGCGTAGACCGCGCCGGACGCGATGCCTTCCGCAGCCGTGTACGCGAGCAGAAAGGAATAGTGGCCCCACAAACCTCGGCAGGCGGAAAACCCGAGGTTGAGCCCGGCCACGCCCAGGCAGGCGCCCAGCAACGTGCGACGGCAGCCGAGGCGATCTCCCAGCGCTCCCCCCAAGAGCGAGCCCAGCACGCCCACGATTCCACCAAGCGTGGCGAGCGACGCTATCTGCTGTTCGGAAAAACCAAGTTGATTGCGAAAGAGCGGGTAGGTGAGGGGAAAGGTGAAACTGTCGGCCAGGTCGACAAATAGCGCGAAGCCGGCTGCGATCAGCACGACACGACTCGAGAAGGCCCGCACGGCTGCTCCGAGCAGGCGCGGGCGTTGCGCGGGCGGGGGCGACTCGCCCACCCCGAGCACCAGCGTGGCTGGCACCAGCAAGAGCGCGATGGCCGCGGCAAAGGCAGCCGGCCAGCCAGCCGCGCCCGCAACCCAGAGCAGGCCTTGGCCGCCCAGCACCACGCCGGCGAACTTGCCCGCGGACATGATGCCGTTGGCGCGGCTGCGCTCGCCCTCGGCCAAAAGATCGATGGCCAGGGCATCGGTTCCCACGTCCTGGGCCGCGGCCAAGAGATTGTGCAGGAAAAGCAGGGCCGAGAATAAGCGCCGGTCAGCAATCGGATTGGCGAATGCCATGGCCAGCAAGCTGAGCGCCATGCCGGCCTCGGCCAGGAGGATAAAGGGACGCCGCCGGCCCAGTCGGCCGAAGGAAAGACGGTCGACGAGCAGGCCGATTACCGGCTTGCCCGCCCAGGGCAGCCAGGCCACGAACATCAGATCGCCGAGCCCAGCGGGCGACAGACCCAGCGAGGTCAGGCGGAGCGCGATGGCCACGGTGAAGAAGCCCCAGGGCACACCCTGGGCAAAGTACAGCCCGCCGAAGATCAGCAGGCGCGAGCGGAGGGTAGCGCCCGAGGTCACTTCGCTATCATAGAACCGATTGGGGCGGCCTGCGCGCCTACCAGAGAGCGCCGGGCGGGAACCTTCCGCGTCGGCGGCGGTATAAGCAGAAGGACGCCGATGGAGGATTCCTTCCTCATACGCCAGACCCTCGCCGGGCAACAGGATGCCTTCCGTCTGTTGGTGCTGCGTCATCAGCGGGGCGTGTTCCGCTTTCTCGGCGTGTTGGGCTTTGCCGGGCAGGCCGCCGAGGATCTCGCGCAGGAGGCTTTCCTGCGCGCCTATCGGCATCTGGGTGAGTTCGACGCCAGGCGGGCCAAGTTCTCAACCTGGCTTTTCACGATGGTGCGCAATCTAGCTGCCAACGAAGCGGCCCGGGCGCATCGCCGGCACGAAGACCAGGAACTGGAATCAGGGCCGGCACTGGCAGATCCGGCGCCCGATCCGTTGCAGGTGGCGGTTGCCAACCAGGGACAGCGGCGTCTGCGTGAGGCACTGGGCAGGTTGCCCGAGGTCATGCGCACGGCCCTGCTGCTCACCCGCATCGAAGGCTTGTCTCTGGAGGAGGCCGCGGCAATTGAGGGTTGCGCGGTGGGAACAGTGAAGTCTCGGGTTTTCCGCGCGCGCGAGTTGCTGCGCGCGGCTTTGTCGGAGGAAAGCTGAATGGACTGTAATCGGGTGCAAGAAATGGTCGCGCGTGGCGAATGCGTTGGGCCAGCCGAGCGCGCGCATGCCGCGGTCTGCGCTGCTTGCAGTGCCGTGGTCGAATCCTGGGGCCAACTGGACGCGCTCTTGCAGGACGACCCGGCGGTGACTGTGCCCCAGGGCTTCGCGGATCGGGTGATGGCTGCCATCGCGGACCAGCCCGGCACCGTCGCACCTCTGCGCTGGTTCGAGCGGCGCTGGGTGCAGCTTGGCTTGGTCCAGGTAGGCGCACTGGTTTCGCTGTTCAATCTGTTTCGCTTCGTGCTGCGCGTGCTGGTCCCCAGCCTCAGTCTCGGAGGATCCCCATGAAGACATCGCGTCGGCTGCCGTTGCTGGCCCTGGCCGCCGGGTTGCTGGTGCCCGGCCTCGGCCATGTGTACGCCGGACCACTCTTGCGCGGCCTGGGCGTGCTGCTCGGTATCGCTATCTTGCCGGTGGTGACCTGCAGGCTGGCGCTGGCGGTTCCGGTGCGGCTGCTCTCCTTGATCGTGTGGCTGGGTGGACTGGCAGCGGTGGGGCTTTACGCCTGGTCGGTGCGCGATGCCTGGCGCTGCGCCCGGCAGGCAGACCAGGAACTTCGCCCATGGCAGCGGCCCCTGGTCTATTTCCTGGCGGCGCTCGTCGCCTATCTCTTCGTGCTCATGCCTTTTGCCGCCTACGCGCAGGAAAACCTGCTCGAAACCTTCCAGGCGCCGACCGCCAGCATGTTGCCCACCATCGTGCCCGGGGATCGCTTCCTGGCTGACAAGCGCGTGAATCGGCCGGGCGGCATCCCACTGGCACGCGGGGATGTGGCCCTGTTCATCTATCCCAACAACCGCACCATGATCTTCGTCAAGCGGATCATCGGCTTGCCCGGCGACACCATTGAAATCGAAGGGATGTCGCTGCGGGTGAACGGCCGGGAACTGCGCGGCGCCGAGGTGCAGGACCTGGGCGATCCGTTGCGCAATCAATTGCTCGCCGACCATTGGGCGTATCGAGAATCCGGCGATCGCGGTGCGTACACCGTTCTGTGGAAGAAAGACGCAGTCGCTGGAAAACTCAGCTTCGTGGTGCCGAACGCCCAGGTCTTCGTTCTGGGCGACAACCGCGGAGCGTCAGTCGACTCACGCCAATTCGGCGTGTTGCCCGTGGCTGACGTGAAGGCCGTGGCTAGGCAGGTGCTGTTTTCTTATGGCGCGGGCGAGGGATTTCGTTGGTCCCGCCTGGGCAAGACCATCGAGTGAAGAGAAAGCTCTATCGGCTGAGCGCCTTCTGCGAGCGCCATTGGTCATAGCGACTGCAAGTGCGAACGCATCCAACCGTGCACTGGTCCGCGCACGCCTTGGGCGTATAGAACTGCTCCTTCAGGAGTTGCGGCGTATACTCGTCGAGCGCAACTGTGAAGGTCCCACGCTGCTGTGAGCACCAGTGGACGTTCCCGTACTCGTCGACATAGAGGTAGCGACTGCCGGCGCGGCACTTGAAGGGAGCGCGGCCGTCGCGCAGGAGATGGGTGCGGTACTCGGCGCTTTCGTGGAAGGCACGTCCGAGCTGGCGGCGAATCTGCTGGTGGACGCGCATGTCTTCGGCGGCGAGCTTGGTCTGGCCGTCGTGATCGTGAATCAAGCAGACCCGCGGCCGGAAACCTTGTGCCTGGGCGAAGGCGATCACCTCGACGGCTTCCTGGGCGGGCGCACTGCCAATCACGGCGTTGAGGGTCACCCGGAACTTCGCCAGGCGCGCAAGCATTTCCAGTTTGGCGCGCAAGGGCTTCAACACCTTGACCGTGCTTTCATTCGGCACCACGCCGTCGACGCTGACCTGCAGGTCATCCAATCCCGCCTGGTTAAGGGCCTGGATACTCTCCTGGCTGAGAAGGAATCCGTTGCTAAGCAACATGACGCGAGTGAAACCCTTGCCCTTGGCGTACCTGGTGATCTCGCACAGGTCTGGGTGTAGCAGGGGTTCACCTCCCGACCATTCGATCGACCACGCGCCGAGCTTTCGTATCTGGTCAATCCTGCGCTTGAGCAAATCGGTGGGCACCGGCGGCGAGTGGTCGTCGAACTCATCGCAGTACGTGCAAGAGAGATTGCATCGTCTGGTCACCACCACCTGGACGAGAAATGGCGCAAAGGCCATCCGCTGGAAAAAATTCATGAGCGAGTAAATCCGAGCAAGATGCGCATCCGGCTAGTCTCTTTGCGACAACCTTTCGTTGGTGTGCACACAGATCTAGCACGATCCGCGCGCCAACCAAGGTCTCGGCGCTGCCCCTGCACCCGCTTCGATGACAGTAGGGGCGAACTGCGTTCGCCCCGCAGGCGTGGATGGGCGCGGGCTATCGGTTGGCGAGCGTGCGGAAGCCCTTGCCTGCCAGCAGCCGTTCATCGGCGGTGGCCAGCACCAGGTCGTAGACCGCGGCCGTGGCGGCAAGAAAGCGGTCAGCGGGATCCTCGTGCCCGAGCTTCACGGTCCGGCTGGTGAGAGCGACTTCGCGGTTCAGCGGCGCCTCATGCATGGGCGCGTCGGCCAAAGCGGCGGCGATCCAGTCCGCAGGATCCTCGCGGATTGCGAGCCGCTTCTTCTCGACCAACACCAGAAACTCCCAAAGGCTGATGGGTGACAGCCAGAGTTCATTCGCCGGATCCAGGATGTGCTGGATGAGATGCTTGCCGATGCGGTCAGGATCGAGATGGCTCCAGATCCAGACATGCGTGTCGAAGAGAATTCTCACTTCCGCACTTCCCAGTCGACCAAGTCGCCGGTGGGACCGACGACGTCGCCCAGGATCTTCCCGGTATGGCGCCGGGCACCCAGCCAGTTGCGCGGGGTGGGCACCGGAGTGGGGGGACAGATCTCGGCGATGGGTTTGCCGAAACGGGTGACCCGCAAGGGACGTCCGGTCTTGCGCACCCGCTCCAATGTGGCCAGACAGGTTGCCTTGAACTTCGAGATGGCCATGGAATCCATAGAAACTTTTATACCATGGTCAAACACCATGGTCCAACCAATCTTAGTGCCGCAGGAGCAAGTTATTCACCAGCGCGATCCCGACGCTGACGATGGATTCGCCGGCAATGATTCCGGAGGCCACCGGAACCACATAGCGGTCGGCATGCGCGGAACTGCGCCGCGACCATAGCCATGCGGCGGAAGCGCCCAGGAGCATGGAGAATGGATTGAAGAAGGGCAGGATGAAACCCAGCCCAAGCCCCGTGGGCGAGGGCAGCCATTTGCGATACTTGGGCAGGGCAAGCTCAATCACGACCAGCAGGGCACCGGCAGCAAGGCCCCACCAGATACAGGTGCGAGCCATTGGGTGCAGGTTCTGCAGCCCTTTCTGAAAGACCTGGGCCACGGCCAGCCAGGCCTGGGCTGCGGGCGCCGGAAATGCGGCAGGGCTGCTGGAGGTTCCGGTCAGCGCCGTAGCATCAGGCACCAGCAGGCGAAAGCCAAGCACCGTGGCTGCCGTCCCGGCAAAGATGCCGAGAAACTGGGCCACGAATTGCCGGCGCGGATGGGCGCCAAGCAGGTAGCCTGACTTGAGATCGGTCAACAAGTCTGCACTGGAGGCTGCGGCATTGGCGGTGATACTGGCGGTCATGAGGTTGGCGGTCGCGTTTTGCGGGATGAGCACGCCGTACACGAGTTGCGTGACCTTTCCGAGTGCGCCGATTGGCGTGATGTCGGACTCGCCCGTGGCCCGACAGGCCACCAGAGAAAGGAAGAAGGTCAGCAACACGGCAAACAGGCCAAGGTGCCAAGGAATGCCAAAGTGCATGTGGCCAATGGCCAGCACGCCCACTGTGGCCACCAGTGCGCCCGCCGCGAACCAGGTTCCGGGCACTTCAACCGCGGCATGGCTTTGCGAGCCGCCGCGCGTGCCGAGGCTGCGCAGGGCGCGGCCGAGCGTGCGTCCTTGCACGGCAAAGCTAAGCAAGCCCGCGGCGATCATCATGGGCGCGCCCACCCATACCCCGATCTCGCGCCAGGCATGGGCAGGGCTGTGCACAGCGCCCGCAGTCAGCCCGGCCGGACCGAGCCAGTAGCAGAGCAGCACGCCGCTGGCGACCATGGACAGGCAGATACGCGGTCCGGTCAGCGCGCCTGCGGCAATCATGACCAGCTTATTGTCGAGCAGGATGTTCCAGTCGGCTGCAGTGAAGGCGGCGCCGGTCTTCGGGTTGGTGCCCCGGCTGGGCAGCCAATTGAAAATGGGCGAGGTGTCTGGGACCAGGCCATCGCGCGTGCCTGGCACGGTGCCTGCGCGTAGAGGCAAATCCATGATAATGGGCGGCACACTGGCGACCAGCGCTGCGTAGAACAGGGCCTTGGCCTTGGCGGTGGCCTCGCGCCCGTGGTTGAAAAGCGACTGCAGGGTGACGGCAGCGGCGATGCCCGAGGGGAAGCGCAGACGTTCCTGGTTGATCATGTTGCGCTTCATGGGCACGGCCAGGGCCACCCCCAGCATAGCCAGAAAGAAGGTCCAGCCGGCCAGCACAGCCCAGGGCAGATGATGGCCTGCTGGATCCTGTGGCGTCACACTGAGCAGGAGCAGCGCCGGCGTGGCGGAGACCATGGTGCTGCCGGTGGAATAGCCTGCGGCGGAAGCCGTGGATTGCAGGCAGTTGCTCTCCAGGATGGACAGCGGCGTGCGGGCCAGGCCGACTTTCAGGCAGGCATTCCACAGGGCGAACGAGACGATGCAGGCCGTGATCGCCACGCCCAGGCCCCACCCGGTTTTTAGGCCCACGTACAGATTGGTAAATGCGAGCAGGAACCCGAGCAGCGAGCCCATCACCACCGTGCGCAGGGTTAGCTGCGGAACCTCATCGCCGCGGAAAACCTGGCGGTACCACTCGTCCTCGTCAAGGGCCGCCACCTCAGTGGGCGAGATGTCGAGCGGGCGACCGCGCGCAATATCCGCGGGCGTGCGCGCCGGCTTCTGAAACAGGGCCATGTCTGACTTTTGTACCCTGATTGCTCGGAGGTTCACAGGGCAGCTTTCTGGCAGTGCGCAGTGACGGTCCTGGGTCTGACGCCGTCTGTCAGCAGGGGGCGGGCAGTTTGAACCGGAATTGCCTCGGGTGCTACTGCTTGGTCAGACTCGCATAACGCCCGTGCTCAATCACGCCAATCAATCAATAGAGAGAAGGTTTTGGGGTCAGCGGGACATTTTGGAAATGACGGCTACAAGACAGGAGGCTTCGCGATGACTTTCATCCCTCAGCATTCGATTCGTCTCATATTGTTGGCAGGCCTTCCACTGGCCTTGGTTCTGGGCGCATGCTCCAGCGACAGTACTCCCGCAACCGGCTCCGGCGGTAGCCCGGCAAGCGGGGGAGTGGTTGGAAGTGGTGGTGCCACGAGCGCTGGGGGCGCGATCCCGACGGGTGGCAGCACGGCGATTTCGGCCACAGGGGGGACTGTCGCGTCGGGAGGAAGCATCCAAACTTCCGGTGGCACGACCAGCGCAGGAGGCGTCGCGACGAGCGGCGGCTCCGCGGCCACGGGTGGCTTGACAGCAAAGGGCGGCGCTACGACGTCCGGAGGAACCACGGCAACGGGCGGCAGCATGGCCAGCGGGGGAGTGGCGGGCGGCACGGCCACAGGGGGAAAGACAGGCGGGACCATGGCCGGTGGGGGAGCGGCGGGCGGTACGGCCACGGGGGGAAGAACAGGTGGCGCCACGGCCACGGGTGGGAACTCGGTGCTCGGCGGGACCACGGCCGCCGGTGGTGCCACAGCGTTTGGCGGCAGCGTCGCGGTCGGCGACGGCGGCCTCCTGGCCGCGGAGACAGCCGGCCTCCATTGCTTCAACTGGGCCGACGCGGGCGACAACTTCCAAAAAGGGGCGCTTGTGCTGACCGGACTCGGCGCCACGGACTCGTATGACACCGTTCTCGCCTCGTCCAATGCGATCATCTCAGGATTTCAAAAGGTGCTGAGCGCGACCGCATTCCGCATGCCGATCAACGAAACAACAGTTAACACCGCCACTACGTGGGCCGCCTACAAGGGCATTTTCGATGCGGCTATCAGCCAAAACATGAAGGTGATCGTTGCGTACTGGTTGCCGCCGGGTAGCAATCACATAGCCGACATGACCACGTGGAACACCATGTGGAGTACGGTCGTGGCTGCATACGGAACCAACGATCTGGTCTATTTCGACGTCTTCAACGAACCCTCGGGATACACTGCGGCTTCCTTCATCACCCTCGTCCAGCAATGGATGACGGCAAACCCGAGCGTTCCCGCGAATCGGGTTATCGTGGCCGGAACCACCACTGACATCGACGTCATCCAACAAGGGGCCGCCCTCCCCAACTGCCTCCTCTCTCTTCACATTTATGATAGCGTCGGGAACACTGTGGTAGCTGCGGAGAACGCCCTCAAGACGCACGCGGGCCAATACTACAACCGGACCATCGTCACTGAATACACCGGCGCCAGTCTCTTCCTGCAGGGCATTACGACCCAGATGAAAGCTTATGGAATGGGGAGCTGCTACTGGGCGGGCCTGGAAGGCACCGGCGGCGTCGCCAAGCTGAGCGGCACGGCGCCGAATTATACGGTCGTGGTAAACAATGCTGCCAACCTCACCCTGATCCAGTCGGGTTGGACCCAGTAGGGTAGCCGCAGGCCCTTTCCGACTCGACGGTTTCAAGACAGGAGGGTTCGCGATGACTTCCCTGCCCCGGCGGTGGGTTCGCCTCGTAGGAGTGGCAGGCATTTCACTGGCCCTGGTTCTGGGCGCATGCTCCAGCAACAGTGCTCCGGCAACCGGATCCGGCGGCAGTCCGGCAAGCGGGGGAGTGGTTGGAAGTGGCGGTGCCACCAGCGCTGGGGGCGCGGTTCCGACTGGTGGCAGCCAATCAACCGGGAACCCAGGGGGGGGGATGGTCGCGTCGGGAGGAAGCATCCAACCTTCCGGTGGCACGACCAGCGCAGGGGGCTCCACGACGAGCGGCGGCGCTACCGCCAACGGTGGCTCGAAAACGGGTGGCACTACAGCGTCCGGAGGAACCAGGGCAACGGGCGGCAGCACGGCGTCCGGAGGAACCACGGCAATCGGCGGGAGCACGGCCAGCGGGGGAGCGTCGGGCGGCACGGCCACGGGGGGAAGAACGGGTGGCGCCACGGGTGGGAACACGGTGATGGGCGGGACCACGACTGCCGGTGGGAACACGGGCGGTGCAAAGCCCGCCGGTGGCACCACCAGTGTGGGCGGGGCCACCGCCTCTGGTGGTGCCACCGCGTCGGGCGGTACCACAGCCAGCGGCGATGGCGGCCTGGACACAATCACGTCGGATTTCCATTGCGTCAACTGGGCCGACCCGGGCGACAATTTTCAAGCTGGGGTTCTTCAGCCTTCCGGACTGACCGCCGCTTCGGATACCTATGCCACGGTTTCAGCCAAAGCCGACGCCATCCTGTCGGGATTCCAAAGCCTTCTCAAGGCAAACACCATACGCATCCCGATCAACGAACCAACGGTTACCAACGCTTCTTGGTGGGCCGCCTACAAAGGTATTATCGATACCGCCGTAGGCAAGAACATCAAGGTTATCATCGGCTACTGGTACAAGCCTGGTGTCGGGACAGTGTCCGACATGACTGCGTTCTACGCCATGTGGCAAGCGGTCGTCGATGCATACGGAACCAACGACCTTGTCTATTTCGACGTCATCAACGAACCCTCAGGATACAGTCCGACTGCCTTCATCAACTTCGTCGTCCAATGGATGGCGCAATACCCGAGCATTCCCGCGAATCGGGTCGTCGTGGCCGGAAACTACACGGACCAAGACGTCAATCAACAGGGGGCCGATCCTCGTCTAGCCGGATGCCTATTGTCGCTCCATGTGTATAACTTCTCTACCACTACGTCTACCGAACAAGGCTGGAAGGACTTCCTCACGCAGAAAGTGGGCCCCTACTACAACCGGACCATCGCGACCGAATGGGGGGTCGTCATGACCACCGGAATCGATTACCCCATTTCTTCCAGTGAATTGGCTGATCCTTCCGGTGGATTGGCTGACCCTTCTGGATTGCGCAGGATATTGACTCCGGTAGCAGATCCAACCATCAACATTCTCTACATGTCCGGCATTTCGGACCAAATGCGAGAGTGGGGAATGGGGAGTTGCCTGTGGGTTGGGCTGCGAAACAACGACACCACGAGCATTACCAAGTTGAACGGCACGGGAACTAATCTCTCCCTCACCGTGACCAACGCTTCTGGCCTTGCCCGAATCCAGTGGGCTTGGGGCCTGTAGCGCGACCACCAGCCCACGCGGTCTGCCAAGCGGGTGCGGGTCCCGGCTTGCCGGGCCCGCGTTTCCACAGCAAGGGCATCACGTCGTCGCTGACAGGGGTTGACACCCGGCAGGATCGTGACAAGAGTTCCCCCATGCGAAATACAACCCTTCTGGCCCTTTTCCTCGCTCTGTCCAGCCTCGCGTGCAAGGGCGAAGCAGAGAAGAAAATTCCACCCACACCGCCTCCAGCTCCTGCTCCTGCCAAGCCGGATCCTGCCCCGGAGCCGCCCCAGATCCCGGCCCCTGCTGATGTGGCCGCGGCGCCCGCCGATGCAGTGAAGGCGGCGAGCGGCTTGGCCAGCAAGGTTCTGCAAAAGGGCACCGGCACCGAGAAGCCCAATGCCTGGGACAAGGTCAAGGTGCACTACACCGGCTGGATGACCAATGGCAAGATGTTCGATAGCTCGGTCCAGCGCGGCCAGCCCGCGGAGTTTCCACTCAGCGGCGTGATCAAGGGCTGGACCGAAGGCCTGCAACTGATGGCGGTGGGTGAGAAGCGGCGCTTCTGGATTCCGGCCAATCTGGCCTATGGCGACACGCCTCGGCGTCCAGGTGGTCCCTCGGGCACGCTGGTCTTCGATGTCGAGTTGCTCGGCATCACTGCGGGCATCAAGCCGCCGGCGGTTCCGGCGGACGTGGCGGCTCCACCCAAGGACGCAAAGAAGACCAAGTCTGGCCTTGCTTACAAGGTCTTGCAAAAGGGCAAGGGCAAGGTCCACCCCAAGGCCGAGGACACAGTCACCTGCCACTACACCGGCTGGACGACCGACGGCAAGATGTTCGACAGCTCAGTCCAGCGTGGGCAGCCTGCGGAGTTCAGCCTGCAAGGCGTGATCAAAGGCTGGACTGAGGGCGTGCCACTGATGGTCGAGGGAGAGAAGACGCGCTTCTGGATTCCGGCCGACCTGGCCTACGGCGAGACGCCCCGGCGGCCCGGCGCGCCCGCAGGCACGTTGGTCTTCGACATCGAGCTGATCTCAATCAAGAAGAAGTAGCGGTCGATTCCCATAGCCAGCCAGCATCGCGTGGACCGTAGATCGAAGTTAGCTTTTTCACCACAGTCTCGCCCCCGGGCCAGCGGCCCGGGGGCGAGACTGTGGTGAAAAGCTAGACTAGCAAAATCCGTCGGGGTGGCTCCGGTGCCAGGCCCAGGCGGTTTCGATGATCTCGCGCAGGCCGTAGCGCGGCTGCCAGCCGAGCAAGGCGCGCGCCTTGCGGTTGTCGGCCCAAACGGCTGCGGGATCGCCAGGACGGCGAGCCGTGTTCTCGACGGCAAAGTTCACGCCGCTGGCGCGCCGGGCTTCCTGCAGGACCTCGAACACCGACGCGCCCTTGCCGGTGCCCAGGTTGAACACCTCAGACCGGTCGTGGGTGGTGAGAAAATCGAGGGCGCGGGCATGCGCCTCGGCCAGATCCAACACGTGGATGTAGTCGCGGATGCAGGTGCCATCCGGGGTGGGATAGTCGGTGCCGAAGACCGAGACCTTGGCCGCTCGGCCGGTGGCCGCGTTCATTACTAGGGGGATAAGGTTCTGCACCAAGCGTGGATCTTCACCGTTGCTCGCATCCAGCGCAGCACCCGCGGCATTGAAGTAGCGCAGCGCCACCCCACGCAAGCCGTGGCAGGTGTCGAACCAGCGCAACATCTGCTCCACCAGGAGCTTGCTCTCGCCATAGGGATTCTCTGGATGCAGAGGCGCATCTTCGCCCACAGGCAGGGATTGGGGCGTGCCGTACACGGCGGCGGTCGACGAAAACACGAAGCGCCGCACCCCGGCCTGCTGGGCAGCCTCCAGCAGGCAGAGCGAGCCCGACACGTTGTTCGCGAAGTACTTGGCGGGCTTGCTCATGGACTCACCCGCGGCCTTGTAGGCGGCGAAGTGGATGATTGCGTCCAGTTGGTGATCCCCAATCACCTGTCCAACCAGGGCCTGGTCCTGGGTGCGGCCGACCACCAGGGGCGCATCCCCGATGGCCTCGCGATGCCCGAATTCCAGGCTGTCGAGCACCACCACGAAATCGCCGCGCGCGCGCAGCAGCGCCACTGTGTGTGACCCGATGTACCCGGCGCCGCCGGTGACCAGAACCCGCATGCATCACCTCCGGTTCTGAATGTGGATGGCTTCGCCCAAGGCGGCCTTGGCGGCTTCCATGATGGCCTCGGGCAAGGTGGGATGGGCGTGGATGGTGCCGGCGATGTCGCCCGCCAGGGCGCCCATTTCGATGGCCAAGGCTGCTTCGGCAATCAGATCACCCGCGCCGTTGCCCACGATGTGGACGCCCAGCACCTTCCGGCTGCCCGTCTCGACCACGACTTTCACGAACCCGTCACTGTCGTGGTTGGCCAGCGCCCGGCCGAGCGCCAGCAAGGGGAACTTGCCTAGGGTGACCTGCAGCCCACGCTGCTCGGCCTCGGCGACCGTGAGGCCGGCGGACGCGATCTCCGGATCGGTGAACACCACCGACGGGATGACCTGCACGTCCATCTCGGCGGCACGGCCCGCAATCACCTCGGCCACAACTTCGGCCTGCCGCGAGGCCTTGTGGGCGAGCTGGGGCTGCCCCACAACGTCACCGATGGCGTAGATGCCGGGCACATTGGTGCGCAGCTTGTGGTCCACCGGGATGAAGCCGCGTTCCACCCGCACACCGGCCGCCTCCAGGCCCAACCCGTCGCTGTTTGGTTGGCGGCCCACGGCGACCAGGATCTTGTCGGCGTCGAGCTGCCGCTCGCCGTCCGGGGTCGCCACCGTCACCGCTGCGCGGTCGCCCTTTTCGGACCAGCCACTGGCCTTGGCGTTGACAATGATTTCCATGCCGAGCTGCTTCGCCCTGCGCGCCACCACCTGGACGCAATCGGGCTCGCTGCCGGACAAGATGGTGGGTAGGGCCTCGACGAAGACCACCCGACTGCCCAGCTTGGCGTAGAGCGTGCCGATCTCCATGCCGATGTAGCCGGCGCCGATCACGACCAGGCGCCGTGGCACCTCGGTGAAGGCGAGCGCACCGGTGGAATCGAGCACGCGATTGCCGTCAAAGGCGAAGCCCGGAATCTGCACTGGCCGCGCGCCCGTCGCGATCACGATGTGCGCGGCTTCCACCAGGACCGTCGTGCCGGCATCGGGGCCGATGCCCTGGATCTCGACCCTGCCTGGCGCGAGCAAGCGCGCACTTCCGTCGCGCCAGTCGCAGCCATTGGCCTTCAGCAACTGGCGCACCCCGGCCGAAAGCTTGCCCACCACACCGTCCTTCCACGATTGCAGCTTGGCCATGTCCACCCGCAGGTTGTCCGCCAGAATGCCCAAGTCAGCCCCGTGCGCGATTTTTTCGTAGAGCTTGGCCGCATTGATGAGCGCCTTGGACGGGATGCAACCCACATTCAGGCACACCCCGCCTGCCTTGTCCCTTTCGACCACCAAAGCTTTCTTGCCTAGCTGTCCGAGCCGGATGCCGGCCACATAGCCGCCTGGTCCGGCGCCAATGACGAGAGCGTCCACGCGCAGCGATTCCATGTCGAGCTTCCTTATAGCAGCGATGTCCGCGCCGAGCGACTTGCCCTGGTCCCGCGATAGGCGCGGAAGGTCGTGGCCGTAGGCGTAGCCGTGGCCGTGGCCGTGGCCGGAGCGACTTGGTGCGGGGCCGGCCGGCTGCTAATCTCATCCCAGCGCTGCGACTAGCCTGAACATGAGAACCACGGTTCACCCAAGGGTTGCGAATATCCTCGCCGAGTTGCGTGCTCTCGGCAGTGAGAAGGACCGGGCGGGCATGGCTCGCTACGGGATCAATGTCGAGAACGCGTTCGGCGTTTCCGTCAACCAACTGCGCAAGGTCGCCAAGCGGCTTGGCACCGACCACCGGTTGGCGCTCGCGCTGTGGGCGACGGGAAACCACGAGGCGCGGCTCTTGGCCTGTTTCGTCGACGATCCGGCCCTGGTCAGCGACCAGCAGCTTGAGGCGTGGGCTCGCGACTTCGACTCGTGGGACATCTGCGATCAGGCGACGACCAGCCTCTTCGACTTGACCCAGCACGCGTGGGGCAAGGCGGTGAAGTGGGCAGGGCGCGACCAGGAGTGGGTCAAGCGCGCCGGCTTCGCCCTGATGGCGGGCTTGGCCGCGCACGACAAGTCGGCCGGCAACCGGGCCTTCATGAAGCTGCTGCCGGTGATCGAGCGCGGCGCCCCCGACGAGCGCAACTTCGTCAGGAAAGCGGTCAACTGGGCGCTCCGCAACGTCGGCAAGCGCAACCGGGCCCTGAACGCGGCCGCTATTGCCTGTGCCGAGAGGATCCGTGCCGCCGCCAACCAGCGCGCTGGCAGGGAGCGTGGCGGTGACCCTGCAACCCGCAGCGCCCGCTGGGTCGCCACCGACGCGCTCCGCGAACTCGCGTCCGCCAAGGTTCAGGCGCGCCTCAAGGACTGACCGGCCGCCACGCGTCGTCTATGCCGCGGCTCCAGGAGGCAAACGCCGCGCCATGGCACTGCGCGGACGCAGTTTCGGGCGGGCTGGTGCTGATCAGGCGGCTTTTCCGACGCGCAAGAGCCAAAATTCGCGCTTCAGTGCACTGTATGGATCGAACAGGAGAGAACATGTTTCAAGCGTGCGCAACGATGAGTGGTCTGAGACCAGGCAAGATGATCGCTTCGTTGAGCCTATTGGCGGTTTCTCTGGCCCTGGGTTGTACAAGTGTGACGAACGGCGACTCGGGGGCGACCGGCGGCGGTTCGGCGAGTGGCGGGACAAGTGGCGCAGGAGGTGCGTCATCATCGGCCGGCGGAATTGCCGGGGGAACTCAGGCCAGCGGGGGCCTGGCAGCCACGGGCGGGGTTGCGGCTACTGGCGGGAGCCGAAATTCCGGCGGCGTGCCGGCAACCGGTGGCGCGGCTACGACCGGCGGGATCCCGGCCACCGGCGGTAGCTCGCCCCGATTGGGTGGCACTACTTCTGCCACCGGGGGCATTCAGGCCGCTGGCGGCGCGTCGGCTGGCGCGGGCGGCACCACTTCCCGGGTTGGTGGCTCCTTGGCCGGAGCCGGCGGCACGGGCGCGGGTGGGAAGAACACCGGTGGCACGGCGACCGGCGGCGTCGGTGGTACTTCGGCGGGCGGCAGCGCGGCCGGCGGCGTCGGCGGACCGTATGCGCCGACCTGTCCGACCGGCGGCACTACCTACGCCTATCCATTTCGAAATCCTTGCCTCGCCCTCGAGGATCGCGTGACCAATCTCTTGGGCCTGCTGACCGATGCAGAGAAGGTTTCGCTACTCACCGAGCACCAACCCGCAATTTCTCGGCTGGGAATCGCAGCCTTCACCACCTTTACCGAAGGCATCCACGGGCTGGGCTGGGCCGCCGGCGTGTCGGCCGTCCTCTCGACCCAGTTTCCGCAGGCTTCTGGCCTGGGCGAA
>Ga0182011_10000930_pt1 | contig 25563 bp, 27 predicted proteins | sample 711E1DmetaG_FD_120481 | JGI IMG/M metagenome (GOLD analysis project Ga0182011, IMG submission 120481) | Permafrost microbial communities from Stordalen Mire, Sweden - 711E1D metaG | ecosystem: Environmental > Terrestrial > Soil > Wetlands > Permafrost | place: Sweden: Stordalen | collected...
ACGTACCAGATCGGGTATAGACATGGCCTCGGCTCTCGGCAACAGGCTGGTCTTGACGGCATGATCTTCAGAAATGATGCGGTTAACTTCGTCAACATACGTGGCTATTCTTGATTTGTCAAACGTCTCTAAGCTGAAGTCCACTCTGGACTTAGCCGAGTCTATTTGGTTTCCGGTTATCTTGGCGCCGGTTGCATTGAATATGATCGAACTCAGTATGTGGCAGGCAGTATGGCTGCGCATGAATCTGTAGCGCCTATCCCAATCGACTCTTCCGGAGACCTTATCTCCCACAGCAAGACCGGGCTTATCCAGGATGTGGAAAGGCCCTGGAAGCTCGACTCTTAAAACCTTGAACTCCTCACCGTCTCGAAATAATGATCCTAAATCTGATGGCTGTCCCCCAGACTGAGGATAGAATGCAGTTGCTTCCAGAATGACACCATCACCCTCAACGGCACTGACCAACGTGTCAAAAGATTTTATATAACTATCTTCGATATATATTGACTTCATCGCCAATATGTTTGCCTCATGTTTCATCAGCTTACCGATGCCCAAATACTTCGTAAAAGAGGTGCTGTTATTCCCCGATCTCCAAGTCTTGCCTGATCGTTAGATAATGCCGCAATATCCTGATGCATTCATCTTTAAGGAAGACCACTCCATCTTGCCGTCTTCCCCACTCTGAATGCGAATTATTTGGCAGTCGAACTTGAGTTGAAGGCCCTGTCGCGCAGGCGTTCGCGGGTTCGAATCCCGTCTCTAGCACTATATTTTTCGCGGCATAACGAATTCTAACTGCGCCGATCACATGCCAGATAAAATTTTAAAGCTTTTAGTCAAGAGGGTTGACTGAAGAAGCTGGAAGAGATTTAACGCCTCAGCAGTCTAGCTGCTTTGATGAGCGTGCAAATACACTCTCAATATCCTATTGATTAGATAGCAAGCGGTCTATTGCAATAATATATAATGCAATGTTTATTTAATTTTAGATGGAAAACTATTTAGTCCAAATTACGGAATTTTGTATTTGGAGGTATCAAGTGAATAACTATCTTGCATTCTTCATATTAGCGTTCTATTTCGGTTTAGTCGTTACTGGAACCTCTCAGGAGTTCTTGAATACAATACCCCAAGGCCAGGGACAGGAACCTAACTATATGAATTCTTATTACCCCTCATATAATCCCCTTGCATATTGGAACAGTCCGTATGTTCCGGCTAAGTGTGCGGTCCAGGCTGCAAAAGAGCGTCTTTATGCTAACAAGTACATGAATCCCAACTCTGTCTGGTGGCAAGTGCAAGAATCAAAGGAACGACTGTGGATGGTCAAGAATGCTTGCCGCACCTGCACTCAGGAGCAAGAATACGGCTTAAGAGGACCCGGGTTTTAGGGAGATCAGGATAATTCAAAATTTATAATACTTTTCTGGTTGTTAAAGGATGGTTTGATATCAATCTTATGTGCAGATTGCTGCATCAAGTATCTAAACTGAAAGCCACTCCTCGCGGCCGATTTCTCCTTATTTTTCAAGATCTGCGCTAAAAGTCCAACACTAAAATCCTGGCCTGATGAGGATTGGCAATGGTCACATATATGCGCCCCTTGGCCAGCTCCATAACCCGCAGCCATCTTGTCTCATCTTAGTCCTAATCTCGCTTTGGCCGTTAGATTCAAATTAGTCTGCTGTGTTTCCTGCATTCAATATGCAAAAGGATCCGGACGACTGGCGCGGCTATGAGTGGACTGCGCTTTCCGTTACCACCGTGGGAGCATTGCTTGCATCTATCCAGGGCTCGGCCCTGCTCATCGCTCTGCCTGATATCATGACCCAGCTTCATGCGGGATTCATGACCATCATGTGGGTGATCCTGGGGTTCATGCTCATCACCACCGTACTTGTGCCGGTAGTGGGAAGGCTGGCGGACATGTTCGGCAGGAAGAACCTTTACAACGCCGGTTTTGCCGTCTTCACATTGGGCTCGCTTCTCTGCGGCCTCTCATCGCCCCAATTCCAGGGATGGGATATGGTCGTCTACCGCATGATTCAGGGTGTCGGCGGGGCGCTGCTCTTTACCAACAGCGCGGCCATTGTGACGGACGCCTTTCGCAAAGGGCGGGTCGGCCTGGGCCTCGGGATCAACACCATCGCCTTTTCTGCAGGCTTCCTGATGGGGCCGGTCATCGGAGGCATCCTCACAGCCATCGATTGGCGCTGGGTCTTCCTGATCAATGTGCCGTTAGGCGTAGCAGGCACCATCTGGGGCATTATGCGATTGCGCGAGCCGGTGAAACTGCCATCTGAACAGCGCTTCGACTGGCCGGGAAGCATCACCTTCACAGTTGGTTTAGCTACCTTGCTCCTGGCAGCCTCGCTGGTGGCCTTTCCACTCATCAGTGTTGTTTACGTCTACGCTCTTTTCGTCCTGGCCGTGTTGAGCCTGGCAGCCTTCTATGTGGTGGAGAGGAAGGCAGAGCAGCCCATGATGGACTTTGGGCTCTTCCGCGAGAAGCTCTTCACCTATGCCTGTGCAGCCAATGCCATCAATGGCCTGGCCCGCGGAGCTGTGCTCTTCGTCTTGATCTTTTTCTTGCAAGGACCCTACGGCCTCGATCCACTCTGGGCTGGAATCATGATGGCGCCTTTCGGGGCTGCTTTCATGCTCGTGGGACCGGTCTCAGGCCACCTCTCCGACAGATATGGCTCCCGGGGCCTGGCCACTGCAGGGCTGCTCATCTCCGGCATAGGGCTTCTGGGTTTGGCAACGGTTGTGAGCAGCACGCCCTACTGGCTGCTGGCTCTCTACCAGGCTCTGATGGGTGGTGGTTCGGGTCTCTTTGCCTCTCCCAATACCAATGCCGTTATGTCCTCAGTCGTACCGCAGAAAAGAGGCACTGCTGCAGGTGTGAATTATATGCTCATGAGCACAGGGCAGATGCTCAGCATTGCCATCGTCTTCCCGCTGGTGCTCAGCCGCATCCCTGAGGATGTCATGTTCCATGTCTTCCTCTTTGGGGGCGGCATGAGCGGCGCTCCTCTGGCGGCCTTCGAGTCCGGCATGCACCAGGCGTTCCTGGCCAGCTTTGCGGTTACTTTGGTTGCGGCGGTCATCTCCGCTCTGCGGCCGGCGCATAGCAATGCTATGGAGAAGACGGGAATGCCTGTTTAGAGCATTTGTTCTCTGTCATTTCTCTAGTGATGGAATTAGTGCAGACCTGCAGACGATATACTCCTTCAATGCCACAGCATTATTATGTTCTTCATCTTTGGCGCCGAAAAGCAGGATATGATGATTTGCTCCACCATAAGAGCTAGTACATATATTATTACGACCTTTTGATCGAAACCTATTTGTGATCACAGGATTTCGTAAATTTGGAAATTAATAACAATGAAACACCTCTTGCTCTGGTAGTTACAACCCGCATCCATGGCAACAGGATGGAAAGGCAGCGAATTGGTGCAATCATGATCGAGCTAAATAATTCGTCTATCGAATCCCATTATAAACAACTGGAAAAGGCCCCCACCGGCATATCCGGCCTGGATGAGATAACGGGGGGCGGATTGCCCAGAGGGCGTCCGACTCTTATAACCGGAAACGCGGGCTCAGGAAAGACCCTCCTGTCCATGCAGTTCCTCGTGCAGGGTGCAGTGAAGTACAATGAACCCGGCGTATTCATGGCCTTTGAGGAGACGGCCGAGGAGCTGACACAAAACTTTGCCTCATTGGGATTCGACCTTGATAAGCTCATCGCGAACGGCAAGATCCTGATCGACTACGTCTACATCGACCCCAGTGAGATTGAGGAGACAGGCGACTATGACCTGGAGGGGCTCTTCATTCGTTTGGGTTGCGCAATCGATTCCATTGGGGCGAAGCGCGTTGTTCTGGACACTATAGAGGTCCTTTTCTCAGGATTCAAGAATGATGTCATCCTGAGAGCGGAGCTCGCCAGGCTTTTCCGGTGGCTGAAGGATAAAGGGGTCACAGCCATAGTCACGGGCGAACGCGGAGAGAACGCTCTGACGCGCTATGGCCTGGAGGAGTATGTCGCAGATTGCGTAATAACGGTAGACAACCGCATGGAGAACCAGATCGCAACTCGCCGTCTGCGCATCATCAAATACAGGGGATCGAGCCACGGCACGAATGAGTATCCTTTCCTCATCGAAGAAGATGGCATCTCAGTTCTTCCCGTCACCTCGCTGAGGCTGGAACACACAGCTCCCACCGATAAGATCTCAACGGGAATCGAGTGCCTTGATGACATGCTGGACGGCTCTGGGTGCTTTCGCGGCAGCAGCATATTGATCTCAGGAACGGCAGGAACTGGAAAGACAAGCTTCGCCAACCACTTTGTTCAAGCTGCCTGCAGGAGAGGCGAGCGCTGTATTTACTTCGCCTTTGAAGAGTCGCCCAGCCAAATTGTTCGCAACATGCGTTCCATAGGCATAGACCTCGGGCCCTTGATTAGCGAGGGGCTGCTGCAGATTCGCTCCATTCGTCCCATGGCCTTCGGTCTGGAGATGCATCTCCTGGATATTCTCAGACATATCAATAAATTCCAGCCGAAGGTTGTCGTCTTTGACCCTATCTCCAATCTCATAAATGTAGGCGTAATAGAGGATGTCAAATCCATGCTTACGCGCCTGATCGATTTTATGAAAACCAAGGAAATCACCACGATCTGTACCAGTCTCGTAGATATCGAGGATGAGGGGCAGACTGGGCAAGGTGCCTCTTCATTGATGGACACCTGGATCAAGCTGCGCATGTTCGAGACCGACGGTGAGCGCAACCGGGGCATTTCGGTGATCAAGTCCCGTGGCATGAAGCACTCCAACCAGATTCGGGAGTATTTGCTGACGGACCGGGGTGTGCGGATTTTGGATGTCTACCTCGGGGCAGGAGCCGGACTCTTGATGGGCTCAGCTCGCGCCGCACAGGAGGCCAGAGAGGGAGAGAAGATGCTGGTGTCCGATCCGGAGAATGAGCGCAAGAAGAGGATGCTGGAAAGAAAGCTTCGCTCGCTAAAGGCAAAGATGGACTTACTGCATTCGGAGTTCGAGACAGAGGAGGAAGAGCTCGAATTGCTTGTCAAAGAGGACGAAACGCGTTCCCAGGATCTGGAGCTAAGCCGAGAGGAGAGGGCAAGAACGAGGAACTCGGACGCTTCTCAGCCTAGGGAGGAGAAATGACAGAAGTTAGTGAGGAAGGACCTGCCCTCCAGGAGCAGGATTACGAGTACTACATCCTCAAATTGTATGTGGCAGGTCAAACTCCGAAGAGCCTGACTGCCTTTGCCAATCTTAAGAAGATCTGCGAGGAGCATTTGAAGTCCAGGTACCAGATCGTTGTGGTGGACCTCTTAGAGCATCCGCAGTTAGCTAAGGGTGACCAGATCCTGGCCATACCAACTCTGGTCCGAAAGCTTCCTGAGCCCGTGAGAAAGATCATAGGGGATTTATCCAATACCGAACGCGTGCTGGTGGGGCTGGACCTGAAACCGGCAAGGAAGATCGACTGAGCGAATAAATTTGGACGCATCTCGAATATGAGTGAGTTTCATGGACGACCAGGATAGTACGACCAGGGCATTTGAATCCGCGATCAAGAACCCTGCTAGAGAGATGTACATCTTGCATCTTTATGTTGCAGGAATGAACTCGAAGTCCCTTCAGGCCGTCGAGAACATCAAGCGCATTTGCGATGAATATCTTCCCGGAAGATATCAGCTTGATGTGATTGATATCTATCAGCAGCCCATCCTTGCCAAAAACGGGCAGATCGTGGCAGCACCGACTCTCATAAAAGAGCTTCCTCTACCTCTGCGAAAACTCATAGGAAGCATGTCGGACACGGAGCGTGTTCTGGTGGGAATGGATGTGCAGACCGGACCCGTCGCAAAACAGGGTTCACACCCGGACCCGAAAGACCAATAATCCAGGAGCTTGGAATAAATTGTGACCATCGTGACCAAATCTTATGAGAGGCTTTTGGCCCGGAATGAGGAATTGCAAAAAAGCCTGGAAGAGTCGCAGGAGATCTTGCGTGCTATAAGGAATGGCGAAGTAGATGCCTTGGTCACTTCAGGGCCACAAGGTGATCAGGTGTTCACCCTGGAAGGGTCGGACAGCGCCTATCGCACTCTCATCGAGGCCATGAGCGAAGGAGCAGTCACCATGGCCCTGGACGGGACCATTCTCTATTGCAACCATCGCTTTGCAGAGATGACAAAGTCTCCCCTGGAAAAAGTGGTAGGCAGTTCCATCTACTGCTTCATTTCCCCTGAGGATGAAGCAGCCTTCAGGAGGCTTTTGCGGGATTTGAGCAGAGGAGAATTGTCTTTTCGGGCTGTTGACGAGAGCCTTCTGCCGGTCTTCATCACAATCAGTGCTCTGCCGCTAGGCGGATTTCAGGAGGCCTTCTCTGCCGTTTTCACAGATTTATCTGAGCAGAAACGAAGCGAAGATATGATCGCATCGGAAAGGCTTGCCCGTTCCATCATCGAGCAGGCAACGGAAGCCATCGTGGTATGCGATGATTCGGGAAGAATTATCCGGGCCAGCGATGTGGCAGCCATGGTTTGCGGCTGCGATCCCATTCTCCGGCCTTTTGAAGAGATATTCGACCTCCGACTTTCGAATGGCAAGAGGCTAACTCCAGTCTCAGTCGCCCTTCAGGGAAAGGTGCTTCTGAAGTCTGAAGCCAGTCTGCATTGCAGCAATGGAATGCAGTTTCAACTGCTCTTGAACGCCGGACCTCTGAAGAGCGCAGATGGCAAGATTATAGGATGCGTGGTTACCCTTACGGATATCACCGAGCGCAAGCTGGCCGAGGAAGCGCTGCGGGAGAGCGAGGTGCGCTTCCGCTCAGTGCTCGACAATTCCCGGGATGTAATTTATCGCCTGAACGCGCAAACCGGTCGTTGCGAGTACATCAGCCCGTCTGCCGAAACGGTAGTAGGTTTTTCTGCAGACGAATTAATGGAGCCGGATATCGAGACGTTGCATGCATTGATTCACCCAGACGATCTGCCTGCCATGCAGGCGGTGCTGCCGAGCTTGGATGATACTGGCTATGGAGAGCTGGAATACCGTCAACGGACTAAAAACGGCGACTACCGCTGGGTCTCCAATCGCATGTCCCTTGTCAAAGACAGCGCCGGCCGGCCGCTATATCGAGACGGCAATATTCGGGACATCACCGAGCGCAAGCTGGCCGAGGAGGCTCTTCAAAAAGCCCATAACGAGCTTGAGCTACGGGTTTCGGAGAGGACTACAGCACTCTCACAGACAAAAGAGGAACTGGAATTCATCAACGAAGAGCTGCGCCTGGAGATTGAGGAGCATAAACTGACGGAGTGCGCCCTTATCAAAGCGAAAGAAGTCGCAGAAGTTGCAGCCCAGACCAAATCCGATTTCATGGCCAACATGAGCCACGAGATCAGAACGCCCATGAACGCGGTCATAGGCATGACCTCCATTCTTCTGGATGATGCCGATCTTAACCCCGAACAGAAGGACTTCATCGAGACCATCAGGATAAACGGTGATGCGTTGATGGTCATCATAAACGATATCCTGGACTTTTCCAAGATGGGGAGCGAAAAGGCAATGCTGGAGGAGCAGCCCTTCGAGCTCAGAAGCAATGTCGAGGAAGCTCTTGACCTCGTATCAGCCACAGCCGCTGAGAAGTGCCTGAACCTGGCATACATAATCGACAAAAGTGTGCCCGAATTCATTATCGGCGATCCCACCCGGCTGCGCCAGATTCTGGGGAATCTGCTGCATAATGCCGTTAAATTTACTGAAAGCGGCGAGATCAAGCTATCCGTCTCGGCATCGGAACTCAGCGGAACCGGCACACATCAGATTCATTTTGCAGTTCAGGATACGGGCATTGGCATTAGTCCGGATCAGATGGACCTCCTCTTCCAGCCATTCAGCCAGGTCGATGCAACAGTAACTCGCAAATATGGCGGAACGGGTCTGGGTCTGGCCATCAGCAAGAAACTCGTGGAGCTGATGGGTGGTAACATTTGGGTGGAGAGCCAGATTGGTCTGGGTTCGACATTCCATTTTACCATAAAAGCAGATGCAGCTATCGAAGGGCAAAAAACGCTTGCAGGAGTCCAGCCCCAGTTGGCGGGTAAGGGCGTGCTTATAGTTGATGATAACAAGACCAACCGCCATATCCTGGGAGCTTATGCCTATTCCTGGGGCATGTCGCCCCTGATTGCAGCGTCAGGCAAGGAAGCCCTCGGCTGGATTCAAAGAGGAGACACATTTGATGTAGCCATCCTTGATATGAGCATGCCTGAGATGGATGGATTAACACTGGCAAAAAAGATCCGAAAATATAATAAGTCCATTCCACTGGTTATGTTGACCTCTATGGGTCAGCGTGTAGATCCTGATTTCTTCGATGCCTACCTGTTCAAGCCCATCAAACCATCTCAATTGCATAAGGTCCTGATAAATATCTTCGTCATCCAGCGGTCCCGAGAGTCGGTTCGTGCAGCGTCGGGTAGCGAGGAAGACAAGATCAAGCATCTTAAGATCCTTTTGGCTGAAGACAATGTATCAAGCCAAAAGGTGGCCTTGCAGATACTTAAACGCCTGGGCTACAGGGCGGACGTGGCAGCAAACGGCATTGAAGTGCTGCAGGCACTGGAACGTCAACCTTATGATCTTGTGCTCATGGACGTTAGAATGCCAGAGATGAATGGTCTGGAGGCCACCAGGATTATCCGCAAGCGCTGGCCGGATAGCGAACTGGCAATAATCGCCGTTACTGCTTACGCTCTGGAAGGCGACAGGGAGAAGTGTCTTGAAGCCGGCATGGACGGCTATATCAGCAAGCCCGTGCGAATCGAGGACCTGGCCGGGCAACTGAATAAGATAGGTCCCCGGCACCAGTTATAACTTCCTAAAATCAATAGGTATTGGCGGTTTTCTGAAACCGCAACCGCAATGACAGACTGTTAATCCAAAAATAGGCGAGAACTCTTGAGCGCTTCATGGGGAAAGTTCGATCAGTTTGCATTGACGGCATCATGGAACTCGGTCAAAACGCCGGCAAAACTATTTCCCGTCTCTGAACCAATTACTATATGTGAAAGATAGAGGGATTGCGGGTACCATCAAATTAGCAATGGCCGACATCACCACATTAGAGGTGGATGCAGTCGTCAACGCTGCCAACAACTCTCTTTTAGGCGGCGGAGGCGTGGACGGGGCCATCCATAGCGCTGCGGGACCGGAGCTTCTGGAGGAGTGTCGCGGCCTCTGCGGCTGCCCGACGGGCGAGGCCCGCATCACCAGGGGCTACAGGCTTCCGGCACGCTTCGTCATCCATACCGTAGGGCCGGTTTGGAGCGGCGGAGACAATGGCGAGGATGATCTTCTTCGGAATTGTTACAGAAATTGCTTCGCTCTGGCAGATCTGCATGGCATAAAGACGATAGCCTTCCCGGCCATCAGCGCAGGTGTTTATGGTTTTCCCATGGAGCGAGCCTGTCGCATCGCCCTTGGGGAGATGATGTCCTACCTGGAGAAGAAAAAAGTTGATGTGATTGCAGTCTGCTTCAGCGAGAGGGCGCTTTGGTGCTATCAGGTTGCTTTGCAGGAATTCTGAATGCCGGGTTTTCGGACATCTCTTTTCGCATAGCGGATTGTCTGGCCATCAGCTCACGAAGTATATCCCTATCATTACCACCAGAAAAGAGATGCCTTTTTGCACCAGTGCTCTCCGGTCGGTCCTTTCGTTCATCTCTTTTGCCAGCTTTGGCGCGAGGACTCCCAGGCCCAGAATGAGGAGTACGGTAAGTATAGGTTGAAGGGCTCCTACGCTTGATACCAGCGTAACCGATCCGATGGCATAGGCGAACATGGAGAAGATCAACCCCAGGAATTGGAAGATCTCCTCAGAGATAAGTGCCCCCACGGCAACGCCCCCGCCGGCGAAGAAGTCAGTAACCTCACTGCGGATGGATTGCTTGCTCAAGAGAGGCAAGACTACCATAAGGCTGCCTAAGGATGACCAGGTGTATAGATGCCACTCATCCATGGAGACAAGGAGATATTTGAGTGAAAGGTAATAGATAGCGGTCAAGATCCAGTATGACATGAAGGGCTTAATCGCCGGCGATAGGGCCACGAGATTCGTCAGGATTTTTGGGCCTCTGCTCTTCGAACCGCTACGAATGGCATTTTTTTTGTAAGATAGGAGTAGAGTGCCAACGATTAGCAGTAGCCCGCCAGCGCAGCATTTCAGATCCAGAACCTCTCCGAAGAGGAAGACGGAGCCTATGAAAACAAATACAGGGTACACATACTCCATGGCGCTGACCTTCGACGCTTCTTCAGTCTGCATGGCCTTCATGTAAAAGAAAGCCGGAAATATCTGCAGGCATCCGAAGAGCATCGCTATAAGGGATTCGGGATACATGAATTTCGGGCCCTCTATCAGGATCACGGGGATGGTAAAGAGCTGCTGAGCAAGAATCTGGCAGACGATATAGGCCTTGGAATCATTTGTGCATTTGCTGAGGAGAAGTTTGTCCAGTACCCCAGCACCGGAAAAGAAGACCGTGCCCAAGAATGCTAATATTAGCCACTCCAAGTCCAAACCCTCCTGTTTGAGATTATCTTTCAACCAACCTAACTGTTTATTTTAATCAATTAAGTGATAATTTTGATACTAGTTATACTTATCTGAAGTACTAATTTTTAAAATTGCACGAGTTTATATATTATTTATATATTTATAAATTAAAAACCATTAACAGCCCCGGTGTATGCTATTCATATTAGGTGACCATAATTAATTAAAGAAATTTTAAGATGTTATTATATTCTAATTTTTGTTTGAAATTGTTTATATACACTATAAGTTTTTGATAATTTGTCCGTCAATAGTAAATTAATTAATTATTTAAGAATTGTTTAAATTTTGAGTTCGCGAATATCTACTACAAACCATAGCTTTTTTTATATTTAAATAATGTAAACAGCATTCAAATAAATTGGAGTCTGTTGTTTAAGAAGTAAACGGATATATATATAAAAGTAATGTTGTAGGCTAACAGCTCAATTTTGCCAAAGGTTGTTTAAAACTATAGAAAAATATAAATTTTGAATTTGTTTAGTGACCTGCTCAGATTCATTAAATAATGGCCCATCTTATCTATAAAATTTATTCTTTGAGCAACAATCACATTCGCTCCGCTTATTCCTCGAACTTATCTTCTCCCAAGAAAACAAGAATCACATGGACTTCGAACTGCATCCCGCGATCACTCTTGGCAGCAGAGCCTTCCATGTCCTGGTGGCTCCGGTGCAGATGCTGGTCGAGGCACTTAACGACCACCTCGATTTGCAGAGGTTCCAGATCCTATACGTCTGCGGGAACTACTCTCGCATCTTGAGCGATCTAGACCGCAGATTTACAGACCTGGAGGTGAGGCGGGCCTTTACCGTCTTCCAGCTGATGACCGTCCTGGAGGATAACCGTCACACTCTAATGATCTTAGAGCACGACCCTCTGCTTTACGAGGACGCGGAAGAGATGGTGGAGTATGTATCCAGGGCGATGAGAGAAGCGGCGAAGAGCTGCATCGTGCTTCTCTATTCTCCTCTGTCAGACCCATATTTGGAGAAGATGATGAATTATGCCGACCGGGTATTTTGCTTCGCCGAAGGCCCTCGCACGGCGTCAAGGCCTTCTGCAAAGAGCAGTCGAAAAGCGCAAACGAACTCGACTGGTCAGACGACCCTGGAGGTCTTCTGATGGGCAGGAGTTTTGAGAGCGTGCGCATGGGCGTGCGGGAGGTCTCAGCTCGCTGGTCTAGGGCCGGTCGGGCCTTGAAGAAGGAAGACCAGAGCTATGCAGAAAAGCTTGCAAAGATGGCCAAAATTCATTCCAGCGAGGCATTCTATGCACTGGATGATCCACTGGAGGCAGCCATATTCTCCGTGCTGATTGAATTCATGAAAGAGAGAGAGGACCGAGAGCGGGACGAAGACACAAAAGTGTGACTTGTGAAATTTGGGTGATTTGAAAATTTCTTAGGGTTATAGATGGAAAAGATAGCAAAAAAAATGGCGAAGAGGAGCTACAATTCCCATGGGAATTGCGTCCATTTGGTTCTCCGGTTTTTAGTTCGTCTCCGTACGTACTCTGTGAGCTTTGTGAGCTATGTGGTTGAAACGTCGCGAGCACGCTCGCCATCAGCGGTTACGGACGTTCATGTGGAGGCACAGAGCATACTGAGGTGTCACAGAGGCTTCTATTATTCCATTACTCACTCGATACTACCGCGAGGAACCGAAAAAATGGTTTTCCCGGGCCTTGACATCGGTCTTATTTGATCTTTGCCTCCACTATCTGCTCCCTTAGGCGACACAGGTTCTCGGGACCAACAAAAAAGTATACGACCGAAAAATGGATGAGTCTACAGGTCGCAAGATATTCACAATGCGGAAAACCCTTATTCTTTATGAGAGCAGATATGGATCGACAAAAGAAGCTGCTAAAATTCTAGCTCTAATCCTGGGGCCTGCTAGAGCCTGCCGTGTAGATGAGTTCGAAGAGAGTTACAAGGATATCGACCTGTTGGTTATAGGAACTCCCATTTATTCTGAGCAAATAGACCCCAAGATAGTCCAATTCATAGAAGAGAACTCATCTTGGCTCAAAGACAAGAGCATTGTACTCTTCTGTCTCTCCTTAGATCGTCCGAAGGGTGTTGCAGTTCTTCAGAAGCTTCTGAGGGATCAACAACTCAAGGTCATAAGCTCGAAGGCTTTCGGCGGAAAACTAGACCTGGAGAAACTGAACGACGAAGATCATCGCACACTAAAGGTATTTCAAGACAAAACGGGTCTGCCTATGCAGAACGTTGATAACTTTTCCAGAGAAGAGATAATTGAATTTGCTCTGGAGATTAAGCAAGCCACGGAACGCCCGGCCAAGACAATGCCATCTGTTGAGCTAGGGCCCTGGGTAGAGGATTTCTTGAAGAAGCACAACACCTGCACATTGGCCACCGCTTTGGGAAATCGGGTCAGGGCCACGCCTATTGAGTACAACTATCATAGCGGTTTGCTCTATCTGCTCAGTGAAGGTGGAGAGAAATTTGCCAATATACTCCTGAACAACCGTGTATCTATTGCAGTTTATGATGAATACCGTAGCATGGATAAGCTGGCAGGCATGCAGATCACCGGCCAGGCATTCATCGTGGACCCAGGGGATCAGGAGTATAAAGATTTTCTCCACCTAAAAGGCTACAATCCGGACAAAATCGCAACTATGCCTTTCGTCCTGAACATGATCCGCATCGAGATGGAAAAAGTCGAGATCCTGAATTCAGATTTCAAGAAGATGGGGCAGGAAGTAAAGCAGATACTCCTATTCTAGAGTTCATTTTTTTTAAATGGACCTTCATCCAAAACGAATCTATCCCAAAACTCTGGAAAATAGTACAATTCGTCAGGCCATTGCCCCTGAATAAGATCTCGAAAGAGGAGCGCTTATGAATAGGAACGATTCGGACAATGATATCAAAAAGAGATTAACCCCGTTACAGTATCGCGTGACGCAACAATGCGGTACGGAACCGCCCTTTCAGAATGAGTTCTGGAATAATAAAAAACCGGGCATTTATGTGGATGTGGTCTCAGGTGAACCGCTATTCAGCTCCGAGGATAAATTCGATTCAGGAACCGGCTGGCCCAGCTTCACAAAACCCTTGAAACAGGACAATATTGTAGAGGATATTGACAACAGCCACAATATGAGACGGGTGGAGGTCAGGAGCAAAACGGCCCTGTCCCATCTGGGCCATATATTTGATGACGGGCCAGATCCGACAGGGATGCGCTACTGTATCAATTCAGCATCTTTGCGTTTTATACCGGCACAAGATCTGGAAAAAGAGGGTTATGGCGAATATTTGAGCCTATTTGATAAGGACGAATCCAAAAAAACACCCACTAAAAGCTCCTCGAAAGACGGTTCGAATTACGAGCTTGCCACTTTTGCAGCCGGTTGTTTCTGGGGCGTGGAATCGATTTTCAAAAAGGTCACCGGAGTGATGGAGACAACGGTTGGTTATACCGGCGGAACCGTCCCCGATCCTGCCTACCGGCAGGTCTGCACCGGAATTACCGGGCACGCAGAGGCAGTATTGATAAGATATGATCCCAAGATCGTGTCTTATGAAGAATTGCTTTCCTTATTCTGGAGGATACATGATCCTACCACTCCTAACCGCCAGGGTCCTGATGTCGGCACGCAGTACCGCTCCGCTATATTTTACCACAATGATCGGCAAAAGAGGGCTGCAGAAGAATCAAAAGAAGAATTTGACCGAAACGGATCGTATATAAATAAAGCCACAACCCAAATCATTCCGGCATCGCCTTTCTATGATGCGGAAGAGTACCACCAGGATTATTTCGAGAAACAGGGCGGAAGATCCTGCCATGTATTGAGGCCGGAATAGAAAGCGGCTCTCAATTTTTTCCAATTTTGGCCCTTCGCCTTTGCGCGGATGAAGCAACTCATCACATGCCCTTTATCACATCCAATTCGATGCATTATGAACTGATGCCTTAAAGCAAGGCATACATAAAGAGAAATTACGGCTCGATTTTAATGCCATGATTCACGAAGAACTCTTTTAATGCCTCTTCGATTACCTGGCTTTGAGCACGCATGCTGCTTTTGGCCTGTACGGTATAGACTTTCAGGGTTTTGGCCACTGGTTCCGATAAGGTTAATGTAGTCTTGGGCATAGTTCTTCCTTGACGAGTTCTTATGCATATATACTTTATGGTATATTGATTTTGCTGATATCGAGACCTCTTTTGATTATGGAGATCGAAGCTGTTGGACTGGGGCCCGAGGCTCTATGCAGGATTTTATGGATGTGAACCGTTCGCCTTCAGCCATGTCGAATGTAGGGATTGACTTCGGGATCATGATATTTGCGACGTACCGTCCATTGATAGGCGAGAATCAGAAGGAATAGCCATATCGTGCCGATGATATAGCTGCCTAAAACATCGCTCGCCCAGTGTGCGCCAAGAAATACACGTGACGGCCCGATTAGAAGGATCAGCGCACCGCAAATAGCGATAACGATAACACGCGTACGTCCTGCAAAATGTATCCAAGCGAGATAGGCAAAGAATCCGAAAAAGACGACAAAAAATAGGACATGCCCGCTTGGATAACTGTATTCGTTTATGCTCTGTATAATCCCAGTGGCATTTATCCCAGTGGCATTTTGATCCAAAGGGAATGGACGTGTTCTATGTATGAGCTCCTTCAGCACAAAAGCCAGCAATACGCTGCTGGTTGTCGCAAGCATAAAGATCGCCTCTATCCAATGACGCTTTACTGCAAAGGTCACCATAGCAATGGCGGTCAGAGCCATAGCTATCGCCACTTCGCCAAGGTCGCTAACCCATTTCATCAAAATGTCGAATAGCGGGTTCGCTTGCTCTTTTAACTCCTCATAGGTCTTCAGGTCGAGGGGCAAGACTGGAAACTTGGCTGCTGCATAGGAGAGCAATATGGCAAATGCAAGCATTATCACAAATACGAGTGCGATCTTTCTATTCACTGCAGATTCTTATCCAGGCTCGCGCTTATTACTCTTCTGGCTGACCTCTGGTAGCCAAAGAGCCCATTTACTCTGGCGACCTCAAACTCGTAGAAGGGAGCGCCGGCTTCGGTAAATCAAAGCTGAGTGCTCCTACCCCTTCCAACACGTTATTATTATGTAGCATCCTCACTGTATACTTCTATATAGTGTTCGATATCTTGTCTTAAGTTCTTGTAAGGGCCTGTTTCACATGGGAGATCTGAATCTTTAGCCATTTTTAATAGCCTCAGGATAACTTTTCTATCTAAAGTATAATCCCCAACGTAATCTTCATTCAGCAAAACATTATACAAATATTCATATATTTCTGTGCAATTACGTCTCTTAAGCACTTCAGCCCAAACTGCCGGAATTGCTCCTTCATCTTTATCCAGTGCAATCATCTCCTTAACGTATTACAATGGCTAAAGCTAAAAACTTTTGGAGACCCGTTGGAAGGATCAGTCCTGAGGGCAAAAAGAGACCAAAACCAGTAATAAGATCAATGAACTTCTCTTCGATTGTCGAATGAGTTCAGGGTTTCCTCCAGGGCCATTTATCTCCATGACCACATTTTTCAATCAGGAATACGATCTCGTCCAATCGCCCCGGGGCCTCTGGATCTCCAGAGACATTACAGGATTTCGGACAGATTTCGGATTCTATTTTCGTATTAAGAGAGCTGGGCTCGAAGAGACTATCTTCCATCTCCGCTACGTTCTTTTTGCCAAGCCACCAGATATCTTCCTTTTCCAGCTTTGGATTGTTCAGGACGCCCCTTGCTTCCTCCAGATAATCCTCCTCGTAATCTTGCTCTCTTGCAACACCAGTCCAATACGTCGGGTTCTTCCTTGCCTCAGTTGGGTTGGCTGGCAGCCTGGGCGGTCTTATATTTACCACGGCCCTGGTTTTGCCATCGGCAATAATAGGCCTTATCTGCTTATCGGCATTCCACCAGGGGTCCGGTATTAGATACGAATTTTGGTTTTTAGCTGCGTTCTCAAAGGCATGGAAGAATTGCATTCCCCATCCGCCATTCGGGTCACTGAAATTGATCTCCCCTGGCCAGGCAACGTCCGGGAAGAGGACACGCCAGAGCCTGCGATAATGCTTTGGGACTAAATCCTCATCCAGGACGGCACAATCGAGTTCGGTATCACAGGTGAAGGATCTGCGGTTAAGGTTGGCAGAACCACATACAAGTAGGCTGCGATCATACAACTGAACCTTCGCATGTGCGTAAATGCCGCCTGGGGTTCGGGAAGGATGCCAGAGGTTATACACGCCTACGCGCTCGAATTTGCCGGAACCTATGCCCAGGCCGGCGGTTAAATCGTTGAGGGCCAGCTTCCTCGCATGGTGCTCTTCATGCGGATGATCATCGGCATATGGTGGAAGCACTAATATGACGCAAAGCTTTTTTTTCGTGTCGTTCCTGATCAGGTGGTTAAGCAATCTGGCGAAAGGCCTGCTGAAGAAGTATTGATCGAAGATCCAGATCAATTCGTCCGCTGCCTGGCATGCATTAGCGATTCCCGCCATGGCTGTAAACTCCCCTCTCATAAACGGAGGTTTCTTGCGCTCCGAACGCACGGGAATCGTACGCCACATCTGCATCAGAGATGAGGACCCCCCTGGTTTGAGATCAACCTCCTCCGGCTCATCCAATCTCAATATCTCGCCATCCTTGAGGGCCGTCTTCGAGCTGAATATAACCTGATTATTCTTATTGTGAAGGCTTCCCCAGAATCCGGACTCATATACATTTCCCGCATCTTGCCATCTTTCACAGAACTGCTCTTCCAGGGTCTTTACGATTGGTCCCTGAAGCCCGAGGTGCTGATCGTGCCAGATTTGATAATCTTCTCCATAGACTTCTTTCGGCAGATCAGGCTCCGAGAGCGAAGGCATAGATATGTCTTTTAATGCATCATAAATTGTATCCGGGCTTTTCGGCCAGCGGTGAGTCCTGTCCTGGACGTCGATTACCTTCGGGATGTTTTTCCCTGATTGCCAGTCTCCCCCTAAGAATTGAGGCGGATTGGATTCCATAAGAACGAGAAGATCGTCTAACGTGGCATTCGGATCATATACGTAGGAGTGTGTTGCATCCGGTGCGTCTCTTCTGGTGAAGGCCAGATCTACCCCGCCGCAATAAGCTACGTTTACATCCCCCACGCGAATTACCATCATCTTTTGGTGGTGAGTGGAAGTTATGGGAGACGCCACCCTCATATCCAGAGCTACTATGCCGCGGTCTTTTGCACTGGGATCATTCCGGCTCAGCCTTTTGCATTCCTCATTTACGACGTCGGCAATGTAGACGTGATCGCTCATATGCGGGCCGTCCCCTGCAATTAGGGACGCCGTCATAGGCATCCACAATAGGATCCTGACACGGATTCCGGCCTGCATTAGTCGCAGGATGAGTCCCAGCGCGGTCTGATCCATTTTTGCAGAATCGAGCTCATTCCAGGGGCGGTTTTGCATATTCCAGGGATTATCCTCTGACAGGTCTCTCAGAGGATTGAGCCGCCAATCGGCGATATATACGTGCCCTTTCTTGCCTTTTTTAGCCTCAGCAATTGCCGCTTCCAGGGATTCCCTCATTGCGGACATGGCCTCATACCCGCCGATCAGAGGGATAACCTGGCAGTTTTCATCCCAGGGCTTGAAATTACCCATCCTCTTGGCCATGTGAGTACCATCTCCCCATGGACGCCCCTCTCCATCCGGTAAGAAATTCAGGAACCACTTGTTGGGATCAGCAACCATTAATCCACCACAGCCTTTTTTGCTCTTATTTAGGGTAATATGTTGTCTGAATCGATAAAGATATCTTAACCCTGAATATAGGTGTTTGCATTGTAAGTTATCGTCAATCAATTGGATCTTCATCTTCCTGAGTAGAGAACGGAGCCTGATGGTCGACGAGCTGAACCGAACCATAATCCCTCTGAATCCTTCTGGCCAGGCACGAGCTGATGGGCACGTTCATGGATTGAATCGAAAGATGAATTTACATATTTTGGCGCCAAGCAATACAGGTATATAGATCCTATTACATATGGAATAAAATGAAAGCAACATGTTGGTATAAGAACGGAAGCTTAGATTCATTTCGCCAGTTTTGCATTCAAAATCAAGATAAGCCAGTATCCGTTAAGTTGACAAATAGATCGGAGCCGGTCACCGGAGCTTTGTGCAACTATTATCTCAACTCCTCAAATGCAGAGGGTCTTTTTCTTCTATTAACTGACAGAGTATTTCATCCTGCATACTACGGCCTCGAGGGTATCGAGAGCATGCATCTTGAACGGTATGAAGCACTTCCGCCTATGATAGATATTGAGTCTTCTAAGGATATGTCTCCCGCCATGATTATGGCCTTAAGGCGCTCTGCCATGCGATCTGCAAAGTAGAGGGAAGGGATAAAAATGGAAAGAATCAATCTGTTGGAGGATTTAAAGAAGACCTGGCCGGAGAAGTTCGCAACGGAAGAAGAGATTTTCAGCCATATACAAGCAGGAAATAAGATCTTCATCGGCACAGGCTGCGGCGAACCTCAATACCTCGTCCAGGCTCTGGTGAACTTCATCAGCGGCAATCCCAAAGCTTTTTTCGGCATTGAGCTCATACATGTATGGACCCTGGGTACGGCTCCCTACCTGGATGACAAATTCCGTGACAACTTCCGGATCGATTCGTTCTTCATAAGCGAAGGCACGAGAAACGCTATCAATACAGGCGCAGCGGACTACACGCCCATATCTCTTTCAGCCGTTCCCAGCCTCTTCCGGAGGGAGATAATACCAATAGACGTGGCACTAATTCAGACATCTCCACCCGATAAACACGGCTACATGAGCCTGGGAATAAGCGTAGATATCGTAAAAGTTGCAACCCAGAAGGCGTCCTTGATCGTGGCCCAGATAAACTCCCATATGCCCCGTACTCAGGGTGATGGATTCATAAATATAAAAGATGTAGATTTCATTATTCATCATGATGAGCCGTTGCTGGAGTATACGGTGGAGGACCCGGGGGAGATCATCAAAGCGATAGGCAAGTATGTCGCCCGGATCATCGAGGATGGGTCTACACTGCAAGTTGGATATGGCATCATACCTAATGCAGTGGTCTCATATCTGGGTGAGAAAAAGCATCTTGGGGTACACACCGAGCTCTTAAGCGATGGCATCATAGATTTGATGCAAAAAGGCGTGGTTGATAACACCAAGAAGTCTATCGATACGGGAAAGACAGTAGCCTCTTATTGTATGGGCAAAAGAGAGAGTTATGAGTTCCTGGACGAGAATCCAACAGTTCTATTTAGAACCATTGATTATGTCAACAATCCTTTGATTATTGCCAAGAATAAATTGATGACCGCCATCAACAGCGCCATAGAGATTGATTTGACCGGTCAGGCTACTGCAGAATCACTTGCCGGGACATTTTACTTTGGCATCGGCGGCCAGGCAGATTTCATGAGGGGTGCCGTGCTCGCACCGGGCGGCAAGAGCATCCTGGCCCTTCCCTCTACCGCCGTCAACGACACCATTTCGAGGATAGTGCCATCCCTCCAGCAGGGGACGGGTGTGACTTTTACCCGTGGGGATGTCCACTATGTAGTAACTGAGTATGGAATCGCATATCTTCACGGCAAGAATATCAGGGAACGCGCTATGGATCTTATTGCCATTGCCCATCCCAAGTTCAGGCCGTGGCTGATCGAAGAGGCCAGGAAGCTCTCGCTCATCTACAAAGATCAAGCGTTCGTACCTGGTGTCAATGGGGTGTATCCGGTGGCTCTGGAGACATTCAGGACAACCAGGAGTGATCTCAATATTCTCCTCAGGCCGGTTAAGATCGGAGATGAGCCCCTGATGAAGGATTTCTTCTATGCTCTTTCCAGTGAAAGCATGTATCGCAGGTTCATGTCAGTTAGAATGGATATGCCCCATGAGAGGTTGCAGGAGTTCGGGGTTGTGGACTATGCTAATAGCATGATGATTCTGGCAATTGTTGAGGGTGATGGTAAAGAGACAATCGCCGCAATTGGACAATATGAGATAAATGATAAGGTGCACACTGCCGAAGTTGCGCTGGTTGTAAAGGATATATATCAAAAAATGGGCGTCGGCCACGATGTGCTCATCTACCTCACCCGTCTGGCCAGAAGACGGGGCTTATTGGGATTCACGGCAGAGGTCTTAATTGAGAATAAACCGATGCTCGATCTCTTTAAAGACATGGGATTTGATACGAACGAGAGAAGTGAGGAAGGGGTCTATGAAATGAGCATGACGTTTGGAGATGTTGGGGGTTAAGTCTCCAAGGCCGTGATAAAACCGGCAGGGCTTGCGGTCAATGCTCGTGCGGCTTCAGCTCGCCGGTGCCTGTGAAATTGATCACTGGATTGGAATCGATGGCATCTGGAAATGAGGCGATCAGGAACCGTCCACTGTAGACCTCTTTGCCCTTGCGAAACTCTGCAAGTATAGGCTCAGTTATCGGAATGGGCCCGAATTTTGCGTGCTCTTCCATCATGGCACGCAGGTCGGTCTGAGATAGAATCGCTTTACCGTGCCAGCTCTCAAATCCTTCATCCGGTTTGTCCCACTCTATCATCCAGTATTTTAGGGCCACTGGAAAATTGTTCCATACCAGGCGACCGTCCCGGCCAATTATCTTCGACTTTGACATATGGATCTACCGCATTTGCATGATCATAAAGGTGATAGTATTTCTGCGACGGGTGAGGGTCATAAGAGCACCGTCATAAACAGCGAAATTTTGCCATATTTCATTTAACACCTATTATTATGTATCCTTGGATTTTCCAATTGAACTGTTGTTACTTCAGTTCCTCTGTCATCCTATTTCCTAGAAGCTTTCGATTCTTTCGCATCAGTTTTTGCGCGTCCCGCCTTTTTCCTGCATAGGCCTTTATCTCTATATTATCATCTATCATTTTTGAATATACTCCTTTCCGGGTGGTGATTCACATTTTGGTTGAGGTTTAGGATTTGCAAAGTACGGACTTAGACTATGGACTTAAACTACCCACTGTCTGTTATCGCAATATATAAATTTAAAAAATGATAATAGCAAATCTATTCTTCGACCCACTCAAATCCCGGATCTTTGATATTATTAAAATTCTTGATGATCACGGCTGCGTCTTTACGGTTCAGCTTGGAGTCCATCATTTTCTTGCAAAGACATCGCAGCGCCTCCTTCTCCTGTTTCAGAGCATCATTGTCTCCGGGTTTGGAAACCAATCCTGCACTTTCAAAGAGGTGCTCCTTCTCGTCCATATGTGTAGACATGCCCCATTTGCCGAACATCTCAGCGGCATTATCAAGGAGATTTTGATCAAAGATCTTGGGAAGCTTGCAACCTTCGATCTGCTGCATAAATTCTTCTTTCTTCAAAACGATCGCCTCATTCTATTAATTTACACATTTTAGCTATCTTATTTGCATCTTGGCCGATATCTAAAAAGATAAATTTATTTCCTTCAGTTCGGTTGTGCCTCCTCCTCGTCAGGACGAAGAGGAGGGGAATAATAGTCCCCTGTGTAAACCGTGTTTGGTAAATCCTTTTATCAAACCCTGGGTCCCTAGTGCCTTCTCCTCAGAGATATAAAGGTCACGGCCAGGAGCCCGACCACAGCAAAAGTAGCCTCGAAGCCAGGAGTCGATGTAGTCGTAGTCGTTGATTTAGACGTGCTTGTGGGCTCAACGGCAGGAGTTGCACTGGTTGTAGTTGTGGTCGATTTGGTAGCATCAGGCGCCGGATTTATGCTGGTCGTGGTTGTACTCGATTTGACAGCATCGGATCCCGGAGTAGCGCTAGTTTCAGTTGTAGTTGACTTGGTTACATCTGCTGCCGCACCTAGAGCCAGCAGCATCATCGTGGCTATGAGCATGGCCACTAATATCTTTTTCATATCAAAACCTCTTTTTCCTTTTGATCTCTATGAATAGCTTCTGTCTCTCTCAGCATTATTCTATAATGTGTTTAGAGACAAGCGGGCAACCCCAGCATTCCAAGCTGTAGTACCGCCAGGTGGAATGAGCCTCCCAGTACCAGCGTTAATACCGCCAGAATGATGAATACTATTATCAGCCATTTGGCTATTTCCATCGATATGCCTGCACCACGTACTCCCAATACTGCAAGTATCAGAGCTATTACAAAGAACACTACTGCCAAATAAAGTAAGTCTGCCATTTCTATACACTCCTAGATATTGATTATGTTTAGTCGCAAGCTGAAGATTGATTCTCACTCAAGATCTACCTGAATTAGTCCTGTATTGTCTAATTCAGTGCGTCATTCTTCCTATCTTCTATTTTCAGCATTGGACTTCTCAAGATCGGCCTTTGCGTGTGCCGTCTTATTCTTGACATCAGCCTTTGCCTTATCAATAGCTTCATTTACGTCTGCTTTTGCATAAGTTACACTCTTCTGCACATCACTTTTCCCAAAATTGGCCTTAACCTTCTCTACATCGGATTTCGCATCGGCTTTAACATAAGCCCCAGTCTTCTCTGCGTCAGCTATCCCTTTCTTTACATCAGCCTTTGCCTTCTCTACGTTCTCATTAGTCATTTTTTGAATCCTCCTTTTATGTCTTCTAATTCCTAATAGGATGTCATTAAATAAAAAGCTTTTCGTATCAAAATATCAAAGCCTCATAAGCTAAGCACATATAAAGTCAATAAGAGTCAATATATTTAATTAAATAATTATAAATTTTAATTGTCATGATACAGTAAGTATCGAAAAGAGACAGGTCAGGCAAATACTCAAAACTGGTGCCCATCTACCGATAAAGCTCTAATATTTGCCTTGATCTTCTCTTCCAGATCAGGGGACACTTCCAACACACCGTGAGCTATTTCCTGATGCATACGTGCATGCTTCTCAAATAGTGACAAAGGCTTTTGGTTTACATCGTATAAATCAAACGGTGCTCAATGCTTGGATTGGTTGGGTCCTCTGCCTGCGGAGCTGGGCCTGTATCTCTACTGGCAAGTCTTCACGAGGCTCATTTTCATCGAGAAACTTCTGATTTCTAGACAATTTCGTGCCCCTTTTTTTCTGCATCGGTTCGGATATGTTCGATATTGAATTCTATATTCACATAGCTTATGAAACTCTAATACTTTTATACCAAAAGCTTTTTATTCAATGGCACCCTATTAGATTTGGAATTACAAAGGAGGATAAAAATGCCAACAGATGTAGAAGCACAGCTCAAGCAGCTGGATGTTGAGATGAAGAAAGCGAAAACCCAGGCCGAAAAGGATGCGATCAAGGAACGCCAGGATGAGCTCAAGCGTCAATTAGCGGGTTCACAAAAGAAGTAGGAGTTATAATATAATTGCTTTGGCCTGGTGCCAGCATTGCCTGACTAATACTTAGGCAAAACCAAATCTTTTTTTCTTCTGAGTTTTATTCACTGCGCAATTATTTTATCGAAATATCCCGTAGCAATGTAAATTAGCAAGAACTTCAAAAAAAATTCTGCTCTATCTTTTCATTGGTAGGTCATGGCGTATTGCTGAACGAGATAGAGCAACCAATTACTCAAAACTTATGCCCGTCTGCCGATACGGGTCTAATATTTGACTTGATTTTCTTTTCCAGATCAGGCGATATTTCCTTCACGCCGTGAGCTATTTCCTGATGCATACGTGCGAGCTCAATGACCTCATCTTCGGTCTTCGCACGTACCGCAAAATTGCACCCGGGATTAACGAGTTTACACATAAATTCCCTATAATTTTCCTCAGGCATACATAAAACAGTACACTTCAAAGGTTAAATACATTACCGGAAAATGTTACGATAAATTCTATATTCAGCCATAAGCAATCCTTTTGGATCGACCTGGACTGCTGACCAATTCGAATATCGTAGCCACAAGGGAGCGGAAAAAAAATGCCAGGGCGAATATTAAGTTTGCCGTTTTTTGGCATCTTCATCTCTCTTGGATCATTATGGATGGATGTGACTGCTGTTCAACGGTAGCTCGTTGTTGTCTGAGTAGTTCCATCCGAGGTTGTTGTTGCCTGACCCACGGGTGTAACGTTGGTCCGGCCGTTGGAAGTAGTGGTGGTTTGGTCGTTTGATGTCGTTGTAGCAGTCAAGCCGTTTGAAGACTGTGACGAGCTCGTGCTCGTGGCGAAGCTCTCAAGGGTTTGCGGCATAGCCAGGAACGGCTACTGGCGTCTGGCTTGCTGCCGGATAATTATATCTTGCTTTTCAATGCCTCAAGTTGCGAAAAAGCATCAACGGCCGTTTGAATCCCTTTAGATCACTTTCTGAAATTGGCCCAAGTTATTTGTATTGTTTATTTCAGCATATCTGACATCTTCTTTCCAATGTCAGCTTTTGCCTTCTGGGCATCAACTTTTGCATGTGACAACTTATTCTCAACATCAGACTTCGCCTTCTCGGTGGCAGCCTTCAAGTCGGCTTTCGCGTAAGCTACCTTCTTCTCGGCCCCACCATGCCCGAAATTGGCCTTGATCTTCTCCACATCAGCATTTACATCAGCTCTTGCATGTGCCATCTTGTTCTCAATATCGGACATTGTTTTCTTAGTATCTGCTTTTGCCTTCCCGATCTGATTGTATGTCATTTTTTTATTCCTCATTTTATAGATACAAGTCTAATAGGATATTATTGAATAAAAAGGTTTTGGTACCTAAACTCCAGAGAGAACGGTCCAGCTTAATCACGAGCTTCAATTTATCCCATTCCGGGGCATCTTTTGTGGTGCTTTTCCTCTTTGGATAATAGTGTAGAGTCCCGAAACTATTTCGTACCTACTTAAGTTCCTAACTCGAAGTTCGGAATATGAAGTTGAATAAGCG